>Ga0081539_10001215_pt1 | contig 46157 bp, 46 predicted proteins | sample TabmetS4T2R2_FD_71023 | JGI IMG/M metagenome (GOLD analysis project Ga0081539, IMG submission 71023) | Tabebuia heterophylla rhizosphere microbial communities from the University of Puerto Rico - S4T2R2 | ecosystem: Host-associated > Plants > Roots > Rhizosphere ... | reverse complement strand
TACTGGGTCACCGCACCAAGATCCGCCGGCAGCAGCCTCCCCCGACGACACCACCGGATCTGGTCGACGACTCCCTCGACAACCTCCTCTTGGGTTGTCTTGGCACCCGGCACGTGGAGGGAAAGCCCGCGCCAGCGTGCTGACCTCAGGTTCCCCGGCGCCGCCCGGCAACCTTGGCATCCAGACCACACCCGCACGCGGACACCGCGCCAAGATCGGGCGGCGACCCACACGCCACCGCGCCCACCTCGCCCTTTCCCACGCCGCCCGGCAACCTTGGCATCCCCACCACACCCGCACGAGGACACCGCGCCAAGATCGGGCAGGTACCCACACGCCACCGCGCCCACCTCGCCCCCTCCCACGCCGCCCGGCAACCTTGGTTTCCTGACCACGCGCGCACGCGTACACGAAGCCAAGATCCGGCCGGCCGGCCGCGCCCCGATGGCCGCCTCGTCGGTTTCCGGCGCCCGATGTGGGGTAGTTGCACGCCGTGACTCATCCGACAGACGACGGCGTGTGGCGCGACGAGGAAAAGCTGCCGCTCAGCGAGCTCGACCAGGCCATGGCGACCTGGGACATCGACGGCCAGAACGACCCCACCGGCAACGACGCGGGCGAGGAGGCGGCGTTCGGCCACGACGCGCTGGTTGATCCAGAGCACAACCCGCCCAGCACGACAGGCCGCACGGGACCCAACTGACAGGGCTCGAAGATTTCGCGGCGGTAAGACGCGACGACGGCGAGTTTCGCCGGCGGCCAGCCGTGGCCGGGCGGTTACCGCAGCGCGGACAGCGAACGGCGCAGCGTGAGCGAGCCGACGCCGGAGCGGGCGAGGACCGCGTACCGGTCCCTCGCCGTACGCCAGTCCCGCGGCTCGAGCACCGTCCCGGCGGCAGCCGCCGCCTGAACCAGCCAGGGGGTCGTCACCGCGCCGGCACCCTCGGCCAGGCGAATTCGGACCGGAGCGGGCGCGCTCAGCGCCACCGTGCCGACCCCGCTGTCCAGCGTCACGGGAATGGTGCCGGCCGGCGCCGGCAACCGCAGCTCGACGAGGCCGGACGGGCCGAGGACCACCCGGCTGATCCGCCCCCGCACCAGGTCGAGTTGCTGCTCGCCCGCGCCCGCCGCGAGCCGGATGTCCCACCGTACGTCACGGTTCAGCAGGATCCGTACCTCGTCGGGCCCGTCCGCACCGGTCGGGCGCAGCGCCGCCCGGATCCGGCCGTCCGCCCCACTGACCAGCGGCACGAGGCCCGAGCCCGCCGGTGTGCTGATCCGGTACAGCAGTCCCGGAAGCGCCGCGAGGATCACCTGTATCCGGGAGGCCGCGTCCCCCACGATCAGGTACGCCCCGGTCCGTCCCTGTAACGGGCCGGCTACGACGTGTTCATGGCCGCTGGGCGCGGCTGCCGGTTCGCGCGTCGGCTCGGGCCCGCAGCCGGCCAAAAACAGCGCACCGACCAGGGAAAACGCCATGGTTGAGCGGCCTCGGCGCAAGACTGAGAACACGATCGGATAACGGAGAAACGGCCGAATGGGTGACGGCATTCGGCCTGGATCAAGCCAAACTGTCCGAATGCGATCTGCCGGCTTCCTCTCTGCGCGTCAGCGCCGTCTCGCCTGGCTGGGCTTCCTGCTCGCCGCCTTCCAGGCCCCCATGGCGGCGAAGATCATCGATGACGCCTCCTGGCTCTTCGCCGCGGTCGTGGCCGCGGTCGTGGCCACCGTGATCCTCCTCGACGATGCTCAGCGCCGCCGACCGGAGCCGATCGAGTAGCGGCTCAGCGAGCCTCGTGGCCGGCGCGCCCATGGGTGCGCCGGCGTTCTTTGAGCTCCGCCTCGTACAGGTGCCGGCGGCCCTGCGCGAACTCGTCCCGGGCGGCCTTCTCCAGGGCCTTGAATTCGGCGTAGTAACCGTCGTCGTACTCCTCGACGAGCTGGAACGTCCAGTGCCCGGGCGTCACGTTGCGGCCGATCAGCTCCCGCTCGATCCGCTCGGCTGTCCGGGTGTGCCCGGCCTGCATGAAGAGCGACACCGCGTCGTCCAGCTGGAAGTCGGCCGTGCCGGTGAGCTGGTGCATCGCGTACAGGTGGCCGCGCACCCGCTCGACGGTCTCCAGCGCCTCGCTCAGCTTGCCGAGCGCCTGGACCGTGAGATCGTCCAGCCCGGCGGGCCGCCGGTGCGCCTCGTCCGGGCCCTGGTCCGCGTCCGTCATCCGCCCTCCTTTGTCCGGTTGTACCGTTTCCCGCCGCCCGCGGGTTCAACCGATCTGCACCGATCGGGAGAACCGTTGGCTACCCGTAGGTCCCTACCTTTACTTCTCATGAATGGCCTGTTCAGCGGCGCCGCCGCCCGTGCTGCCCTCCGTTCCGCCCACGCCAGCCTCACCGAGCTGCACGACACCGTGGGCGTCTCCGGCCTCGCCGCCGCCGACGCCACGCCCGGCCTGATGGCCGTCGTCGACCAGCACGCCGCCGGGGTCCGCGACAGCCTCTCGGCCGACGTCCGGCCGCTGACCGCGGTGCTGCTCGCCGCGTACGCCGAGGGTGTCCGCGACGCCGCCTTCACGCACGGCTGGCAGCCGCCGGCCGGCCCGATCGACTGGAGCTCGAACGACTGGGTGCTGCAGCGCCTCCTCGCCGTCTGCGCTCTCGCGCGGACGCTCCCGCCGACGAGCTGACGCCGCATCTCACGACAGGCTGTCCGAAAACGTTCCCGGGGCCGGCACCGATGGGTGCCGGCCCCTTTCGCTCATCGGTCCCGCTTGTCGCGGCCGCGCTCGGTCGGCGCGTCCCCGGCCGGATCGACGTCGGCGCGCCGGATCACCTGGGTACTGTCGGAGTCGTCGGTGCCGAATATCACGGTGTCGTTGGGGCCGGGACTGACGATCGTGGTGTCGTCAGCGTCCGGCTCGTCCCGACCGAACCCGGGCACGAAGTGCGGGCGGTCGTCGATCGGCTCCAGATCCACCGCCGTCTCGGCGAGCCTGCGCGGCGGATGCTGCCGCGGCGGCGGGATGATCTGTGTCTCGTCCGGCTCGCCGGCGCCGGCCGCCTCGAGCCGGGCTTCCTCCGCGCGCCGCGCTTCCTCGGCCTGTCGGGCTTCTTCGGCCCGGCGCGCTTCTTCGGCCCGGCGCGCTTCCTCGGCCCGCCGCGCTTCCTCGGCCCGGCGCGCTTCCTCGGCCCGCCGCGCCTCCTCGGCCTGCCGGGCTTCCTCGGCCCGCCGCGCCTCCTCCGCCCGCCGCGCCTCTTCTGCCAGACGGGCTTCCTCGGCCCGCCGCGCCTCTTCCGCGAGGCGGGCCTCTTCCGCGAGACGGGCTTCCTCGGCCCGGCGAGCCTCTTCCGCCAGGCGGGCCTCCTCGGCGAGCCGGGCCTCCTCGGCACGCCGCGCCTCCTCCTCGGCCGCCACGCGGGCGCGCTCCTCGGCGTACGCCTTGGCATGCTCGCGGATCGCCGCGGTCTCCGTACTCGCCCGGTCCAGCCAGCCGTCCCACCGTCGCTGCATCGGCCGCACCAGCCCGCCGCCGACGCCCACGATCACCACACCGGCGACCGTGGCGAGCACGGCGATGAGCAGGGGCCGGGTGACCGCGGTAGCGATGCGCACCTGGTCCAGCGCGGCGATGACGCCGAGCGCGACGATCACGACGGCGACGGCCCGGGCCAGGATCCGGCCGTAGCCGAGGCCGCCGAGGGCGCTCGCGATCAGGTCGTAGACGGCGCCGGCGATGGCGGCGGCCACCACGATGATGACGATGGCCACGAACGCCCGCGGTAGCCAGGCGATCAGGGCGGTGAGCAGGTCGCTGACCGGGTTGGGACCCCAGATGCCGAACGCGAGCTGTAGCGCGAAGAGCAGTACTCCGTAGAATACGATCTTGGCGCACAGATCGGTCGCGCTGACCCGCCCGGCCCGCAGGAAGCGGCCCAACCCGCCGCGCTCGACCGCCCGGTCGAAGCCGGCCCGGTCCAGGCCCTTCGCGACCACCTTGCGCAACAGGCGCGCGACCACGTAACCGATCACCAGGATCGCGATGAAGGCCAGCGCGGCGGGCAAGAACAACAGCACCGAGCGCCACATGTCGCTGAGCCCCCGGCCCAGCCCGTCCCCGGTCATGGCTGTTCTTCCATGGCGATGCCCTCCAGGCCCTCGCCCGCGGCGCCGTCGTTCGGTGCGGCTAGCTGCCGCTCGGTGCAGTCGGTCATCGCTGTGCCTCCATGGCGATGCCCTCCAGGCCCTCGCCCCCGGCGCCGTCGTTCGGTGCAGTCGGTCATCGCTGTGCCTCCATGGCGATGCCCTCCTGGCCCTCGCCCGCGGCGCCGTCGTTCGGTGCGGCTGGCTGCCGCTCGGTGCAGTCGGTCATCGCTGTCCTCGCCTGAAGGGTGCCGGCTCCCTTGCCGGCATCTGTGACCATAGGGCCCCACGGGCGGATCCGCCGTTCGACTGCCCGGCGGGGCGGTGCGCCGATCGTACGATCACGCCGCCGGCCCGGCACGCAGCGACATCCACGGCCGTCACCGCAGATCGCCCGTACAGTCAAGAACCGGACGGACGACTGGTGCACCATCGTCCGAACGGCCGAGTGGGGCTACCCTTTCCGTATGGCCGGGACGGGTGGGGTGACTCCTGCTGCGATGTCCACGCTGCCCGCGCAGGCAGGCGTGGCGTCGCTGGAACGTCCCGGCTGTGCCGAGTTGGTGTTCGGATTCGACTGGGCGGGCACGCCGCTCGGCCCGCGTGAGAGCTGGGATCCGGCGATCACCGCGACCGTGGAGCTGCTTCTCGCCTCGCCGATGCCGATGGCGTTCAGCTGCGGCCCCGGCTTCCTCCAGATCTACAACGACGCGTACGCCGATCTGATCGGCGCGCTGCACCCGGCCGCCCTCGGCCGGCCCGGCGCTGAGGCCTTCGGTGAACTGTGGCCCGCACCCGGCGTCGGCGGGGTGATCGACGACGTCTACCGCAGCGGGCAGCCGTTCCTCGAAGCGGAGACGCAGCTCACCGTGGCCCGCGGCGCGGGCGGCACCGAGCAGGCCTTCTTCACCCGCGGCCATGCGGTGGTGCGGGACAGCCGGGGCGCGGTCGCCGGCGTGCTCACCGTGGCCGCCGAGACCACCCACGTCACCCGCCGCCTGCAGAACCTGGGCGAGCTGACCTCCCGGCTGGCCGGCGCGCTGACCATCGACGACGTGGCCCGGGTCGTACTCCGGTTCGCGATGGCCTCGTTCGACGTGGATCACTGCGTCTTCGCGGTGGACGACGGCGGCACCTTCCGGTACGTACGCCGGATCCGTGGCGAGATGCTGGACGAGGCGGACGAGCGGCTTCCCCCGGTCTGGAAGCGCGTGCCCGACGACCCGGACGCCCCGGTCGCCGTCGCCGCCCGCGGCGGCCGGCCGTCGTTCACCGCCGACGGCGAGCCGCTGCACCGCATCGCCACCGATCGGCACGAGCGGAAGATCCGGGCCCTGGCCGCGCTGCCGCTGCGGACGCCGTCGCTGAACGGGGCGCTGACCATCGGTTACCGCGCCGCGCACACCTGGCTGCCGGCCGAGCGGGCGCTGCTCAACGCGATCGCGCAGCTGGTGGCGCAGGCCGCCGAGCGGGCCCGCCGGTTCGAGGCGCAGCACGGCACGGCCCAGCTGCTGCAGCGCAGCATGCTGCCGGAGCACCTGCCCGAGCTCGACACGTTCCGCCTCGCGGCCCGCTACGACGTAGGCGTCGACGGCAACGCGGCGGGCGGCGACTTCTACGATGCCTTCCAGCTCACCGACGGCCGGCTCGCCATGGTGCTGGGCGACGTGGCCGGGCACGACGTGCGTGCCGCGGCCGTGATGGGGCAGGTCCGCGCCGCCCTGCGCGCGCTGGCCCTGACCGACCCGGCGCCGCCCGGCGTGCTCGCCGGTCTCGACCGCCTGGTCGGCTCGCTGGGCGCGGAGTCGCGCAACGAAGAGATCTTCGTGACCGTGGTGTACGGCGTCCTCGACCCGTCCGACGGCACCATCACGCTGGCCAGCGCGGGCCACCCGCCGCCGGTGCTGCGCCGCGCCGGGCTGGCCGGCGGCGCACCGACGGCGGAGCTGGTCAAGGTGCCGCCCGGCGCGCCGCTGGGGCTGGGCGGGCGCTGGCAGACCGGCCAGGTCCGGCTCGAGCCGGGCGACACGATCCTGATGTTCAGCGACGGCGTCGTGGAGCGCCGCGGCCGCGCCCTCAACGACGGCCTGGACGCGCTGGTGACGGTGGTCGCCGCCGCGGCCAGTGGCGACCCGCGGAACCTCTGCGCGCTCGCCACCGCCGCGATGCCCGGGCCGACCGACGACGACGTCGCGGTGCTCGCCGTCGAGCGGGCGGTGGCGCAGAGCCGCTCGGCGACCATGCTGGTGCCGGCCGAACCGACCGGGCCGAGCCGGGTACGCCAGTGGATGAGCACCCGGCTGCGCGACTGGTCGGTCCCCGAGCCCGTGATCGGCGCCGCGATCCTGTGCACGAGCGAACTCACCACGAACGCCCTGCTGCACGCGGGCACTCCGGCCCAGGTGCACATCGACCTCAACGCCGAGCGGCTGCTGGTGTCGGTGGCGGACACCGGCACCCGGGGCACGGTCATCCGGGCGCACACCGACACGATGAGCAGCCGTGGACGGGGCCTGGGCCTGATCGAGGATCTCAGCGACTCCTGGGGCACCGACCCGACCGTACGGGGCACCACCGTCTGGTTCGAGATGCTGATCCCGGGTAGTCGCCAGGCATGAAACCCGGAGTTCTCTTCGACGTCGACGGCACCCTGGTGGACACCACGTACCTGCACACCGTCTGCTGGTGGGAGGCGCTGCGCCAGCACGACCGGGACGTTCCGATGGCGGCGATCCACCGGGCCATCGGCATGGGTGCGGACAAGCTGCTCGACCACCTGCTCGGCCCGGACCGGGACCGGGACGCGGACGACGCGCTGGTGACCGCCCACGACGTGCTCTACGGCGCCTGGTGGGAGCGGCTGCGCCCGCTGCCCGGAGCGACCGAGCTGCTGCGGGCCGTGGCCGGGCACGGTCTCGCCGTGGTGTTGGCGTCCTCGGCGCGCGCGCCGGAGCTCCAGCGGCTGCGGCGGGCGCTCGACGCCGAGGAGGTGATCGCCGCGGCGACCTCGTCCGCCGACGCGGAGCAGAGCAAGCCCGCGCCGGACATCCTGCGGGCGGCCCTCGACCAGTCGGACGTGGACCCGCGGCGCGCGGTGTTCGTCGGCGACGCGGTCTGGGACGTCCAGGCCGCGGGCGCGCTCGACATCCCGTGCATCGGCGTGACCTGCGGCGGTACCAGCGCGGCCGAGCTGACGGAGGCCGGTGCGGTGGCGGTGTACGGCGGTCCGCAGGACCTGCTCGCCGCACTGGAGGACTCGGCGATCGGTGCGCTGATCAAGCAGACCGGGTGACCCTGCGTTACCTGCACTCCATGAAGCAATTACGCTCAGTAGTGGAAATCGCTCGCTAAAAGCGGACATTGGATCCCTGGGTAGTGACCAGCCGTATTTGTGTGTCGTAGGGTGTTCCGCGAAATCGAGGACGTCCACCTTGGAGCCGTACATGCGGATCAGAGGCTTTGCCCCGTCGACACCCTGCTGGGTGGAGCTCACCACGCCGGACCCGGCGCGCGCCGCGGCCTTCTACGCCGGGCTCTTCGGCTGGCAGGTCGAGGGTGACCGATTCCTGCTCGAGGGTCTTGCCGTCGCGGGAATCGGGCGCAGCCGGCCGGACCGGCCGGACGGCTGGCTGACCTACCTGGCCGCGCCCGACCTCGAGGGCACCGCGGATCGGGTCCTCCGGGCGTACGGTCGGTGCCAGACCTGGCCGCAGGTGCGGCCGGGCGCGCGCAGCGTGATCGTCGCCGACGCCGCCGGTGGCCTCTTCGGCCTCTGGCAGGCGGCCGGCTTCGCCGGTGCGCAGGTGCGGGGCGAACCGGGCTCGATGGCTTGGTCCGACCTGCTCACCGACGACGTCGCGGTGGCCACGGGCTTCTACGGATCGGTATTCGGCTGGTCGCTCACCCACGCGTTCGGGAGCCGGGAGTGGCTCACCGAGGCGCACGACTCGGTGGCCGGCCTGATCGCCGGCCGGCCCGGCGCCCGCTGGCAGCCGTCCTTCCAGGTGTCGGACTGCGCCGCCGCGAGCGACCGGTGCGCCCGGCTCGGTGGCCGGGCGACCGCCGACCCGGTGGAGATGGGGCTCGGCAGCTACGTCGAGATGATCGATCCGACCGGGGTGCCGTTCGCGATCACCGCGCCGGCGCTGCGGCCGATCGAGCTGAATGTCTCCTACCATCAGGGACCGGCATGGAACTGACCTTCGGCGGGTAGGGGAACAGGCGTTCGAGAATCCGACCTGGGAAGGACATGGCGATGGCTGACCGGACGAACGCCGCCAAGGATCCGGCGGACTGGACCACCGGAGACGAGCCGGCGACCGGAGCTCAGGAGTCGTACCTGCACACCCTTGCCACCGAGGCGCACGAGGAGGTTCCGGACGGCCTGACCAAGGCCGACGCCTCTCGCAAGATCGACGAATTGCAGGAGAAGACCGGCCGCGGCCGGTAGCGCCGTCGTCGTATAGGCCCACCCTCGTGTCAACCGGGGTTGACGACGGCATGCTGTCAACGTAAGTTGACAGCATGACCGAAGCAACCGACCTCGCCGAGGCCGCCGGCAGCGCCGACCCCCGCGTCGGTCTGCGGGCGGTCGTGGCGCTGCGCCGTCTGCTCGAGGGCCTCGAGCACCTCCAGGTCGCCAACGCCCGCCGCAAGGGCTGGTCCTGGCAGGAGATCGCCGATGCGCTCGAAGTGACCCGCCAGGGTGTGCACAAGAAGCATGCTCACCTGATGCCCATGCGTGATCCCCGGGAGGGCTGAGATGTTCGAGCGATTCACCGGCACGGCCCGCGCCGCGGTGGTCGGCGCCCAGGCCGAGGCCCGCGACATGGGCCACGATTTCATCGGTACCGAACACCTGCTGGTCGCTCTGCTCGCCGAAGAGCGGAGTGCGGTCGCCCGGCTGCTGCACGCCGACGGCGTCGACGCGGCGTTCGTGCGTGCCGAGGTGCGGCGGCGGGTCGGCAGGGGCCAACCCGACCTGTCCTTCGCCGACGCCGATTCCGAGGACGCCGCCGCACTCAAGGCCATCGGCATCGATCTGACCGCCGTCCGCGCCGCGATCGAGGAGGCGTTCGGCGCGAACGCGCTGCAACTGCCGCGCCCGGCGCCGAAGAAGCGGGGCATCTTCGCCCGGTTCTACGCCGCCGGCGGGCGCGTCCCCTTCACCCGGCGGGCGAAGAAGGTGCTCGAGCTGTCGCTGCGCGAGGCTCTGCGCCTCAAGCACAACTTCATCGCGCCGGAGCACATCATGCTGGGGCTCCTGCGCGAGGGAGAGGGATTGGCCGCGGCGATCCTGAGCGAGCGGAAGGTCGACTGGGGCCGGTTGCGGGACGGCCTGACCCGGTCGCTCAACGACGAAGCGGCGTAGAAGCCTAATCGGTGTGCGGAAGGCGCTCCGCCGGGATCACACCCAGACGGCCCTTCTGGTAGTCCTCGAACGCCTGCATGAGCTCCTCCCGGGTGTTCATCACGAACGGGCCGTAGTGCGCCACCGGCTCGCGGATCGGCCTGCCGCCCATGACGAACAGCTCCATCGCCGGGACGTTCGAGTCCTGCACCGGGTCGGCGGTGATCCGGATCGCCTCGCCGGCGCCGTGGGCGGCGAGCTGGCCGATCCGCAGCGGGCGCTGCTCGGGGCCGGCCGTGCCCTGGCCGGCGAGCACGTAGACCAGCGCGTTGTACTCGGGCTGCCAGGGCAGGTCGAGCCGGGCGCCGGGCTGGAGCGTGACGTGGGCCAGGTTGATCGGCGTGTGCGTGGACCCCGGGCCGGCGTGCCCGGCGATCTCCCCCGCGATCACCCGGATCAGGCCGCCGCCGTCCGGCGTCGTCAGCAGCGCGGCCTGCCTGCCCCGGATGTCCTGGTACCTGGGCGCGATCATCTTCGCCGCCCGGGGTAGGTTCACCCAGAGCTGCAGGCCGTGGAAGAGACCGCCGCTGGCCACCAGGTGCTCCGGGGGCGTCTCGATGTGCAAAATGCCCTGACCGGCGGTCATCCACTGGGTGTCGCCATCGGTGATCGTGCCGCCGCCACCGTTGGAGTCCTGGTGGTCCATGATGCCGTCGATCATGTACGTGACGGTCTCGAAGCCGCGGTGCGGATGCCACGGCGTACCCTTCGGCTCGCCCGGAGCGTAGTCGACCTCGCCCATCTGATCGAGGTGGACGAACGGGTCGAGCTCGTTGAGCGGCACGCCGGCGAAGGCGCGGCGCACCGGGAAGCCCTCGCCCTCGTACCCGGTCGGCGCCGTGGTCAGCCGGCGGACCGCGCGGTATCTGGTGGTGGCCGGGTCGAGCCGCGGCAGCCGTGGCAGGACCAGGACGTCGTCGACGGTGATGGCGGGCATCTCAGGCCTTCCTTACTTTGTCGAACACGCGGGCGATGACGGCGAGCTCGGCCGGATCGAGCCGGTCGATGAAGCTCTCCCGGACGGTGACCAGGTGGAGCGGCGCGGCGGCCTCGAGCGCGGACATCCCCGCGTCGGTCAGCACGGCCTCCTGGCCACGGCCGTCCTCGGGACAGGCCTGCTTGCGGACGAGTCCGCGCTTCACCATCGAGGTGATCTGGTAGGTGATGCGGCTCGGCGAGAAGACCAGCCGGCCGGCCAGCTCCCCCATCCGCAGCCGGTGGTCCGGTGCCTCGGAGAGCACCACGAGAACGTGGTAGTCGTTCATGCTCAGGCCGGTCGAGGCGCGCAGCTCGTCCTCGAGACGCGTGTGCAGGGCCCACGAGCTCTCGATGAAGGTTCGCCAGGCGTTCTGCTGGGTCTCGGTCAGTGGTTCGGCCATGACCCGACGATAGCTCCTTCAAATCTGAAATACCAGTGCGTGGCACTTGGCCGCGGTACCGGGCAGGATCGGGACATGGCACCGATCGCGGCGTACGACGAGATCGCGGACTGGTACGAGAACCAGTTTCTGGCGGGGACCGCGGCGGAAGATCCGATCGGCGTCCGGGCGGCGCTGGACGGCCTGCTCGGGCCGGGGCGCGGCACCTGCCTGGAGATCGGCTGCGGCACCGGGGTGCACGCGGAACGGGTACGCGAGCTGGGCTGGACCCCGGTGGGGGTCGACCTGTCGGCCGGCATGCTGGCGTACGCGAAAGGCCGCCTGCCGGTCGCCCGGGGTGACGCCACCCGGCTTCCGGTGCGCGATGCCACGCTGGCCGCGGTGATCGCCGTGCTCGTGCACACCGACATGCCCGAGTATCCCGCGGTGTTGCGCGAGACCGCCCGGGTACTGCGCCCGGGTGGCCTGTTCGTCCACATCGGAGTGCATCCGGCCTTCTGCGGCGGTTTCGCCGACCGCGGCGACCCGGAGGCGGTGGTGATCCGCCCGGGCTACCGGGACGGTCACTGGACCAAGGCGTCCTGGACCACGGAGGGCGTACGCAACCGGGTCGGCGCGACACACTACCCGCTGGCCGCCCTGCTGCAGGCCGTCCTCGACGCGGGACTGGAGTTCCGCGGCTTCGCCGAGGGCGGCGCGCCCACGCCGACCACCCTCTCGGTGCGTGCCGTCAGACCATGACCAGCATCGCCGTGGCGCCCAGCAGCACCATCAGGAGCAGCACGATGAGCAGGCCCTTCTCGGCGGAGGCGGCGGGGTCGGCGGGAGTCGTGGTGGTCAGCGGCTCGCTGCTCATGGAGGTCCCCTCTGCGAAAGCGCGGGAGGCGGCCCGGGGGGTGCGCCGGGCTGCCGGCGGGCATAACGTGAGGGCGTCGTCGACCTCGGAAGGGCTGCTCGTGCCGTTGCCGGACTGGTTCCTGAGTGCGCAGGAGCGGGACAACCCGGACTCCTCCCTACCCACCTGGTGCCCGGGCAACGCAGCAGAACCGCTCATTCACGGTAAAACCTATTTTGACCGTTTGGTGACGGAGGTGGAAAGCCTGCGCAAAGGTGACCACCTGTTCTTCACCGACTGGCGGGGCGATCCGGACGAGCGGATGCGCGACGACGGCCCGACCATCGCCGAGCTGTTCGCCGCGGCCGCGAAGCGCGGGGTCGTCGTCAAGGGGCTGCTCTGGCGTTCCCATCTGGACAGATTCGCCTACAGCGAGGAAGAGAACCGCAATCTCGGCGACGACATCGAGGCGGCCGGCGGCGAGGTGCTTCTCGACCAGCGGGTCCGCCGCGGCGGCTCGCACCACCAGAAGCTCGTGGTGCTGCGCCACCCCGGGCGCCCGGAGCGGGACATCGCGTTCGCCGGCGGCATCGACCTGTGCCACAGCCGGCGGGACGACGCCGGGCACCGCGGCGATCCACAGCCGGTGACGATGTCCGCGGCGTACGGGAAGAACCCGCCCTGGCACGACGTCCAGCTCGCGCTGCGCGGCCCGGTGGTCGGCGCGCTCGATCTCACGTTCCGGGAGCGCTGGCGCGACCCCGCCCCGCTGGACCAGAACGGCCCGGTCTCCACCGTCGTCGACAAGCTCAAACACGCCGACCTGGAGCCGGACCGGCTGCCCGAGCAGCCGCCCGACCCACCGGAGTGCGGCCCGCTGGCGGTGCAGGTGCTGCGGACGTATCCGGCGATGCGCCCGCCGTACGGCTTCGCCCGGCACGGCGAGCAGACCGTCGCCCGCGGCTACACCAAGGCCATCAAGCGGGCCCGCCGGCTGATCTACCTGGAGGACCAGTACCTCTGGTCGAAGGAGGTCGCGCAGCTGTTCGCCGACGCGCTACGGGCGAACCCGCGGCTGCACCTGATCGCGGTCGTGCCGCGCCACCCGGACGTGGACGGCCGGTTCGCGCTGCCGCCCAATCAGGTGGGCCGGGAGCAGGCCATCGAGCTCTGCCGCACGGTGGCCGCCGACCGCGTGCACGTCTTCGACCTGGAGAACGACGCCGGTACACCGATCTACGTGCACGCCAAGGTCTGCGTGGTCGACGACGTGTGGTGCAGCGTCGGCAGCGACAACTTCAACCGTCGTTCGTGGACGCACGACAGCGAGCTGTCCTGCGCCGTCTTCGACGAGACCCGGGACGGGCGGGAGCCGCCGGATCCGGCGGGCCTGGGCGACGGCGCCCGGCGCTTCCCCCGCGACCTGCGCCTGGCGTTGACGCGCGAGCACCTCGACACCGATCGCGACGACGACCTGCTCGATCCGGAGTCCGCGGTGCGAGTCATGACCGCCGCCGCCGATCGCCTGCGCGACTGGCACAAGGACGGCGAACGGGGACCGCGCCCGCCCGGCCGGCTGGTTTCCCACGAGACCAGTCGGCTGCCCTGGCATCAGCGCTGGTGGGCGGTGCCGGCGTACCGCCTCGTCTACGACCCGGACGGCCGCCCCTGGCGGGACCGTCGCGCCGGCGTCTGGTGACGCGGGCTCACTCGAAGCCGAGTACCGCCCGCGCGTCCGCGACAACGGCGGCGGAGGCCAGCGGCGCCCACGCGGCGAAGATGTCGCGGAAGTAGTCGCCGTGCTTCTCGGCGATCTCCGGCGCGTGCTCGCAGACGTCCAGTTCGTTGACGATGCTCAGGTCGACGAAGGCGCGCAGCTCGTCCGGTGTCGGTGACTCGGCATGCCCGGTGAACCGGCTCCAGATCGTTCCTGTCGCGGGTAACGCCCGCCAGGTACGGCCGCGTTCGCACCCGCCGTACCGGTAGACGGTCTGTTCGGCGGACGCGCCGATCAAGCCGCGCAGCTCGGCGCGGTCGGCCACGTCGAGCAGCACGGCCCGGAAGCCGTCCGTCCCGTACGCCGCGTGGGTGAGCCCGGCCAGCCGCAGATCGGCGTCCACGCCGTGCCGGGCCAGCCGGTCGTGCACCCGGCCCAGATGGTCGTAGAGGCTGCCCCCCGCGTGCGGCACCGCCTCGGCGCCGTGAGCGCGTAGCCAGGACAGGACGTGCTCGGTCACGGGGGCAGCTCCCAGGAGCCGGGCACCCAGATCGGGGCGCGCGGGTCGCCGGCCCGGCCGAATGCCAGCCACCAGGCCTGCATGGGCGGCCGACCCGCGTCGGTCCAGCGGTCGAGAATCGCCACGGCGTCGGCGGCGAGCCGGTCCGCCGCCGCTCCCCCGGCCAGCACCGTACCGTCCGGCAGCACCACGGCACCGCCGGTGCGTGCCTCGTCGAGCAGCACCAGGCAGCTCTGCTCCCGGCCCGGCACGGCGGCGTTCGTGGCCCGGTGGTGCCAGACGCCGGCGGCGTACCACAGGTCCCGGTAGGAAAGCGAGTCCAGCGCCGGGTCGAACCGCGCTCCGGCGTATTCGGTGAGGCCGCTGAGCGCGCCGGGTGGTACCGGGGCGGGGAACGGGTGCACGGCGGTGAGCGGGCCGGCCGCGGGCATGAACCCGGCCGGGCACACTACGGTGGCGCGGACCGGACCGGCCCCGGGACCGCTCACGGCCAGCACCGGATGGGTGCCGGCGTGTTCGACCGGCGCGATCACATGGCCGTCCGCCAGCTGGTCCAGCCAGTTGGGCGAGATGCCGGCGACGCCCACGGTCACGATCACCCGGTCGAATCGCTCGCCGGGCATTCCCGCGTACCCGTCGCCGTGCTCGACGCGTACGCCGGGGATCTGGGCCCGGGCCAGCGCGGAGCGCGCCCGGTCCGCCACGTCCTTCTGCACGTCCACGCTGGTGACCACCGCGCCGAGCGAGGTGAGCAGGGCCGCGTTGTACCCCGTGCCCGCGCCGATCTCGAGGATGCGCTGGCCGGGACGCACGTCCAGCGCCGTGATCATGATGGCCATCAGCGACGGCTGGCTGGAGGAACTGACCGGCACCTCGCCGTTCAACTTGGTGACCAGGACATCGTCGCGGTAGACGATGTCGAGGAAGTCGGGGTCGCCGGGCATCGCCCAGCCGCCGTCCCGGCGCTGGAACCCGTCCGGGACGAACGCCTCGCGCGGCACCGTCGCGAACGCCGCCGCCAGCGCCGGTGCCAGTGACACGCCGCCGTGCCGGATCCGCTCCACGTAGGCCTGCCGCCGGTCGCTCACTCCACCACGATAGTGGCGGCGGCCAGCCCGGCAGGGACGTCAGCCTCGTGATAGGGCCGTTCGGTGGGTTCGATGGCGTCCAGGAAGGCGGCGTAGGTTGCGGCGGCACGCAGCGCGGCGACCGGGCGCAACAACTCGGCGGCGCGCAGCGGCTCGCTGCCGGGCACGGTCTGCCGCCACCGGTACGCCCAGGCGTCCAGCAGCGGCGCGGGATCGTCGAGGTGGCCGGTGAGCCGCAGGATGTCGAACGCCGGGTTGGCGACCGTGCAGTCACCCCAGTCCATGATCGTGAGGCCTCCGTCCGCGCCGGTGCGTACGTTGCCTGGATGCAGGTCGCCGTGCACCAGCGTGTCCGGCAGGCCGCACTCGGCGACCGCGGCGAGCCGCCGGGGCAGCTCGTCGACGAGCATCTCGAGCCCCGGGATCGTGGCGTAGTGCGGCGCGGCGATCCGGGCGTACCGCTCGGCGGACGGCCGGCCGTCCGGAATCGCGGCGAGCTCGCCGAGGTGGCCGCCGAAATGCGCCTGCACCGGGTGGAACGCGGCGGCGATCGCCGCGCACACCTGCGCCCCCGCGCCGTACCGGTCCTCACCCGGCACGTGGTCGAGCAGCATCCGGCCCTGCGGGCCGGCGGCCAGCAGCCGCGGTACGAGACCGGGCGCGACCCGGCCGACGAGGGTGAGCGCGGTGGGTTCGTGCGCGAAGAAGGCAGGCACCTGCTTGAGCCAGGCTGCCGGCGCGCCACCCGAGTCGAGGCGCCAGATCGCCGAGAGGTTCCAGGTGCGTTGCTGGTGTGCGGTGACGCCGGGCAGGTGCTCGCGGGCCCAGGCGACCGAGGCGGCGGGGCCGCCCGGCTCGGCGTAGGGAGCCCGGTTCGGGTGCGGGAGCAGTTCGGCGTCGCCGGGCCGCAGCCGGGCCGGCCGCAGTCCCGCCGGTCGCGGCTCGGCCGCCGCCTCGGCCAGGTAGGTGACGTGGCCGCCGGGCGGTGCGGGCCGGTCGCCGTGCAGCAGCCGCAGCACCGGAAACTCGGGCGGGAAGTCGGCCACCTCCTGCCACCAGGGCGCTTCCACCTCGAACGGCGGCAACTCGCCGAGCAGCCGGCCGGCGGCATCGATCAGGACCAGGGTCACCGTACGGCACACGACCGGAAACGTAACGTACGGCCGGCGCCGATCTGCAATACCCTCGGCGCATGGCCGACCTCGTCATCCGGTCCCGGCGCGCCGTCACCGCCGCCGGCGAGCGGCCCGCGACCGTGGTGATCGCCGGCGAGAAGATCGTCGCGGTGGAGCCGTACGACGCCGACGTCGGGGCCGCGGCCGAGACCGACCTGGGCGACGTCGCCCTGCTGCCCGGCCTGGTCGACACGCACGTGCACGTCAACGAGCCCGGCCGCACCGAGTGGGAGGGCTTCGCCACGGCCACCCGGGCGGCGGCGGCCGGCGGGGTCACCGCGATCATCGACATGCCGCTGAACAGCCTGCCGCCGACCGTGCACACCGACGCGCTGCGGACCAAGCAGCAGGCTGCGCGCGGGCAGATCCACGTCGACGTGGGCTTCTGGGGCGGCGCGATCCCGGGCAACGCCGCCGACCTGCCCGGGCTGCACGAGGCCGGCGTGTTCGGCTTCAAGGCGTTCCTGGCCGACTCCGGCGTCCCCGAGTTTCCGCCGGTCTCCGCGGACGAGCTGGCGGCCGCGCTGGCCGCGGTCGACGCGCAGTTCCTCGTGCACGCCGAGGACCCGGCACACCTGCACGCCCACCACGCGTCCCGGGTCTACGCCGACTTCCTCGCGTCCCGCCCGCCGGACGCGGAGCACGCCGCGATCGCGACGGCGATCGAGGCGGCGCGCGCCGCCGGCGCGCGGATGCACATCCTGCACCTCTCGGCCGCGGGTGCGCTTGCGCTGATCGCGGCGGCCCGGGCCCAGGGCGTACGGGTGACCGCCGAGACCTGCCCGCACTATCTGACCCTGGACGCCGCCCGGGTGCCCGACGGCGCGACGGAGTTCAAGTGCTGCCCGCCGATCCGCGACGCGGCGAACGCCGACCGGCTGTGGGCGGCCCTGGCCGAGGGCCTGATCACCTGCGTGGTCAGCGACCACTCCCCGTGCACGCCCGAGCTGAAACGGGCCGGCGGCGGCGATTTCGCGGCGGCCTGGGGCGGCATCGCGTCGGTACAGCTCGGGCTGCCGGTGATCTGGACCGCGGCGCGCGCCCGCGGGCACACCCTCGCCGACGTGGCGGCCTGGATGGCGCGCCGGCCGGCCGACCTGGTGGGCCTGCACGCCAAGGGCCGGATCGCGGTGGGCGCGGACGCCGACCTGGTGGCGTTCGACCCCGACGGCACGTTCGTCGTCGATCCGCACCGGCTGTACCACCGGAACCCGGTCACCCCGTACGCCGGGCAGCGGCTGCACGGCCTGGTCCGCACGACGTGGCTGCGCGGGCGGCCGGTGACCGGGGATGCGCCGCGCGGCCGGTTCCTGGTCAGGACGGACGCATCTCAATCGATCACGTCATAGGCGACCGTGGTGAGTAAAGTCGGCGAAGTCGTCGGCCAGCGCTACCGGCTCGACAGCCACTGCCACACCTGCGAGCGGGAGATCTCCGCGATCCGGCAGCAGAGCCGCCGGGAGCCGCCTCACCAGGGACTTCCGGACACCGCGCCGACCTTGGCACCGAGACCACGCAGCGGCGGGGTGACCGCGCCAAGATCGAGCAGACGACGCCCGCGCCACCGCGCTGACCTCGGCTTACCTCGGGCCGGCCGGCGACCTTGGCGTCCCGACCACCCTCCCACGGGCACACCACACCAAGATCCACGGCCGCCGCTTGACCACAAACATCATGGGATGGCTTGGCGAGCGCGACCTCGTTGACCGCCGGATCGCTCTCGGTACTGAAGCTAGTCAGTGCCTTTCCGCCGGAACTCGCCCGGCGCCGGCCGCGCCGCTCAGCGGGCGGCCTTGAGCAGCCGCCGGCGAGCCCGCCGGGCCTGCCGGGCCAGGTTCTCCGCGTCCGCGCCGACCAGTTCGCCGCGCTCGACGACCGGCTTGCCGCCGACCAGGGCGAGCTCCACCGGCGCCGGCGGCCCGAACACGAGCGCCGCCACCTTGTCGTCGATGCCGTCGTGGCCGAGACCGTCCAGCCGCCACAGCACGACGTCGGCGAGCTTGCCCACCTCGAGCGACCCGAGGTCGTCCTGCCGGCCCAGGCAGCGCGCGCCGCCCATGGTGCCCAGGCGCAGCGCCTCGCGCGCGGTCAGAGCCGACGGACCCCCGCGGGTCCGCGCTGTGTAGAGCGCCTGACGCAGTTCCGCGCCGAGGTGTGACACCTCCTGGGAGGCCGCGCCGTCCACGCCCAGCCCGACCGGCACCGCCCGGTCCAGCAGCTGCCGGACCGGGGCCGCGCCGGCACCGAGCCGGGCGTTCGAACTCGGGCAGTGCGCCACTCCCGTGCCGGTGGCACCGAGCCGGGCGATCGCCGACTCGTTCAGGTGTACGCCGTGCGCCAGCCAGACGTCGTCGCCGAGCCACCCGAGACGCTCCGCGTACTCCACCGGCGTACAGCCGAACCGTTCCCGGCAGAACTCCTCCTCGTCGCCGGTCTCGGCGAGGTGGGTGTGCAGTCGTACCCCCTTGCGGCGGGCCAGTAGGGCGCTGTCGCTCATCAGCTTGGAGGTGACCGAGAACGGCGAGCACGGCGCCACCGCGATCCGCAGCATCGCCGCCGGCGACGGGTCGTGCCAACGGTCGATCGCGGCCTCGGTGGCGGCGAGCGCCTCGTCGGTGTCCTCCACCACGTTGTCCGGCGGGAGGCCGCCGTCCTTGCGGCCCAGGTCCATCGAGCCGCGCGTGGGATGGAAACGCAGGCCGATCTGCCGCGCCGCCTCGATCTCCGCGGCGAGCACGTCGCCGCCGTCGCGCGGGAAGACGTAGTGATGGTCCATGGTGGTCGTGCAGCCGGAGAGCGCGAGCCAGCCGAGCCCGGCAGCGGCGGCCGCGCCGACGATCTCGGCGTCCAGCCGGCCCCAGATCGGGTACAGCGTGGTCAACCAGCCGAACAGCGTCTCGTCGAGCGCGAGGCCCCGGGTCGCCCACTGGTACAGGTGGTGGTGCGTGTTCACCAGGCCGGGGGTGAGCAGGCACCCGGTACCGTCGACGCGGCGCACCGAGCGGTGGAAACGGCCGGCGTGGCCGGGACCCACGGCGACGATCCGGCCGTCGTCGCCGACCACCGCGTGCCCGTCGCCGTAGCAGGTGTCGGCAGCGTCGACGGTCGCGACCGCGACGTTCTCGATAAGGATCACAGGTACCACTCCGTGGCGGCCGCGGGCACGTCGTCACGGGTCGCCGTGCCCTCGATCAGCCCGTCCGGCCGATCGCCCGCGATCTTGGTGCGCACCTCGGGATAGGTACCGTCGTCAGAGGGCATCGAGCACCCGCTCCAGCCGCAGCAGCGCGATCTTGCGAAGCTCGTCGGCGACGACCGCCCGCTCGGCCGCCTCGTCGTTGCCCAGCCGCTCGCGGGCCGCGGCGAGGATCTCGGCCTGCGACTTCCCGCTCGCGAAGATCAGGAAGACGTGCCCGAACCGGTCCTCGTACTCCCGGTTGGCCGCCGCCAGCGCGGCCCGGGTGGCGTCGTCGGCGCTGCGCGCCGCGGCCGACTGCTCGTGGCGCGAGAAGGCGGCATCGCGCGAGTCGCCGGCGGCGCGCTCGCCGATCCGCGGGTGCGCGGACACCGCGGCGAGCACCTCGTCCCAGCTGAGGTCGAGGGTCGCGGCGTCGGCCGTGGCGAGGATCTCGGATCGCTCCCGGTACGGACGTTTCGCGAGGATCGCGGCCGCCCAGCGCGGTGCGGCGCAGCAAGCGAGGAGGTCCTCCTCGAGGCGGGCGGCGGGCAGCGCGTTGAAGGCCTCGACCGCGTCCATCGTCCGTACCCCTTCCCGTGTCGATCAGTCAACCAGGCCCACACGTCCCGTGCGGTCCTTCGCCGGCCCTTCAACCGGCATCCACACCCTGCCACGGGGGTCTGACAGGGCGCTCGCCCGCTCGGGCGCCACCGGAAATCGTCGTACCCGTACGCCACGATGGTCCCGTGCTGATCGCCGACGACGCCCTGCCCGACCTTCCGATCCGGACCGTCCTGCCGCGGATCCGGTCGGTCCTGGCCGGCGCGGGTGCAGCCGTCCTGGTGGCACCGCCCGGCACCGGCAAGACCACGCTCGTCCCGCTGTCCCTGGCCGCTCCCGAGTCCCGGGTGGTGATCGCCGAGCCTCGGCGGCTCGCCGCCCGCGCCGCCGCCCGCCGGATGGCCGGGCTGCTCGGCGAGCGCGCCGGCGGCCGGGTGGGCTACACGGTCCGCGGCGACCGTCGGGTCACCCGGGAGACGGTCGTCGAGGTGGTGACCACCGGCGTCCTGGTGCGCCGGCTCCAGCGCGACCCGGAGCTGGCCGGCACGGCCACGGTGATCCTCGACGAGTGCCACGAGCGCCATCTCGACTCTGATCTCGCGCTCGCCTTCCTCGTCGAGGTGCGCGGCGCCCTCCGGCCCGACCTGGCGGTGCTGGCCACGTCCGCGACGGCCGACGCGGCCCGCCTCACCACGGTCCTCGGCACGGCGGCGGGGCCGGCGCCGGTGGTCGGAGCCGAGGCCCGGTTGCATCCGGTGGCGGTCCACTGGGCGCCGCCCGCGGGGCCGATCACGCCCGCGTCCGGCCCCCGGGTCGATCCCCGCCTGCTAGAGCACGTCGCCGCGACGACCCGGCGGGCGCTCGCCGAGGGCGACGGTGACGTGCTCGTCTTCCTGCCCGGTGCCCGGGAGATCGACACGGTGGCGGGCCTGCTCGGCGATCCCGGCGCCGAGGTGCTCGCGCTGCACGGCCGCCAGCCGGGCGCCGTCCAGGACGCCGCCCTGCGCGCCGGTCCGCGTCGCCGCGTCGTGCTGTCCACCGCGGTCGCCGAGAGCAGCCTCACCGTGCCGGGGGTGCGCGCCGTGGTCGACGCCGGCCTGAGCCGGGTGCCCCGCATGGACCATGCGCGCGGGCTCGGTGCCCTGGTGACCGTCCCGGTGTCCCGGGCGGCCGCCGAGCAGCGGGCCGGCCGGGCGGGGCGGGAGGCGCCCGGGCGGGTCTACCGCTGCTGGTCGCCGGCCCAGCACGAGCGGCTCCCGGCCCACCCGGTGCCGGAGGTCGCTGCGGCCGACCTCACCGGGTTCGCCCTCGACCTGGCGCTCTGGGGCCATCCCGACGGCGCCGGCCTCGCACTGCCCGACCCGCCGCCGGCCGGTGCCCTGCAGAGGGCGCAGGCGACGCTGCGCGACCTCGGCGCGGTCGACGCCGCCGGCCGGATCACCGCACGGGGCCGCGCCCTGGCCGACGCGGGGCTGCACCCGCGCCTGTCCCGCGCGCTGATCGACGGCGCCGCGCTGGTCGGCGCTCGCCGCGCGGCCGAGATCGTCGCGCTGCTCGACGCCGACCGGACGGGCCCGGACGACCTGGTGGCGGCATGGCGCCGGGCACGCGCCGGGGACGATCCGGGCTGGCGGGCCGAGGTGCGCCGGCTCACGGCCGCCCTGGGCCGCTCCCCCGGCGCACACGCCGCGGGCTCCCGGCTCGCCGACGACCTGGCCGCCGGGCTGGTGGTCGGGCTGGCCTATCCGGAACGCATCGCCCGGGTCCGCGAGCCCGGCGGCCGGGAGTACCTGATGGCCGGGGGAACCGCTGCCGAGCTGCCGCCCGGCAGCGGTCTGGCCGGCTTCCCCTGGCTCGCCGTCGCCGCGGCGGACCGCGCCGCCGGGGCACGCACCGCACGGATCCGCGCCGCCGCGCCGCTCGACGAGGCGACCGCCCGCGAGGCGGCCGCCACGCTGCTCGCCTCCGGCACCGAGATCGGCTGGGCGGACGACGACGTGGTGGCGCGCACGGTCGAGCGCCTCGGCGCGATCACGCTGGCCGCCCGGCGGCTCGCCGATCCCGATCCGGTCCTGGTGCGCGGCGCCTTGCTGGACGGCCTGCGCCGGTCCGGCCTGGGCCTGCTGAGCTGGACCCGGGGCGCCGTGGAGCTGCGGGAACGGATGGCGTTCGCGCACGAGGCGCTCGGCGAGCCGTGGCCCGACGTGTCCGAGGCGACCCTGCTCGATCGGGCCGAGGAATGGCTCGATCTCGGATCGGCACGCCGGCGCGCCGACCTTGCGAAGCTGGACGTCGCGGCCGGCTTGCGCCGGTTGCTGCCGTGGCAGGTCGCCGGCCGGCTGGACGAGGTGGCGCCCGAGCGGCTGCCGGTGCCCAGCGGCTCGCGGATCCGCGTGGACTACTCCGACGCCGCGGCCCCGGTGCTGGCGGTGAAGGTGCAGGAGGCGTTCGGTTGGCGGGATGCGCCACGACTCGCCGGAGGGCGGGTGCCGGTGCTGCTGCAGCTGTTGTCGCCGGCCGGGCGGCCGGTCGCGGTGACCCGTGACCTGGCGTCCTTCTGGGTGCAGGGCTACCCCCAGGTCCGGGCCGAAATGCGCGGACGCTATCCGCGACATCCGTGGCCGGAGGATCCGACCACGGCCGAGCCCACCCGGCGCACCAACCCTCGATCACGGTGAGATCGCGATGACATCACGGCACGGAGGGTCAGTACGTCAGGGAGCTCTCCGGCGACCCGGGCTGGGCCGGAACGCTCGGCTGCCGCAACCCGTGCATCGGCGCCGGCTGCCCGAACAGGTAGCCCTGCCCCAGTGGGCAGCCCAGCTCGGCCATCGCGGCCGCGCGCTGCACGGTCTCGATGCCCTCGGCGACCACCTGCAGACCCAGCTCGGCACAGATCGCCAGCACGGAGCGGCACAGCGCCAGGGCCCGTTCCGGGGCCACGTCCACGTCGGTCAGCGTCGAGTCCAGTTTCACGATGTCCACGGGGAGCGAGTGCAGCTGGGCCAGCGCGTTGAAGCCACTGCCGAAGTCGTCCAGCGCCACCCGCACGCCCAGTGCCCGCAGCCGCCCGGCCACCGCCGCGGCGTCGGCCAGACTTTGGATACGCCGGGTCTCGGTGATCTCGATGACCAGCCGGGACGGGGACACGCCGTGCCGGGTCAGCGCGGTGGCGACCGCGTCCTCCAGGCCCTTCTGGCCGAGCCGGGCGGCGGACACGTTGACGTGCACGTCGATCGGCCGGTCGTAGACGGTGGCCAGGGTGTGCGCGTCCGCGCACGCCCGGTCGAGCACGAAGTCGTCGAGCGCGGCGACCATGCCGGTGCGCTCCGCGACGGTCACGAACAGGTCGGGGTGGACCGCGCCGGCCGTCGGGGACATCCAGCGGGCGAGCGCCTCGACGGCGACCGTAGCGCCGTCGGCGAACCGGACGATCGGCTGATAGAACACCTCGAAGCCGGCCGCAGCGGGCCGGCCTCGGGAGAGCGCCTGGGCCAGCAGGTGCGGCACGTCGGCGTTGGGTCCTCCGTCGTTCGTACCCGCGTACCGGGCCATGGCACCTTTGCCGCGCCGCTTGCTGGCGTACATGGCCGCGTCCGCGCGGCGCAGCAGCGCGTCCGCCGAGAGCGCCTCGCCCGGCTCGGGCACCACGAGGCCGATGCTCGCCCCGACGCCGAGGGTGTGCCCGTCGATGACGAAGGGATCGCGCAGGGCGGCCAGGATGCGGTTGCCGGCCGGCTCGGCGTCGGCCGGGCGGTGGTCGAGCAGCACCGCGAACTCGTCGCCGCCGAGGCGGGCCACCAGGTCGTCCGGCGAGATGCAGGCAGCCATCCGGTCCCCGATCGCGCGCAGCACCCGGTCACCCATGGCGTGCCCGAAGCTGTCGTTGATCAGCTTGAAGTCGTCCAGATCGGCGAAGAGCACCGCGACCGCCTTGCCGCGGTGCCGGTGCGCCTCCAGTGCCCGCACCAGCCGCTCGTGGAACAGCGCCCGGTTGGCCAGCCCGGTCAGTGGATCGTGGTAGGCCTGATGGTGCAGCCGCCGTTGCACCTCGGACACCCGGTCGAGCAGCACCGTGTTGTCCACGATGGTGAACATCTGCCGCGCCACCACCAGGCCGAGCCCCAGCCAGCCGAGATAGGCCTCGAACGGCGTCAACGGGTTGGCCGGCCCGGTGTTCAGCGCGATCACGACGCCGGTGGTGGTCACCGGAACGTACGGCAGCAGCAGGTGCAGCCAGTCGCGCTCGGTCGTCACGGGCGCTCTGCGGGGCGCCGTCGGGGTGACGACGGCCAGCGCGAGGAACGCCGGACCGAGCAGGTATCCGGAGGCCCGGAGCGGGGACAGCGGGCCATCGGCGAGATGGATCAGCCGCAAAATGTCGCTGACGCTGAAGGACAGCATGGCCAGCGCGCCGAACCACAGGGCGCCCCTGCCGGGCCGTGAGTCGGACCGGCTGGCGAGCAGCAGCACCACCATGGTGAGCAGGATCAGGTCGACGATCGGGTAGGCGGCGGCGACCGCGATCAGCAGCGGCGCCTGCCCGGCCCATCGCAGCACGCGGTCGGGCACCAGCGAGCACACCAGGGCGATCAGCGAGCCGGCGATCAGCACGCTGTCGATGATCAGGGCGATCTGGTCGCGCCATGCCGGGGTGTGCACCGGACGCGGCCGGGTGTACGGGGCGTTGAGCAGCGCGAACAGCAGGCACAACGGCAGCACCAGGAAGCCGACGTCGGCCACCGAGACGACCGGGCGGTCGGGCCGCATGACGTCCTGCACGCTCCACCAGAGCCGCATGCCCGCCCAGCAGGCCAGCCCCACGGCGGCGAGCACCCGCCAGCGTCGTTGCGTGCCGCACCGGCCGCGGGCCGAGGTCGCGCACACCCACGCCGCCGACACTCCCGCGATCATCTGGGCCACGTCACCGGTGAGCCGCCACCCCGGCGGTCCGATGAGCTCTCCGACCGCGACCGCACCGAGGACGAGCGTCAGCGTGACGAAGAGTCGCGCCGTCATCATCACCACCCGCAGCCGAGCCGCGGGCCCCCTGATCCGCGACCGGTGTAAAGTACCGCAGCCCCGAGCACGCGCAAGCGCGCTGTGACCCTCGGGTAACGGGATTACCTCGATTTCCGCGGCGGACGGGCCGGCAATGGGCTCAGTCGCCGGATGTCAGATCGGCGACAATCACCGTGACGTTGTCCGGACCGCCGCCACGCAGAGCGAGGTCGATCAGCCGCTCGGCACAACTCTTCAGATCGCTGGCGGCGAGCATCTCCTGCTCGATCGTCTCGTTGGAGACCACTGCGGTGAGCCCGTCGCTGCAGAGCAGCCAACGGTCCCCCGGCTCCGGCTCCACGACGACGTACGCGGGGCTGACCGGCTCGCCCTGCAGCACCCGGGTGACCACCGAGCGCCGAGGGTGCCCGGCCGCCTCGTCCGGCCGGAGCAGGCCCTGATCGACCAGCATCTGCACGTACGTGTCGTCCTTGGTCAGCTGGTTGAGCCGGCCGTCGCGCAGCAGGTACGCCCGGGAGTCGCCGACGTGTGCCATCGCCGCCCGGGTGCCGGAGAAGATGACCGCGGTGAGCGTGGTGCCCATGCCTTGCAGTTCGGGGTCCCCGGCAACGGTCTCCGCGATCCGGCCGTTGGCCGCCTCGAGCGCCTTGTGCAGCGCGTCCATCTGGTGCTCGTTGTCGATCGGGACGTCGAGCGAGGTCATCGCGTCGATCGCGATGCGGCTGGCGAGATCTCCCGCGGCCATCCCGCCCATGCCGTCGGCGACGACGAGGAGGCGGTCACCGGCGTAGTAACTGTCCTCGTTGTTGCTGCGGACATGTCCTTGATCGGTGCCGGCCGCCCACCGCAGGTGCAAGGTCATGGCGTGCAGCTTCCCAGATCACCGCGGGCGTGTCTGCACGCGGTCGGCGGCGCGTCGCGGTCGATCGGCGGAAACCTGGTCACGTTGGGCCGAGCGGCCGGCCGAGGCACCGCGGATCAACCTCGGTGACGGGGCGTGTCGGTGCGATCCAGGAGAGCACCGACGCGTCGACCGCCCAGCCCCGCACCGCCACCACGGTGTCGCGCGCCCGCACCGGCCCCGGGCACAGCGTCTTGGCACGAACCTGCTCGTTGGGGATGAACGTGACCAGGCCGCCGTCCTGCAACACGGTCGTGGCGGTGTCGTCCACCGAGATCAGCTGGCCGCGCACCACGTGCCGCGGACCGCCGGCCGGGCCGACCTCGACGGCGCTGTTCGGCAGCACCGGTGCGCGCAGGAAGACCACGCCGATCACCAGCGGAGCCAGCAGGGCCGCGCCGACCGCCGGCCAGTGCGTGACCAGCCGGGCCGACCAGGCCGGCACCGGCCCGGTGAGCAGCGGCCCGAGCAGTGGCGGCACACCGAGCAGCAGGGCGGTGGAGATCTCGCCCGCCCGCACCGCCTCCACGATGCCGGGCCAGACGAAGACGAGCACGAGCAGGCCGAGGAGAACGGGGACGCCCACCGTGATCCAGACCATGAGCCAGCGCTCGGCGCGGAACCGCTGCACCGCCGTGATGCCCAGGATCGAGACGATGAGCAGGCCGAGGGCCGGCAGCAGCCGCAGCTGCCAGGTGAAGGCGGCGAGCATCGCGGCGAGCAGCACGACCCAGTCGGGCATCCGCAGCGCGGTCACCGCCAGCAGCGACCGGCCGGCGTCGCCGGGCGCGCTGACCAGCAGGATGCCGCCGAGCGCCCGGAGCACCAGGATCACCGCGGGTACGGTCCAGATCAGCGTGATGAACAGGGCGCTGATCATGCCGAGCGGGTTGATGTACTGCACCAGCAGCAGCATCGTCGGCAGATCCTGCCGGCTCAGGTACCACAACCGCAGGACGAGCAGCACCAGCGGGAACGCGGGCAGCACGGTGAGCAGCCAGTTGAGCTGGGCCCGGCGCCGCCGGGACGGGATCGTCCCGCCCTTGACGTAGAGGGACTCCGTCATTCGAACACGTGCTCCCAGGGCAGCTCACGGACGTCCGGGCGGGCGACCCGCGGTTGCTGGGCCACGGCGATCGGCGTTTTCCCGTTCTCGTCCACCTCGGATTGCAGATTCCGCTCGTAGGCCTCCTCCCACCGGGTGTCCTTGGGATCGGCGTACGACCGGTAGAGCGTCAAGTCGACCAGTTTCTGCAGCGCCGGGTTCTCGCCCACGTTGATCCCCCAGGCCTCGGTGACGTCGAGCCCGAGATCCCAGTGGTCGAACTCACCGGGAAACTTCGCCTTGTATCCGGCGAGTATCGCCGCGTCGGTGGAGACCGCGTCGACGCGATGCTGCCGCAGGTCCACGATGCATTGGCTGATCAGGTTACGCGGCAGCACGATCGCGCCCGCCCTCTCCGGAGCGGCGGTGCTGGTCGACGCGGAGATCGAGCAGACCCGTTCGCCCTTCAGGTCGGTCAGCGCGGAGACCGGACGATGCTTATCGCTGCTCAGGGTCAACACCGACTGCTCGGTGTAGAGGTACGGCGCGGAGAACCGTACGCCCGGCATCTTCTTGCGCTCCTCGGTGATGCTGAAGCTGGCGATCACCAACTTGACCGGGACCCGCTTGTAGTCGGCGTCGACGGCCTGCATCCGGGCCCGGTCCTCGCTCTCGATCGCGTAGAACTCGACCTCGTCGCGGCGGAAGCCGAGGTCCTCCGCGATCATGTAAGCGATGTCGATGTCGAAGCCGCGCCAAGTGCCGTCCTCGTCCCGGTACGCGGTGCCCGGCTGATCCTTCTTGACGCCGATCGGCAGCTCGGTCCAGGTGTCCACGCCGGCCTGAGCGCGCAGTTCGGCCACCGAGGGCGGCCCGCTGACGAACAGCCGGGCCATCGTGATCCCGACCGTGAGCACCAGCGCCAGCCCGAGAGCGCCGAGCCGGAACGCGGCGAGGTTGAAACGGGGCGGCGGATCCAGCATCGGTTCCGGCTCGGGAAGGGGGAGCTGCCGGTCCGCCGCCTCGCGTTCCGCGACGTCCTGCGCCGCGATGTCCTCCGCGGTACCGGCGGGCCCGGGCGTCCGCCGCCGTACCGGCCACGCGAACCGGCCGGTGTCCGGCCTCACTTGCGCCATCGTCACTCCCCCCAGCCGGCGCGTCCATGGTGCCGCATCGAGGCCACGACAGTGCGGGTGGCCCGGGGGCGCCAGCCGTCCGATAAGCCGCTTCATGCGCCCAGCGGTCATGACGCCATCGTGCCGTACGGGTGCGACACGAATGAACCGCCGATCCGGGGGTATCCGGCGCGCCAAGGAAGTCCCCAGGCCAGTCGGAGCCGCGTCCCGGTCCCTCGGACGCGCTGGTCACCCACCCTCCGGCCGGTCCGTCGCTTCCAGTACCCGGACGGCCGATCGCTTCCCGCTGAGCCCGAGGTTCCGGCGCCTCGCGCTCCTCACCGGTGTGAGCCCCCAAAATCGGCCGTCCGGGACCTTAAGCCTCTCGGCGCGGATCATCGGAAGGCCACGACCACGGCACTCTCGGGGGGCAGCTCGACGCGGTCGCGTTGGAGGACCACGTCCGGTTCGGTGGCGAACAGCACCCGGTCCGGCACCGCGCGCACGCTCACCGTCCGCGGCTCGGCGGCGAGGTTCGCGACCACCGCGCACCGGCCGCGACGGACCACCACGTACCGGTCGCCGTGCCAGACGGCAACCTTGTCCAGCCACGGATCGGACAGATCGGCGTGGGCCCGCCGCAGCGCGATCAGCGTCCGGTAGAGCTCGAGGATCTCGGCGTGGCCCGGCTTGTCCCGCTCCGCCCAGTCCAGCTTGGAGCGCTGGAACGTGGCCCGGTCCTGCGGGTCGGGCACGTCCGCCTCGGCCCAGCCGTGGCCGCCGAACTCGCGCCGCCGCCCGGTCCGCACCGCTTCGGCCAGCTCGGGCTCGGGGTGGCTGGTGAAGAACTGCCACGGGCTGCCGGCCGCCCACTCCTCGCCCATGAACAGCATCGGGGTGAACGGGGATGTGAGGAGCAGCGTCGCGCCGACCTTGAGCAGTCCCGGCGAGAGGGTCGCGGAGATCCGGTCGCCCACCGCCCGGTTGCCGATCTGGTCGTGGTTCTGCAGGTACGCCACGAACCGGTGTCCCGGAATCCGGTGGCGGTCCACCGGCCGGCCGTGCACCCGCTGCCGGAAGCTGGACCAGGTGTTCGCGTGCAGGAACGCGCCCTCCAGCACGGTCTGCAGGCTGTCCAGCGAGCCGAAGTCGCCGTAGTACCCCTGCCGCTCGCCGGTGAGCAGGGTGTGCAGCGCGTGATGCACGTCGTCGTCCCACTGCGCCTGGAGCCCGTAGCCACCGGCCTCGCGTGGGGTGATCAGCCTCGGGTCGTTCAGGTCCGACTCGGCGATCAGCGAGAGCGGCCGGCCCAGGTGCGTGGCGAGCGACTCGACCTCGACCGTGAGTTGCTCGAGCAGATGGATCGTCGAGTGGTCGACGAACGCGTGTACGGCGTCCAGCCGCAGCCCGTCGACGTGGTAGTCGCGCAGCCACATCAGCACACTGTCGACGATGTACCGACGCACCCCGCCGGAGAGCGGACCGTCCAGATTGACCGACGCGCCCCACGGATTGCTGCGGGCACTGAGGTAGGGCGCGAACATCGGGGCGTACGCGCCGCTCGGCCCGAAGTGGTTGTAGACCACGTCGAGCACGACGCCGAGGCCCTTGGCGTGCGCCGCGTCCACGAAGCGCTTCAGCCCGTCCGGCCCGCCGTACGCCTCGTGCGGCGCGAACCAGCCGACCCCGTCGTAGCCCCAGTTGTATTCGCCGTTGAACGCGTTCACCGGGAGCAGCTCGACGAGGTCCACGCCGAGTTCGGCCAGGTGGTCGAGGCGCTCGACGGCGGCGTCGAACGTGCCCTCCGGCGTGAACGTTCCGATGTGCAGCTCGTACAGGACAGAGCCGGGCAGTTGGCGGCCCGTCCACGCCGCGTCGGTCCAGCGGAAGGCGGCGTGGTCGTACACCCGGCTCGGCCCGTGCACGCCGGCAGGCTGCCATGCCGACCGCGGATCGGGGAGGGGGCGCTCGACCTCCGGCAGGACGTACCCGTAGTCGGTGCCCGGACCGGCCGACGGCACCTCGAGCCGCCACCACCCGTCCTCGCCGCGTTCCATCTCACGGTCCTCGGAACCCAGGCGCAGCTTCACCGGCTTGTCCGGTGCCCAGACTTCGAAGGTCGTCATCACTCTTTCACCAGCAGCGCGACCGGATAGGTGTGCAGCACGTCGGCCACGGCCAGGCGGTTCCCGCCGTAGCTGGTCCCCGTGAAGACCTCCGTCCAGCTGTAGCCGTCGAGGGACACCGTGGTGTCGCCCCAGCCGCCGTGTCGCGACAAACCCACGGGAAGCCGGGTGGCGAGCGTCACCGCACCGCCGCGGTCGAAGGCGAGCAGGTGGTCACCGACGCGGCCCTCGGCGTACACCGGGTAGTAGCCGCCGAACAGCTCCGGCCGCTGCCGGCGCAGCCGCAGCGCCCGGCTGGTGACCAGCAGCTTGGCGGCGCCGCTCTCGTCGACCGGCGGCAGCCAGCCGTCGTCGAGGCGGGCCAGCAGCTCCCGCCGCGCGGCGAAGTCGACCGGGCGGCGGTTGTCCGGGTCGACCAGGGACAGGTCCCACAGCTCGGTGCCCTGGTAGACGTCGGGGACGCCGGGCATGGTGAGCTGCACGACCTTCTGACCGAGCGCGTTGGACCAACCCGGCGGGGTGATCGAGGCGGCGAAGTCGGCGACCTCGCGGTGCAGCGCCGGGTCGTCGTAGACGCGGTCGACCATCTCCCGCAGCGCCGACTCGAACAGCTCGTCGGGCTGCGTCCAGGTGGTGGAGCCGGCGGCCTCGCGGGCGGCCTTCACGGCGTACGCCTGCAGGCGCTCCCGCTCGATCGGCCACGCGCCGACCGCGGCCTGCCAGATCAGGTGCGCCAGCGACGGATCCCCCAGCGGCGCGACCTTCACCCAGCGGCGCACCACCTCGGTCCAGTCCCCCGGCACCTCCGCGAGCACCGCTAGCCGGGCCCGCACGTCCTCACTGCGCTTGGTGTCGTGAGTGGACAGCGACGTCATCGCGTCCGGCCACCGGGTGCCGTGCTGCTGAGCGAAATCGTGGAACTCGTCGGGCGTGACCCCGAACTTCACCGGGTCGTTGCCCACCTCGTTGCGCGCGGTGAACCGGGTCCACCGGTAGAACGCGGTGTCCTCCACGCCCTTGGCCATCACCGCGCCCGTGAACTGCTGGAACCGTACGGCGAGTTCCTCGCCGGGCTGGCGCAGGCGGGCGGTGAGCGCGTCCAGGACCGAGATGAGCTCGGGCCGGCGCCGGCCGGCCTCGGCCCGGGCGCGGGCCAGGTGGCGGGCGCCGAACGGCAGGTACGAGCGGTAGACCGGGAAGCAGGCCGCCAGCTCGGCGAGCGCGCGGGGCGCCCCCTCGACCTCCGGCACGAGCCGCGACATGCGGGCCAGCTCGGCGGCGAGCAACGTGGTGCCGACGTGGTACTTGGTCTGGTGCACCAGATCCTGCCAGGACGTGGTGGTGCCGGTGAGATGGTGGTCGAGAGTGTCGAAGAAGGCCTCGGTGCTGGGATCGACGAAGACGCCGCAGACCTCCGCCATCGCCTCGTACCCGGTGGTGCCGGCCACCGGCCAGGGCGGCAGTTCCTCCCCCGGCTCGAGGATCTTCTCGACCACGATCCACGCGTCCGGCGCGGCCTCGTGCAGCCGCCGCAGATAGCCGTCCGGGTCGCGCAGGCCGTCCGGGTGGTCGATCCGGATACCCTGCACCGCACCGTCGTGGTACCAGCGCAGCACCTCGGCGTGCGTGGCGTCGAACACCTCGGGGTCCTCGACGCGCAGGCCGGCCAGGTCGGTGATGGCGAAGAACCGGCGGTAGTTCAGTTCCTGGTCGCCCCTGGTCCAGGCCACCAGTTCGTAGTGCTGCCGGTCGTGCACCTCCCCGGGCGTACCGTCGCCCGTCCCGTCCGCGATCGGGAAACGCTTGTCGTAGTAGCGCAACTCACCGTCCTCGACCCGCAGCTGGTCGAGGGCGCCCGGCTCGTCGGCCAGCACCGGGACGAGCAGCCGGCCGCGCGACCAGTCGATGTCGTAGTAGCCGGCGTACGGCGACTTCTGGCCGTTCTTCAGCACGTCCCACCAGGTCGGGTTCGCGGCCGGCACGGCGATCCCGGCGTGGTTGGGCACGATGTCGACGACCAGGCCCAGACCGGCCGACCGCAGCGCCTGCGACAGGCTTTGCAGTCCCTCTGGGCCGCCGAGCTCGGGGCTGACCCGGGTGTGGTCCACGACGTCGTAACCGTGCTGGGAGCCCGGGGTCGCGGCGAGCAGCGGCGCCGTGTACAGGTGGCTGGCGCCCAGATCGGCCAGGTAGTCGGCGAGCTCGGCGGCGGCCCGCAACGGGAAATCGGGCCGGACCTGGACGCGATAGGTTCCCGTGGGGCCGCCTGCGGTCCGGTGGTCGGAGGTGGGCATTCAGACCGTCCTGTCCAGCACGATGAGGGACCGGTCCGGCACCCAGATCCTGCTGCCGGCCTCGACGACCGACGGGCGATCCGGGGACGGCTCGGCCGTTTCGATGACCTTCTCCCACTTCTCCCCGTACTCGGCGGGAGGCGTGGCGAACTCGATGGGCGCGTCGTGCGCGTTGAAGAAGAGCAGGAACGAACTGTCCACGTGGCGCTGGCCGTACCGCCCCCGCTCGCGGATGCCCTCGCCGTTGACGAACAGCGCGACCGCCCGGCCGAAGTCGTTGCCCCAGTCGTCGCCGGCCATCTGCCGGCCGTCCGGGGTGAACCACTCCAGGTCGGGCAGCGGGTCGCCGCCCCCGCGGGCGGTGACCGGCAGGCCGGTGAAGAACCGCCGGCGCTGGAACACCTGGTGCCGGTGGCGGAACGCGGTGAGCGTACGGGTGAACTCGAGCAGCGACTCGTCCGCGTTCTCCCAGTCGATCCAGCTCAGCTCGTTGTCCTGGCAGTACGCGTTGTTGTTGCCCTGCTGGGTGCGGGCCAGCTCGTCGCCGTGCGAGATCATCGGCACGCCCTGGCTGAGCATCAGCGTGGCCAGGAAGTTGCGCCGCTGCTTGGCCCGCAGCGCGAGCACCCCCTGGTCCGCCGTCGGGCCCTCGATGCCGCAGTTCCACGACCGGTTGTGGCTCTCACCGTCCCGGTTGTCCTCGCCGTTGGCCTCGTTGTGCTTGTCGTTGTACGAGACCAGGTCGGTGAGCGTGAACCCGTCGTGCGCGGTGACGAAGTTGATCGAGTGGAAGGGCTTCCGGCCGTCGTCCTGGTACAGGTCGGCCGAGCCGGTGATCCGGCTGGCGAACTCGGCCAGTGTGGCCGGTTCGCCGCGCCAGAAGTCGCGGACGGTGTCCCGGTATTTGCCGTTCCACTCGGTCCAGTTCGGCGGGAAGTTGCCGACCTGGTAGCCGCCCGGCCCGACGTCCCACGGTTCGGCGATCAGCTTGACCTGCCCCACCACCGGGTCCTGCTGCACCACCTCGAAGAACGTGGACAGCCGGTCCACGTCGTAGAACTCCCGGGCCAGGGTGGAGGCGAGGTCGAAGCGGAACCCGTCGACGTGCATCTCGGTGACCCAGTACCGCAACGAGTCCATGATCAGTTGGAGGCTCTGCGGGCTGCGCACGTTCAGGCTGTTACCCGTCCCGGTGTAGTCCATGTAGAACTGCGGCTGATCGTCCACCAACCGGTAATAGGTGCGGTTGTCGATTCCCTTGAGGCTCATCGTCGGGCCCAGGTGGTTGCCCTCGGCGGTGTGGTTGTAGACCACGTCGAGGATCACCTCCATGCCGGCCTTGTGCAGCGCCTTCACCATCCCGCGGAACTCCTGCGTCTGCTGGCCGAGCGTGCCGGTCGAGGAGTAACCGTGGTACGGCGCGAAGAAGCCCAGCGTGTTGTAGCCCCAGTAGTTGCGCAGGCCCAGGTCGTGCAGGCGGTTGTCGTGCACGAAGTGGTGCACCGGCATCAGCTCGACCGCGGTCACGCCGAGGCTCTTCAGGTGCTCGATGATCGCCGGGTGACCGATCGCGGAGTAGCTGCCGCGCATGTCCCTGGGGACCTCCGGGTGCCGCTCGGTGAGGCCCTTCACGTGCGTTTCGTAGATCACCGAGTGGTGGTACGGGACCTCCGGCCGGCGGTCGTTCCCCCAGTCGAAGTACGGGTTCACCACCACGCCCTTGGCCATGTACGGCGCGGAGTCCAGGTCCGACATCACGTCCGGATTGTCGAAGTCGTACGCGTACAGCGACGGGTGCCACCGGATGTCCGCGTCCACCGCCCGAGCGTACGGATCCAGCAGCAGCTTGTGCGGGTTGTAGCGTAAGCCGCGGGACGGATCGTACGGTCCGTACACCCGATAGCCGTACCGCTGGCCAGGCTCGACACCCGGCAGATACGCGTGCCAGACGAAGGCGTCCTGCTCGTGCAGCTGGACCTTGCGTTCATTTCCGGACGGGTCGAACAGGCAGAGCTCGACCGCCTCGGCCCCTTCGGAGAAGATCGCGAAATTCGTGCCCGTCCCGTCGTACGTGGCACCCAGCGGGTACCGGTGACCAGGCCAGACCTGCATGTCGTGCTCCCACCCCTCGACCGTCGGCACGCTGCGACGCACAGCTGCCGTCACCGCGGCGGGGCCAGTGTGCCCACCGGCCCACCGGTGTAATCCTGTGCGGCCGCGTCAGCGGCCATTGTCACCGATGGGGCTGCTAACGTCTGCGCGACTGTCCGGTTACCCGCAGATACCCTCCCCCGGGTCGCGAATCGAGCATAGAGGCGACGTGCCGCAGAACCCTCCGATCGTTTTCGGACCTCAGGCCTGTGGCTGCGCCACCCGCGAATGGCTGGCCGCCGACGGTCTCGGCGGCTACGCCACCGGTACGGTCAGTGGTCTGCGCACGCGCCGCTATCACGCGCTGCTCACAGTCGCCGATCCGCGGAGTGCGGTGCGTCACGTCGCGCTGGCCGCGCTGGACCTGACGGTCACGCTGCCCTCCGGGGCGAAGGTCCCGCTCTTCACCCACGAGTGGGCCTCCGGCGCCGTGTCCCCGCGGGGACATCGCCACCTGGAGATGTTCGCCCTGGCGGACGGGCTGCCGCGGTGGCGCTGGCGGATCGGCGACGTGGTGGTCGAGCGGGAGCTGGCGCTGCGCCACGGCGAATCCTCACTGGCCGTCGTGCACCGGGTGATGAGCGCACCCGAGCCGGTCGGGCTGGCGGTCGCGGCACTCTGCACGTGGCGCGACGCGCACGGCGACCGGTACGCGTCCGGCCCGGCGCTGAGCGCCGAGCAACTGGCGACGGCGTGATCGTGGCGGGCACGTACCGGATCGCGGGGCCGGGCTGGCAGCCCGCCGGGGACTGGCACCTGGGCGCTCGCCTGCGCGAGGAGGCGGCCCGCGGGCTCGCCGACACCGAGGACCTCTGGCATGCCGGGACGTACTTCCAGCGGGTGAATTCCGGCGAGCTCATGGAGATCTCGGCCTGGGCGGGCGACCCCGGCACCCGGCCGCCCGCGGCGTCCGCGGTGATAGCCGAGGCGCGGGAGCGGGCGCACGAGCTGGTCACGGCCGCCAAGGCGGAGGGCTCCACGGCGACTCTGGTGCTGGCCGCGGACAGTTTCGTGGTGCGCACCGCCGACGGGCCGGACGTGGTCGCCGGCTATCCCTGGTTCGGCAGCTATCTCGGCGACACGATGACCGCGTACGAGGGGCTGTTCCTGGAGACCGGGCGGGCCGAGGAGGGCCGGAAGCTGTTGCGCGCGCGTACCCGTTCGGCCGCCGGTCCGCTGGTCGTCGACCCCGCCGACGAGCTGGTACGCCTCGGCGACGCCGCGTCGTGGCCGAACCCCTGCACCGAGGACGGCCCGGTGACCCCACGGATCGGCAAGCCCGTCGAGATCAACGCGCTCTGGGTGAACGCGCTCGCCGCGATGGTCGACCTGCTGGTCGAGGCCGGCCGGGACGACGCGGAGCCGCGCGCCCGGCACGCCCGGGCCCGTGCCTCGTTCCTGGCCCGCTTCCCGGCTCCCGAAGGCTGGCTTTACGACGTCATCGAAGGACCGCCCGCCGCCTATCCGCTCGGCGCGGGCAACCACCACGACGATCCGTCGCTGCGCCCGAATCAGCTGTTCGCCTGGTCGCTGCCGCACGCGCCGCTGATCCGGGACCCGCTCGGCCGGGACGCGGTCCAGGCGGCCGGCGCGGCCCTGCTCACGCCGCTCGGGCCGCGCACGCTCGCCGCCGGCGAGTACGGGTACCAGGGCGTGCACCGCGGCAGCCGGGAGGAGCGCGACATCGCCTACCACCAGGGCACGGTGTGGCCCTGGCTGATCGGGACGTACGCCGACGCCTGCGCCGCCGTCGGCCTGCCCAGCGAGGGACTGCTCACCGGCCTGGAGGCGCATCTGAGCGAATGGGGGGTCGGCTCGGTGAGCGAGACCGCCGACGGCGACCCGCCGCACGACGCCACCGGCAGCCCGTTCTCCGCCCGCTCCGTCGCCGAGGTCCTGCGCACCCTGAGGTCACACGCATGAGCCGCGTCCTGATGCTCTCCTGGGAATACCCGCCGCTGCTCGTCGGCGGTCTCGGCCGGCACGTGCACGCGCTGGCCACCACGCTGGTCGCGGCGGGTCACGAGGTCACCGTGGTGACCCGGCACGTGCCGGGAGCGCTGCGCGAGGAGTACGCCGAGGGCGTGCACATCGTCCGCGCGCCCGACGACCCGCCGTGCATCGAGGTCCGCGACGGCGACCTGCTCGCCTGGGCCGTGGCGCTGAACCACACACTCACCCGGGCCGCCCTGCGTGCCGCCCGTACCGGCCGGTTCGATGTGGTGCACGCGCACGACTGGCTGGTCGCGCACGCCGCGGTGACCGTGCGGGATCACCTGGACCTGCCGCTGGTGGCGACGATCCACGCCACCGAGTCGGGCCGGCACCAGGGCTGGCTGCCGCACGCGCACAACCGCACGATCGACGACATCGAGCGGTGGCTGGCGGGCGAGGCGGTCCGCACCATCGTCTGCTCGGCGTACATGCGGCGCGAGGTGGAGCGGCTGTTCGGCCTGCCGCCGGAGCGTACCGACGTGGTCTTCAACGGCGTCGATGTGCTGCGCTGGTACGCCCGCCCGCGCGCGGTGGCGGCCGCCCGCGGCCGGTACGCCGGAGACGGCCCGCTGGTGACGTACGCCTGGGTCGCCCGGGCCGCCGAACACCTGCTGGCCCAGGTTCCGGCCGGCTGAGCTGCCCCTCCTCCTCCGGCCCGCCGGCACTTCGTGAAAAACGCATGCCGGGTCTTGCGCGGCAGATTCACTGGCGCAAATACTTGCCGCAACGTCGGTCGTTCGAACAACGCCGACCAACAGGTCGACGCGTGGGCGAACGGCCGGTGGACCGCCACCCCCGGTCCCGCCGCTCCCGAGGAGGAGTCAGTGAGCATCAAGACCGCGCTCTCCGCCCGCTTCCCCCGATCCGCTCCCCTGCTGGCCGCCGTCCTCGGCGTGGCCGCCGCCACCGCGTTCGCCCTGCCGGCCGCCGCGGCCCCGGGTTACACCGCCGCCCAGCTCGCCGCAGCCAAGGCCGCGGTCGACCGCACCGGCGTCGAGGGCATGTCCTGGTACGTCGACAGCGCAGCCAGCCGGGTCGTCGTCACTGTGGGCAGCACCGTGTCCACCGCCCAGGTCGCGAAGATCAAGAAGGACGCGGGCGGCGCGGTCCGGATCGAGCGGACCACCGGCGCCATTCGCAGCCTGCTCTCCGCCGGCGACGCCATCTACGGCGGAAAGTACCGCTGCTCGCTCGGCTTCAACGTGGTCAGCGGCAGCACCTACTACTTCCTCACGGCCGGGCACTGCGGCAACATCGCCAACACCTGGTACACCAACTCGGCGCACACCACGCTGATCGGCGCGACCGTCGCCTCCAGCTACCCCGGCAACGACTACGCGCTGGTCCGCTACGACAACCTCTCGCTGAGCCACCCCGGCGGCTTCACCGTCGCGGACGCCTTCGTCGGCGAGTCGGTTAAGCGCACCGGCTCCACTACCGGCACGCACAGCGGCACCGTCACGGCGCTCAACGTCTCCGTCCGCTACATCGGCCAGGGCGGCGGCACCGTCAGCGGCATGATCAAGACGACCGTCTGCGCGGAGCCCGGTGACTCCGGCGGCGCGATGTACGACGGCACCAAGGCGCTCGGCATCACCTCCGGCGGGAGCGGCGACTGCAAGACCGGCGGCACCACCTACTTCCAGCCGGTCCGCGAGGCGGCCAACGCCTACGGCGTCACCGTCTACTGATCCCTCCTATCGCTCCACTCCTCGGCGCGCCCGGCGGCCTCGGCCCCGGGCGCGCCGCCCTCCGCGGCGATCGCGCGAGTCAGCCGAGCAGCTTCGCGGAGTAGATCGCGAGATTGGTGTACGCCGCGGAGAGCGTCGGCACAGGCACGTCGCGCTTCGCCGCCTCGGCGACGAAGTCCCCCAGGATGGCGTCCGCCTCCACCGGGAGACCCTGCGCCATGTCGCGGTACATCGACGACGTCATCGGCTCAGTGGTGGTGATGCCGCTCTGCAGGAAGGCGATCGCGCCGGGCCGCGGCGGGAAACCGGCCGCGGTCGCGATCGCCATCGATTCGCCGGCGATGCGGGCGCCGAAGTCGGTACCGCCGGGTGCCGCGTTGATGTCGCCGACGGTAGCGCGCATCAGCGTGGTCGCCGCGCCGAGGCTGGCCAGGAACATCCACTTCTCCCACATGTCCTGGACGATGGTGAGCGACGGGCTGGAGTCGAACCCCGGGCCGGAGAGCGCGTCGGTGACGTCCGCCAGCCGGGTGACCGCCACGCCGTCCAGCGGGCCGTAGAGAAGCCGGTGCAGGCCGGTCATCTGCACCACGTCACCGTCGGCGTCCAGGCTCGCGTGGATCATGCACACGCCGCCCCAGGCACGCTCCGGTCCGAACGCGCCGACCATCTCGTCGATGTGGCGCATGCCGTTGAGCAGCGGCACCACGACGGTACCGGGGCCGACCGCGGGCGCCATGTCCATCATGGCCGGTTCCAGGGCGTAGCTCTTCACCGCCAGCACGACCAGGTCGTAGTGGCCGTCGATGCGGTCGGCGGTGATCAGCCGGGGCCGGACCACCGTCGTACCGTCGGGCGCCTTGATCCGCAGTCCGCGCTCGGCCAGCACGGCGGCGCGTCCCGGGCGTACCAGGAAGGTGACGTCCTTGCCCGCCGCCGCCAGTCGGCCGCCGAAGTAGCCGCCGGTGGCACCCGCTCCCACGAAAAGTATTCGCACAACGGCTCAGCCTAGGAGCTCATCGGCGAAACACCAGCGCCACCTCTCCCCGGGTTCGTAGGAGCGCATCACCGGATGGCCGGTCTTCTCGTGGTGGGCCGACATGTGCCGGCGCGGCGACGAGTCGCAACACGCCACGACGCCGCAGGTCAGGCAGAGGCGCAGGTGCACCCAGTCGGTGTAGCCTTCCGCCACGCACTCGGGACAGCCGTCCTCGTAGGTGGACTGTGGCGCCGGCTCGCTCGCCTCGGTGAGATGCTGACAGGTCAATCGTCACTCCGTTGCAACTGGGACTCCTCGAGGTCGAGGTCGCGCTGCGCGCGCGTGAGCACCTCTTCGGGGATCCGGCCTTCGTTCCGCGCCACCTTGAAGACGTGCCGCTCGGCGCTGATCATCTCGCGCCGCAGCCGACCGTACGCCGCCGACGGCGTCTCCTGCTGCTGACTGCCGAGCCGCTCCCACGCGTTGTTGGAACGGCTGTCGACCAGGGCCCGGAGCCGCTCGACCACCGCGGCCGGCGCGCCGTCGGCGTGCTCCTCCAGTGCGCGCAACGCCGCCCGGCCGGCCTGATGCTGCACGCCGGCCTCGGCGAGCGCGTCCTCCGCGCTGGTGTCCTCGCGGACCCCGAGCCGCACCGCCAGCCAGGGGAGCGTGGGACCCTGCGTCAGCAAGGTGAGGACGATAACCGCGAAGGCGACGAAGATGAACAGTTCCCGCGGGTACACCGGCACGTCGTCCTCGCCGCTCATCGGGAGCGTCTGCGCGGCCGCGAGGGTCACCACCCCGCGCATCCCGGCCCAGGCGAGGACGGTCGGCACGGTGATCGGCGGGCGCACCTCGCGGGAGCGGATCCGCGGAAACAGCCGGGCCAGGTACGTGGCCGGATACATCCACACGAACCGGACCACCACCAAAGTACCGAAGACCGCCGCGGTGACTGCGATCGTGGTGTCCACACCGGTCTCCAGATGCCCGACGAGCGTACGCAGTTGCAGGCCGACCAGGAGGAACACCACTCCCTCGAGCAGGAAGGTGGTCAGCCGCCAGACCGCTTCCATCTGCAGCCGGGAGGTCGGGGAGAGCAGGTACGGGATCCGGTGACCCAGGTACAGCCCGGCGATGACCACCGCCACGATGCTCGAGGACTTGAGGCGCTCGGCCACGATGACCACGACGAACGGGGTGAGCAGCGACAACGCGTCAGCCAGCAGCGGATCCGTGATCTTCCGGTGCAACCAGGCCGCCGCTGCCGCGCCGAGCAGACCGATCAGCAACCCGCCGCCGCCCTTGAGCAGCACCTGCCCGGCGATCGGCCAGAAGCCGACGGCGGCACCGGCCAGCGCGCTCACCGACAGGCGCACGAGCACCAGCGCGGTCGCGTCGTTGAGCAGGCTCTCGCCCTCCAGGATGGTCACCACCCGGCGGGGCAGGCCGACCCGCCGGGCGATCGCGGTGGCCGACACCGCGTCCGGCGGGGCGACGATCGCGCCGAGCGCCACGCACGCGGCGTAGGGCACCCCCGGCAGCAGCAGGTGCACGACGGTGCCCACGGCGAACGTGGTGACCAGCACCAGCCCGACCGCGAGCAACAGGATGGGCCGCAGCCACCGGCGGAACGCCGGCACGGAAGTCTGCAACGCGGCCACGTAGAGCAGCGGGGGCAGGATGCCGATCAGCACGAGTTCCGGCTCGAGGTGCGCCTCGGGAAAGCCGGGCAGGTAGGACAGGCCGAGCCCGGTGACCAGCAGCACCAGCGGTGCGACGAACCCGAGCCGGCGCGCGAGAGCGGCGCCGACCACCGCGATCGTCACCAGCACGACCACGTCGACGATGCTGTCCATGCCGGGAAGCTTAGAGAATGACGCGGCCGGTGGCGCGTGGCGCCGGTCATCGACTCAGCCCGTCCGGACGACCCCCGAGCGCGCGACGGTCGCGGCCGAGGTGCCGGCCCGGCCATAGCCGGTCGTCACCGCGTCGACCGAGAAGACATAGTCCGTCGACCGGTCCAAGCCGGTCACGGTCGCGGTCATGAAGGCGCAGGCGGCACCCGGGGTAACCACCGTCCAGCCGACGTCCCGCTGCTGCCCCGGCCGCAGGTCCTGTCCGATCGCGGTCACCCGGTACTCCACCAGGTTGTCGCCGCCCGGGTTGTACCAGGTGACGGCCGCACTCGTCGGTCTCGGCACCACCGTGGCACCGGAGATGGCCTGGGCGGCGTCGGGCGGCGGGCATCCCGTGGCGCTCGGTGCGGCCGCCGGGCTGGTCGAGGCGATCGGCAGGAAGCCGGTCGCGAACGGACTCGGCGTGACGGTCGCTCCGCTCGGGCCCGGTGACGGCGTGGCACTGCCGGTCATCACCAATACCCACGGGGATCCGGCCGGCGACGGCACCACGCCCGGCGCCTCCGCCGAACCGCAGCCTCCCAGCATCAACGGTGTCAGCAGCACGATGCCCAGCCAACGACGATTCATCCGGTGCCTCCGTCCCGACTCCCGCGGCTCAGCGGTTCAGATCGGCCGGGTGGCGAATCGGCTTAGCCCGTCCTGGCAAGGGTGCGCCGGCACTCAGGCCCGGTACATCTCCCGCGTCCGGTCGGCCAGGTCCCGCGTGGCCGTGGAGTTCGCCCAGGTGCCCAGGACGATCGCCGCGCCCGGGACGACCTTGGCGAAGATCCGCTTGGCCGCGCGTACGCCCGCCATCTGGGCGAGCTTCCCGGCGAGCGTGACCATGACGCTGCTGAGCGGGCGCCCGGGCGCGCCGGCGAAGAGCCGGCTGGCCCGTTCGCGGCCGGCCGCGACGCCCAGAGCCAGGCGCGCGCTCGACGCCAGCTTGTGTACCCGCTGCAGCACCAGCAGGTCGGTAGCGCGCTCGGCCGCGGTCGGGTCCTGGCCGTACGCCGCGGCGATGTGCAGCACCATCCGCGACTGGGTCCAGGCCAGCACGCCCACGTCGAGCACGGCGCCGGGCAGCCCGGTGGCGCCGGAGACCGCCCCGGAGATCCGGGCCAGCGTGGTGAACCGCCGCACCGCGACGTCGGCGAGGTCCTCGGGGGTGATGCCGGGCCGGTCGGCGCGGATCCGCTCGGCCCAGCGGGCGGCCTCCGGGCCGAGCCGGCGGACCGCCTCGAGCGCCAGGTGCTCGGGCGCGTATTGCGGGTCCGCCTTCATGCGCGACCAGAGACTGCCCGGCGGCGCGTCGGACTCGGTGATGACATCGGGAAGGTTCGCGGGCTCGCTCACCAGATCGCTCCGGGGGGAAGGGGAATCCTCCCCATTGTGCCGTGCACATGCACGTGCACGCGAGTCCGGGCGACCACCGCCTGATCCTCCGGCACACTTTGGCAAGATCTTCATGGTGCCGGAATGAACGGCGGTTCACCCTTGTTGGTAGCGGTTACTCTCTTCTGCACAGGAGGTCCTCGACGTGCTCGATCCACACGAGCTCTACGAGTTGTCCGACGACCTGCCGGACACCGACGGTCCGGTGCTCGTCCAGGCGCTCACCGGGTTCGTCGACGCGGGCAGCGCGATCCAGCTCGCCCGGGAGAATCTCCTGGAGCACCTCGAGAGCCGGGTGATCGCGACCTTCGACCTCGACCAACTGCTCGACTACCGCTCCCGGCGACCGCCGATGATCTTCGTTGAGGATCACTGGGCCAGCTACGAACAGCCCAGCCTGGCCGTGCACCTGGTCCGCGACCAGCTCGGCACCGAGTTCCTGCTGCTCGCCGGCCCCGAGCCGGACCTGCAGTGGGAACGCTTCATCACCGCGGTCACCGGACTGATCGAGCACCTCGGCGTACGCCTGACCGTCGGCCTGAACGCCATCCCGATGGCCGTGCCGCACACCCGCCCGGTGAGCGTCACCGCCCACGCCACCGACCAGCGGCTTCTCGGTGAGCGGGAGTCCTGGCTGCAGCGGGTGCAGGTGCCGGCCAGCGTGGGCAATCTGCTCGAGTTCCGCCTCGGCCAGACCGGCCACGACGCCATGGGCTACGCCGCGCACGTGCCGCACTACCTCGCCCAGGCGACCTATCCGGCGGCGGCCGAACTGCTGCTCGACTCGGTGTCGTCGACCACCGGACTGGCGCTGCCCACCGGCCAGCTGCGCGAGGCGGCCCGCATGGTCCGGGAGGACATCGACAAGCAGGTCGCCGACGACGAGCAGGCCGGCCGGCTGGTCGCCTCCCTGGAGGCGCAGTACGACGCGTTCCTGCGCGGCCGGCAGAACAACCTGCTGGCCGAGTCGGAAACCCCGCTGCCCACCGCCGACGAGCTCGGCGCCGAGCTGGAACGCTTCCTGGCCGAGCAGGGCCGGGACGGCGATTCCTAACCGGGCGACATCCAGTCCAGCACGACCTGGATCTGCGCGTCCCAGTACGCCCAGTCGTGCGCGCCGGGGCCGAACTCCGCGTCCAGCGGGATCCCCGCGGTCCGTGCGGCGGCCACGAACCGCTCGTTCTGCTTGACCAGGTGATCCTCGGTGCCGCAGCGGACCATCAGCCGCGGCAGACCGGCCGGGTCGGCGTGCTTGAGCAGGTGCAGCAGATCCTCGTCCGAGCCACCCACCGTACGGTCCGGGAAGACCCGCGCCACCAGCGCGCGCATGTGCGGGCGCAGGTCGAACTCCTGGATGTACGCCAGGTCCAGCGCCCCGGACAGGCTCGCCGCGGCGGCGAACCGTTCCGGCTGCCGCAGCGCCCACTTCATCGCGCCGTAGCCGCCCATCGACAGCCCGGCCACGAACGTGTCGGCCCGCCGGGTCGAGATCCGGAAGAACCGCTCCACGACGGCCGGCAGCTCGGCCGAGAGAAACTCCCAGAACCGCATCCCGTATGCCTCGTCGGCGTAGAAGCTGCGGTGCACCTGCGGCATCACGACGGCGAGACGCTTGGCGGCGGCGTACCGCTCGATCGAGGTCCAGCGGGTCCACGCCGTATGGTCGTCGGTGAGTCCGTGCAGCAGGTAGAGGATCGGCGGCGGCACGTCGCCGGTCTGCGGCAGCAGCACCGTCATGGACGTGTCGAGCTCGAGCACCTCGGACGAGAAATCGCACCGGATCATGGCCATTGCTCCAGTGTGAGTCATCCCGGTCCGGCACGACCCGCCGCCCGCCGTTCAGAACGGGTGGAACTCCTCGAACGGCGGCTCGGTCGACGGATCGGGCAGTCGCACCGCACGGCAGCGGGGCACGGCTTCGGCGGCCGGGTCCCGGCCGATCGTCTGGCGGGTCCCGCCGGCGAATGCGGCGGGAATAGCCGTCCAGCCCAGATTCCGCTCGTAGTAGCGCACCGCGGTCCGCACCGAGGGTGTCCAGTCGTCGTCGAGGACGATCAGGCCGCCCGGCCGCACGATCTTGCGAAGGTAATAGAGATCGACGAAGACCTCGTGGAACCGGTGACTGCCGTCCACGAATGCCGCGTCGGCGACGAGGCCCTCGGTGACCAGTCGCGGCAACGCGATCGACGAGGGAGCGGCGATGAGCCGGGCGATCGAGTCCAGCCCCGCGGAACACAGCAGATCCCACCCGACGTCGGCGAAGGCCTCCCGCTGAAACGGATCGATCACGATGTGCCGGGGGTGCGGGCGGTCGACGGTCACCAGGGCTTCCCCCACGGCGAGAGCGGAGCTGCCGTACGCGAGCCCGATCTCCACGACCGTCTGCACGCCCTCGGCGATCAGCAGATCGCGGAGCAGGTCGCAGTCGCGTTCGGGCAGGGTGACGGTCTCGAAGTCCAGTTCGGCGCGGCGCGCGCGGGCCGGCCCGTCACGCGCGAGCCGGCCGCGTACCTCGCGGACCCGGGTCCGACGATCGCCCGTCATCGATGGCCGGCGGTGTCGACGATGAGGTCGGCGCGCTCACGGGTGCCGTCGGAGCTGAAGAACTCCGCTTCTTCGGCCATCCACCTCCGCCAGAGCTCCTCGGCGCGGGCGAAGGAACGGTCACGGGCGAGGCCGCGGGCCAGTCGCAACGGTGCGGGCGCCTCGACCCAGACGGCGTACGTGAGCCGGCCGATCGTCTCGCGGCGGGTGCAGGTGACACCCTCGAAGATGATGGTGGGCGACCACGGCTGGGTCTTCCACCCGCCGAGTGCGCTGCCGTACCAGTCCGTCCAGTCTCTCGCCTGGTAGACGGCGTCCTCGCCGTACAGCAGCGGCGTCAGCACCTGGGTGTCGAAGCGTGGCCACCAGCCGGCGAAGCTGTCCCAGGAGACGAAGTCGTCCATCTCGACGACGGGCGCCTTCAGCGCCTTGGCGAGGCGGCCGGCAAGGTGGCTCTTTCCCGAGCCGCTCGGCCCGTCGACGCCGACGATGCGGATGCCGTCGACCGGCTCGCGGGAGGCGACGGCGGTTGCCACCTGAGCCACGACGTCGAGGGTCACGGGCGCAGCTTAGCCGCGAAGTACCACGCGATCGAGGGCGGCCAGGAATGACAACGATCGTGGCATCGCGACCGGATGGTTGCCAGGCCGTCTCAGCGAGCGCGGCCGCGCCGATGCCCCCGACGACGGCATCCTGGCGGTGTTCACCTCGGATCTTCGCCGCGCTGCGGAGACGGCCGAAATCGCGCGACTTCGAAGCGCGCAACGGCTCACCCGCGGCCGAGGTCAAGCGTGATCGCCTGGACTTCTGCGAGCGCCTGTATCCGGGTGGCGAAAGCCATGGCCGGGCGATCGCTCGGGTCGCAAAGTTTCCTCGCCGATCTGCCGACCCGGTGGGCGGATCATGCGGACTTCCAGTGGCGTGCCGAAGGCTGGGAGTATCGACTCGGCTGATCGTATCGTCAGACGACACCTGCACCGCTGGGACCAGGCCCGCC
>Ga0081539_10001214_pt1 | contig 46206 bp, 30 predicted proteins | sample TabmetS4T2R2_FD_71023 | JGI IMG/M metagenome (GOLD analysis project Ga0081539, IMG submission 71023) | Tabebuia heterophylla rhizosphere microbial communities from the University of Puerto Rico - S4T2R2 | ecosystem: Host-associated > Plants > Roots > Rhizosphere ... | reverse complement strand
TTCTAAGCAGACGCAGTGAAAGAACCACGGCGCCGTGGTTAGTTAGCCGCCTTTGAGGCGGCACCGCTCATCAAGCCACCGGCTTCGCCGGTGGTGTCTGACTGGTTAGAGTCTAAGAAAATAATTAGCCTTTCCCAGCGGCAAGAATCCATAGCAGGACGCGATAATCGTGCTCATTTAAGGCGATTATTTTTTCCGGCATTACAACTTCCAGCATTACCGCGGCGCGCGGGCGTTATCAGGCAAATATTTATTGCGTCTTGACTGTGATGGGCACTTCGATCATTTTCGCCATGGGATGATTGGTCTCGATTTTAAGGACGCCCTGGTGCGTTCCTTTGGGCGGTCTTTCCTTAAAACCAACACGTAAAATAATCATTTGGCCGTCTCCGAAAGTTGACTCTTTTTTCGTCTTGATAAATGCCAGATCGGAACTGATTGCTTTGATCTCCAACCCTGTGCCGCGCGAGAGTCTCACCCGGAGAATTTTGCTGACGAGGGAAAGGTCCGCCTCAAGATCGGATACCGGCACGTTTTCGAAGATGAGATTCAAGGGATTGACTGATACCGCGTTGACGACAACCGCCTCAAGTTGGATCTCCAGTTCCGGTCTCTCTTTGCTATCGGTCGTGAGTTTGACCGTTTGTTTATGACTGCCGACCGGCAATTTTGCCGAACTGGTAAAATTCAGAACATAGCGCTGGCCTTCCGATAAAGTGTCCAAGCTGACGGAGAATGCTTCGCCGCCGGACGTGGCCTTGGTGATGCGGATTGGTTGTCCCGTGGCCCCGGCGATGGTGATCAGACCGTTGCCATTCATTCCTTGAGCCACGTGCAAGACCGATTGATCGGACGGACTGAGCAGGAAAGGCCCGACCTGGCGGCCTTCGGCTCGGGGAGCATTTTCATCGATCACGACCATGCTCAACAGCAACGAGAATCGCTCTCGTTGCGGATCGTTTGTGAAAACTTCGGCGGATTTGGTGATTGTGCCATTGAAGTTTGTCGTATTGACCGAGAGGGTAATCTTGCCTTCCTGACCCGGAGCGACGGATTTAGTAAAATCGCTTGCTGTGCAACCACAACCCGGCGTGACATTTTTAATCTGCAATTCTGCTGAGCCCTCATTTTTAAAGACGAAAGAGTAGTTGGCCTGAGCCCCCCTCTTGATCTCGCCAAAATTGTGCTCGGTTTTATTCATGACCATCTTCGGCGTCCCCTGGGGAATATTGCTGCTCTGACCGAAAGCCGCGGCGGCAAATACCACTAAGATCGATAAGATTCCGAGGAGAGGTTTAATTCTCATTTAGATCAACTCCTGATTGTGGATTCCGGGGCTCTTTGACCCCACAGTATAACCTACGATAGGACGATGTCTTTATCCTATGGCTTCATTTGTGGACAAAGCTCACAGATCAACAGTTCGAGTTGTAAGCGTGGAGTTGCCAGCGAGGATTTGAGAGCAATATCGGTTTGAGCGATGCGCGCGATACCTTTGAGGATGCGGTCAGTCTCGATCTTCCGCACTCGCTCATTAAATTTAGTGACGCCGTAAGGAGACATTCCGACGGCCTTTGCGACTTCGGAATTTGGCGCATTCTGCCGCATCAATTCTTTCGCCAGGAGCATCTTGCGATAGTTGCTGGCAATCGCGCCGAGGATCATCAGAGAGAGGGCTTGCGGCGGTTCGGGAGGATTGGCAAAGATGTGATCGAGCAGTGTCAACGCTCGTTTGCGATTACCGTCCACGATCGCATCAGTCAATTCAAAGTTTGAATGCTCACGTGAGTAGCGCACCAACTCGTCAATCTCAGTTCGGGTGATCTTTCCCTTATCTCCGGCATAAGCGATCAATTTTTCCAACTCGGTTGAGAGCCGCAACAGATCAACTCCGACCGTTCCGACCAGATAGGTTGCCGCAGCCGGATCAATGAAACTACCCGCCCTCGCAACGTAGTCGCGAATCCAGTTGGGCGCTCCTTCGCGATCATCGAGTGGATCGAATTTAACAACCTCACAAGCCTTGCGCAGCATTGTTGCGATGTTACGCCGATTGTCCAATCCGTCGCTGACAAAGACCAGGACGGTTGTCTCGGCCGGAGCGCGCAGATAGTCCTTCAAAAGCTCCAACAATTTTTCATCATTGATCGCTTCAAACCCGGCGACGACCACCATTCGTCGAGCCGAGATCATCGGGAACTGCCGCGCCATCGCCAACGCTTCATCCAAATTTCCGTGAGCGACGGAGATCGTCGCGTAGTTGAAATCACGGACTGCGGCGTCAACCACAATCTCGGTCAATTTCTTCAACGCCTGATCGCGGAGGTACCGCTCATGCCCCTCAAGCAGGTAGAGCGGCCCGATCTCATTATTTTGCAGCCGACGATAGAAATCGGATTGAGACATAAATAAGGGGCAAGGATTCCTCTTGATCCTGATCTCTTCTTCAGAATCCTTCGAGGATAGTTGTCAGGACGCTTTTGGCAAAGTCTCTGGCGATTCGATCGACGGCAGGGCCTTCTTCGTTGAAATAAGTTTTCGGATCGCCCGAGATTTCATATTCGCCGCGAAAGATGAAATTTTGATTGTCGAAGATGATCTTGTTCTTCGTCTGATCGCGCACGGTCAATCCGACGGTGATCACAATTTCGAAGAGCCTCGCTCGTCCGATATCATCGAGCAGGATCGGGCGAAATCCGAAGTTCTTGATCGTCCCGAGCATCACCGCATCGGCACTTTCAGGAGTTGAAACGATGCTCAGTGAACGTTTGCGGCGCAAGACCTCGTCAATCACTGCTCCGGTAAAACGCTGTTCAACTTTGAATCTGAGACTAGGGTTTTGAAACGCCGGAATAGAGAGGGTTTTGATATGGTTGGGCAGGCCGTCACCACGGCCTGCCGGTTTGTAGCATTCGGTGAAGCTGCTGGCGCTCAACAGCAGGACGATCAACAAGGCGAAATGAAAAAAACTTCTCATCCTGTACTCTCCAAAAGGTTCAAGCAAATTTCTTATCCTATTTGGCGACAACGTTGACCAATCGTTTCGGCACGACAATGGTCTTCACCACTTGTTTGCCTTCCAGCCGCGCCTTGACGCGATCATTTGTGAGGGCCGCGTGCGTCAATGCTTCGTCGGTGACATCGGCGGCAACCACGACCCGCGCGACCAGTTTGCCGTTCAATTGTACGGGGATCTCCAGCTCTTCGTCCTTCGCCAGCTCGGCGTCGAACTGCGGCCAGCTTGAGGTCACAAGGATCTGGGAGTGTCCGATCGCCGCCCACAACTCTTCTGCAAAGTGCGGCGTGAAAGGGGCCAGCATCTTGATCAGCGCCTCTATCGCTTCTTTCAAGACGATCAGGTCGGCATCACTGAGCGTATGGGAGGTCTCGCCTTTCAATGAACCATCAAAGGCGTAAGCCTCATTCGTCAGTTCCATCAGTGCGGCGACGGCGGTGTTGAAATTCATGCGGTCGCCAATATCGTGAGTGACGCGTTTGATGGTCTGATGTGTCTTGCGGCGTAGCGCACGGGCGGCCGCCGAAAACTCAGTCGATTGACCGTTAAAAGCAGACAGCTGCTCATGCCACTTATAGACAATGCGCCAGACGCGGTTGAGGAATCTCGATGCGCCTTCCGCGCCCGCCTCGCTCCATTCTAAATCTTTTTCGGGCGGAGCCGCGAACAACATGAACAACCGGACGGTATCAGCGCCATAAGTCTTGATCATCTCGTCCGGATCGACCGTATTCTTCTTTGATTTCGACATCTTTTCGGTGCGGCCGACGACGACCTGGCGACCGCAGAATTTACACTTACCGTCGATCACCTCATCCGGGTAGAGCCAGTCGTGCTCTGCGCAGCGAAAAGTTGACAGACAGACCATGCCCTGGGTCAGCAGTTTTTTGACCGGTTCGCCAAAGGCGTTCAAGCCCAGGTCGCGCATAATCTTGGTCCACAGCCGGGTGTAGATCAAATGGAGCACCGCGTGTTCAATGCCGCCGATATACTGGTCGACCGGCATCCAGTAAGCGACGACCTTCGGATCGAATGGCAGTTCGTTATTGTGCGGATCGCAATAACGGAAATAGTACCAGGACGAATCAACGAAGGTATCCATGGTATCCGTATCTCGACGCGCCGGTCCGCCGCATTGCGGGCAGGTCGTCTCGACGAAAGCGGCGTGTTCGGCCAGCGGCGCGCCTTGCGTGTTGAAGTTCAGATCGACGGGCAATACGACCGGGAGCTGTTCTTCAGGCACCGGCACGATGCCGTCTTGCGGGCAATGGATGAATGGGATCGGCGTTCCCCACGCGCGTTGGCGCGAGACGCCCCAATCGCGGATTTTGAAATTGGTCTGTGCTTTGCCCAGGGCGTGTTGCTCGGCATATTGGGTCATCGCTTCAATCGCGGCCGGCACCGCCATTCCGTTGAACTGCCCCGCATTGATCAATACTCCGCTCTCGTCCTTGGCGGTGAATGCGGCCTCGACCGGAGCATCATCCGACTCCGTCGATCCAACCAGTTTGATCACACGGCGAATCGGTAAGCCGTATTTTTGCGAGAATGCGAAGTCCCGTTCGTCGTGGGCAGGTACGGACATCAGCGCCCCGGTGCCATAACCCGTCACGACAAAGTTCGCCGTCCAGATCGGCAGTTTTTCGCCGTTGAACGGATTGATGACGAATTGACCGGTCGCGACGCCTTGTTTCTCGGCTCCTTCGGCGATTCGATCGTCTTTAGAGATGGCGAGTTGTTGATCGACGAAGTCTTTCAACTCAGGGGTCGCTTTGTCCGACGCAATCAGCTCATCGATGAATGGATGTTCCGGCGCGACGATCACGGCATTGGCGCCGAAGATCGTATCGATCCGTGTCGTGAAAATACGGATCACCTTGCCGTTGGTCGGCGCATTTTCTTGAGCGATTTTAAAATCGATCTCGGCACCGCGGCTGCGTCCGATCCAGTTGCGCTGCATGGCGATGACGCGCTCGGGCCATCCGCCTTCCAGTCCATTCAGATCGTCCAGCAGCTCATTGGCGTAATTCGTGGCGCGGATGAACCATTGCTCCAGTTCGCGTTGTTCGACGGGCGTATCTTCGTGTCGCCAGCAGAAACCTCCCTCGGCCTGCTCATTGGCGAGCGACGTATTACATTTCGGACACCAGTTGACCGTGGCATTCTTGCGATAGAGCAGCTCCTTCTTCCACATCCGGATGAAGAACCATTGATTCCATCGGTAATATTCGGGGACGCACGAGGCGATCTCGCGCCGCCAATCATAACTGAACCCCAGGCGTTTTAACTGAGCGCGCATGGCGGCGATGTTTTCAAATGTCCATTTGTCCGGACGCGCATTGTTCTTGATTGCCGCATTTTCCGCGGGCATGCCGAACGCATCCCAGCCCATTGGACGCAAGACGTTGTCACCCTGCATCCGTTTGAAGCAGGCCAGTGCATCACCGATTGAGTAGTTGCGGACGTGACCCATGTGGATGCGCCCGGACGGGTAAGGCAACATCTCCAGACAATAAAATTTCCGGCGCGCCGGGTCGGGGTCGACTTCGAACACTTTGGCCTCTGCCCATCGCCCCTGTTGTTTCTCTTCGATCTCTTCAGGGAAATATTTTTCGTTCATTTTTTAATCCTTTGGAGGTCTGTGGCCTCGCTCGTGATGCCTCGCAAAATCGAAATGGCAGCGCTCATCTTAAGCGTTTGTCGCGCGTGATACGAGGCAGAATGACAGAATCTTGTGGAATCGATCAGGATGTGGCCGGGAAGAGCAGCGCAACATCAGGCATTGCGCTGCAACGTAAGGGAGAGGGCAGTCGAAGACATCGTGCGCGCATCTCGCGCCTTAACGTCGTGGAAAAACTGAATAAATTTGCTGACTGCGTGTATCATGGCCCTGTCTTTCTCCAGCTCTAATTTTCAGAGCGGAATTCTACACTTTAACAATGCGCCGTTCAAGCCGCTCATCTAGATCGCACGCGGCGCAATCGAAATGAATCCGCAATCAGTTCATCGCTCTGACTACGACGCACTTCAAGTAATAAGTCTCCGGAACGCTCAACAGGATCGGGTGGTCGCGGGACTGAGTGCGTTTTTCAACGATTTGAACCATCCGGCCGGCGTCCTGCGCGGCGTCGGCCAGCATCCTCAGAAATAACTCTTCGTTGACGTGGTATGAACATGAACAGGTGATCAGCACTCCACCGGGATTGAGCAGTCTCAACGCGCGCAGGTTGATCTCTTTGTATCCACGAAGCGCCGCCTCGACCGAGCCTCGATTTTTAGCGAAGGCGGGAGGATCGAGGACGATCGTGTCGAATCGTTCGCCCACATCGTCATAGTCATGCAGGACATCAAAGACGTTGGCCTCGATGAATTCGATATTCGTCAGGCCATTGAGCTCCGCGTTTCGCCGAGCGCGTTCAATGGCCGGCTGAGAGATGTCGAGCGCCGTTACCTGCCGGCACGCTTTCGCCAGATGCAATGCGAATGAACCATGAAAGCTGAAACAGTCCAGCCCGCGTCCGTGGGCGTAGCGCCTGGCCGTCGCGCGGTTCTCGCGTTGATCCAAAAACGCGCCGGTCTTTTGCCCTTCAAGCAAGTTGACCAGAAACTTGAGACCGTTCTCTGTCATGGTAAATTCATCGCCGGGGTGAAGATCTTTTTCGAATCTTTCCGCCCGGTAGAGCACGCTATTGATCATCGGCAAGCTTTCGAGTTGGCGGACCTTGGCATCATTGCGCTCGACGATCAAGCACGGCCGAAATTCTTCAACGAGCAATTCGACCCACGTCGTTTTGAGCAGATCCATGCCGCGCGTCAGGGTTTGAATGACGAAAGAATCATCGTAACGATCGATAATTAGACCGGGCAGATAATCGCCTTCGGCATGGACCAGCCGAAAAGCATCGGTCTCGCTCACTACTCGCTCGCGCCACTCGGCGGCGGCTCGTAAACGGCGCCGCCAGAATTCACGGTCGATCTCCGGATCGTCCTTTGAAAGCAGTCGCAAGGAAATTTCGGACTCGGCACTATAGTGCGCCGAGGCGACAAAGCGGCCACGTTGATCCAGGACACGGACGACTGAGCCGCTTTCCACCGCGGGCCTCCCGGTCACATCGCTGCGATAAATCCAGAGGTGTCCGGTCCGCGCGCGGGTGAGGCCTTTCGCTGAAATGACGGCGTGATCACCGTGGGCTTTGGGCGTCTCTTGACTCTTGCTCATAAATGCAGAACGATGAGTCCCTAAGGACGAATTCATTTCGGGTCCTGAATTAGAGGGTGATCAATTCAGGGCTGAATTTTCATACTTCACTATTTTAGTGATTCAGTCAATGCAGGAGAAAGATCAGAGAGGAGCGCCAATCGTCGGACGAGTCGCGTATCTCGGCCTCGGATCAAATCTCGGTGATCGGGCGGCCAATCTGTTGCGCGCGGTCACGGCGCTCGTGACGGGCGGACTTGAGCTGAGCGCGGTCTCGTCAATTTACGAGTCCGAGCCGGTCGATTATCTCGATCAGCCTTGCTTTATCAATATGGCCGTTGCGGTGACGGGCGAGAGTCTGGAGCCGTTTTCGCTGCTCAAATTCTGTTTGGAGATCGAATCGCGTCTGGGCCGTCAGCGTTCCATCCCGCGCGGAGCGAGGACAATCGATATTGACCTCCTGCTTCTCGACGATCTGGTTATTGATGGTACTTGCGAAAATCTCAAGTTGATCATCCCGCATCCGCGGATGCACCTGCGGCGTTTCGTCTTAACGCCGATGGCCGAAATTGCGCCGGAACTTAAACATCCCGTCCTCAATCAAACCATGTTGCAGTTGCTCACCGCACTCGACGATTCATCATCCGTCAAGACCTATCAGTCATGACAAAGAGTAGTCTCTTTCACACGCTTTGATTGCAAAGCAGCTAGCTTGGCATATAATGCCGTTATCGGTTATCTATTTAGCGTTATGGCAGAGGTCGGAGACGGGATCTAGTATCCAGTTTATGGAGATCATCACAAAGGCGCCGCGCATGCGCGTCGTTTCAAGTAAGTTAAGGGACGAGGAACGTCCGATCGGTTTTGTCCCGACGATGGGAGCTTTACACGAAGGACATTTGAGCATGGTCCGTGAGGCACGTCGAATGGCCGACGCCGTAATCGTTTCAATCTTTGTCAATCCCACGCAGTTCAGATCAGAGAAGGAGTTCGACCGGTATCCGCGTGATCTTGCACGCGATGCCGATCTGCTGGCCCCGTTGGGAGTAGAGTACATCTTCGCGCCGAGCGCGGAAGAGATGTACCCGAAAGGCTTCGCCAGTTACGTCGAAGTCGAAGGTCTCAGCGATAAGCTCGAAGGACTTTCGCGCCCCGGATATTTTCGGGGCGTTGCGACGGCGCTGACCATCCTCTTCAACATTGTCCATCCTAAATTTGTCTTTATGGGGCAACGCGACGCACAGCAGACCGTCATTATCAAAAAGCTGGTTCGCGATCTGCACCTGCCGGTCGAGATTGTTGTCATGCCGATCGCCCGTGAAGCTGATGGATTGGCCTGTGCTTCACGCAACCCCAGTCTTTCGCCGGAAGAACGCCGCGCCGCGCCGGTTCTCTATCGCTCACTGAAAGTGGCCGAAGAGATGTTCAATCACGGGGAACGAGACGCGGGGCGCATCCTCAAAACGATGCGGAAAGAGATCGAAAAGGAGGCGCTGGCCGAGATCGACTATCTCGTCATCACAGATACGGAACACCTCGATCCACTCGATAATCTGGATGGGAGGAAGGCGCTTGTCTCGGTGGCTGCTTACTTCGGTCGTAACAGGTTGATCGATAACACCATCCTGAGCGACCAAAAATTGAGATCGAAAACCGGCCGATTGAAACTGGTATAATTTTAGATCTCGATGTTTCAAGCAGCGGACAGTAGCTCCGGCCGTCGCCCATCATCGACTCAACCGGCTGCTGCGCGCTACACGTTGAACCGAAAGAGCATGACATCTCCATCCTTGACGACATACTCTTTGCCTTCCAATTTCATCCAGCCCTTCTCCTTGGCAGCCGCCTGAGATCCGGCTTTGATGAGCTCGTCATAGCCGAATACTTCTGCCCGAATGAAACCGCGTTCCAGATCTGAATGAATTGCGCCCGCGGCTTCAGGAGCTTTGGCGCCATTGCGAATGGTCCAGGCGCGAGCTTCCTTCTCGCCGGCCGTGAAGTACGAGATCAAACCAAGCGTGTGATATGCGCTGCGAATCAATTTGCCCAGGCCGGTTTCGGTCACGCCGAGGCTGGCCATGTATTGCGGACGCTCTTCGGGATCGAGATCGACGAGATCGGCTTCGAGTTGAGCGCTGATCACGACGTAATCGGCGCTCTCTTCCTGGGCGTGCTCGCGCACCTGACGAATGAAATCGGTCTCGGGGGCGGTCAAATCAGACTCGGCCACATTGGCGACGTAGATCATCGGCTTCATGGTCAGCAGGAAGAGATGATAGACCTTGGCCCGCTCCTCTTCGGTCAGTCCGGCGAGCCGTGCCGGTTTGCCTTCATCAAAGGCCGCTTGCAGTTTGTCGAGCAAGGCCATCTCTTCTTTGGCATTTTTGTCGCCGACTTTGACCTGTTTGGTCGTCCGTTCGCGGCGCTTCTCGACAGTGGCCAGATCGGCGAGGATCAGTTCGAGATTGAGCGTTTCAATGTCGCGCCGCGGATTGATCGTCTCTTCGACGTGGACGACATTTTCGTCTTCGAAACAGCGCACGACATGAACGATCAATTCAGTTTCGCGGATGTGATGCAGAAACTGGTTGCCCAGGCCCTCACCCTGGCTCGCGCCTTTGGCTAAACCGGCAATATCTACGAATTCGACCGTGGCGTAGACAATCTTGTTGGTCTTCGCGATTTTGGCCAGAGGTTCCAGGCGCGCGTCGGGCACATTGACCACGCCGACGTTTGCTCCGGTAGTGCTGAATGGATAATTGGCGCTCTCGGCTCCACGGGTCGCGGTGAGAGCGTTGAACAGGGTTGATTTGCCGACATTGGGCAATCCAACGATGCCTGCACGTAACATATCTTATTTATTCCCCGATCAGACTGATTCAAGAGGTAAACGTGAATTTACTTGATGAAGAGGAGTGTTGTCTAGCGGCCGCGAGATGGTCCCGCCACATTTAAATGAACCCGCGCTACTGAGGGGCCGGATGCCGGTGTGCAGACGGTCATCGAGCGAGGAATTGATTCAACTCCTCCTCTGTCGGCAACGCGTCACGCGCTCCCATCTCGCGGCACTGCAATGCGGCAACGGCATTCGCTACTCGCATCGTCTCTTCAATGCTCAGACCTTTGCAGAGGCCGTAGATGAATCCGGCACGGAACGCATCTCCTGCCCCGGTCGTATCGCGGATGACCGGCGGGCGAAATGCCGACGATGCGATGAAGTCGTGATCGACATAGGCCAGCGCGCCGCGTGAACCCTGCGTCATGGCGATGAAATAACAGCCGTAACGTTCGTTGAGTCTCTTCAATGCCTCGCGTTCGTCCATCGTCCCGGCCAGCTCGTTAGCCAGGCCCTGCGATGTGATCAAGCAATCGACGAGGGGCAGCAATTCGTCAATTCCGGGATAAGCCGTGTCCAGGTCGATGGTCACGGGCATGCCGGCCTCGTGAGCCCAGGTTGCCGCTTGAATCGCAGCCTTCGTGTCGAATCCGTCGATATGCAACACTCGGGCGTTGGTGATCAGCTCGCGCTTCAATTCTTCAGGCGAACTGCGTGTGCCCTCGTCGTGATACCATAAGATCGTGCGCTCGCCGGAAAACTGCTCGATGATGATCACCGCACCCTGCGTCTTCGTCCCGACGGTGATCTTGACGCCGCTGCAATCGACGCCCTCTTTCTGCAGCGATTCAATGAGCATGCGTCCTTCGTTGTCGTAACCAACCTTGCCGATGTAACTTGCGCGCAGACCTAAGCGTTGCGCGCCGACCATGGCCGATGAGACCTGTCCGCCCGGCATCTGGCGGTGATCGCTCAAGCGCACTTTAGTATTGAACTGCGGAAAGCGCGGGATGGTGACCAGATGATCGACCGCATTGAGGCCGAAGCCGACAACGTCAAATGTCCGGTTGTCCGGAATTGAAAGGGAAAATTCCATATAATGTAGTCTTGAGGTTTGAATTGATCCGAAAACTTTAACTTGAAAATCGAGACTTTAACCCTAAAATTTAAAACCCGAAACCGAAACTCGAAAACCGAAACTCGAAATTCAAACTTTTTATGACATTCGACGAGAAACTGCAAAACCTTCCGACTCAACCCGGATGTTACCTTCACAAAAACACGAAGGGTGAAATTATCTATGTCGGTAAGGCGAAGAACTTGCGCAACCGTGTCCGCCAGTATTTTCAGGGCTCGCGCGCGATGGATGCCAAGACGCAGGAACTTGTTGCGCGGATCGCCGATTTTGAATTCATCATCACCGATACCGAGGCCGAAGCCCTTATTCTGGAATCGAACCTCATCAAGCGTCATAAGCCCCGCTTTAATGTGATGCTCAAGGATGATAAGGCATATCCGCATCTGAAGATTACGATTAATGAAGACTTTCCGAGGGTTTTCAAAACTCGCCGAGTCGAGAAAGACGGTGCGGCCTATTTTGGTCCTTATCTGCCGGCTTCATTGGCCGACAAGACAGTCAGCCTGATCAACCGCGAATTTCAACTGAGGACTTGTTCGGATGAGGTCTATGAGCTGTATAAACGCGCCGGGCGGCCCTGTATGGAATATCAGATCAAGCGTTGCGCCGGCCCCTGTCAGAAAGACCTTTGCCGGCCGGAGCAGTATCGCGAGGCGGTCAACGATGTCTTGCTCCTGCTCGACGGAAAGGACCGAGAACTGGCCGACAAGCTCGAAGAGCGGATGATTCATGCCTCTGAAAATCTTCAGTTCGAAATGGCGGCTAAGTATCGAGATCTGCTCAGGACCGTTCGCGCGTTGAGCGAGCATCAGAAGATGATGACCAAGTTCGATCAGGACATCGACATCTTCGGTTATTACCGCGATGAGCATCAGCTCGCTCTTCATCTTTTCACCATGCGAGAAGGCCGGATCGTGGGACGCCGCGAATTTTACTGGGAAGACGTGCCGGTCGATAGTTTCAATCCGGGAGAGTTCCTTGGCGCTGTCTTAGAACAATATTACACGATCGGCAATTATGTGCCGCTTGAAATCCATGTGCCTGTGGATTGGGAAGGCCGAGAGTTACTTGAAGAGGTCCTCAGTGAAAAACGCGAAAAGCGCGTTCACATCCTCGATCCGCAGCGCGGGCGCAAACGTGAGCTGATCGATCTGGTCGAGAAGAACGCGAAGCTGGGGTTCGATCAGCGGTTCAGAGCCATGAAGCCCGATTGGACCAGAATCTTGACCGAACTGCAGGAGACCCTGGCATTGCCGCAATACCCGAGCCGCATCGAATCGTTCGACGTCTCGAATATTCAGGGTTCGGACAACGTCGCGGCGATGGTCGTCTGCGTCGATGGCGAAATGAAAAAGAGCGAATATCGCAAATTCATCATCAGGTCCGTCGATGGCGCCGATGATTTCGCTTCGATGCGCGAAGCCGTGTCACGCCGATATTCGCGGCTCCTGCGTGAAGAGAAACGACTGCCCGATGTGGTCTTCATCGACGGCGGCAAGGGACAATTGTCGGCATCGGCCGCGGCCCTGCACGAGATCGGCTTGGGGGATTTACCTCTGGTCGGCATCGTTAAACCCCGTGGCCGTCACGAAGAGATCAGTCACTTGTTAATCAAGGGAAGGGAAGGCGAACCGGTCTTTATCGAGAAGACCTCACCCGTCATGCGGCTGCTGCGGATGATTCGCGACGAAACTCACCGCTTTGCGCTCAGTTTTCACCGCCAGCGCCGCGCCATGCGCGATTTCCAATCCGAATTGACCTCGATCCCTGGCGTCGGTGAAAAGTTGAAGGAGCGCTTATTGCGGAATTTCGGCAGTCTGAAACGCGTCGGTGAGGCGAGCGAGGCAGAGTTGAGACCGTTTGTCGGGCAGAAGCAAGCCGAAAGAATCGTCGAGCATTTTAGAGAGAAAAAGAGCGAGATCATAGGTCAGGAACTGGACGAAACGATTGAAACGGATGAAATGGGCGAAACGACCTGACGCCTTTCGCCCGTTTCGTTAATCCGGTCCGCTTTTTTCTGCCCCTCATTTCTGCCCCTCATTTTTCTGCCCCTCATTTTTCTGCCCCTCATTTTTCTGCCCCTCATTTTTCTGCTTGGACATCTGCTCGATGACGGCCCCCAGGCGTTTGATCTCTTCGCCATAACGCGCCCAATCGCCTTCGCGTTGCGCTTGCATGGCGCGGTCATAAAGCTGTTTGGCCTGGACGGCCAGAGTTTGGACTTCAGGACCGGATGAGGTCTGTGCCGGAGCCTTCGATTCAGTCGCCGCAGCCACGGTCTCTCCGGCGCCGGGTTGAGTGGATTGCGGCATACCGCCGAAAATTTTCGACAAACTTGCTTCGAGCGTTTCTTCCATGGCAATGCGGTTCTCGGCCGCCACGATGACGCGTTTCAACTCCGGGATCTTACCGCTCTCTGCCCGCAGGTAGAGGGGCTGGACGTAGATCAAAGACTCCTTAATCGGAATGATCAGAAGAGTGCCCAGATCTGCCCGCGACCCGCGCTGGTTCCAGAGTGAGAGCTGGCGCGAAATCTCCGCCTCCTGGTTGATCAGCGCACGGATCTGCTTGGGTCCGTAGACCAGTCTCTGTTTGGGAAAGCGGTAGACCAGTAATCGTCCATAATTCTCTCCATCGGCGCGCGACGCTACCCAGGCGGCGAGATTGTCCTTACTGCGCGGTGTAAAGGGAAGCATCAGGATAAATTCTTCCTGCTTCTCGCCGGGCAAGGTCATAATCGTGTAGTAAGGTTCCATTAATTGCGGTTTGCCCTCGGCATCGAAAACGGTTGCCACTTCCCATTGATCTTCCTTGTTATAGAAGACCTGTGGTTGATTCATGTGGTAGGTCGAGTAGACCGCCATTTGAATTTTGAAGATGTCTTCCGGGTAGCGGAGGTGTGAACGCAAGTCGGCCGACATCTCGAGGAGCGGCTTAAAGACTCCGGGAAAGATCTTCGCCCAGGTTTGAATCAATGGATCGCTTGGGTCGGTAACATAGAAGCTTACACTTCCGTGATAAGCATCGACCACTGCCTTGACCGAGTTGCGCATGTAATTGATTCCCTCGATGGGTTGTGAGTAGGGATATCGATCGCTCGTCGTGTAAGCATCGGCAATCCAGAAGAGGCGTCCCTCAGAGATCACCAGGTAAGGATCTTTATCGAAGCGTAAAAACGGGGCGAGACGTCCGAGCCTCTCGCGGATGTTACGGTAATAGAGCACGCGGCTGTCGGGCGTCATATCATTCGAAAGGAGGAGCTTCATATCGCCGAACCTCACCGCAAACAAGAGCCTGCGCCAGTACGAACCGATCGAGACGCCTCCGTTCCCCGTATAGTTGGTGTAGACGTTTTCATCGCCGGCCGGGTAGTTGAACTCTTTGGATGTGGTTTTGACGTAGACGGGATCGTGCGATAGTTCGCCGAAATAGAGCTCGGGTTGAGTCACGTTGAGTGAAGGGACCGATGATGTTGGCGGGAGGTCCTTGATGAAAAGAACAGGGAGCCCTCCGGGTGTTATTTGATTGACGGGGCCGAGCGTGAGGCCGAAGCCATGCGTGAAACTCAGTCTTTCGTTGATCCAATTACGATTTTGAAGCCTGTTCGCCGATAACTCACGCGGCGAGATCATCGTTTGCCGGAGTTCGCCCCCGATTCGGTAACGGTCGTTGTCTACTGATTGAAATTCATAGTAGGTGCGAAACTCTTGGATCTGCGCGAAAGTGTCGAGTAATTGCCGGTGATCCCAGAGGCGAATGTTATTGATTGTGCGTGCATGGGCTTGAATGTCTTGAAGCTTGAGGTCGGTCGCGCCCGCTAATTCACGCTCCTCGATACGGTCGAGCGCAAAGGCCTTGCGCGTGGCCGCAATATTATGCGCGAGATAAGGAGTCTCTTTCACCAGTTCGTTGGGCGCGACCGAAAAGCGTTGGACGATGGCCGGATAGATCCATCCGGCCGTCGCGATGACGAGCAGATAGAGGGCAATTCCCGCCAGGAGCAGCCGGTTGCGCATGACAAACATGCTGATTACGATCAGCACCGAGACGAGCAGTGCGACGAAGACCTCCAATTTCAACATCGGCAACGCCGCCGCCACATCCGTATAACTCGCGCCCAGGATTGGACCTCTGGTCGAATAGAGCAGGTTGGGCATCTCCAACCAGGCCCGGCCGGCGAGGATCAGAAAGAGAACAGCCAGCAGGCCGAAGAGGTGCATCCGCGGCAGCCGTTCGATTGTTATCGCATTCGCCGAGAATCTGAAACCGCCGCGCGTCGTATAGATCAGCGCGGTTCCGATCAGCGCGATGATGATCAGTAAAAATAGCAGCTGCGAAATCAGCTCCAGCAACGGGAGCGTGAAGAAATAAAAGGCCAGATCATGGCCGAAGATCGGATCGGCCTCGCCAAAGGGCGTTTGGCGTCGGTACATGAGAATGGTCTCCCACGACTCCCAAACTTGCAATCCGAAAAAAGCCCCGATCAGAAGTGAGATTGGAAGAACCCACTGACCGATGAATTGCGTGATGTCGGGGATGGGAACTCTCTCTCCATTGAGGGTAATGTAGCGGACGATCTTCGAGGATGCGGCGCTCAAGCGTAAAGCCAATCTGAAGTTGAGCCAGATGAGCAGGGCGGCAATCAGCGTCCCAATCACGCTCGGAATGAATTTCATACGGAGAACGGTCAGAAAAATCTGGGCATATCCCAATTCCTCATACCATAACCATTCCGAGTAATAACTTGCCATGCCAGGTAAGAGGATGAGGAAAAGTGCCGCTAACGGCAGGATCAACCACCAGCTTGATCTTTTTCGGCCTCCGCTTTGTGATCCCAGCGCATCAAATTCGTCATCTATCGGATCATATTTCATGAGCTTCTCCGTCGTGCTTGCCGTTGTGATTAGTTGATAAGTCGCCTCTCAGTCCGTGGTTCGGTCAAATCAATGATCCTTGGCGCTTCGGCTCGCCTAACCCTATCATTTATCTATCTACAATGAAATGTGAATGAAATTTCAACCTCCAGATTCTTCATACTGCGTTTTGATCGAACATTTTGTCCGATTGGCTGCTTGACTTCTTGTTCAGCGAACTCCGAAAATCAACAACTGCGGTTAAACAGTTATGGCAAGATCAGAAACTGGGAAGGAGAGGGCGGCATCGGAGACCCCAGCCCTCGCAATTTCCCATGAACTCACTCAACCGCGGCGCATCACGACATTCGCTGCGCTGCGCCATCGAAACTACCGGCTCTTCTGGCTCGGGTCGTTTCTCTCGAATATCGGGACGTGGATGCAGGCCGTCGCCCAGGGGTGGCTGGTTCGTGAATTGACTGCGTCGCCCGCGCTCATCGGCTTCGTTTCGTTCGCGGGGTCTTTCCCGCAGATTGCCTTCTCGCTCTTCAGCGGCGTTTATGCTGATCTTTTCAACCGGCGTAAATTGCTGCTCTGGACACAGATTGTGCAACTCGTCTGCGCCGCGGCGTTGGGATTGCTGGTCCTGCTTCGCGACTGGCGGGTCTGGCCGATCCTTTCGATCTGGCACATCATCGCCATTTCATTCGCCAGTGGCCTTGCAACCACTCTCTCCAATCCGACTTACCAGGCCTTAACGCTCGACATTGTGGGCCGCGAAGATTTGCCGAGCGCGGTGGCGCTCAACTCGGCTCAGTACAACCTCTCGCGGATCATCGGGCCGACGATCAATGGTCTCTTATTGAGTTTGATCGGTGTCGCGGGATGTTATTTTCTCAACAGCGTGAGCTTTCTGGCAGTGGTCGCCGCCTTGCTCCGCATGCAGTTTCCGCCTTGGAATCCGCCTCAGCAACGTGACTCACGAGAGGTCGTGCGGCAGATGATTGCCGGATTGCGTTACGTCCGTGGACGTCCGCGGGTGCTGTCATTGCTCGGGATTACGACTGTGACCAGCCTTTTCGGATTGCCCTATCTGACTTTCATGCCGATCTTTGCCCGTGATGTGTTGCATTTAAACGAGCGCGGTTTTTCTTTTATGTGGGCAGCCATCGGAGCCGGCGCCTTGATCAGCGCGCTGATGATGGCATTTCTCTTGACCAATTTTCGCCGGCGCGGCAGGTTACTGCTGGCCGCAACGCTCTTGTTCGGACTGGTCGTTATTGCTTTCGCCCTCTCGCGCAATCCGACGCTCTCGATGTTCTGTTTAATGCTGGTCGGCGGAGGGATGGTCAGCGTCACCATCACGATCAACACGTTGCTTCAAACGCTCGTCCGCGACGAGATGCGTGGGCGGGTCATGAGTATGTACACTTTGACGATCCTGGGGATTCCGCCGATCGGAAGTCTCCTCATCGGTTCGCTCGCAGGTCTGATCGGCGGATGGGCGGGATTTAACGGCGCACAACTGGCCCTGGCCCTCGGCGGAGCAGTCATTGTTTTGTTCGCCGTCTTTGTGATTTTAGCGGTCCCGCGAATGAGAGAACTCGAATGACGAACGGTTGCGCAGATTACGCGATTCGCATTCGATCTATCTTCCGCCATCAATCCCAAACACTTCGCCCGTGATAAAACTCGCTTCCTCAGAGGCCAGAAAAGCGACTAATTCGGCCACCTCTTCCGGCGCTCCGGCGCGCTGCAATGGCGTGGCATTGATTACCTCTTGCAACCGGTCCGGACGAGAGAATTGATCGTGAAACGGCGTCAGGATGATGCCCGGAGAGACCGCATTGACGGTCACCTGATAAGCGCCCAGTTCGTTCGCCAGACCTTTGGTCAGAGTGTTGACTGCCGCCTTGGCCGCCGCGTAAGGCAACGAACCTCCACGGCCTCCCAGTTGCGCCGCGAGCGAAGAGATATTAATGATGCGTCCGCCCCGCCGTTCCTTGAGATGTGGGATCACCGCCTGCGAACAGAGAAAGACGCTCTTGAGATTGGCATCGATCACGGCGTCCCAGACCTCATCCGTGCAATCTTCGATGCGCATGAGCTTGACGATACTGCCGGCGTTATTGACCAGAATGTCGAGCTGCCCGAAGTTGTCGATCGTTTCTTTGACTAGGCGCATCGCCTCAGGACGCTTCGTGACATCGGCGCGAATGCTCATCGCATTCCGTCTCATGGCCTGAACTTCGGCGACGGTCTCCGCCGCGCCCCGCTCATTCTTGTGATAATTGACAGCGACTGCCGCACCATTGCGCGCGAGGGCAATCGCCGTTGCACGGCCGATGCCGGAGCTCGCGCCGGTGACTAGCGCTACTTTTCCGCGAAGATCGTATTGAGCTGCCATAAATAAAGGGGGAAGGATGAAGAAGGGAAGAAAGATGAGGAGGAGCGGGATGAGGGATGAAGGATGAGGGATGAAGGTGGGAAGAAGAAGAAGACCTGCTATTTTTATAAAAAAATACCGTTCCTTCCTCCACCCTCATCCTTCATCCCTCATCCCGCTCCTCCTCATCCCTCCGCCTTTTGCCTTTCGCCTTCCTTCTCTTCTTTCTTGAAATATTTTCTGTCTTTCAATTTTTCCGGCAGACAGATCATCTCTGCCTTGCCGCTCTCGTAATCATGAGCGTACTTGTAATCCTTACCATAGCCGAGTCCCTTCATGAGCCCGGTGGGGGCATTGCGGAGGTGCAATGGGACCGGCTCGGATTGTGTCGCGCGGGCGTCTTCAGCCGCTGCTTCATAAGCCAGATAGACTATATTCGACTTGGGCGCGCGCGCCAAATATGCGGCAGCCTCAGCCAGTGCGAGGCGCGCCTCGGGCAATCCGATCAAATGCGTGGCCTGGGCCGCGGCGGTCGCAATGACCAGTGCCTGTGGATCGGCCAGGCCGATATCTTCGGATGCGTGATGAACAATGCGGCGGGCGACGTACATCGGATCCTCTCCGGCTTCGATCATCCGCGCCAGCCAATAGAGCGTGGCGTCAACATCAGAGTTGCGGATCGATTTAATGAAGGCCGAGATCAAATTGTAATGTTGTTCGCCCGCTTTGTCGTAAAGCGCCGAAGCGCGTTGCAGAGCCTGATTCAAATCCTCATCGGTGACGGTCCGTTCATTGGCTCCAGCGACCTCCGCGACCCTCGCCGAAGTGACGGCGAGTTCCAGGGTGTTTAAGGCCGTCCGTGCATCGCCTCCCGCATGAATCGCCAGCCGGCGCAATTGATCTTCGCCGATGCGGACGTTGAAACGGCCCAGGCCGCGTTCGCGATCGTTCAATGCGTGCTTCAGGATTTGCAGCAACTCCTCTTCGCCGAGCTGATTTAAGACGAAGACTTTCACCCGCGAGAGCAGGGCCGAGTTGATCTCAAATGACGGATTCTCGGTCGTCGCACCGATGAGGATGATCGTCCCATTTTCGACGAAAGGAAGAAAGGCGTCTTGCTGCGCACGGTTGAACCGGTGAATCTCATCGATGAAGAGAACCGTCCGGCGGTTGAGAGCCGTGTGAATCTTAGCGGCATCGTTCATGACCAGACGGATCTCCTTGACGCCGGAGGTGACCGCGCTGAACGGCACGAACTCCGAGGACGTCTGGTTGGCGATGATCCGCGCCAGCGTTGTCTTGCCTGTGCCGGGCGGACCCCAGAGGATCAATGACGTCAAACGATCCTCTTCAATCAATCGCCGCAACATCTTTCCCGGACCGAGCAGATCATCCTGTCCGATGAACTCCTCGACTGTGCGCGGGCGCATCCGCTCAGCCAACGGCGCTGATGACAACTTGCCGCCGAAATCCTTGACTTGTCTGTGCGACCCTTCCTCAAGTTCGGGAAACAGACTTATCTCTTGCTTGCTGCTCGCCATTATTCAAGCATATCACGATCCGTGATCGGACGCGAAAACTCTTCACCCTAATACAGTTATCTCCTCAACTCGCAATTTCATTAATTGGCTTAATGGTATGACCAATTAACTCTAATGATTGAATGAGGGGCATGAAATAAAAATTTTAAGAGGCTGTCCTGTCAGAAACTTAGGCGAATTTGTTGAAAAGGCATATTGACGGGGACTCCGCGCAATTCCTAGCATGCCTTCACCTTATGCCGAACTTTGCCCGGTGCCGGAGGGTAGGGTTTGGACAAAATTATTAGATTACGGGTGTTTGAGGTAAAAGTATTTATGTCGTCGGGCGAAACATCATTGAGAACACATTTTGCTGACGCCTTCCGTCAAATCACGAAGCGATCGGAATCGCCGGAAATCCACGTCAGTTTTTATCCTTTTGCCGGGCTAAACCATACCATCCGCATTCGGAAACAACGAGTATACGTGCGCGTCTCGGACATTTTGCGGGATGCGCCGCAGCAAGTCTATCGTGCCCTCGCATTCATACTGGTCTCGAAGCTCTTCAACAAAAGAGTGATGGCCGAGCACGAGAAACTTTACAGGCAATACGCCTATCAACCGCAAGTGCTGCGGGCTTCTGACCTCGCACGGCAGAAGCGCGGTCGGAAGGTTCTGACCAGCGCGGTCGGCCGGGTCTACAATCTGGACAAGATTTTCGCTCGTCTCAACCGGCGCTATTTTGGTAATGAATTGCCCAAGCCGACGCTCAGCTGGAGCGCCCGGCGCACCAAACGCATTCTGGGACATCATGATTATGTTCACGATGCGATTGTCATCAGCCGATCGCTCGATAGCGTCGCCGTCTCGGAGTTTCTGGTAGAGTATGTGCTCTATCACGAGATGCTGCACATGAAGCACCGTCCGCGCGTCGTCAACGGACGAAGGGTCTATCATACCGCGGCCTTTCGGGCGGACGAGCGCCGCTATGGCCGATTTGAAGAAGCGATGGAGGAATTGGACGAGCTGACGAGCAGGAGATGATCGTGGGAAGGTGAGCGAGTGGGAGAGCGAGAGAGCGGGAGAGAGTAAGAGAGACGCCAAGACCGAGATCAGATAGTTCCCGCACTCCTGCTCGCGCACGTTCCCGCCATAGCGCTCTCGCTCTCGCTCTCTCACGACATGCACATTGGAATAGATGCCCACGCGATCGGCGCTCAACAGGGCGGAAATGAGACATACATCAGAAATCTGATCAGAGCCCTCGCCGAAATCGACAGCAACAATCGTTATACTCTCTACCTCGCCAATGCGAAGGCCGCCGAAGAATGGCGAACGGGATTCACGAAGCAATTCACCAATTTTGAAGTGAGATCCTTGCCTCCGCCCACGCCGCTGGTGCGGGTGCCGGTGGCGCTCGCGTTCGAATTACGTTTTCGTCCGGTCGATCTCTTACACGTCCAATTCACTGCGCCGCCTTTCTGTCCGGTGCCTGTGGTCGCAACCATTCACGACCTGGCTTTCGAGCATCTTCCCGAGACTTTCACGCGGCGTGGAAGTTTTCAACTGAAGTTGACCGTCAGAAAGACCGCCAAGAAGGCCGCGCGCATTGCGACGGTTTCGGAGTATTCGCGACAGGATCTATTGCGGACATATCGATTACCGCCGGAAAAGGTCGTCGTTACCTACAACGGTGTCGAGCCGCATTTTTCCTGTCAACCGGCTTCGACCAATGAACTCGATCTGATTCGCCAACGTTTCGGTATTCAACGTGATTTCATCCTGGCGGTCGGCAGCTTGCAGCCGCGTAAGAATCTCGTGCGATTGATTCGGGCTTATGCGAAGCTGAGAAGCGAGCATGAGCAATTCAATTATCAGCTCGTCATCGTCGGACGAAAACTGTGGCTTGCCGACAGTATCTTCGACGAGGTCAACCGGCAAAAATGGGCCGCGGATGTTATTCTGACCGGCTATGTGACTGATGAAGACCTCCCCGCGCTCTACCGCACGGCGACCGCCTTCGTCTATCCCTCGATCTTCGAAGGGTTCGGTCTTCCGCCGGTTGAGGCCATGGCCTGCGGGACGCCGGTCATTACGAGCAATCTCTCGAGTTTGCCGGAGATCGTCGGCGACGCAGCCGTTTTGATCGATCCTTATAATGAGCAGGATCTGGCCGCGGGGCTGCTCAGAGTTGTGAATGACGAACAGCTGCGCGTAAGATTGCGGAGCCGTGGGATCGAACAGGCCAAGAAGTTCACGTGGCGCACCGCGGCGGAGAAGACTTTAGAGCTCTATCGAGATACTTTCAGATCGAAAAGTTGAATCGAGCATTGAATCCTAAATCTCAAATTTCAGATCCGGAAGCTCCGATTTGTGACCTCTGCGGCTCACATGAATCCGACCTGATCCTCACCACGCCGCGCCTCGACGGCCCTCTCGTCCGGTGCCGTCAATGCCATCTGATCTACGTTGTGCTGGCTCGACAGACCGGCCAGACGCAGGATCAGCGCCTGCCGGATCGGAAGTCCCCGGATCGGAGGCCCAATGAAAGCGATCAGGTCGCGGCTGAAATGGTTCGACTCTCCGAGCGGGCGCGGGAATTGGCGCTCGTCGAGCCGCAGGTCGAAGAGCATGAAAGACCCTGGCGCGAGTTGATGGCGGCCGAACGGCTGAACGATCTCAAGCGTTTTGTCAGGGAGGGTCGATTACTGGAGATTGGTTGCTCGACCGGCGAGATGTTGGCCGCCGCCGGCTCAACTTTTACAGCCGTCGGTGTTGAGGCCGATTCGAAGAACAGCCGCATCGCGCGTGCGCGCGGACTGGATTGTTTCAACGGAACGATTCGTGACGCGCGATTTCCCGATCGCTACTTCGATGTCGTCGCTCTCTATCACGTGATTGAACACTTTCACAGTCCGCAGACCGAGATCCGAGAGATGCATCGAATCTTGAAACCGGGCGGTTGGCTGGTGGTTGAGACGCCGAATATCGCGACGATCTGGTACCATTTGCTCGGCGCTCGCTGGCGCCAGTTCATTCCCGATCACGTCTTCTTCTTCACGCCACAGACAATCACGCAACTCTGCGAGATGAATGGTCTGGAATTGCGCGAGCTGCGCAACGTCGGCAAGGTCATGAGCGTCAGGTTATTTGTCAACCGGCTCGGGCGTTACCACCGGCCAACGGGCCGGTTGCTCACCACGATCAGTAACCAGTTGCATCTCGGAGACCATACCCTCCGTCTCAATCTGGGCGACGTCATGCGACTCTATGTCAGGAGGAAGGAAGAAGGATAAGGAAAGAAACAGTTCCGCCCTTCATCTTTCATCCTTATTTCCCCCATCCTTCCCCTTCATCCATGATCTTTTTACTGTCCATTGGTTGATGCCGTCGTTGATTTGTTGGGCCGCACTGTGACTGATAACGACGGGGAGCCTTCCCTGATCGGGCCGACCAGCATGGCATCCCAGCTCACCGCGAATCTTTGTGGCGATCCACCTTGCTGTGGCGTGCCGGCCTGGGCAAAGTAGAGTTCCGCTTGTTCGACCTTCCTGAGAGAAGTCGCCATGATGGTGGTCCGCGTCTTGGCAAAATAGTTTTGCCGCTCCGGCAGATTCAACTCGCGGCGGATGCGGTTGATGTATTCTTCACAGTCGCCGGGGCCTGAGGAGTCTTCAGAGGAATCGTGCAGTCCTAAGACCGCATGGCCGAGTTCATGCAAAACGACGAAGCCGATATCAAAGGCGGCAATCGCTTTCTTATCTCCGAAGAGTTTCTGGAAGTCGCTGAAATCGATCTCGATCGGGTAGACGTTGATCTTATCTCCGGTGGCGCGGCTCTGATAGATGACAGTATTGGCTAAACGCGCAAAGGCGACAATCGATGAATAGTTGTGGGCTTCGAGGTCGATCGCCTGCTTGGCTTCCACCGCGGCCGAGATCAAGGCCCGGGCCGACGCCGAGCCTCCAATAAATTTTGTCTGGTCACCGAGCTTCAGAAATCCATCTTCATCAAAATGGATTTCTTGAAAACCTGACTTCTCGCGCAAACTTTTGAGCACCAACTCAAGTTGTTTGGCGTTGAGTTTATGAGCTTCGAGGCTGTTTCTCAGCCCCCCGCGGTAACGCGTGGAACTGCCCGAGACGGGTCGAACGGTCGAGATCATGGCGCAACTCGAGAAAAGAACGATGACAAGCAGCAGCAGCTTTCGCGAGGAGGGATCACTGGGTGTGAGTTTGTTGATTGAAGATCTGAACTTTCTTTTGGACATCCTGACTCCTTCCGGAGATTGTTTGTACTGACGACGAGAAATGCCGGGCAGGTTAGGGATCGGTTGATTGCTGCCACAGCGCGATAAGTTCCTGTTGCTTACTACTTCCTGATGATTATCGGTGTTCCGTTGAGGAGGCTTGAGTTGAACGAATTTGCGTAGATCCGAGGAGAAAAATTGAGCTTGTCAAAGTCAAAATTGATGAACTCTCGCATTTTTGGCGCTGGTTGCGAGACTCTTCCATCGACTTGAATGAGATTGGGTTTTAGATAGAGGGCTGAGAGTGAGATTCCAAAACTGCGCCTTGCTTTAGTAAATGTTGGATGGCAGTATGAGCCCGTTCTGACTCCAACAAAACGAGCTGTTCGTCAATGGACCCACTGATTGCATACCGATATTTGATTGATCCCGACGAGGTGCGTGAGGCGCTCGCTGCCTTCGCGGATCAACCGATCATCGGGTTGGATACCGAAACTTTCTGGGACTACTCGACGCGTCAAAATCGTTTGAGCCTCTTACAACTCGCCGCGCCGACGGGCGAGGTCGTTGTGATCGATGCGCTCGCTGCCGGAATGGAAGAGACGCGCAGCCTGATCGAGAATCCGGCGGCCCTCATGGCGGCCCACAACGCCAACTTCGATTACGAGGTGCTCCGGCAAGCGGGGTTCGCGGTAGAAGGACTGATCGACACGCTGAGGCTCGCGAGGCGCACGCTGAGGCTCCGTTCGTTCAGCCTGGCCTCGGTTTCAGAACATCTTTTAGGCTTGACCCTCGATAAGAGCTTGCAGAAGAGCGACTGGCGTCCGCGGCCATTGAGCCGGGAACAACTCAATTATGCGGCGCTGGACGCCCAGGTGGCTTTGCGGGTTTACCAGGAATTGACCTCACGTTTGGAGCAGGAAGGCCGGCTGGCGTTTGAACTGCGCCGCGCGCGAATCGCGCCCCCGACCGGCCAGACCTCGGATTCCGTGGACGCCCCGTCCAGGAGACGATCGCCGGCTCTGCCTCGTCCATTGACCGCAGAGGAGCGGCAACTGGTCGAGAAGTTGCGCCTCTGGCGAACCGAGGTGGCAGAGCGCGAACAGATTCCGCCCTACCTTATTTGCCACGATCGAACATTTGAGCACTTGGTGATGGCCCGTCCCAGTACCATCGAGGAGCTGGCGCAGATCTTCGGTCTCGGACCGGTGAAGATCGCCAAGTACGGCGCCGAGTTACTCTCGCAACTAACTAGAGACTGAGGCTCGAGACTGAGGCACGGTACAGAGTCTTAGTAACTAAGATCAGCCAGAATAAAAATTTATCACCGTAATAAATAATATTGTTGACAGCTTCAAGGCTCTAAGATAATGTGCGACCGGTACTCTTGCAGTAAGGTTTGCGGTCTTAAATTACTGTGTTTGCCTTTTGCTGGCTCTTTGTCAGCCGCTAACATCCCTCAAAAATCAGCTCAGATAGCGGTTGCTTGATGTTTTTCGATCGATGATCCCAAGGCGACTAACGTGGGATTTGGAATCGCCGGACGGAATTCACCCCCTGATCATCGGTTCAAAGATCATAGTCATCAGCAAAAGCGGAAGAGTCACCCCCATTGCGAATTTTCTCGGGAAACGAATGCGGTCCCCTGACCACATCGGATCTTCATCGACAACCAAATAATTGTTCAGCGGCGATGGACTGGTGGTTTTCACCCATTCTCTGACACCGTGTATGGAGTGAACTCTATGTTAGCCCCAATCAATTCTCCGACTCCCATTCGCCCCATCGGTTTGGCAACTCCGCCGATGCCTCAAGACATTTGTGTTGGCGTGCCGTCGTGTGCACCGCTCGTCCAGCACGAGTTGCTCACTGTAGTCCGCAAACAGATTCCCCACGCCTATCGGCGTGCCGAATCTGAACTCGGGTTGACCACTGCCCGCACCCAGCAGTTGATTGACCGGCGAGTTGAGATCGTGAGCGCCGCGCGCGCGATCAAGCTCGCGCGGATGATCGCTTACGAACCGAACGCTCGCGACGTCTTCGGCGAGACGGGAGGCAGCCTCTTCAACTCGATGATTCAACAGTTCCCGTACGTGGTCAAAGCCACGATTCGTAATCTGCCGCGATCGCTGCGCATCCGCCTGGCCCTCAGTTTCACCAAGCAGGTCGCGCATGGGTTCGCCGGCAGTGTCAATCGCATCTTTTTTGAAAGAGAACAGAGCGGCATTGCCCTCTCGATCCGCGATGCGATGTTCTCAGATCGCTTGGATACGCTCGGCTGCGCGCATAGTTATTACCGTCAGGTCCTGGAGACCATGTTCCAGCAATTCGCTTTTGTGGATTGCGAGGTCAAGGAGGTCAAGCGTTTCCGCGTTCACCTGAACCAATGCCATTTTGAGATCGTGTGGGAAGCTTGAAGGTGCCCCTTGATCTTCCCACTCGATGGGGAGCGGGGTGAGATGTGAAAATTGAGCGGCGAGGACCCGATTCGATTGAGCACTCATCCCAGCTCCTCGCCATCTCTCGGCCCTCAATTATTCTTGTTTGGCGGAGTCTCGATTTTTTCGCTGGAACTGGTCCCGAACTGCCGATAATTGTCGAATTCAAAGACGACATCCCAATTCAAGCCATTAAACAGATCTGTGCGCCCGCGCGCATTCATCCGGATCAAACTGGGGAACCACAGACCGTTGGCCTGGCGTTCTTGCCGATAGCTGAGAGCGGCTTCACTGTCGGTCGCGGCGGACGAGATGAGATCGAACGCAGAGACGGGCCAAGCTTCCACCCGAGTGAGGGTTTGATCGGTCTGATCGATCCACATCTCACCGACCAGTTTAGCGACATAGGAGTAGTTTTGAGGAGGCTTGGAGCCGGCGCGAGGGCGAAATTTAAGGATGACCGTCGGCCGTCCGGCGATCGACTCGGTTCGTGGAGCAAAGAACTCGCAGTAGCGCATGAATGCCGAGATATTGATTGAGAGGTATCCGGCCTTGCCGTCATAGATTCCCATGATGCCGGCCGAAACATAACCTTCACCCTCAGATCCCTCTTCTTTTTCGGCCCGGGCTCCGGTCGTCGGCCGTGACTCGGCATGTTCCAATTCTTTCACTGCTCGCTTGCGATCGTCGGCGACTCTGCGCGAAGAGACGCCATCCGTGCTGAGGAGGATCAAAACGTGCTCGCCCTTGACCGGATAGGCCTCAAAGACCTGTTCTCGAGTTTGACCGGGCTTGCCGCGTTCGTCGAGCACGCGGTGGGTCTTCTTCAACCGGTAGGTATAATCAAGCAGACGCCGATGGATCGCGGTCCCGGCGGCTTTGCTCTGCTCGATCAAAGCCGCGATCTCAGCCGGCAGGGCAGCCGGCAGGGGATGGATCAACCCCGGTTCGGGCGGATTGTCGTCGGATTTAGCCGGCAGGGCGGCCGGATCGACCAGTGGAACGGCGGGATCGCCACTCGTCTTTTCCGATGACTCGCCATCCAAAGTCGCTTGATCGAGCGTTGGCGATTGATTCCCGGGTGAAATTGGCTTGGATTCAGGCTGTGGCTGACCGGCGCTCGGAGTCCTCTCTTTCTCTCTGAACTTCTCGATCATGGCCTTGATCTGCGCCGGATCCTTGACGTTCTTCGACTCCTTTAAATAGGCTTCCAGCTCTTGTCTCGCCTTCCGGTAATTTGCCTGTTTGTTGTAAAGCCCGGCCAGATAGAAATGCGCGTCGGCCGCTGCCGGGCCGCTGATTTGCAGGGCTTTTCTGAAAGCGGCCTCCGCTTTATCCAGTAATTGACTACTGCCATAGGCCAGACCGAGCATCATCTGGGTGTTGGAGTTATTCGGTTCGAGCCCGGCCGATTTCTCGAGCAGCTTGACCGCCTCGGGCAGTTGGTTAAGATTGAGATGTGCGACGCCGAGGCTGTAGAGACTCTTAACCCCCCGTTTATTGATCTCCAAAGCATGGGTCAGCAACGGCAGGGCCAGTTCGTATTGTGCTCCCTTAGTATATTCGACGCCGAGCAGTTCCAGCGCATCGTAATAGTCGGGAAAGGCCTCAATGGCTTTCTTCAATGAAGAGATCGCCTGATCGGTCTTATTGGATTTGAGGCTTTTCACCGCGTGATCGTATTCGGCACGCGCCGCATCGGGGACCGTTTGCACAAAGACCCCCTCTTTTCTTGCGAAATCTTCCTTTCCCTTCTTGACGCTCAAGACAAAATCGATCGGATAGGGTTCCTCGCTCCTCCGGTTGGTCCCGCCAAAGGTCAGTTCGATCCTTTGAGTCTGTTCTTGATAAGGAGTTCCGGTCGTTTCGATGCGAACCAGATAGGTCCCGATGCGCAGGCCGGCGACCTTGAAACGTCCGGCCGAATCGACCATCAATGTCTGAACCGGGAGCATGTTTTCATCCATGACGGAAACTCGGACGACATTTACCGCCTGGCCGGAGGTGTCGCGGACACTCCCGATCAGGACAAAGGTATGTTGCGGGGAGAGATCGAGATGAAAACAGAAACTGAGAAGAATCATCAATACCATTGTTATTCACATCCTTCATCGCCGGGGTCTCGTAAGATCGCTGAATTTTAACATGAGAGGATGCCGCCGCCAGCAGATTTATCTCATCAATGGCGCCGGCCCTTGAAGCGGATCCCCTTGTTTCATCAAGCCATTTGTGGCAAAAAGGATCTGCAGTATTTCGACCAAAAATCATTTCACAATCAAATTGGGCACTCAGATCAGGAGCGAATATTATGAAGAATATTGATCGCCGTGATTTCATCAAGTCCTCCGCTGGAGCCGCTGCCGTAGCGAGTACCACCAAGGCGCTCGGCTTCAATCTCACCCACTATGCGGGCAGTCCGAATGGCACGATTCGCGTCGCCATTGTCGGGATTCGCGGACAGGGGAATGTCCATATTAAAGAGTATGCCAAGATGGCCGATGTCGAGATCGCTGCGATCTGCGATGTTGACGAGTCGATCTTGAAAAAGCGTTGTCAAGAGATTGAGCAGGCGACCGGCAAGAAACCCAAAGAGTTCGTCGATATCCGCAAGGTCCTCGAGGATAAATCGATCGATGCCGTCTCGATCGCGACACCCAACCACTGGCACAGTCTGATGGGCATCTGGGCATGCCAGGCGGGCAAAGATGTCTATGTCGAAAAACCTTGCTCGCACACCTTCTGGGAGGGCAAACAGCTCGTTGCCGCCGCGCGTAAATACAACCGCATCGTGCAACACGGGACCAACAGCCGCTCGACGGCGGCGCTGCGCGAGGCGATGCAGAAGTTGCAGGAAGGCGTCATCGGCGACGTCTATATGGCGCGCGGTTTGTGCTTCAAATGGCGCGATACGATCGGAAAGAAGCAGGATGAAGCCGTGCCGCAGGGCGTCGATTACGATCTCTGGCTCGGTCCCGCGCCGAAGCGTCCGTTCAATCAGAATCGGTTCCACTACAACTGGCATTGGAACTGGGATTACGGCAACGGCGATATCGGTAATCAGGGCATTCACGAGATGGATATCTGTCGCTGGGGACTCGGCGTCACTTTGCCCACCAAGGTCTGCTCAATGGGCGGTCATTTTATGTTCGACGATGATCAGGTCACCCCCAATACGCAGGTCTCAAGTCTTGAATTCAACAAGAATGGGAAGAAGGTCCTGCTCGTCTTTGAGGTGCGCCACTGGATGAGCAACAACGAGGCCGGAATCGGTCAGAGGCTCGATGAGAAAGGTCTCGTCACCGATAACAATTGCATCGGCAACGTCTTTTATGGCTCGGAAGGTTATATGGCGATTGAAGGCTACAATTCCTACAAAACTTTCCTGGGTAAAAAGCATGAACCCGGTCCTGAGCGCAAATCGGGCGGCAGTAATTGGGAAAACTTCATTAAAGCCGTTCGCAGCCGAAAGCGAGAAGAGATGAATGCGGATATTCAGGAAGGACATCTCTCAGCGGCGCTCATGCACCTGGCGAATATCTCCTATCGGGTCGGACGTTCGCTCGATTTTGATCCGGTCAAAGAACAAATTATTAAGGATCCCGAAGCGAATGCAATGTTGCGACGCAAGTACCGCGAACCGTTCGTCGTTCCGGAAAAGGTCTAATCCGGTCTCATCCGGAGCCCAATGCAAGAAAGAGTCCTCAAATTGGATAAAACCGAGTAAGGATGATAGACCGTAATGGAGAGAGGAGGGGCAGGGGACGTCTAACTTTGCCTCTGAGAATGTTTTGCGTGTTCCACGGTTTATCATCCTTAACGAAAAAATTGGTCGTGCCGATTTTCATCAGCAGAAGAATGATGCATAATGTCTTTGCCCCGCAAATGGTATCCCCTAAATCCAACATTAGCGAAGGTAGATGGCAATGAATAAATCAGCTTGTCTTACGTTTTTTTCGCTGATCGTTTTGTTGTGCTTCTCCGGGACAGTTACAGCACAGGCAACTCGTTACACCGTTCAACTCGAGGCGGCGCCGTCATTGGAGGTCGCTCAGGAAAAAATCAAGCAGTTCAAATCGCAAGGCTTAGACGCTTATGTCGTCAAGAGCCAGGTGCCGGGTAAGGGGACGTTCTATCGTGTCCGCGTCGGAATGTTCCCGAGTCAGGCTGAGGCAAGAAAATACGGTACAGATCTTCAGAAACAGGGTGTGGTGCGGGAGTTTTTCATTGCGGCCTATGAACGGCCGGTGGATGAAACGACGCCGGCCAATCCGGCGGTCGCCGGTCCGGCTCCCAAGCCGGTAAACGCCACGCCTGAAGATCGACCGAAGACACAATCGAAAGAACCGCCGGCCCAAAAGCCGGAGGTGAAAGAGCCTCCAAAAGAGGCGATTATCGCTAAGAACAATCCGACTTCGGTTGTCAACGCAGTATCACCGACGCCGGTCTCCACCACGGCTGCATCAGCGGCCGGCATCAACTTCGTTAAATTCCAAGACACAATCATCGGTTATTCATTTGATCGTCCCCAGTACTGGGAGGGTGGGCCGTTAGACACCAAGGACGTCCAGGATCAAAAGGTTAATGCAGGTGCACTCTTTAAATCTTATAAGGATGCGGCGTTCATCAGTGCGATCTGGAACAACCTGGATAAGGCTAACAGTCCTGACAACGACAACGACCTCATCGTCGAACTGATTCTGCGGAGTATGGGATCGGGCGACGATACACAGCAGATGTCGGAGACTTCACGCAAAGTCGTGAGTGAAAATGGGACCATCAAGACCTTCCTCGATCTACGTGCGACCTTCAAGGTGCAGGGACAAGACGGACCGCTTGATTTTCTTGGAAAGGCGGTCATCGTGCGCGTCAACAAGGGGATTTTGCTTGTCGTCGCTTTCTACGCGAAGACCGGGCCGCCATATGTCGCCACCGTCGCTGAAAGGATCATCGCTTCCGTTCGACCACCAGAATAGAGTAAGAGAAGAAGCATTAAATAAAGATCTAGGTTAGAAGAGAGAAGGCGAAATATCCGAAAATAGTGCAACCCACGAATTTGGGAGAAATTCGTGGGTTGCGCCGTTTCCGGATGTCCCGTCTTCTTTTTTTTCTTTAACCTCTTTCAAGTTTTCGCGTGGAGCTTGCGCTTAGATCAGTGAGAGCAGATTTAGAATTAAAGAGCGTCCTCAGCCATTTATCTGCGCGGGTCGAGGCGATTTGCTGGTAGCTGCCTCGACCTCATGTTGATCGTTGCCAGCGCGAACTTTCAGCCAAGAAGGAGTTTCCATGCGAAAATTTGTTTTGGGGATTGCGGCCATGTTCTTCTTAATGGCAGCGCAATCGATAGCCCTCGCACAGCTCAGCCAATTTGAAGGAAAGTGGGAGAATGTCGATCCGAACACGAGCGGAGTCACCAAACTCGATATCGATAACTTCACGTTCTTCGGATTGACATTGACCGGCGTCCGCGCCTTTGGACAGTGCCATCCGACCGATTGCGATTGGGGCAGCGTCATTGCTCAGCCCTATACGCCAAGCGTGTCGAGCGATATTCCGACGACCTCTCGCGCGTTGATCGCCACCTACAATCCGGGATTTGCGGTCAAGATGATGGTGATCAAACCGATTCGCGGCGGCCGTCTGCAGGCCGAAGTCTTCACGCGGTTCACCGACGGCAGCGGCCGTTCACCTTACAATGATACGTACATTTTTAGGCCGCAGGGTCTCGGCAAGGATTGCTTGCTCTATGACCCTCGCGATCTGAAGATCGTCGATGAAGGTACGAGCGGATGGCTCTTGACCGATGGGCGTTCCCGCATGTTGATTCTTGATAACAAAGCGGATGCCGAACGCGCGTTGGCGTTAGCGAGACGCTACAACTCTCATTGCTTCATCGGCCGCGACAACACTCGCCCGAATCGCGATGATTACGTGCATGAATATTGGCTGGGCGATTCCGGTATCGTGACGACGATCAGCGGCGAAGATTGCATCTCATACAATCCCGATACCCTGCGGATTGTCGATGAAGGGCCGAACGGATTCTTGCTGACTGACGGTTCATCGCGGATGTTGATGCTCGCTTCGCGCGCGGACGCCGAGGAAGCGCTCACTCTGGCGCGGCATTATAGCAAGCAATGCTTCATCGGCCGCGATAATACTCGGCCGAACCGCAAGGACTACATCGTCGAGTACTGGAAATAGTTGAGAGTTTCCCTTTCCGAAAAAATCGGAAGGGAGATCGAATGCGGGGCGCGCCGCGTGAGATTGCCGGGGGCCACGGGCGCTACGTTTCGCGCCGCGCATGACTAGAGAGAACCGAAACACGCAAATGAGCGAAAGGGCGTGTTTCGGTTCTCTCGATTTTTTACCCCTCGTCAGCCGTCAGAAATTTCTTGGTCTCCTCCAGAAAAATTTCCAATTGATCGTGATGCACCCAATGTCCGGCATTCGGCACTCTGATCAGCCGGTAGTTTTTGAGCGCCGAAGCCCGATCGTCCTTCTCAGGATCGGCCAACCAGCTATCCATTCCCCAAAACAAAAGAATCGGACAGGTGATCTGGCCGAAGACCTCGCGCATATCCTCGCGATGATGGCCATGCGGCGGGAAAGGGCGGGCGAAATTGTCGAACTTCCAGGTCAATGATCCGTCCGAATTCCAATTTGTTCCGTGCAAGGTCAAATGACTGGCGACTTCATCAGAAAGTTGCGGATTGGCCTCTTTCATCCGTTTGATGGCGGCCTCGAGATTGGGATAACTGCGCGGCTCGCGCCTCTCGATGTTGCGAATCTCTTCGATCCAACGCCGCAGCCGTTTCGATGCCGGATCATAGACATAATGATTCGGCGGCGGCCCCAACCCTTCGATCGAGACGACCTTTTTGACTCTTTCTGGAAAAGTGCCCGAGTAGAGCATAACCACCCCTCCGCCCAGACTGTGACCGATTAAATGAATCGGATAATCGTTGATCACGTCGGCCAGCGCTGAAAGATCGAGCACGTGTTCGGCTGCGGTGTAGGTGGCTCCGGGCGCGTGCTGGCTGTTGCCATGGCCGCGGAGATCGATCGCATACACATGAAAATCATCGCGTAACGCGCGCGCCACCCAGTCCCAATTACGTGCGTGGTCAAGCCCGCCATGAACCAGAATCAGCGTCGGTTTACCCTCGGTGCCCCAATCCCAAAATTGCAGTTTGAGACGATGCGAATAGAAAAAATGTGAGATCGGTTCCAATCTGATGCTCCCCCTTCGTTACAAAAAAGATTCAAGCTTTATTGAACTTTTCATTTTTTCGGATGTGAACCTTTGAATTTTTGGATTATTCACCCGGCGATTTGATTAATCATGCTCACTAATAGTTCCTGCTATTTTAATTAAATACTGTAATGCCTTTGGATAGCCGTTTCCAGACCTGCCTTCAGCCTGCCTTCCGCCGGCCACACGCCGAATCAATAAATTAAATTTTAGCTGGAATATAATTTGCATTTTCCACACTTGCATCGGCAGTATCACCTTACCGTATCAACAGACATTCTGAATATTAAAAATCTCATCTTTGATGAAAAAAGTAATGAGTGAACGGAGTGAACTGTCACGGAGCAATCTCCGCACTTTGTTTCCAACCCCAAAGCAGGAGTAAAGATCACGATGAAACCCGGCAAATCAATCTTAAAAGTCATTGGCCTGATCAGTATTTTAGTGGCGAGCGTCACTGCTCAGACCGGTACGTCACGAATTACCGGCACCGTGACCGATGCCTCCGGAGCGATCGTTCCCGGAGCCAAGGTCACCGCTAAAAGTGAAGCAACAGGCATTACATACACCCAGACGACTACCGAGGCCGGATTGTATTCATTCCCGGCCCTACCCGTCGGCGCTTATACGATCGTTGTTGAGCATACCGGCTTCAAAACTTCGAATCGGACCGGCATTGTGATTGAGGTCAACACGCCGGTCAGCGCCGATGTCGTGCTGGAGGTCGGCCAGACAACCGATATTGTGACCGTCGAGGGCGGGTATGAACGCCTGCAGACCAACAATGCGACCATGGGAAACGTTGTTCAACAGAAAGCGATCGAAGAACTCCCGCTCAACGGCCGCAATCCATTGTCGCTCATTACGCTTGAGCCGGGCGTCGTCCAGCGCTCATTTGGCGGCGCAGGTTCGGGCCTTCACGTCAACGGCTCGCGTGACCGCGCGTTCAATGTCACGATCGACGGAATCGAGGCCAACGAATCCTCAGTGCCCAATCCGGTCTCGAATCTCTATCGTCTCAATCCTGACAACGTTCAGGAATATAAGGTGACGACCAACAATGCGACGGCGGAAGAAGGCCGCAACAGCGGAGCGTCGATCTCGGTCGCGACGCGTAGCGGCACCAATGAACTTCACGGAACGTTGTTCGAATTCTTTCGCAACACGGCGCTCAATGCCAACGATTTCTTCGCCAATGCGCGCGGGACGGCAAAACCCGACATCAAACTTCATCAATTCGGCGCCGAAGTCGGCGGCCCAATCAAAAAGAACAAGACCTTCTTCTTCGGAAGCTGGCAGGGCCAAAACGTCAAATTTACGCAGCCGCTCGATCAAACCTTCGGCAATCCCGTGCTCTTTACTCCGACCGCCCTCAGCGGAAAATTCCGATATTTAAAGGGCGGCGTCAATAGTCCGAGTCTTGTCGATCGAAGAACCGGGGCCTTGCTTCCCGGAGTTCGCACTTGCGCGAACGATCAAGACACCGGCTGCATCGCCACCTACGATGTTTTTGCCAATGATCCGCGTCACATCGGGATCGATCCGATGGTTGCAAAACTCTTCAACTCGTATCCCAAGCCTAACGACTATTCGGGTGGTGACGGATTGAACACGGCGACTTATGCGTGGAATCCGCCGACTCAAAACGAAGGACCTCATTTCGCATTCCGCGTCGATCACACCTTCAACGACAAACACCAGATCTATGTGCGTTGGCTCCAGTCGGATCAAAATACGCTCGGAGGCGATCCGCTCAACGGTCGGCCGCAGGTCTTTCCGGGGTTCGCGCCGCTTGGCGAGGTCTTCCGTGCGACGAAAAATCTCTCGGTCGGTTATCGCAGTCAGATCGCGCCGAATATCGACAACGAATTTATCGTCGGATTCGCTCGTTTCGTCTTCTTGTTTACTCAGGCCGAAGCCAATCCCGAATTTCCCAACGTGTTGCCTTTTACCAATGACGCGGCGAATCGTTCGTTCAATGTTGCGAGCGTGCCGTTCATCAACACGCCGCGTACTGCTCGCGCCGTGACGACTCCGCAGTTCCTCGACAATCTGGGCATTCTGAAAGGCGCGCATCAGATTCGCACAGGGATCAATGTCCGTTTCTACCAGCACAACGATCAACGCGGACAACCGGGTGGAGTCAATGTGACGCCGATCCTTACTTTCAATGCGGGAATTCTCGAGCCGGAGTTTCCAGGAAGGGTAGCACCCTCGGGAATCAATGCTACTGATTTGACCCGGTTGCGCGGCACGATCAACGATCTGCTGGGCACTCCGGCGCGGATCACCCAGCTCTTCCTCAGCGATTTGACGAAGGATGCCTTCCTGCCGTTCACGAGCAACGGAAAGGTCACGCTCTTTGCCGTCGGCACCCGACTGAAACAATATAACGCCTATGCTCAAGACGAATGGAAGCTCCGCCCGAACCTGACGATCAGCTACGGTTTGCGGCTGGAGGTCAACACTCCTCCGAGAGAGGCGGCGAAGCGAGTTTTTGTGCCCAATCAACCGATCGACGGGTCACAAGGTCTGGTCACGTTCGGCCAGGCGAAGTCGTTTTACGAAGGGGATCACGACACGGCATGGGGACCGCGTTTCGGCCTCGCGTGGAGTCCGGGTAAGAGCGGGAAGTTCGTCGTCCGCGCCGGTTATGGCATGGCCTTCGACCCCATCTCATCGTTTCAGGTGACCGCCGTTTCCGGCCGTCCTCCGGGATTGATCGGCACGTGTCAGGTCACGGTCGGCACAGCTCCTCCGCCGGGATGTCAGGGAGTGCCGCGCGACACGCGTCTAGCAGAGGGCTTCCCATTGCAACTGGCGCCTCCGACGACCAAGCCGTCGTCGTTCTTCACCTTGCCCAATGCGTTGCTGACCAATGCTCCGCCCGTCGCCGTCTTTGATCCAAAGCTACAGTTGCCGAGGGTGCATCAGTGGAATCTGAGTTTGCAGCGCGAATTGCCGAAGGGATTCGTCGCCGAGGCCGCCTACATCGGACGTCGCGGCACTCACCTGTTGCGCGCTTACGACATCAACCAGATCGATGCCGGGCCTATTCTGAATGACTTCCTGGCGATGAAGAGAAATCTCGGGAGGAACTGTTCGCCGGACGGTATCTCGACACGAGATGCGACCAAACCGGCCTGCGCCGGCGGAGAGAGAATTGGAATCGTTAATTACTCTCTCTCCAACACTGGCGCCAATACTTTATTGGCGCCCGGATTCGTCAACTCGACCGCGACGGTCAACGATTTGAATCAAAATGCGGCGGGTAATTTCGCCGGGCGCGTCGAGCAAACGACGCTGGCGTTGAAACTGCGCCCCAATCAACAGTTCAGCACGATCACCTACATCGATGCCGGCGGCGATTCCTATTATCATGCCGCGCAATTCACTTTGCGTAAACGCTTCGATAAAGGTTTGCTCTTCGGCCTTGCCTACACTTTCGGCAAATCGATCGATAATCAGTCGGTCGATCCGGTCGGGTCCGCCTCGGGCGGCGGTCTTTCAACGACAAATTCACGGACCCCGGCAAATGCGCGTAATTGGCGAGGCGAAAGGAGCCGCTCCGATTTTGACCGCACGCACGTTCTGATGATCAACAGTGTCTGGGATCTCCCGATCGGCAAGGGCAAATGGCTCAATTCCGGCAACAAATTGTTCAATACAGTTGTCGGCGGCTGGAGTCTGAACGCCATCTACACCCAGATGTCGGGAGAACCATTCTCTGTCACCAGCGGCGTGCGGACAGCGAACTTCTCACACGTTTCGCGGGCCGATGTCGTCAAGCCGATTGAGGCCAAACTTCAGGACAAAGCCGGGACGGTTGGTCCGGTCGTCTTTGCCGATGCCACCGCATTCGCAATTCCCAATCCTGGTTCGGATGGCGCCGGCCGCAACATCTTCACGGGGCCGGGATATTGGAACCTGGATCTGGGCATTATCAAGCGATTCCAGATCAATGAGCGGTTCAACCTCGATTTCCGGACTGAACTCTTCAACGCGCTCAACCATACCAACTTCGATCATCCATTCTCGGCCTCTGTCGGCTCGCCCAGCATTATCTCTACGCAGTTCGGCCAGACCTGCTGCGCCGCCGTCGCTCCCCCCGCGACCCAAACCATCATCCAGACGGGCGAGGCTCAGCGCGTCGTTCAGTTCGCCCTCAAGCTGCGATTCTGATTACCGCCAGAGAATGAATAGAATGGCAAAAGCAAACGGACCCGGTGAATCTTAGATATATCTCACCGGGTCTGCTTCTTTATCCATTTTCAATTCAACCAATTCAAAAACCTAAACATAATTTAGAAATCTGAACAAGAAAATATTCCATTTTATTGTCCTTGGCTCCTAACTTAAGCCAAATCATTAGGTAGGTTTGTCAGCAATCTGTTGGCATAAATATTGCTAATAGCATTACCGATCAATCCTTCAACGATTTTGGTTAAACACTCGGGATCTCTAAAAGAGTGTTGAAGTAATGAAACAAGCTGCCCTAATAGTGAATTTATAATATTAAAGTCTGGTTTAATCATTAAGCACAGCAACAGCCGCTAGTAGGTTCAAGTTAACAACCTGGCAGAGATCGATCGAATCTGCCTCATTACGCACAAATATTTTTCAATATTTTCAGGTCGGCACCAGAAGAGGTAGGAGGAACATTCAAGCCGCCGCCGCCCTCTTCAAATCATCTCAAAAAGGAAAGACACGGTTATGAAATACCCTAAATTACTCTTGCTGTTCGCTTGCCTTTTCCTTGCGCCCATTATTGGGTACGGGCAAGCCGTTTCGGTCAGTAACGTCGAAGGTATCATTACTGACCAGACGGGAGCTGTTCTACCCAATGCTACCGTCAAGGCCATCAACAAAGGAACCGGAGTCGAGCGCATTGTGACTACGGATAACAACGGATTCTATCGTGTCGCCGGGCTTGCCCCTGGTGTCTATACGATCAGGATCGAGAGCACCAGTTTTGCTTCTCAGGTCTCGGAGGGGGTGACATTAAATATCGGTACTACCTTGACCCTCAATGCGACGCTCAAGCCGGCCGGGACGACCGAGACGGTGGTGATCAGCGCCGGTGATACCGGACTGATCGAGACGACTAAGACGGACCTCGGCGGCGTGGTCAGCAACCGCGAGATTGAGAATTTACCCCTTAACGGGCGTAGCCTTGCGGGCCTGGCGATTCTTATTCCCGGCGCTCGCCCGACGCAATCTTTTGACCCGACGAAGAACCGCAGCTCCGCTTTCTCGATCAACGGCGGTGGTGGACGCAACGTCAATACCACGGTTGATGGCGGCGACAATAAGGACAACACGGTTGGCGGCATCGTCATGAACTTTTCGCTCGAAGGCGTGCAAGAGTACAAGCTCGAAACGCAGCGCTTCTCGGCGGCCTCGGGTCGGAGCGAAGGCGCTGCGCTCAACGTCATCACCAAGAGCGGCACCAATGAGTTCCACGGCTCGGGTTTTCTCTTCGCGCGCAATGAAAAGTTCAATGCCAACGATCACATCTCTGTGGTTAGCAATCGGCCAAAGGCGGACTATAGCCGCCAGCAGTTCGGCGGGAGCTTCGGCGGCCCGATCAAGAAGGATCGCTTCTTTGCCTTCGGCGTCTATGAGCGGACCCGCGAAGAGTCAGGTTTCAACGTGAGTCAGACTGTTTTCGACGAGTTGCAGTTCGCCACCTCGATCGGCGCCAAACCGATTTTGTCCGTGCCCACACCGTTCCGCGATAATCTGTGGCAGGTGAGGCTCGACGGCAAGCTCAGCGACAAGCACACCATGTTTGTTAAGTGGGCCGAGCAGACCAACACCGCGCTCAACGATCAGGCCGGCATCACCGACGAGTCGAGCGGCAACTTTTCAAAGAATACGCTTTACCAGGGAACACTCGGATTCAACTCCGCGATCTCGCCGACGCTCGTCAATCAATTCGTCTTCGCCTATCAATACTGGAACAATTTGATCGACTCCGGAACCTTCGCGCCGTTCCTGACTTTCCCGGGAGCGGGCGTTACTTTCGGTACCAACCCCAACATCCCGCAACAATCGATCCAGAAGAAGTTTCAAATCAGGGACGATATGTTCCTGACGGCGGGCAATCACGGGTTGAAGTATGGGATTGATTATGTGTTGATCCCGAAACTCGGCGGGTTCTTCCGCACACCTCCCACGCCAAATCTGACATTTATTCATAATCCTTCGGTGATCGCTACCGACAAGACCCTCTATCCACAGGGGTTCGCTACCCCTGGCGCAGTTCAGGCGCTCTCGGCATCGTCCGGTGATCCATCTTTCGATTACGATAACACCTCGATGTTCGGCGTCTACTTTCAGGATGACTGGAAGGTCAATTCACGGCTGACTCTCAACCTCGGCGTGCGCTACGACCTTGACATCAATTTCCTGCCGGCGCTGCCGGACAACCGGACTTATCAGATACTGAAGCAGATCAATCACCCGGTTGCTCGCAAACTATTGGGCAACGATACCAACAATATCGCGCCGCGCTTTGGCTTCGCCTATGACATCAAGGGAGACGGCAAGAACGTCGTCCGTGGCGGTTACGGGCTCTATTATGGACAGATCTTCCAGAATATCCCACTCTTCGCCCAGCAACAGACCAACGCTACGGTCTTTGCTTCAGTGATCAGTTTGACAAGTTCCGGCGCGACACCACAAACCAATACCGATCCTTTCTTGAGGACTTTCCGTTACGGAATTGACCCAATTGTCATTCCTCCGGCATCGACAGTTCTTGCGAACAATGCGTCCGGGCGAATTCTGGATCCCGACGACGTCATGCCTTACACGCAACAATGGAATATCGGTTATAGCCGCCAGCTCGGCAAAGATTATGCGATCGAGGTCGATTACATTCACATTCTCGGTCTGCACGAGTATTTGCGACATCGTTTGAATCCGCTGGTAAACGGCGGCCCACGTCTTTTAGCGGCGGATTTTGTTCGGGCGGGACTTCCGGCCAATCGCCTGGCGGATGTGGTCTCTGAAGAATCCAGTGGACGCTCGCGGTACGATGGTCTCAACATTCAACTGAGGAAACGATTCTCCAGCCGCTTCACGTTCCAGACCTCCTATGTGCTCTCGCGTGCGTTGGCTTATACAGGAGCTGCCAATACCAGCGCATCAGGCGGGTTCGCCGGGTTAGCGCAGGATCAGAATAAGCTTTTAGATCCGAGCGAACTGGGGGCGACGTCGAATGACGAGCGCCATCGATTTGTCTTCTCGGGAATCTTTGATCTGCCGTGGGGATTGCAGGTCTCACCGATTCTGCAGGTAGCCTCGGCGCGTCCTTACACGCTGATTCAGGGAACAGATCGTAACGGAGACGGAATCAATAACGACCGTTACCTTGACCCTGCAACTAATCAGATCGTCCCACGTAGCTCGGCTCGTGGCGGCTTTGATATCAAGCTGGCCACTGATTCTACTGGCAAGACGTCGATCGTCAAGGGAGATCCAGTCTCCGGGCGCACGTTCATCGCTGATCTGCGCGTCTCGAAGTTCGTCAAGCTCAGTGAACGCATGAAAGTGGGAATCTTCTTTGATGCTTTCAATCTGACCAACCATGTGAACTTTGGAGATGGATTCCAAGGTAATGCTCGTACTGGTGCATTGCTCCAGACAGTGACTGGCTACCTTGGCAATAGAATTGCGGCCATTCCGCCGGCCCAGGGTGGAGCGGGCAGCCCATTCCAGGCGCAGTTCGGCGCGCGCCTCTCTTTCTAGCGGTATAGTTCAGGAACAGAGAGAGTAAGATGAAGGGTAACGAGGGGAGCAATGTCTCCCCTCGTTGTATTTTAAGATCAGATCACAGTTTTAGCAGATCCCCGAGTAATCATCTTTTGTTTGCGCTTCCTGCCTTAAGATTGAAAGACGAGTTTCCATTCGCCACTAACAAATGGAGAATCAAATACGATCTTGTCAGTAGTTGATACGGCGCGGTAGGACATATTTTGCTTTTTTTCTACAATCTCCTCGCCAGCGATCCATATCGTCGCTTTCTTTTGCTCACGAATTAGTAGATCGCAATACCCAGCGGGAATTAGCTTCTCTCTACCATTTACAATGCCAAGAAAAACAGTTCTTCCATCACCATCACGAAAATGGAACTTGTCAACTACAATTAATTCGTAACTTGCCCCTTTCACTATTGAAACCCTCTATAATTTTGCATCTGATTCAAGGGCATGAACCTCTGCCGTGCTGAATTTCAGCATTCGCTGATCTTGTAGCATAAATTCCTTGAGAGGTAATAAAGATAGATATTCACGTGCTCTCTTATTTATTCGAAGAGGTTGCCTTGTGCTGAGGGACGGCGGAACGTATGCCGGCGGTCTTTCATCCCGTACCTCTCCTGATTGAGGCCGAGTTTGCGGCTATGAAGTTTGAAAGTCTGGACGATCATCTCCCAGTAAGGTCCGTCGCCGCGCATCCGCTCGCCGAACTCGCTGCGGTTGAGTTTGCCGCCTTTGACCTCCTTGATGCGGTTGACGATCTTCTTCGCGCGCAGCGGCAACTTTTCTTCCAATCGCTCCAGGAAATATGGCTGCACATTGCCCGGTAAGCGAAGGAGGTTGATAAAGGCGGATTTCGCGCCCGCATCCCGCGCGCGTTCGAGCAGCGCCGGGATCTCGTGCTCGTTCAAACCTGGAATGATCGGGGCAATGCCTAGCCCGACTTCAATACCGGCATCGGCGAAATCCTTCATGGCTCCGAAACGCGCTTCGGGAAATGGCGCAAATGGTTCGAGTGCTCGATTCACTTCATGATCGAGGAAGGGAATTGTAAAATAGACGCTGGCCTCTGCTTCCTCCGACAGTTTTTTGATTAATTCAAGATCGCGGCGAATCAGCGCGGATTTGGTGATGATACTGACCGGATTACGAAAATCCAGGCAGACCTCCAGGCACTGGCGCGTCAGCCGGTAATTTGCCTCGAGCGGGAGATATGGATCAGAAGTGAACGAAAAGACCAGTGGGGCGCCTTTCCAGCTCTTCTTCATTAATTCTTCGCGCAGCAGTTGCGGCGCGCGTACTTTCGCGACGATCTTACGTTCGAAATCGGTGCCGGCGCCGAAACCGAGATACTCGTGCGTCGGGCGCGAGAAGCAGTAAGTACATCCGTGGGTACAGCCACGGTAGCAGTTGATTGAATAATCGAAAGGAATATCGGGACTATTGTTGTTCGTGATGATCGAGCGCGTCGCGGTCTCTTCGAAGACCTCAAGTTTGGCTTCGGGCGGTTCTCCGATCCATTCGTGATGCGTGTCGAGCCATGGATTGGGCGGATTTTTGACGTAATGCATAGATCTCTTTTCTGCCCGCTTTATAATTTTCTAACTGCCTTATATGTTTACAGTTTACTGCTTCTCTGTGTTATAACCAAATTACAATAAAGCCCCACCCTTTCCAATTGATCATTGCGAGAAAGAGACAGATGAGAGCAGCAAGTTTAGTAATCTGGTTAATGGTCTTTCTGGTAGTTTATGCAGAGATCAAGGCGCAAACTACTGCACAATATCGGGCGTTTTGGGTTGATACCTTCAATACTTCACTCAATAACCATAATGACGTATTGTCGGTCGTCAACAACGTCAAACTGGCGAAATGTAATGCGGTCTTCGTGCAGGTGAGACGGCGTGCCGATTCATGGTATTTCAATTCGCTTGAGCCGATGGGCGATCGGACGCCTTTTGAGCCGGGATTCGATCCGCTTGCCGATTTAATCAAAGAATCGCATGCGAATGGAATCGAGGTGCATGCATTCGTCATAATTGGTGCGATCTGGAACTCTGATCCGAAGACGCGTCTGCCGGAGAATCCCAGGCACGTCTTTAATCAGCACGGCTTCAACCAGGCGACGGGCAAGCTTTACGAGGGCCGCGACAATTGGTTGACGAGGTCGCTCCTGCCGGACGATAACAATATTGCCTATGGAGGGCATCGTCTCAATGGGGACTTTTGGATCGATCTGGGGCATCCGGATGCCGCATCCTACACCTTTTCAGTGTTGATGCACCTGGTGAGAAACTACGATATCGACGGGTTGCACCTTGATCGCATTCGCTATCCGGAGCTGCTGGCGCAGGGCCAATCGGCGGCGACGGGCGCCAGCATCGGCTATAACTCGACGAGCGTCGCGCGATTTCAAAGGCGTTACTTGATCCCGTCCAATTCACCTCCGCCCGCGCCGAACGATCAGCGCTGGGCTCAATGGCGACGCGATCAGGTGACCAACTTCGTGCGCCGGGTCTATTTGAACGCGCTTGCGATTAAGCCATGGGTGAAAATCTCTGCGGCGTTGATCACGTACGGTTCCGGTCCGTCGAATGAGAACGATTGGGAGAATGCGGATTGTTATTGGCGAGTTTACCAGGATTGGCGGGCGTGGACAGAAGAGGGGATTCTGGATTGTGCGATTCCGATGGATTACAGGCGTGATCATCAAACTTCGCAGGTCGGAGTCTTCGATTCATGGATGGAATGGGCGAAGAACCATAAATATGATCGGACGGTCATGATCGGCGTCGGAGGTTTCATCAATTCGATCGAAGGGGTGATTCGTCAGGCGCGCCGGGCCGTTGGGCCTTCAGCGGCAGGGAATTGGGGGAGCGGAGTCGCCTTCTTTTCATTCGCCCATACAAACGTCGCGGTGCCCGGCAATTCGCTTGCAACTCCATCCGGACAATCCACGCCGGCGCGACCCTTTACCGAACTCGCCTCGGCTCTAACCACCGGAAAATCGGCCGACGGTACGCAAGATTATGAAGATAAGAAGGTGAATCCGACGGCGGTCTTTGCCGAATCGGTCCCGACGCCGAGTTTTCCGTGGAAGAGATCGCCGCAGGTGGGCCATATCATGGGCGTTGTTAAGAATAGATATGGCGAAGTGATCGACACCGGCGAAGTGACCATGACCCGTGTGGACGAAGGAGAAAAACCGGTGAGGGGGCGCCTGAACGTGACGACGGCGACGGACGGTAACGGATTTTATGGAGGAGTCGATCTCGCCCCCGGCAGATATCGCGTGACGGTTATGCCTGTCGGCGAACCTCCCTATATTTCGTCCTGTTTAGTGACGGTGGTTGAGGGTGCGGTTTCGAACTTCGACATTGTGATTGATCGTAGCACGCCGCGTGAAGCCGCGATGAACGTCTCGGCGGCGGGGTATTGCGGTCCGGCGGCTGCGACCGAATCGATTGTCGCAGCTTTCGGATCGGTGCTTGCCAAATCGAGCCAGGCCGCATCAACAATACCGCTGCCGGCCTCGCTGGCGGGAACGACAGTCAAATTGAAAGACAGCGCCGGCCTTGAGCGATTTGCACCCTTGTTCTTTGTCTCGCCCGGCCAGGTCAATTATCAGGTCCCGCGGGATGCCGCCAAAGGGATTGCGGATGTGACCATTACCAACAGTGACGGCAATATGGCGCAGGGCATTTTGCAAATTGCGCGGGTGGCGCCGGGCATTTTTTCCGCAAATGCTGACGGTCGCGGCGTCGCCGCCGCCGTGGTTTTGCGAATCAAGGAAGACGGAACAAAGAGCTATGAACCGGTCGCACAGTTCGATCCGGTTCAAAACAAATATGTTCCTCGTCCGATCGATCTGGGGCCGGAGAACGAACAGGTCTTTTTGGTTCTCTTCGGTACGGGAGGGCGTTTCCGCAGCTCGCTGACGTCCGTCGCGCTCAAAATCGGAGGTGTCGATACCGAAGTTATTTATGCCGACCGCTCGGCGGATTTCGTCGGACTTGATCAATTCAATGTACGGTTGCCGCGGACATTGATCGGGCGGGGCGATGTTGATGTCGTGCTCTTTGTCGATAGCTATGTCGCCAATCCCGTGCAGATCAATATCAAAGGAGTGGAGAGCGCGAAGGATGCGAAATAGAGTGAGTTATTCAAGACGAGCCGGGAAAGAGTATGAGAAGAGCAGCCTGTAAGCGATGAGCACACAAGATAGGCAATGTGCGAAATACCCCAAACCTGCGATTGTCACCCGCACCGAATGGGGATGCCCCGATGGACAAATTACCACTCATGGTGATTTGTCCTACACTACCGTCACCCATCTGATTGTGCATCACACTGTTAATGACAATGATTCAACGGATTGGGCGGCGGTTGTGCGTGGGATCTGGAACTTCCACGTCCTGGAGAGGGGATATGCCGATGTGGGCTATAACTATTTGATCGATCCGAATGGTGTGATCTACGAAGGGCGCGCCGGCGGAGACAATGTGATGGGCGCTCATTTCAGCAGCGTTAATCATGGCACGATGGGCGTGTCGATGA
>Ga0081539_10001213_pt1 | contig 46215 bp, 39 predicted proteins | sample TabmetS4T2R2_FD_71023 | JGI IMG/M metagenome (GOLD analysis project Ga0081539, IMG submission 71023) | Tabebuia heterophylla rhizosphere microbial communities from the University of Puerto Rico - S4T2R2 | ecosystem: Host-associated > Plants > Roots > Rhizosphere ... | reverse complement strand
ACTAGGCGCAGCACGACGGCTTCGGCGGGCGTTTTCGCAAGAAAGCGCCCGCTGCAGATGGATAACGATAAGAAGACTTAAGAAACGCCGGGAGTCCCGCTATGGCAGACATCGCCGCCAGAGGCGCAGTAACGGCTACGGGTGACAGCCGCAGCAGCCTGCACAAGTTGATGCAGCGCAAGTCGACCATCGCCTTCCTGATGGCCTTGCCGCTGATGCTCCTGATCCTGCTCCTTGTCGCCTATCCGGCGGGCTACGCCGTCTACCTGGCGATGCTCAACAAGGGCATGACCAAGTTCGTCGGTCTCGGGAACTTCGACTTCCTGTTCGGCCGCGAAACCTTCTGGATGGTGGTCTACCAGTCCTGCCTGTTCGCCATCACCGCGGTGATCTTCAAGGCGATCATCGGCTTCGTGGTCGCCCACTTCGTGCACAACATCCCGAGCAAGGGCCAGCGCAAGTGGCGCGGCATGCTGCTGGTGCCGTGGGTCATCCCGCCGGCCATGAGCACGCTCGCCTGGCTGTGGCTGTTCGACCCGTCCTACTCGGCCTTCAACTGGATCCTGGCCGGCTTCGGCATCGACCGCATTCCGTGGACCGGCGAGACCGGCTGGGCGCGCTTCTCGGTCATCCTGGTCAACGTGTGGATCGGCGCGCCGTTCTTCATGATCATGTACCTCGCGGCCCTGAAGTCGGTGCCCGAGCAACTCTACGAGGCGGCCTCGATCGACGGCGCCACCTGGTGGCAGCGCATCTGGTACGTGACCCTGCCGATGATGCGCAACATCATCGCCATCACCGCGCTGTTCTCGCTGATCGTCACCTTCGCCAACTTCGATATCGTGCGCGTGCTGACCAAGGGCGATCCGCTCAACACCACGCACGTCTTCGCCACATGGGCGTTCAGGGTAGGCATAGAAAGCGGCGACATACCCTTGGGCGCCAGCGTGTCGCTGTTCATGGTGCCGATCCTGGCGGTGGCCGCGACCTTCATCCTGCGCGACATCACCAAGCGGGGGAGTGAAGTCTGATGGCCAACGCCACGATCGCTTCGCCTACCGCCACGACGATCTCGGGGCGCCGCTACGGCAGCATGAGCCGCGACCGCAAGTGGGCGCTCCGCTGGTCCTACTTCTTCCTCGTGCTGTTCGCGATCTTCTTCCTGACGCCGCCGATCTACATGTTCATCACCTCGCTGAAGACCAGCGCGGAGATCTCGGCGGAGAGCAACCCCTGGTGGGTCTATTCGCCCACGCTCGCGAACTACATCGAGCTCCTGACCCAGAACCAGTACCTGACCTTCTTCCGCAATTCGGCGATCGTGGCGGTGCTGACCGTCCTGATCACCATGGCGATCAGCGTCATCGCGGCCTTCGCTCTGGCGCGCATGAAGTTCTGGGGCTCGGCGACCTTGGCGACCGGCGTGTTCCTGACCTACCTGATCCCCGAGACGCTGCTGTTCATCCCGTTGTTCAAGATGTTCGCCTGGGTCAACGAGACCTTCGGCATCCAGCTCATGAATCACTGGTGGACGCTGATCATCCTCTACCCGACGCTCACCGTGCCGTTCTGCACCTGGATCATGATCGGCTACTTCGCGTCGATCCCGAAGGAACTGGACGAGGCCGCTCTGATCGACGGCGCGACCTGGACCCAGACGCTGACCAAGATCTTCATCCCGGTGGCGCTGCCCGGCATCATCGCGGCGACGATCTTCTGCTTCACCGTGGCGTGGGCGCAGTTCCTCTATCCCCTGGCCTTCACCACCTCGACCACCGAGCTGGTGCTGCCGGTGGGCATCGTCACCACCCTGATCAAGGGCGACGTCTTCAACTGGGGCCAGATCATGACCGGCGCGCTGCTCGGCGCGGCGCCGCCGCTCATCATCTACGCCTTCCTCATGGACTACTACATTGCGGGTCTGACGGCCGGCGCGACCAAGGGCTGAGAGGGTACTGACAGATGGCACAAGTTACGCTGCGTAAGGTCGTCAAGATGTACGACGAGGTCCAGGCCGTGCGCGGCATCGACCTCGATATCACCGACAAGGAGTTCATCGTGCTGGTCGGGCCCTCGGGCTGCGGCAAGAGCACGACCTTGCGCATGATCGCCGGCCTCGAAGAGATCTCGGGCGGCGACATCGCGATCGGCGGCGACGTCGTCAACGACGTTCCGCCGAAGGACCGGGACATCGCCATGGTGTTCCAGAACTACGCACTGTACCCGCACATGAACGTCTACGAGAACATGTCGTTCGGCCTGAAGCTGAAGCGCACGCCCAAGGACGAGATCGACCGCCGGGTGAAGCAGGCGGCGCAGATCCTCGACATCACCGAGCTTCTGGATCGCAAGCCCAAGCAGCTCTCGGGCGGCCAGCGCCAGCGCGTCGCCATGGGCCGCGCCATCGTGCGCGATCCCAAGGTCTTCCTGTTCGACGAGCCGCTCTCCAACCTCGACGCCAAGCTGCGCGTGCAGATGCGCACCGAGATCAAGAAGGTGCACCAGAAGGTGCGCACGACCACCGTCTACGTGACCCACGACCAGGTCGAGGCGATGACCTTGGCCGACCGCGTGGTGGTCATGAACGCCGGGCTGATCGAGCAGGTCGGCTCGCCCAACGATCTCTACCATTCGCCGGCCACCAAGTTCGTCGCGGGCTTCATCGGCTCGCCGGCGATGAACTTCATCCCCTGCCATCTCGAGCAGGCGGCGGGCGCGCTGCGCGTGCGGGTGAGCGATACGCTCTCCTTCCCCGTGCCGGCCGACCGCACCAGCCGCTACACGGCCCATGCCGGCAAGGCCAACCTCATCCTGGGACTGCGCCCGGAGCACATCGCCGAGACGCGACCCCACATCGAGCCTAACCAGCACGACTTTACGATCCCGATCGACGTCGTCGAGCCGATGGGCATGGAGACGCTGGTCTACTTCACCATCGAGGGCACGGAGGTCTGTGGCCGCGTCAATCCCAATGCTGGTGCGGCGGCCGAGAAGCCCATGAAGCTCAGGGCCGACCTCAGCAACATGCACCTGATCGACGACAGCACGGGCAAGGTGCTGTAGTCGTCCGATCGCTGGTCAGGTAGGGAGACATCAATGGCTTCGTTGACGGGCAAGGTCGCCTGGGTGACCGGTGCTGGCTCGGGTATTGGTCAGGCGGCGGCGGTCGCGCTCGCCAAGGAAGGCGCCACCGTCGTGCTGACGGGCCGGCGCAAGGAGCCGCTCGAGGAGACCGCGGCCACCATCAAGAAGGCGGGCGGCAAGGCCGTGGTGAAGCCGGCCGACCTGATGAAGGCCGCCGCCGTCGGCCGCGTCGCCAAGGACATCGACCAGAAGTTCGGCCGCTGCGATATCCTGGTGAACAACGCCGGCCTCAACATCCCCGACCGCAAGTGGAACGAACTCACGGCGGCCGGCGCCGAGATGGTGATCGACGGCAACCTGTCGAGCGCCTTCTACTGCTCGTCGGCGGTGCTGCCGATGATGCGCAAGCGCAAGGACGGCGTGCTGATCCACACCTCGTCGATGGCCGGCCGCAATCCCTCGACCCTGAGCGGTGCGGCCTATTCGGCGGCCAAGCACGGCGTGGTGGCGATGAGCCACACCATCAACATGGAGGAATGCGTCAACGGCATCCGCTCCTGCGTCGTCTGCCCCGGCGAGGTGGCGACGCCCATCCTTGACAAGCGGCCGATCCCCATCACCAAGGAGGAGCGGGCGCGCATGGCGCAGTCGGAGGATGTCGGCGATCTCATCCGCTACGTCGCCTGCCTGCCGCCGCACATCGTGATCAACGAGGTCATGATCAACCCGACCTGGAACCGCGGCTACGTCGGCGCCCTGCAGCGCGCTGAGGCGGAGAAGAAGGCGAAGGCCGGCAAGAAGTAGCCAGGAGAGCGTACAAATGACAGTCACCCTCAAGGCGAAGGCGCTGGAGGCCTTCGTCGCGGATATCTTTGCCTCGGCGGGGTGCTCCAGGGAGGAGGGCGGTCGCATCGGCCGCTATCTGGTGAGCGCCAACCTGTCGGGCCACGACAGCCACGGCGTGGTGCGCGTGCCACGCTATGCCACGCAGAAGAAGAACGGGACGGTGCTGCCCGACGTCACCGTCGACGTCGTCGTCGACACGCCGGTGATCGCCGTGGTCGACGGCAAGTACGGCTTCGGTCAGACCGTGACGCCGCAGGCCGTGCGCATCGGCATCGACAAGTGCCGCAGGAACGGCCTCTCCGCCGTGACCTTGCGCAATGCGGGCCATGTTGGCCGCGTCGGCGACTGGGCCGAGATGGCGGCCGAGGCGGGGCTGGTCTCGATCCATTTCGTCAACGCCTCGGGCAGCGTGCTGGTGGCGCCCTATGGCGGCGTCGAGCGCCGCTTCTCGACGGCGCCCTACTGCGTGGGCGTGCCGCGGCCGGGCCAGGATCCGCTGGTGCTCGACTTCGCCACCTCGGTCGTGGCCGAGGGCAAGGTGCTGGTGGCGAGCCAGGGCGGCAAGAAGGTGCCCGACGGCGCGCTGGTCGGCCCCGACGGCAAGCCGAGCAGCGATCCGCACCTGCTCTACGGCGACTACACGCCGACAGGCCCGCGCGACCACAGCAAGGGCACCGGCGCCATCCAGGCCTTCGGCGACCACAAGGGCTCCGGCCTCGCCTTCATGTGCGAGCTTCTGGGCGGCTCGCTGTCGGGCAACGGTGCCACCGATCCCAAGCGCGGCCGCTTCGCCAACGGCATGCTGTCGTTCTACGTCGATCCCAAGGTGCTCGACCCGGCGGGGTTCTTTCCGCAGGACATCGCCAGGTACGTCGACTTCGTGAAGAGTTCCAGGCCCGCGACGGCCGGCGGCGACATCCTGCTGCCGGGCGAACCCGAAGCGCGCATGCGCGCCAAGCGGCTGGCCGAAGGCGTGCCGCTGCCCGACAACACCTGGGCAGCCATCGTCGAGACCGCGCGCTCGGTCGGGTTGGACGAACGGCGCATCCAACAGGCGACGATGTAGTCATATCGACCCGCGGTCCGCGCTAACGCTGCTCTGCCAAGAGCTCGCTTGTGGTCGCGACGCGGGTCGAGCGGTTGGTCAAGAGGTCGCTCCAGACCCAGTTGTGATGGCGGATGACGGTCGGTGCGTCGAGGTGTGGGCGGTCGCTGAGGGTATGGGCATCGCTCGCGACGACGACGTCGTAGTCGCGTGAAATCGCGGACCGGACGGTGGAGTCGACGCAGGAGTCCGTGGCCCAGCCGACGATCAGGACTCGATGCGGCGCCTGACGTTGCAGTGTCTCATGCAACGCGGTGCCGGCAAACGAATCGTTCAGCGTCTTCTCGACGACGACATCGTCGGCCTGCCGTTCGAGCGTGGGCAGGAACGCCCAGCCCTTGCTGCCTCTCTCGAAACCGTCGCCGGCCTTGCCGCAATGCCTGATCCACACCACCAGGCCGCCCTGCCGCCGCACCATGGCGGCGAGGGCATTGATGCGCTGGATCACGCCCGCGAGGTCGTGCTTGGGCAGGCCGTCGAGCAGGCCGACCTGCATATCGACGACGACGAGCGCGTCGCGGGACATCCTAACGTCCGGGCTTTTTCTTGATGCGGTCGACGGCGCCGGCGACCGTGTCGATGAAGGCCTGCGTGGCGACATAGTCCTCGCGCATCATGCGGCGCAGCGCCTGGATGCGTTCGCTGCTCGCCACCATGCCGGTCGCGACCTCGAGCTGGTAGGGATCCATGTCCCACAGTCGGATGACCAGCACGTCATAGCCGAGGTCGAGCGCGCGATCGATCTGGCCGCGCAGGTCGTCGACCAGCTGCTCGTCGGTCCAGTCGGGATGGCGCAGCACCTGCCCGGTGAAGCCGATCCACTTGAACTTGGGCTCCTTCTGCGGCGCGGGGCCGAGCTTCGCGACGCCGGGATCGTTGATGCCCCAGTACAGCGAGCCGTAGACCATGGCCCAGTCGAAGTCGTGCATCAGCCAGACGGTGCGGTCGGGATTGGACTCGCGCTCCATGCGCTGGATGGCGCCTTCCCAGGCGCTGTCCAGGCCGCGCAGCGGCGCGATGCTCCAGACGTTGTAGGCGAACAGCGCCACGCTCAATCCGGCGAGCCCGGCGAGCAGGCGGCCGCCGTAGCGGCGGTTCTCGCGCGCCGCGACCAGCACCACCGCCCAGCCGACCGTCAGCCAGGCCATGACGTTGATCTGCATCTGCGGATCCTGCGGCTGGGAGTAGAGGTTGAACACCTCGCCGGCCACGAAGGTGACGCCGAAGATCGCCGACAGGGCACGTGAGCGCGGGTCGTCCCAGTGGCGCCACAGGAAGGGCAGGGCGAAGAAGGCCACGGCGAGCATCCAGACCGTGGCGATCCAGCGCCAGATGTCCCAGCCCGGAATGCCGGGGATCTGGGCCACGCCGGCGCCCAGCAGGTAGGCGACCATGCCGTCCCACATGTAGCCGACCTTGGCCCAGGTGAAGCCCGCCCATACCGAGCGCACCGCCTTGCCCGTCCAGATCAGGTCGAACGCGTCGACAGCGCCCGGGTGGCCTTGCCAGGCCCAGGCGACGATCGCGGCCGTCGCCACCATGCCGATCAGGAACAGGGCGATCCAACCGAGCCGTCGTTGCCAATTGGGCTCGCACACCCAAAGCGCCACCAGCATGGCGGGCAGGGTGGGGAACATCAGCCGCCATTCCATCAGCCAGGCGAGCGAGAACAGCACGGACACCGCGACCACGCGCGCCACGGTCGGCTTGGCGAGCCAGACGGCGCCCAGCGCCATCGCCGCCAGCAGCACCGTGTAGCTCGGCATGATGTCCTCGTTGATGATGGCGAGGAACATCACGAAGCTCGAGGCGAGGTGGAACCACGCCGCCAGCAGCGCGACCAGCCGCACACCCGTCAGGTTGCGGATCACCAGGTAGATGATGCCGAGGCTGAGCGCACAGCTCGCGGCATTGAGGATGGTCATCTGCCGCCGCGGATCGCCCGCGAACACGCCGAGAAAGTCGAGCAGGCGGCAGAGCGCGCCGTAGAGCGGATAGAACAGGTAGTTCGAGGGATAGAGCGGCGCCTTGGCCGGGTCGGTGACCCAGGGCTTCAGCTCCAGGCTCTTGAAGAGGCCGTTGCCGGTCAGCCCGCCCTGGGCATTGTCGAACCACAGCACGATGGCGATCAGGAGCGCGCCACCCCCCAGGACGACGAGGGCGAGGTCAGCGAGCGCGATGGCAGTAGGATTGGAGCGGCGGGAAAGACTTGTAGCGAAGACCAAGGGAGCAACCTGCCGACTCCTGCCGGCCCCTTCCTCTGTATCACACCGACCGCGTGTACGGTCACGTCCGCCGGTCGAATTTTGGGCGATGGTGTGCAAAAATGGCCGCCGGACGACGCTCGGCTGCACGCCGAGGCAAGGGCTTGCAGGGGAAAGAGCCGCTAGCCTAGTGTCGGCAAATGTTGACGCTGTTCCGCCAGAAGCACGATCTCAGGCCCCTCGAAAGCGTCACCAGCCAGCCCCCGCCCGCCACATTGGAGGAGCTGCCCGACAGCGCCTTCTATGCCGAGGCGGTCGCCTACTTCACCGGATATCCGGCGCGCTCCCTGATGAGCGACCATTCGCGCGCGACGCTCTATTCGATCATCAAGGTACGACGGCCGACCTACATCGCCGAGATCGGCACCTTCCGCGCCGGCACGACCGAGGTGATGGCGCGCGCCTGCTGGGAGAACAACTGGGGCGGCATCGACACGACCGATCCCTTCGGCGCCAGGCGCTGCCCGCCGATCATCGCCTCGTGGCCCAAGGACCTGCGCAAGTACGTCCGGTTTCACCCGCTCACGGCCATGGACCTGTTCGCCAATCTCGACCAGCGGCGCATCTCGCTCGACCTGACGCTGGTCGACGGCAACCACGACTACGAGTTCGCCCTGTTCGACCTGCAGATGGCGGCGCGCCGAACACGGCCGAACGGGATGGTGGTCATGGACAACGCCGAGCAGAGCGGGCCTTTCCATGCGGCGCAGACATTCCTCGCGGCCAACCCCGCCTGGAGCGAGCTCGGCCGAGCCGTCGCGGACCACGATCCCGCCAACCCCTTCAATCCGGACAGGGCGTCAGTGCCGGACACGACTTTCATCATCCTGCAGGCGCCGCCGTTCATTCCGGTCGGCGTGGGGCCGCATTCCTGGGGGCAGGCGGAGATCGGGCACAATGTGGTGAGTGGCCTGGCGCTCGGGATTGCCCGGCCGGCGAAGGGCACGCTGCACTACCTCGTGACGTTGCGGGCCTTCTCCAAGGCCGGCCAGCCGATCGAGCGAAAGGCCATCGGCAGCGCCAGCATCGACGCCAGCGAGCCTCAGCACGTGCTGTTCAATGAGGTGCTCGAGGCGGCGGGCGGCGAGACCCATACGGTCGAAATCGACCTGTCGTGGCAGGGCGCAGAGCCGCTGGCGCTGACGGCACCCCCTTCGACGATCCCGGGCTAAGGCACGCGCTTCACTCTTAGCGTTGGCTTACCCTGGCTCGCGCTTCTCGACCTGCACGCTCGTGGCGCCCCACCAGTAGATCGGTTCCTTGGGGAGCTTCAGGTCTTTGTCGTCCGCGATGTCGGCCGGCATGAGCGCGGCCCGGAACTCCACATAGTAGTGACCGGGATCCGGCACGCGGACGAACATGTGGAACTGGTCGAAGCTGCCGCTGGCGATGGCCGAGGTCGGGGTCCGCGTGACATTCCGCGCCGTTATCGATTGATCGAGCCTGCCGCCGTCTTCCGGCGTGTCGGCAAAGGCGATCTTCGAAATGCGAAATGGCGGGATCTCCTTCACGTCGAGATTGAAGGCATAGAACACAAATTGGTCTGTCCGGCCTTCATCCATCGCTGCCTGGAGCCGACTGAACACCGGCACGCCGTCGGCATCTAGCGCGCATAGCTCGCCGTCGAGATAGGCGGATTTCACCTTTAGATCCTGCAGCGCTTCGATCGTGCGTCGGTATCGATGCGACCAGTCGAGCCCGGTACGGGTTAGCAGCTTGATGTCGCGTCCGTCGATGCGAGCGTGCATGCGTAATTGATCTGATGCAGCCATCCGTTCTCCCGACAGCGCTTCTTCACCGTGGCGCGCCAGCTGCGGCTTGATCCATTTAGGCGGCCGATCGGTTCTTCCCACGCGGCAGTGCAGGAAATCCCAAACCGGTGCGGAAAGCCATATGCGGATGCCATCAACCTGTGCGCTGAGTCGAGAGAGCATTGGTAGCTTTCGCGACCCTGCTTGTCTGGCTGAGCCGACATGCTCCCAATCTGGAGAAGCTGCAACTAGCCGCCACTTTGCCGGGTGTTCTAGCAAAACGTTGCAGCTGCCTGGCAAACAACGCCGCCCAGTCTGAACAGACGGGCATAAAGTAGCATACCGATTTCACCGCGAGACAGTGACATAAGTCACAGCGCGCGATAGTAAATCGTATCACTACCTAGGCTCGGCCAGGCGGCCCTTAGCCGGGAGTGTCGCTTATGCAAGCCACGGCACAATCAGGGGTAGCTGTCGGCTTCGACTACAAAGTCGTCGTCATCGGCAGCGGTTTCGGGGGCGCAGTTGTGACGTGCCGCACCGCCAAGCGATGGGGCAACCGTGTCCTGCTGCTGGAGCGGGGCAAACGCTATCCCATGGGGTCATTCCCGCGCTCGCCCCGCCGGATGGCCGAGAATTTCTGGAACCTGCCTTTCGAGGATCATGACCGCCCCGTCCGCATGAAGCGGAAGGACCAGGTGCGCGGGCTGTTCGACATCCGCAACGGCAAGCACATCGACATCGTGGTGAGTGCCGGTCTCGGCGGGGGCTCCCTGATCTACGCCAATGTCTTTCTCAAACCGCCGGCCGAGGTGTTCGACGACGGATGGCCACGGGACTGGCGCAGGGACCACCTGGAAAAGTATTACGCGATCGTCAAGGCGGTGCTCGGAGCCGGGCCGATACCGGAACATCGTGGCGACCCACGGCGCAAGGTCCGACGCGCCAGGCTCTTCGACGAAGTGGCCGAGCGCTACCGGCGTCACCACGCGCCGGCCGACATCGCCGTCTTCTTTGGCAACAATCGACTGGCTCCAACGCCCATAGGCCGCCAGGAAGTGAATCGCTACGGCGCGGTGCAAACCTCCTGCACCTACTGTGGCGAGTGCGACGTCGGCTGCAACACCCATTCCAAGAACACCCTGGATCTCAACTATCTGCATGTCGCAGAAGCCCGCTACGACGCCGAGATCCTGACCGAGCATCTCGCGACGAAGATCGTACCGCTGAACATCAGGGGAGACGATGACCCGTCGGCCCACGGCGAGCACGGCTACCGGGTGTACTTTCTCGACCTGAAGGCCAAGGCGGCCGATCCCAAGGTCGACGCGGAGAGGTCAGTGCGGACGCGGCGCGTGGTCTTGTCGGCGGGCGCTCTGGGATCGACCGAGCTGCTGATGCGCTGCCGGGACATCGAGGGCACGCTGCCCGATATCCCGGCACCGCTTGGACGGCGCTTCTCGGGAAACGGCGACTTCCTGATATTCGCGATGTCGGGAAAGAGGAAGGTCGATCCGAACTACGGGCCGGTGATCACGCGCATCACCGACTACAACCTGTTCCACGAGTTCCAGCGCGATCGCGCCTTCATCTTGCAGGACGCAGCATTTCCGGCATTCGGGGCATGGTTCGCGATGGGTGCCAGGCCCGCCCTGTCGATGGTGAGCACCGGCTGGAAGGCCATCCGCGGCGCGATCGACCGCATCCGTCACGGCGCCAGCCTCGGCCGCGTCGGATTCATCTTCGGCGACGTGCTGAAAGACGATCCCGTGTATCGCTCGAGCGTGCTGTTGTGCATGGGATTGGACAAGGGCACGGGACGGATGGCGCTGAACGACGCCGGTTACCTGCAGGTCGACTGGCCGTACAGGCAGAACTGGCCGCTCTACCGCGCCATCCTGCGAGCGGCCCGGGGGTTCGGCAGGCACATCGGAGCCAGATGGGTGCTTGCCCTGCCGACCTGGTGGTGGCCCTTCCGCAACAACGTCACCGTCCACGCCCTGGGCGGCTGCATCCTCGCCGACAGTCCGCAGTTGGGCGTCACCAGCGCCGCGCCGGGGCACGTGGGCGAGGTCTTCGGATACACACGCCTCTACGTAGCCGACGGCGCCATCGTACCGACCGCGCTCGGCGCCAATCCGTCGGCGACCATCGCCGCCCTTGCCGAGATGATTGCCGAGGAAATCACCGGTCTGGAGCCGCATCCGGACCTCTGACGTCGGCGCGCGACTCAACGAAAGGCTCGTGACATGGCTGCAAATCAACCGGTCGCCTTTCACTTCACCGAAGAGATGAAGGGTTTCGTCGGGCCCGGGCAGACGACCTTCCGCGATGGCTATGCCAAAGGCAAGGCGGCCTGCTCCTGGCTGAGCTTCCACCTCACCATCAAGACCGAAGACCTCGACGTGTTCCTGTACGACGGTCGCCACGAGGCCGCGGCGAGGGGCTACGTAGAAGGTCCCATCATTGGCGGCCGATGCCCGGTCGGAAAAGGTACGTTCAACCTCCTGGTCGATACCGCCGATACCCGGCGAAAACGCATGAGCTATCGTCTGCACTTTCACGACACGTTCAAGAGAGCCAGGACACTGAGCGGCTTTAAGGATGTGCAGGACCAGTTCGGTTTCGACGTCTGGCGCGACACCACGACGCTCTTCGTCAATCTCTTCGAGGATCATGTCGAAGAAGCCGACGAGACCAGGCTGGTGCCGCTGGCCGTCGGCATCCTTCGCATATCGATGGCCGGCTTTGCCAAGCAGTTGACGACCATACGGTGCGTTGCCCCGACCGCCGCCGAGCGGGCCGGCGCCATCGCGCGGTTTGGCGGCTTCTTCCTCGGCTCGCTGTGGCACACCTATGCGAGCCTGCCGTCGTTTCGCGTCAGCCCATACCAGCGGGAGATCGCGCTCTACACCACCGAGGGCGTCACCCGCGCGCGAATATCGACCCATTCATTTGCCACCGAGGACAAGCTGCAACTCGGCCTGACGCGCTACCTGCGGGCCACCGGAGACGATGTCGTGCTGATCGTCCACGGGCTGACGACGTCGTCGGACATGTTCATCATGCCCGAGCACTACAACCTGGTGCAGTATCTCCTCGACCACGGCTTCGGCGACGTCTGGACGGTGGACACGCGGCTCAGCAACCGATTCACCTACAATCTGCGCCGCCACCGCTACACTCTCGATGACGTCGCGCTCTACGATTTCCCGGCAACGATCGCCGAGCTGCGGGAGCACATCGGACCGGGCAAGCGACTGCACGTGATCACGCATTGCGTGGGATCGATTGCCTTCCTGATGAGCCTGTTCGCCAAGCAGGTCGGACACATTACCAGCGTGATCTCCAACAGCGTGTCCCTGACACCTCACGTGCCGCGCTGGTCAGAGCTCAAGCTCGCGATGGCGCCGTTCTTGTGCGAGAACGTGGCCGGCATACAGTACGCCAATCCTCTGTGGCGCCGCGAACCGGGCCGTTCGGTCGGCAAGGCGCTCGCCACGGTCGTCTCGGGGTTCCATCACGAGTGCGACCTGCCGGAATGCCAGATGCTGAGCTTCATGTGGGGCACCGGCTTCCCCGCGCTCTATCGACATGAGAATCTGCATCCGGCGACGCATCGCCGCGTCGGCGACCTGTTCGGGGGCACCAGCTTCCACTATTTTCGCCACATCCTGAAGATGATCCGCGCGTCCCACACGGCCGTGAAGTTCGACGAGGCGGATCCAAAGTACTCGGCGCTGCCGCAGAACTATTTCCAGCACACACGGGAAATCCCGACGCCGATCCTGTTCATCACGGGGCAGGACAACCGGATATTCGTGCATTCCAACGTCGCCGCCTTCGAACGCCTGAAAGAGCTCGACCCGACGCGACGGGACGAGCTGCACGTCTTCCCGAACTATGGTCACCAGGATGTGTTCCAGGGCAGGAACTGCGACAGCGATGTCTTTCCCCGACTTCTGGAGTTCCTGAACGAGCAAGCACAGCAGCCGCGCCAGGTCCAAAGGGCGAGGCGGTTCGGATGAGCTCACCCGCCGCCTTGAGCTGCCTTTTCTGCGGAGCCGCCGCCAGGGCGGACGACCGCTTCTGCAGCCAGTGCGGCAAGCCGCTCGATGCGGCAAACGGGCCAGCAAAACAGCCCGGCTCGCCGATCAAGGACCTTCGTCGGGCCAGCGATGGCGAGCGCAAGCGGGCGACGATCATGTTCGCGGATGTGACCGACTCGACGGCTGCCATCGAACATCTCGATCCGGAAGCAGCCCTTGGCCGGCTTGAACCGCCACTGCAGCTCATGACGCGGCTGGTCCAGCGCTACGAAGGCGTCGTCTGCCGCCGGATGGGCGACGGCATACTGGCCCTGTTCGGAGCACCGGTGACGCATGAGGATCATGCAGTGCGCGCCTGTTTCGCGGCGCTCGGCATACAGCAGGAGCTGCGCGATGCCGGCATGCCGACCATGGTGAGGATCGGCCTGAGCTCGGGCGACGTGCTCTACCGTACCATTTCGACAGACCTCGGACTTGAGATCGATGTCGCCGGTCTCTCGGTCCACATTGCGTCCCGTGTCGAGAACCTGGCGCCGCCGGGGTCGGTCTATCTGACCGGGGAAACGCAGGCGCTGACCCAGGGACTGATCGAGACCCGCCCTCTTGGTCCGAGGAAGGTCAAGGGGACGACGGCGGCCATCGAGCTCCATGAAGCCACCGGGGCTTCGCGATACCGCTCGCGCTGGCAAGCCCAGGCGGCCCGCGAGCGCGCGCCCTTCGTCGGCCGCAAGGCCGAGTGTGCCGAGCTTACACACGCCCTTCACGACCTCGCCGCCGGGCGTGGCGGCATCACCGGCATCAGCGGCGAGGCAGGACTGGGGAAATCGAGGCTCGTTCGCGCCGTTGTCGAGGCGCAACCGGCCCGCAGGAAGTACCTGCTCACCATCGCCAGCACGACGGCCTTCGGTGGCGACGTCGCCTACCATGCGCTGGTCTCCGCGTTGCGCGACGTCTTCGGCATCTCCGAGGATGACAGTGCGGAGCAGGCGCTCGCGTCTATCGAGGCAGGCCTCGCGCAGATCGACACGGCTCTCCTGACCGAGGCCTCCGTCCTGTCACCCTTGATCGTTCCGTCCTCGGCGACGCGCGAATGGCTTGATCTGGATGCTTCTGGCAAGCGCAATTCGGTCACCGCAGCCTGCGTCAAGCTGGTGCGGGCGATCGCCCGGACGATACCGTTGGTCTTGATATTCGAGGATTTGCACTGGATCGATCGCGACAGCCAGCACGTCCTGCAGGCCGTGAGCAGTCTCGTTCACAGCGAACCCTTGCTCATCATGCTGACCTATCGCACCGAGTACGACGACGCGTGGATTGCCGACATGGGCGGGCGCCGCATGCACATTTCGCCATTGAGCGATGACGAGATCGCCCAATCGCTCAGAGAATGGTTCGTCGAAGGCCCGGAAGCCGATGACCTGATCGGGCGCCTGGTGGGTCGTGTCGAGGGCAGCCCGTTGTTCGTCGAGGAGTGCGTGCGCGCGCTCGCCCAACAGGGCAGCCTGGCCGCCGTCTCCAACGATGTGACGGGCTCCGGGCCGCAACGCCGCTATGCCTGCTGGCAGGTTCCCGGATCGATCGAGATGCCGCCCTCCATGCACGACGTCATCGCCTCGCGCATCGATCGGCAGTCGCATTCCTGCGTCCTTCTGCTCAACACCCTGTCTGTCGTCCCCCGCCGCATCCCACTGTGGCTCGTGGAAGGCGTGTTGGGCCGCTCGCCTGCCGCCACGGCGGCACTGCAGGAGGCGGTATCGGCGCAAATCCTCGTGTCGGTCACGCTGTCGCCGGATATCGAGTACGATTTCACCCATGCCGTGCTGCGCGAAGTGGCGCACGATTCCCTGACACGGCCGCGCCGCGCCGAGGCACATCGGCGCGTCTTCTCGACCATCGAGACCTATCATTCGGACCGCCTGCAGGACCACGCGGAATGGCTTGCCTATCACGCGGTGGAAGGTCAGATGTGGGACCAGGCCGCGCTCTATCAGGGGCTTGCCGCCGAACGAGCGCTGGTACGCGGCTCCTACACGGAAGCGATCGGCGGAATCCGATCGGCCTTGGAGGCCTACGAGCGGTCCAGCCGCTCCGTCGAAGCGACTCAGCGCGCCATCGACCACCTGCTGCGACTGCGGCGTGTGCTGTCGGCCACCGGGGAGATATCGGAGGAAGCCCATCGGGCGGTCAGCCGCGCAGAACTGCTCGCGGAGGGAATCGGCGACCGGCTTAGGCTGGGTTGGGCGTGGAACGAGCGCTGCGCCGCGCGCTGGATAGAGGGCAGGAATCTGGAGGCCATCGACTTCGCCCGGCGCAGCATCGAGGTCGCGGAGCAGTTCGGTGAAGTCCGGTTGAAGGCTTCCGCTCTCCAGCGCCTCGGCGTTGCCCTGCACACGATCGGCGACTATCCGGGTGCTGCTGACGCGCTCAGCGAATGCTGCGATCTGCTGACGGGTGATCTGCGCTTCGAACGCATTGCCTCGACCTATCCGACCGTCATCCTGGCCGGCGGCTACCTCGTGTCCACGCTTTGCGATCTGGGCCGCTACGATGAGGCCGAGCGGCGGATGGGCGAGGTGATCGCCGTTGCCGCCGCCACGCGCGACCTGGCGGGGATCGGCTCGGCTCAGATCGCGCACTGCATATTGACCGCGGCCCGCGGCAAGGTTGCGGACACCATCGCCCCGCTGGAGGCGCTGCTCGGCGCCGTGACGGCCTCGGGTGCCCGGCAGGTCGTGCAGTACCTCAGAATGCAACTTGGTCGGGCGAAGCTGCTGGCCGGAGACGCCGCCGGTGCAGCAATCGTACTCGACTCGACGGACGAGACCGAACCGCTTCGGCATTCATACATCTACCGGCTGACCAGGACATGTCATGCGGAGTCACTCGTCGAGCTAGGCAAGCTCGATCAAGCCCGCAATATTCTTGAGGAGGTTGAGGAGGATCTGGCGCGGCGCGGGGAAGCGGGAACCCTTGTCCACTGCATGATTGTCCGTGCCAAAATTGCCTTGGCGAATGGTGACCTCGCCTCCGCAATACTGGCTTATGAGCACGCCGCGCAACGTGCTGGGGCGCTCTCGCTGCAGCCGCTTTGCAAGGTCTGCGAAAACGCCCTCACTGTAATCGCGTCGCGCCGAGAAGGAACACAATCGGCCGCATGACCGGCCCGGTCACCCGCGTCCTTGTGACCGGCGAAGGTGCTTGGACGACCAGCTCTACCGACCTTTGGATGGGGTCACTTGGCACTGTCGCTTTCGGACGCCCAGCCGCTTTGAGTGGCAAGGGGCGGCCATGGGCAAGGCGCGTGGATCGCGTTCGGAAAGCTCAGTGGTGCAAAGGGGTAAAACCTGTCGAAGCGGGCGGTGCTTCGCTTCGACTAACGCCTAGGGGGGCGAAGTCACTTCCGGGTACTGCTTTGCACCAGACGTGGCCCGCATTTGTGTCCCCCGAGTGTCCCTGTAGATGACGCGCAGGGTTGTGGATTAGAAAAATGGCGACATTGGTTGGCGCTCCCTACGGGATTCGAACCCGTGTTTCAGCCTTGAGAGGGCCGCGTCCTGGGCCTCTAGACGAAGGGAGCGAGGCCGGAAGGGGACTGATAGTCGAAGGGCCGCGTTGGCGCAACCCCAGCCATGCAGCCGACAATTTGCGATGACCGCGCGCCAAGCCGTGCCTAAGCTTGGCCAAACTCGCGCGGAGGACCCCAATGGACATGCATATCGCCCAGGACGTGCCGCTGACCGGGATCGACCTGGACGCCCTGCCGCCGGCCGAAGCCGAGGCGATCCTGCGCCGCCAGCTCGCGGCCGCCTATCGCCTGGTCGACCATTTCGGCTGGACCGAGCTGATATACGGCCATCTCACCGCGCGTGTGCCAGGCAAGGACGCTCACTTCCTGATCAACCCGTTCGGCCTGAACTACGACGAGGTCACCGCCTCGAACCTGGTGAAGATCGACCTCGACGGCAATAACGTGGGCGAGTCGAAGTATCCGGTGAACTACGCGGGCTTCGTCATCCATTCGGCGGTCCACATGGCCCACCAGGCGCGCCACAAGGTGGTGATGCACACCCACACCCGCGCCGGCATGGCGGTGTGCGCGCTGAAGGAAGGCCTGCTGCCGATCTCGATGGCCTCGACGGCATTCCACGGCAAGCTCTCCTATCACGACTACGAGGGCCCCAGCCTGGACCTCGACGAGCGCAGCCGGCTTCTGAACAACCTCGGCAACAACCAGGCGATGATGCTGCGCAACCACGGCATCCTGACGACGGGCCGCACCGTGCCCGAGGCCTTCATCCGCCTCTATCGCCTGGAGCGCGCCTGCCAGATCCAGGTCGATGCCGGCGCCGCCGGCACGCTCAACATCCTGGGCGACAACCTCGCCGCCAAGTCGGGCGCCGACATGGACGCCTTCTCGGAGCGGGAATCGGGCGGCCTCGGCGACCTCGAATTCGCGGCCCTCATTCGCAAGCTCGACAAGGTCGACGCGAGCTGGCGGCACTGAGCCTCAGCTTCCTCTCTTCGCGGACCCGAGCGGGGAGAGACGCGGAGCACGGTGAAAGCAGTGCAGGCACTTGCGCGTGCCGTACAACGAATGGGATCGTCGCTTCGTCGACCCGCTACCCCTGGCCCTCTATGGAGCCTCAAAAGTCGCAACAATCGAACCCAGATGCTCCTGACTTCAGTTGTTGACTGCAATGAACTGAAGTTATATAGTCGGTCCGTTGCGTCGCCTCCGGGCGCTCCCGCTCTTTGCATCGTTCATCCGACAGCAGCGCGCCGGGCCGACGCCGGGCCGGCCTCTGCGGTTGTCCGGTCCAACACAACGCTGACGTCACGATGCTCTTCGTCAGGTGCCTACTGTGCGGCCGCACCGCGGACGGCAGTGCAGGCACGGGCCGGCGTCGTCTTGGCCAAGCAACTACTTCTTATAGAGCTCGCGCAGCGTCCCGCTCGGCGACTTGATGTCGGCGATGCGCCATCCCATGCCGGTGCGCACCAGGTCGAGCGTGATCTCCGTGGGCTTGCCCTGGTTCTCGAAGCTCACCAGCCCGGTCGCCGTGGCCCCGTCGGTCTTTACCGATATGGCGAGCTTGGCGATGTCCCAATCCTGCGCATCGATGAAGGGATCGCCGTCGAGCCTCGGCACTTCGCCGCGTCGCTTGGCTTCGCGCATGTCGGCCTCGATGGCGCGGGCGAGCTCGGGGGCGAAGAAGCGGTCGACCTGCCAGTAGGGCTGCCCCTTGAAGTCGTGGTTGGGATAGGGCGTGTAAATGCTGCGCACGAAGGCCTCGGCCGTCGGGCCATCGCGCGACGCCCGGTCCTGCTGTGCCCAGGCGGCGCCCGGCAAGGCGCAGATCGCGAGGATCAGGCGCCGGCTAGGCACGGAACGAGCTCTGGGTGCCGTCGTACAGCACCTTGGCCGAGCGCTCGACAGCCGCCTGGTGCGCCGCAAGTGCTGCCTCGTCGAGGTCGCGCTTGGGCGCGGGGTCGACGTCGAAATTGCCGTAGCGGTCGGTGCCGCGCACCAGCATCGCCGAATCCCGCGCCTTGATCTGACGGACATGGGGCGGGATGAAGCGGATGGCGTAGCCGATGCGGCGGTCGGCCGTGGTGTTGGGTCCCGAGCCGTGCACCAGCAGCACGTGGTGCAACGACATCTCGCCCGCCTTGAGCGGCACGTCGACGCCCTGGCCGTCGGGCACGTCGACGGCGATCTCCTGGCCGCGCGTCAGCAGGTTGTCGGTGGCGAAGGTGTCGCGATGCTCGAGCTGGTTCTTGAGGTGGCTGCCCGGCCAGAACTTCATGGCGCCGCTCTCTACCGGCGCATCGGCGAAGGCCACCCAGGCGGTGATGACGTCGTTGGTGCTGAGCCCCCAGTAGGTCGCGTCCTGGTGCCACGACACGAAGGAGGGCGAATGCGCCTCCTTGGTGAAGAAGGTCGTGCTCCAGCACAGGATGTCGGGCCCGATCACGTCCTCGACGGCGTCGAGGATCTTCGGATGGCGCGCCAGCTCGTTGGCCCAGGTGAACAGCAGATGCGGCTTTTGCCGCATGTTGCCGCTGAGCGGCCCGCCCAGCGTGTGCTCGTTGGCCTCCAGCCGGTCGCGGTAGGACCGCGCCTCGGCCGTCGACAGCACGCTCACCGGGAAGTGGAAGCCATCCCGGCGGTAGTTCGCCACATCGGTGGCGGAAAGAACCTTGGGCATGGCCGAATCATAGCCGAGCCTGCTCCCGAGGCCACGGCAAATCGCCGGTTGGCCGCTCAGGATACGAAATTGCCGGCTGTAACGACGTGACGGCCGCCCTCGTCTTTCCCGAGAGATCAGGAGGCGAGCATGGACACGTCGTTTTCAGTTTGGCATTGGCTGGTGGTTCTCGTTGCCGCTGGTGTGCCACTCTTGCTGTTGGTGCGGCATCGCAGGCGGCGCGCCGCCGCCGTAGCGAATGCTCCGCCCACCGGCATCGGCGGCTGGCTGGCTCTGTTCGCCGGCATTCTGTGCGCCGGCCTCCTGAAAAGCGTCGCAGAACTCGCGCTAGGAATGCCGGACTATCTGTCCGGCTTCCAGAACAAGGCGGCGCATGGGCCGCTTGCCGCCGTGGGGCTGATCGCCCTTGCGATCATGGCGGTGCAGGTTTGGGCCATCGTCGCCCTTTTCCAGAAGAAGAGGGTGCTCAGGACGGCCTGCGCGATCCTGTGGATCCTGATGCTACTGGCCCCGGTCTCGCTGCTGTCGATGCTGACGGTGCCCGGCGTCACGCTGAACGTGATCCTCCCGGCCGAGGACATCCTGCGGTCGATCGCCGCCCTGACGTTCATGGGCTTGTGGTACTGGTACCTCTGCGTGTCGACGCGCGTCAGGAACACGCTGGTCAACTAGCCGGCTACTTCTTCCCATTCTCGTGTGGTGTCAGAAGAACTTCCAGAAGATCCAGATCATTGCGGCATAGATGGCGCAAACGAGCAGGGCGCCGAGGAGATTGATCAGCAACACGTTCTTCTTCGGGCTCATCCACCAGCCCATGTGGTTGGCCACCCAGGGCACCATGAAGCCCGTCAGTCCGACGCTGAAGATGTTGCCGATGAACAGGTTGACCGCGAACGGCAGGTGGAGCTTGTTCTGCAGGATCGGCGTGCCGGCGTAGACGCCCCACAGGAAGACGATGGGGTAGAGCAACAGCAGGACGATGAAATCCATCTTCCAGATGGCCCAGGGCGCCGGCGCGCCCGATTCATCGCGGAACCACTGCTCGAAGCCGGTGCCCAGGCGGGCATGGAACTCCTCGGTCAGCGGCTCGGCTTCCTCGATCAGCTGCTTGCGCACGGGCGAGTCGAGCCAGGCCTGCAAGTTGGCCTGGTTGTCGAAGCGCAGGATGGCGACGCAGTCCTCCTGGACGCCGGGGACCGCGGGCTCGAAGCGATAGCCCTGCAGGCCGGGCGCTTTGGACTGGGCGGCGGCGATCTTGCGTTCCCAGGCGCGGTATTCGGCCTCCTTGCCCGGCTTCACGCGGGTGCTGATCACGGCCGAGACCGGCGCGGGCTTCCGGCCGCCTTCGTCGTCGCGCACGATGTGCACGTCGTCGCGGCCGACCAGGAACGGCGCCGCGCCCTCGATGCGGGTCTGGCGCTCGGACGAGGCGAGCCAGCGCTGCGCATCCTCCATGGTGTGGAAGCGCTGCAGGATGACCCAGTCGACCTGCAATGGCGGATTGGGCGGCATCAGGCGCTGCTCGACGAAGCCCGGGAAGCTCGAGACCATGTTGCTGGTCTCGCCCTGCCAGCGTGCGAAGTCCTCGGATTTCTCCGGCCGCACGCTGGTCTGGGTGACGATGCTGACGGTCATTTGGCCCTGGTCAGTCCGCCGCTGAACAGGCGGTCCGCGGTGAAGGGCAGGTGGGCGAAGCGCACGCCGGTGGCATTGGCGAGCGCATTCGACACCGCCGGCGCCACCGGGTTGATGCCGCACTCGCCCTGGGACTTGGCGCCCAGGGGACCGATGGCATCGACCGTGTCGGCGAAGAAGATGTCGGTGTGCGGCGTGTCGGCGAAGGCCGGCACGCGGCAGTTGCGCAGCTGCGGGTTCACCATGTGGCCCTCGTCATGGACCATGTTCTCGATCAGCGCCCAGCCGTAACCCATGGCGACGGCACCATCGAGCTGGCCGCGGCACTGCATGGGGTTGATCGCCCGGCCGATGTCGGCCGCATGCACGCTGTGCAGGATGCGGACCTCGCCGGTCACCTTGTGCACCGCAAGCCGCACCCCCTGGACGTTGAAGGCGATGGTGCGCGGCGAGAGGTAGGCCTTCCGGCTCACCGTGAAGCGGTGGTTGACCTTGGCGCCCTCGGCGTGCAGCTCGGTGAGCGGCACGCGCTTGTTGCCGCAGATCACCCCATCCTTGTCGAGGCGGCACTGCTCGATCGGCGTCTTGGTGAAGCGCGAGGCGAAGTCGAGGATGTCGGCCTTCATCGCCTCGGCCGTGACCATCACCGCCTTGCCCGCCACCACCGTGCCGGTGCTGGCGAAGGTGCCGGTGTCGTACGGCGTGCGGTCGGTATCGGCATTGATGATGTCGACGTCGGCGGCGCGGACGCCGACCACCGAGGCCGCCATCTGCTTGTGCGCCGTGGTGATGCCGTTGCCCATCTCCGACGAGCCGCAGGCGAGATGATAGGTGCCGTCGGCTAAAAGCTTCATCTCCGCGCCCGAGCGGTGCTCGGTCGGCGGGCCGCACTCGAGCATGGCGAGCGCCGCACCCGTGCCCTCGAGCCAGTCGTCGCCGTCGGGCTTCCTGACGCCGTTGCCCTTCTTCAGCTCGCGTTCGACGATCTCCAGGCACTGGTCGATGCCGTGGCTGCCGAAGGAAGCGTCGCTCGGCTCCATCCAGATCGATTCGACGTTGTCGCCCGGCCGCACGACGTTCTTGCGGCGGATCTCGAACGGATCCATGCCCAGGACCTTGGCCAGCTCGTCCATGGCGCATTCCATGGCGAAGGTGGTCTGCGAGGCGCCGTAGCCGCGGAAGCCGCCGCCCGGGATCATGTTGGTGTAGACGACGCGGCCGATGCCCTTCTTGTTGGCGCAGCGATAGGCCGCGAACGGGCTCGCCATGGCGGCGGCCAGGGTCTCGCTGGCGTGGTTGCCGTAGGCGCCGGTGTTGGACACCACCGAGACGTCGAGCGCGGTCAAGGTGCCGTCCCTCTTGGCGCCGATCTTGACCTTGGTCGTCATCTGGTGCCGGGTGGTGGCGCCGATGAACTCGTCCTCGCGCGTCCATTCCCATTTCACCGGGCGGCCGTCGAGCTTCATGGTGGCGAACAGCGGCAGGTCCTCCGACACCATCTCCTGCTTGCCGCCGAAGCCGCCGCCGACGCGCTCGGTGTAGACGTGGATCTGCGCGGCCGGCACGCCCATCAGGTAGGCGAGCTTGGTGCGGGCCGCGAACGGACCCTGCGAGCTGGTGCGGACGTGCCAGCGGCCATCCTTGCCCTTGTAGGCGATCGAGCCGTGCGTCTCGAGATGGACGTGCTGCACGCGCGAGGTCGAGTAGGTGTTCTCGTGGACCACCTCGGCTTCGCGGAAGCCCTTGTGGATGTCGCCGATCTCGCCCTGCAGGGTGCAGAAGATGTTGCCGTTGTCGGTGACGACCTCGTCCTTCTCGTGAAGGATCGGCGCGCCGGGCTCCATCGCGGCCACCGGATCGAACACCGTCGGCAGGAGCTCGTACTCGATCTCGACGGCGCGCACGCCGGCCTCGGCCGCCGCCTCGGTCTCGCCGATCACCGCGACCAGGCGCTGGCCGACGAAGCGGGCGACGTTGTCCAGCATGTAGGTGTCGTCGGGATCGACCAGGTGGTCTTCGTGCAGCGCCGTGCTGTAGAGCCGGCGCGGCACGTCCTCCCAGGTGTAGACGGCGACCACGCCGGGGACCTTGAGAGCCTTGCTCTTGTCGATCTTCTTCAGCCGCGCATGGGCATGTGGCGAGCGCAGCACCTTGAGGTGCAGCATGCCCTCCATCCAGACGTCCATCGTGTAGTGGGCCTTGCCCGTCAGGATGGCGTCGGTGAAGGGGTTGGGCAGGCTGGCGCCCAGCGCCTTGCCGGCGACGTCGTCCTCGATGTTCTTCTTGCCGTGCAGGGCGTCGACGATCGAGCGGTAGCCGGTGCAGCGGCAGATGTTGCCCTTGAGCGCGTGCGGCAGGTCGGCCTTGTGGGCCTCGTCGAACGCGGCCGAGGCCGTCGTCATCATCATGCCGGCGGCGCAGTAGCCGCACTGGAAGGCCTGGGCGTCATGGAAGGCCTGCTGGATGGGATGCAGCTTGCCGTTCTGCGACAGGCCCTCGATGGTGGTGATCTTCCTGCCCTCGCCGCGGAAGGCCGGCACCAGGCAGGAGTGGAACGGATGACCGTCGACCCACACCGTGCAGGCGCCGCAGTCGCCGGCGTCGCAGCCCTTCTTGACCCCGAACACTTCCAGGTCGCGCAGGAAGGTGCGCAGGCACTGGCCGGGCTTGGGTTCGGCCGAGTACAGACGGCCATTGACCTCGTATTTGCTCATGACAGCTCCGCGCGAATCTGTTCAGCCAGGTAGAAAGTGACGTGACGCTTGTAGGGTGCCGAGCCGTGCACGTCGTTGAACCACGAGCCCGGCGGCAGCTGCTGATCGATCGCCTGGTGCAGCTCGGTGGCCGACGGCGTCTTCTTGAAGCGGATGTGCACCGGCCGCGGCGTGGCGGCGCTGACGGTGAGCAGGAAGTCGCTGCCGTCGTCGTTGACGGTGGCGATGATCAGTGCCGCCGAGCGGCCGAAATGGGTGAGCGAGACCTGCCGGATGGCGTAGCGCTTCTTCAGCGCCGAAGTCGGCAGCAGGATCGAGCGTAGAAGCTCGCCCTTCTGCAGGACGTTGGTGTGCATGCCCGTCACGAAGTCGACGACCGGCACCTGGCGCGGCTTGCCGTTTTGCGGCCACAGGGTGCAGACGCCCTCCAGGGCGGCGGTCAGCGAGATCATGGCGCCGGCCGGCAGGGACATCACGACGTTGCCGCCGACGGTCGCGGCGTTCCAGATCTTGAACGACATCAGGAAGCAGTCGATCGCCTTGTCGAACAGCGGTACGGCCTTCCACTCGGTTGGGCCCTTGAAGTCGTGCAGCTCGACGATCTTGCAGGTCGCCGCGATCTCCAGCCCCTCGGGCTTCACGGTGAGCGCGGGCCAGCCGAACTGCTGGAGGTCGACCAGGGTGTCGGTGGTTACCTGGGGCTCGGAGAACAGCCAGGTGCCGCCTCCCAGGAAGGCGTGGCCGTCGCGCCATTCGATGTCCTCGAACGACTTCGGCCGCTTCACTTCGACGATCGTGTTGAGATTCATGCCATCCCTCTTGCGCGTTTCTTGCCGGGGCGGGCGATGGTGCCCGCCCCGTCGGTGTGTCGATGCCTACTTCAGGTCGTCGAGCGACGTCGGGCCGGGGCCCGTCGTGATCAGCGTCGGCCACTGCTTGGAGCCGAACGGCACGGCGGGGCCGAGGACGGGCGGCTTCCCGCGCTTCTGCATCTCGGCGATGATGGTCTTGCGGCCATCGCCCCCCATCAGCTCGTAGTCCATGATGTAGTAGTTGCCGAAGAACAGCTCGCCGACCGAGCGGTCGCCGATGATGCGGGTCATCGCCGTCAGCATGTCCTCGGGCGTGGTGGTGAAGCCCATCGTCTCGATCAGCATCAGCCGGTCGTTGATCGCCTCGGCACCGAAATACTGGGCGAGCACGGAGAACAGCACGTTGTTCTGGCGCGCCACATAGATCGTGTTCGACGCGGCATAGGTCTTGGCCATGTCGGGGCCGAGCATCTTCGACCACTCGTCCATCACGCCCATCCAGTGCTTCACCTGGGTGGAAGCCGCCCAGTTGATGATCAGCTTGATGTTGGGCGCCTGCTTCTTGGCGAAGGCGAGCAGGGGCTCGAGCGTGACCTGGCCCTTGGCCAGGCAGTCGTCCATGTAGGCGACGTTGTTGGCGAGGATCTCCTTAACCGCCGGCTTCCAGTCGGCCTGGATGTCGTTGGAGGCATCGAGGCCGTCGAGCGCCGTCTTCATCTGCGTGCGATAGGCCGCCATCGGCGCGATCCAGCGCTTGTCGTTCGGGTTGTTGACTGAGGGGATGACGACCTGGCTGATCGCCATGGTGCTGTGCCCGGTCGACTTGAGGATCTGATAGACCTTGGGCACCTTGGGCGCATCGATCGGCGCCTGGCCGGGCCGGTAGAGCATCAGCCGCCCGCCCTCGTTGCTGAACATCGCGAGGATGATCGGATGCTTGCCGAGGATGTTGCGGCGGTAGATGTTCGCGGCCCTGTCGTAGAGCGTGAACATGCCGATATCGAGCTGCAGCAGGTCGCGCGTGGCGACGTCGCTCGGGTTCGACGCGGTGTTGCCCGAGATGTTGGCGAGATACTCGGGAAGGTTGGCGGGCGCCTGCGCCGACGCCGTTCCGGCCGCAAGGCCAGCCGCGAGGAGTCCCGCGGCGGCGGTCAACAGTCGTCTTTTCATCAGTCCTCCATTCATGGCCCTTGATGGGCCGTCCACGTGATCGATACGCATCAGAAGAGCACAGTCAGTCGCAGGGTACCGGCCAGTGCCGCGGGCGTTGTCGCCGAGAGGCCTGGCGTCGGAATGTAGCTGAGCGTCGGCTGCAGGAAGATCGATTTCCAGACATTCGCCTGGTAGTAGGCCTGGAACATCAACTCGTAGTCCCGCGTGAACAGATTCGGGTTCATCTTCGACAGCCCCACGCCGAAGCCCATCGAATCGGCGGCGCGGTCGCCGATCAGGCCGAAGCCGGTGATGCCGCCGCCATAGTATTGGCTCATCGGCAAGGTCTGCGAGGCGTTGGCGCCGAGCTGCCAGAAGACGGAGACCGAGGAGTTGTGCACGCTCGCATTGATGCCGTAGGCGACGCGCTGCGAGCCGTACAAGTAGAAGCCGCCGGTGCCGTCCTCTGTGGCGCCGCCGAACGACAGGATGCCGGTCTGGCGCCACAGGCCCACGGCAAACTGCCCGGGATGGTTGCCCTCGCCCAGCAGCCAGTTGACGCCGACCTCGCCGATGTTGAACCAGTAGCCGTTGAACTCCGGCCCGACGAGGCCGGTCTGGACGCCGCGCGCGCGATTGCCGTCATAGACGCCGAGATTGACGTAGAAGTTCTTCGTCGGCGTGAAATTGACGGTGACGCCGTTGGCCGGATTGTAGAAGCCCATCATCACGCCGATCATCGAGGGGTTCACGAAGACCGGGGAGAAGAGGAGCGCCGTCACCGCCGGAATGTTCTGGTCGGGATCGGCGAGCGCGATCGGCCGCGAGACGTTGCCGAAATCGTACGACGGCAGGCTGCGGCCGATGCGCATCGACAGCACGTTCGGCACCATCTCCTGCCGGTACCAAGCCTCGAGGATTTCGGTGCGGTTGAGCGGCAGCGTGCTGACGATGCTGTTGTAGCCCGCGATGCTGCCCGCCTGCTGGTTGGTCTCGCCGCCGTTGACCTGCAGGAACTGGAAGCCGAACGACGCGCCACGCCAGCCGACGAGCTTCTCGAAGTCGGCATTGAGGCCGAGGACCAGGGCCTGGTTGTTGGTCCAGCCGCCGGGCTGGACGCCGCCGGCCATCAGGATGTTGGTGTCGGCGAGCCACAGGCCCCCGAGCTTGATGCCCCATTCGTCTTTCAGACCGAGGGTTCGGCCGAGCAAGCCGGTGCCGGTGATGCCGAAGTCCGTCGCCGCCGGATTACCGCTGACGGCGACGACTTTCTCGGCCGGCTTGGCAGTGGCGGAGGGCGGCGTGGCGGCAGGGTCCTGCTGGCCCAGGGCCTCCCCAGCAAGCGTCGGGAGCGCCATCGCTGAGAGCATCGCCAGTATAGCGGACCGCCAGCCGCCATCGCCCCCAATGCGACGGCGGCTGGACCGACCCGGCCTCCCAACTAGTGCCCCCAATGCCATGCTCTGCGCCAAGACCTTGCACGACCCTGCCCATGACCATTTACCTGCGCGGGGTGTGCGTTGTGGCGTCAAGAAAGGATCAAGACGAATGGTCAGCCTCCGGATGAAAGTAGGTCCGAGGAGGAAAAAACCCGTGTTTGCAACGCGTTGGCGGGCAGACTAGGGTCTGCAAAACTCTCGATTGGGCGAAGTCGCCTGGCATGTCGGTCTACGCGTTCGGTCCTTTCATCCTCGACACTGCGGGACGCCGCCTGACGCGCGACGGCCAACGGCTGGCCGTGCCGGGGAAGGCCTGGCAGATCCTGCTGATGCTGGCGGAGGCAGGCGGACGCCTGGTGTCGCACGACACCTTCCGGGCCAGGCTGTGGCCCAACATCGTGGTCGAGGACCGCACGCTCACCGTCCATATGTCGACCCTGCGCAAGGCGCTGGGCGACGGCTCGGCCAGCCTGATCGAGACCGTGTCGCGGGAGGGCTATCGCTTGGCCGCCCCGGTCCGCGTCCTGCCCGAGGCGGGTCCCCAGGCCGAGGCCGCGCTGCCGGTTGCGACCGCCAAGACCCTGGCCGTGCGTCCCTTCTCGACGCCCGAATTGGCCGAGGCCGATAGCTATCTTGGGGTCGGCATCGCCGACGCCGTGACCACGGCGCTGAGCGGCGTGCCCGGCGTCACCATCTCGCCGGTCGACGCCGTCGATGACTTGGCCGGCGCCCGCTCGCTCGGCGTCGAACATCTGCTCGAAGGCTCCGTGCAGCGCAGTGCCGAGCGCCTGCGCGTGGAAGTCCGCCTGATCGAAGTGGCGAGTGGCCGCACCGAATGGAGCGAGCGCTTCGAGCAGGTCCCGATGAATCCGGCTGCCTTGCAGGACGCCATCGCCGCGCGCGTCGCGACGTCGCTGCCGCAGTCCACGTCGGGCGTCGACGAGGATGTGCAGAGCTACCGACCGCGGGCGGCCGAGGCCTACTTCCTGCAGCTCGAGGCGCGGGCCCACCTGAAGCCGTTCACGCGGCTGCCGCTGATCAAGGCGCTCACCCTGTTCGAGCAGGCGCTGCTGCTCGATCCCGACTACGCCATGGCGCATGCCGGACTCGCCTCGACCTACCTGTTGATGGCGTCGACGGCGATGCTGCGGCCGTTGCAGGTCGACGAGGCGATGCCGATGGCGCGCCGCCATGCCCAGCGGGCGATCGCCCTCGACGATGGCCTGGCCGAGGCCTGGGCGGCGCTCGGCCGCGTCAAGATGGAATACGACTGGGACTGGGACGGCGCCGAGGCCGACCTCGCCCATGCCGTCGCTCTCAACGCCAGCTCGGTCGAGGCGCTTGGCACCTTCGGCCAGTTCCTGAGCGCGATGGGCCGTCACGACGAGGCGATCGAGGCCATGGAGCAGGCGAGCCGGCTCGATCCGCGCAGCGTCGAGACGCTGCAGCACCAGGCGATTGTCTACTGGATGGCCGGCCATGCCGAGCGGGCGCTCGAGGCGGTGGATCAGAGCCTGAAGGTCCTGCCGGCCTCCACCCGCGCGCACTACGGCCGCATGATGATCCTCGACCAGCTGGGCCGGCATGATGAGGCGATGACCGAGCGTCTCACCACGCTGCGCGGGCTCGCCGTCGCCGAGGGCCTGGCCGAGCATGTCGAAGGCCTGGCCCGCACCAAGGGCTGGCGCGAGGCGATGATCGTCTGGATCGGCCTGCTCGAGCGCACCAACCGCTGGGAGGGGGCGGCACAGCAATGGGTAGCCGTCGGCGAGTTCAGCCGCGCCCTCGACGCCCTCGAGCATTGCGTCAGGGCGCGCACCACCTACCTCTGCTTCACCGCCCAAAACCCCTGCTTCCGGCCGCTCCATGGCGATCCGCGCTTCGAGCAGATCCTGCGAACGCTGAAGCTGGACGGACGCGCAAAGGGTGAATCCTGACGGATTCCTTACGACCGCGGGGCCAATGGCCCTGATTGGCATGAACTCCCCGTCTCCCTGAAAGCCTGCGTCCGCCCGCGACTTGTGCTCCCCCGAGCCCCCGAACCGTGCCATTATTGCAGGCGAGATATGCGGCTGTGAGAGTCAGCCGTCTCAATTTGGGGACGTAATGCTTGTCCAGGCGTCTCAGGCCTATGGCCGTCTGGTCGACCTGACCACGGACGGGGTGGCTGCCCGCGAGCGCATCGACTATTGGCGCGACGTGGTGCTGCGCCGCACGCGGCCGGAGGTGCCGCAACGAGCGCAGCTGTTCCGGGCCCATCTGCGGCGCATCGTGCTGGACGAGGTCGAACTCATCGAGCACGCCGCCGACGCCGTGGTCTCCGGACGGTCGCCGGGCCGCACCCGCTTCGACGGCGGCGACGACATCGCGCTCGAGTTGATCCGCGCCGGCACGTCCAAGCTCACCCACAACGGCCAGCACAGGCTGCGTTCCGGCGACCTCTACCTGGTCGACTATGCGCGGCCCCTCAAGACGGAGCTGACGCGCCACCGCGCCAGCGGCGTGGTGCTGTCGCGTCGCAAGGTGCGCGAGGCCCTGGGCGACGATCTGTCGGCGCTGGCCGGCCATCGCGTGCCGGCGCGCGGCCTGGCGGCGGTCCTGCGCGCCCACATGACGACCACCCTCGACGAGGCGCCGCACATGACGGCGCAGGATCGCGTGGTCGCGACCAACGCCGCGGCCGAGATGGCCCTGGCCATCCTGCAGGCCAGCCGCCTCGGCGCCGCCGATCCCGACCAGTTCGGCGATGGTCTCTACCAGGCGGCGTGCGCGGTGATCGATCGCGCCTGCGCCGATCCGGAGCTGTCGCCTGAACGCATCGCGCTCACGGTGGGATGTTCGCGTGCCACACTCTATCGCTTGTTCGCCCGCCGCGCGCAGAGCGTCGCCGCTTCGGTGTGGCAGGCGCGCCTGGAGCGGGCGCGGCGCATGCTCGGCTCCGCCAAGAGCATCGGCATGACGATCAGCGACGTCGCGCTGCTGTGCGGCTTCGCCGACATGCCGGCCTTCACCCGCATGTTCAAGCGGCGCTACGGAATGACACCCCGCGAGGCGCGCCTTGGCTGAGCAAGGCCAGCTGCTTGTCCACACCACCGACGGCGTGCCCGCCAACCAGCGGTTGGCCTACTGGCGCGAGGGCGTCATGCGGCGCATGGTGCCGCTCGGCGTCGAGGGCACAGGCAACCCGTTTCGCGGACGCATGCGCCGGATCGTGGGCGAGGGCCTGGAGCTGATCGAGTTCGCTTCTACCGACGTTGTTGCCGTCCGCTCGCCCGAGCGATGCCGCATCGACGGCTGCGACGACGTCACCATCGACCTGATGCGCCGGTCCGCCGGCACCTGGATGGACCATGGCGGCACGCAGCGAGTGAGGGCGGGCGAGCTCTACCTTGTCGACTACGCCAAGCCGAGCGAGGTGAGGCGCGGCGCGCACTGTACGGTGGGCCTGACCATGTCGCGGCAGCTCGCGCGCGGCGTGCTGGGCGACGACATCGCGCCGCGCGCCGGCATGAAGTTCGCGGCGAGCGGCCTCGCGCGCGTGCTCAACCATCATTTGCAGACCACGTTCGACGAGGCCGGCCGGATGGCGGTGGCGGAGCGGGCGGCAGCGGCGAAGGCAGCAAAGGACATGGCGCTCGCGCTGCTGCAGGCCACCCATCAGGGCGTGGCCGACCCGGATCACTTCGAGCACGGCTCTCATCGTGCCGCTCTCGGCCTGATCGACGTCGAATGCGGCGACCCTGACCTGACGCCCGAGCGCGTTGCCGCAGCCATCGGCTGCTCACGCGCCTCGCTCTATCGCGCTTTTGCCAGGCACGGCGAAAGCGTTGCGGCCGCCATCTGGCAGGCGCGCCTGGAGCGTGCACGCCGGATGCTCGCCTCTCCCGAAGGGATCGGGTTGCTGATCTCCGACATCGCGGTGCTCTCGGGCTTTCGCGAGCTGCCGACCTTCACGCGCATGTTCAAGCGCCGCTTCGGCATGACGCCGAGCGATGCGCGTATCGCGGGCGGCGCCTAGTCACCTCCCCCGTATGGCAGGGGAGGTGAAAGAGCTAACCGCGCCTCGTGAACTCGGGCAGGCGGTGCGCCGTCACCGCGGGCGCCGGCGCGTCGTAGCGCTCGATCTCGACCAGGCAGGTCTGGGCGATGCAGCCTTGGCTGAGCTTCGAGGCGCCGATGTCGAGCGTCAGCGCGTTGGGATTGCCGTGCTTCTCCAGCGGCTGGTTGGAGCCCGAACCCGCCGGATCGAACCACGCGCCGGTCGACAGCCGCACCACGCTGCGACGGATGCGGTCGCTCAGATGAGCCGCTGCGAGGCAGGCGCCCCGGTCGTTGAACACGCGCAGAAGGTCGCCGTCCTTGATGCCGCGCGCGGCCGCATCGGCCGGATGCATGGTGACCGGCTGGCGGCCCTTGATCTTGGTGGCGTGCGCATGCGGGCTGTGGTCGAGCTGGCTGTGCAGCTTGTCCTTCGGCTGGTCCGACAGCATGTGCAGGGGGTAGCGCTCGGCCGTCTTGGAGCCGAGCCATTCGATGGGCTCCAGCCACGTGGCGTGGCCGGGGCAGTCGTCATAGCCGAACGAGGCGATCTTCTCCGAGAAGATCTCGATCTTGCCCGACGGCGTCCTGAGCGGGTGCTTGTCCGGATCGGCGCGGAACGCCGCCAGCAGCACCGGCTCGCGGGTCCTGCCTTGGGCCTCGGCAATGCCGGCCTGCCAGAAGTCGTCGAACGCGGGAACCGCGACGCCGGCCTCGGCCGACTTCCCGCGTGCCAGCTCGTAGAGATGTTTTAGCCAAGCCTGGGTGTCGCGGCCTTCGGTGTAGGCCTCGCCCTGGCCCATCCGCCCGGCGAGCTGCGAGAAGATCCAGTAGTCGTCGCGCGCCTCGCCGACCGGCTCGCGCGCCTTCTTCATAGCGATCAGGTAGGGCTCGCGGCTGCCATAGCCGATGTCGTCGCGCTCGAGGCTGGTGGTGGCGGGCAGCACGATGTCGGCCATGCGCGCGGCCGGCGTCCAGAACTGCTCGTGGAACACGATGGTCTCGGGCTTGCGCCAGGCCTGCATCAGGCGGTTGAGGTCCTGGTGATGATGGAACGGATTGCCGCCCGCCCAGTAGACCAGCCGGATGTCGGGATAGACGAGGGTGCGGCCGTTATACGGCACCGTGCCGCCGGGCTGCAGCAGCATGTCGGTGAAGCGCGCGACCGGAATGAAGTCGCTGACGGCATTGGTGCCCTGCGGCAAGGTCGGCCCGCTGTACTTCGGGAAGGCGCTGCCCATCAGGTTGACCGGGCCGTAGCCCACGGCGAAGCCACCGCCCGGCAGGCCGACCTGGCCCAGCATGCAGGCGAGCGTGACCAGCGCCCAGAACGGCTGCTCGCCGTGATGGCTGCGCTGCAGCGACCAGTTGATGCTGACCTTCGTGCGTGTCGCCGCCATCTCGCGTGCCAGGGACACGATGCGCGACGCCGGGATGCCAGTGATCTTCTCGGCCCACGCCGCGTCCTTAGCAACGAGCGAGGGCGCGAACCTCTCGAAGCCGACCGTGCAGCGCGCGAGGAATTCGCGGTCGTGCAGGTTCTCGGCCAGCAGCGTGTGGCAGAGCGCGAGCATCAGCGCGGTGTCGGTGTTGGGCCGGATCGCCAGCCACTCGACGTCGCCGCCGGTGTCGAGATCGTCGGCCGTCGGCGTCACGTTGACGAAGCGCACGCCCTTGGCGCGCATGCCGTGCAGTCCGCCCTTCACGTGATGCTTGGTGGCGCCGCCGGCGTTGATCTGGCTGTTCTTGTGCGGCACGCCGCCGAAGGAGACGAAGAGCTTGCAGTGCTCGGCCATGACGTCCCACGGCGTGTGCATGGACATAAGCTCGTCCATCGGCGCCACGATGTGCGGCATCAGCACGCGCGCCGCTCCCAGGCTATAGGAATCCTGGTGGCGCACATAGCCGCCGACCGAGTTCAGGAAGCGATGGACCTGGCTCTGCGCATGATGGAAGCGCCCCGCGCTCGACCAGCCGTAGGAGCCGCCGAAGATCGAGCGGTTCGAATGCTTGTCCTTGACCCGCTTCAGCTCCTTGGCGACGAGATCGAGCGCCTCGTTCCAGTCGACCTCGACGAACGGCTCCTGGCCGCGCTTCTCCGGCGCGGCGCCGGGGCCTTTCTCCAGCCAGCTCTTGCGCACGGCCGGCCGACGCACGCGCAGCCGCGTCACCTCGTCGGACAGCATGTGCAGGCCGATCGGCGAGGGATCGGGATCCTTGGAGAACGGATGAAGCCGCGTGGCCTTGCCGTCGTCGTCGTACTCGACCTCGTAGACGCCCCAGTGGGCGGCGGTGAGGGTGCGCTGGTGGGTCATTGGGTACTCACGCTGAAGATTTCACGCTGACTGGGCGATGGAGAGGAAACGATCGACGTCGGCCGGATCGGTATCGAAGGCGGTGACGAGCCGGAAGGCGCGCTCGCCCGGCCGGTCCGACGGCCAGGGATGATATTTCGCGCCGCCGTCCTGCAGGGCATCGTGCATGTGCGCCGGCATGACGACGAAGATCTCGTTGGCGTCGACCGGATACATGAGCTGCGTGCCCTTGAGCGGCGTCAGCCCGGCGACCAGCTTGCGTGCCATGGCGTTGGCGTGGCGGGCGTTGTCGAGCCACAGTCCGTCGGTCAGGTAGGCGTCGAGCTGGGCCGACACCAGGCGCATCTTGGACAAGAGGTGGCCGCCGCGCTTGCTGCGGTATGCGAAGTCACGCGCCAGCTCGGCGTTGAAGAAGACCACGGCCTCGGCCGCCATCACGCCGTTCTTGGTGGCGCCGAAGCTCAGCACATCGACGCCCGCCTTCCACGACAGCTCGGCTGGCGAGCAGCCGACATAGGCCACGGCATTGGCAAAGCGCGCGCCGTCCATGTGCAGCTTCAGCCCGTGGCGATGCGTCGAGGTGGCGATGGCGGCGATCTCCTCGGGCCCGTAGACGGTGCCGCATTCGGTCGCCTGGGTGACGCTGACGGCGGCGGGCTGGGCGAAATGCGGCACGCCGTAGACCGGCTGAGCCAGCGCCTGGGCGAGCTTCACCGAATCGATCTTGCCGTGTGCGCCGTCGACCCGGAACAGGCGCGCGCCCGCGGTATAGAACTCCGGCGCGCCGGTCTCCTCGGCGGCGATGTGCGCCGAGGGATGGCAGAAGATCGCGCCCCATGGCGGCGTGCAACAGGCCAGCGCCAGGCTGTTGGCGGCCGTGCCGGTGATCACCGGGAAGGCCACGAGATCGGGCTTGTCGAACAGCTCGCGCAGTCGGCGCTCGACGCGCTGCGTCCAGTCGTCGTCGCCGTAGGAGAAGGCGCTGCCGCTCGAGAAGGCCTTGCCCACGGCGGCGATCACCGACGGATGGGCGCCGACTTCGTTGTCGCTGCGGAAGTTCATGATCGATCCTCGGGCCGCCGCGTCACGGCCTCGAGGCGGTTGCCGTCGGGATCACGCACGAATGCGGCGTAGTAGTCGGGGCTGTAGATCTCGCGGATGCCGGGCGGACCGTCGTCGCTGCCGCCGTTGGCCAGCGCCGCGGCATGGAAGGCGCGCACCGCGGCGCGGCTCGGCGCGCGGAAGCACCAATGGCGGTTGTCGGGCACGACCCGGTCGCTGAGATAGACCGAGAAGTAGCAGGGCGCGTCGTCGACATGCCGGCGTTCGCCATAGCCGATCGCGCGCTCGCGGCGATTGACCCGCGGCACGCCGAGCGGCGCCAGGATGGCGTCATAGAAGGTCTGGGCGCGATCGAGATCGCTCGTCGTGATCGAGAGATGGTCGAACATCACGACCTCACGGGAGCGCGGGCCTCTGGCCCGCACTCATGAGCGGGCCAGAGGCCCGCGCTCCCTTTTGACAACGTCACCGGCCGATCCCCGGCGCGAATTCCACCGTGCCCAGAAGCGCGCCGTTGCGCGGATCGACGATGTAGGCCGAGGCCGGCCCACCCGGCGTCTCGACATGGACGACCACCCGCTCGCCGGCGGCGGTCACCGAGACCACGCGCGCGCCGGCCGGCAGGGCGATGCGCTCGGTGAAGCTCGTGGCGGCTGGCGAGCGGCCGGCGTTGGGCGTAGACATGCGCCGGGCAATCTCGGCCGCGATGACCACGAAACCCGCCACGATCAGCAGGCCCATCACGATGACCAGCACCTTCAACCAGAGCGGTGCATAGGCCGGAGCAGGGGACGCCAAGCTAACTCCATGAGCGACCGCCACGTCGTGACCGTCGATGAAAGCACCTCGGGCGAGCGGCTGGACCGCGCGCTGGCGGCTGCCCTGCCGAGCCTCACGCGCAGCCGCGTGAAGGCGCTGATCGAAAGCCGCCGGGTGGCGCTTGAAGACGGCCGGACGATAGAAGAGCCGTCCCGCAAGGTCAAAACGGGCGAAATTTTCATTGTCGACGTCCCCGAGCCGGAGCCGGCGGAACCGAAGGCCCAGGCGATCGACCTCGACATACTCTACGAGGATTCGGACCTGCTGGTGCTGAACAAACCTGCAGGTCTGGTCGTCCATCCCGCACCGGGAAATCACGACAACACCCTGGTGAATGCCCTCCTGGCGCACTGCGGCGACAGCCTGTCGGGCATCGGCGGCGTGCGCCGGCCGGGCATCGTCCACCGGCTCGACAAGGACACGTCGGGCGTCATGGTGGTGGCCAAGAACGACCGCAGCCACCAGGCGCTGGCCAAGCTGTTCGCTGCCCACGACCTCACCCGCATCTACCAGGCCTTGGTCTGGGGCGGTCCCAAGGCCCAGAAGGGCACCATCGAGGCCGCCATCGGCCGCCATCCGGTCGACCGCAAGCGCATGACCGTTCGCCGCAGCGGCGGCCGGGCGGCGCTTACCGAGTACTGGGTGGAGCGCCGGTTCGGCCCGGCGCTGGCGCCCATCGCCAGCCTCCTGGGCGCCAAGCTCGGCACTGGTCGCACCCACCAGGTCCGCGTCCATCTCGCCCATCTCGGCTGCCCGGTGGTCGGCGATCCGGTCTACGGCCGGAAGTCTCGCAACGCCTCGCAACCTGCCTCGTTGAGAGGCTTCGGACGCCAGGCTCTTCACGCAGCTGTGCTGGAGTTCAGGCATCCACGATCGGGTAAGGAGATGCGCTTCGCCACAGAATTGCCTCAAGATATCAGGATGTTGGTGGCTGAGCTGAACAGTGTTAAGTAAACCCCTAATACCCGAGGGGATTAGTCGGATTTTCTTGACCTAGGGTTCACCGGACCCTTAGAGTCAGCTTTAGCAGTCGACGGGCGTGAGTGCTAAACGCCCGTTCAGCCCAGTACCAGAAAGGGGGAGCAAATGAGTGCTGCCACCGCAAACCTTCCCGCCTTGCCGTCGTCCCTCACGCCGGAAGGCAACCTCAGCCGCTACCTACAGGAGATCCGGAAGTTCCCGCTGCTCGAGCCGCAGGAGGAATTCATGCTGGCCAAGCGCTGGCGCGAGCATGGCGACAGCCAGGCCGCCCATCGGCTGGTGACCAGCCATCTGCGTCTCGTCGCCAAGATCGCCATGGGCTATCGCGGCTATGGCCTGCCCGTGGCCGAGCTCATCTCCGAGGGCAATGTCGGCATGATGCAGGCCGTGAAGCGGTTCGACCCGGACCGCGGCTTCCGGCTGGCCACCTATGCCATGTGGTGGATCCGCGCCTCGATCCAGGAATACATCCTTCATTCCTGGTCGCTGGTGAAGATGGGCACAACGGCGGCGCAGAAGAAGCTGTTCTTCAACCTGCGCAAGCTCAAGGGTCAGATGCAGGCCATCGAGGAGGGCGACCTCTCGCCCGAGCAGGTGACCAAGATCGCCACCCGTCTCGGCGTGCCTGAGGAGGAGGTGGTGAACATGAACCGCCGCCTCGCTGCACCCGACTCTTCGCTCAACGCCCCGGTGAAGGCCGAGGGCGACATGGAGTGGCAGGACTGGCTGGTCGACGACAGCCCCAACCAGGAGGCACGTCTCGCCGAAAGCCAGGAGCTCGGCCAGCGCAAGCACATGCTCGCTGCCGCACTGAAGCAGCTCACCGACCGCGAGCGGCACATCATCGTCGAGCGCCGCCTGGTCGACGAGCCCAAGACGCTGGAAGACCTGTCGGCCAAGTACGGCATCAGCCGCGAGCGCGTGCGCCAGATCGAGGTGCGCGCCTTCGACAAGCTGCAGAAGGCCATGAAGAACATGGTGGTCGAAGCGGCCAACCGCTCCGGCAAGCAGCAGCTGGCGGCGGCGACCTGATCGGTCGCGATCGCAACGGATACGAAAAAGCCGCCGATTGGCGGCTTTTTCTTTGTCTTCCGGACCACGAGTCACGACTGAAGCGGCGCCGGGGCACGGGCGGCCCCTCTATCGGACGTGCCCACCGCAATCGACCGCCTCGGGGCCGGCCGGCCCACACACCGCCGAATCCCCGATCCGATGCAAGAGTGTAGACAGTAGCCAGATCGATGATCCCGTGATGACTCGGTGGCCGTCCCCAGGTCAGCTCGCAGCTGTAATGCTGGCGTAACCGCAACCATGCCGATTGCCGGGAGCGTCGTTTCGCAGGGCACATTCTGTCCGGCTGATTCCGGCCGGACGGAATGTGCTCTAGGCTCCCGGCAAACCGGGAGCCTGCCATGACTGACCTCATCCTCTACGAGACACTGCCATCAGGCATCGCGCGCATCGTCCTCAACCGCGCCGACACAAGGAACGCGCAGGACACGGCGCTCCTCTACGCCCTGAACGACGCCTTCGACCGCGCCGCGCAGGACGACGCGGTGAAGGTGATCGTGCTGTCGGCCAACGGCCCGCACTTCTCCTCGGGCCACGACCTGCGCGAGGTCGATGGCCACGGCAACATGCGCAAGCACGAGACGGTCGGCACTTGGTCGGGCTTCGGCAAGCCCGGCGCCGAGGCGCAGTACGCGCGCGAACAGGAAATCTACGTCGGCTTCTGCGAGCGCTGGCGCAACATCCCCAAGCCGACCTTGGCGCTGGTCCAGGGCAAGGTGATCGCGGGCGGGCTGATGCTGATCTGGCCGTGCGACCTGATCGTCGCTTCCGAGGATGCCGAGTTCCTCGACCACACCGTGGCGATGGGCGTGGGCGGCGCAGAGTTCTTCGCCCATCCCTGGGAGCTCGGCGTGCGCAAGGCCAAGGAGTTCTTGTTCACCGCCGACTGGATCGGCGCCCAGGAGGCGCATCGGCTGGGCATGGTGAACCACGTGGTCCCGCGCGCCGAGCTGGAGACCTTCGGCCTCGCCATGGCCGAGCGCATCGCGCAGAAGCCCTTGTTCGCGCTGAAGCTCACCAAGCAGGCGATCAACGCCGCCCAGGACGCCCAGGGCCGGGTGAGCGCCATGCAGACCTCCTTTGCCCTGCATCACCTGGCCCATGCTCACAACATGCTGGCGCACGGCAAGCTGGTAGACCCCACGGGCTTGATGCCGGCGATCAAAAAGCATCGATAACGCTGGGGGCGCGCCACTGGAGGCGGAGTAGCCTCCGCTGTAAGTGGCGCGTCATTTTGGTGCTACGAGGGAAGACCGCGCCACTGGAGTGGTGCGCTCCCAGCGGCTATTTTCCGCGCCACCATGAACGCCAAGAACATCGCCATCGTCGGCGCCACCGGCGCGGTCGGAGTAGAGATCCTCCGCGTCCTCGAGCGACGGAACTTTCCGGTCGGCTCCCTGAAGCTGCTCGCCTCGGCCCGCTCGGTCGGCAAGACGCTCGAGTTCAAAGGCAAGCCGTACGAGGTGGAAGAGCTGAAGGCCGATGCCTTCAAGGGCGTCGACATCGCCTTCTTCTCGGCCGGCGCCACGCGCAGCCGCGAGTTCGTGCCGGCCGCCACGGCGGCGGGCTGCGTCGTCGTCGACAACTCCTCGGCCTTCCGCATGGACCCCGACACGCCGCTGGTCGTGCCCGAGGTGAACGGCGGCGATCTCGCCAGGCACAACGGCGTCGTCGCCAACCCCAATTGCACCGCCGCCATCCTGTCGGTCGCCGTGTGGCCGATCCACCAGGCCGCCGGCGTGAAGCGCATCATCGTCTCGACCTACCAGTCGGCCTCGGGCGCCGGCGCCGCTGCCATGCAGGAGCTCGAGGACCAGGCGCGCGACTTCTCGGCCGGCAAGGAGATCAAGCGCGCGGTGTTCCCGCACCAGATCGCCTTCAACGTCTTCTCGCACAACACCAAGGTCGCCGAGAACGGCTACAACGAAGAAGAGAACAAGGTCGTCGAAGAGACCCGCAAGATGTTCCATCTGCCCGAGCTGCCGATCGCGCCGACCTGCATCCGCGTGCCCGTGTTGCGCGCGCACTCCGAGGCGATCACGCTCGAGCTCGAGAAGCCGCTGTCACCCGCCGAGGCGCGCGCCATCCTCGCCAAGGCGCCAGGCGTGAAGGTGGTCGACGATGCCGCCAACAACCACTTCCCGATGCCGCTCGAGGCCAGCGGCGATCTCGACGTCCATGTCGGCCGCATCCGCCGCGACCTCTCCAACCCCCACGGCCTGATGCTGTGGGTGGCGGGCGACCAGCTGCTGAAGGGCGCCGCCTGGAACGCCGTGCAGATCGCCGAGGAGCTTGGCAAGCTTTCGGCCAAGCCGGGGCGGATGGCGGCGGAGTAGATCCGTCGGCTGACGGGTCTATGGTCCGACCCACCGGGTGATGCTGGCGCGGATGATCTCGAAGACCGTGCGGCCGTCGCCTGTCGGACTGTCGGACGGGTAGAAATGGGTGCCACCCGGCACCTGCGCCCATTCCACTTCTCGCCCGGCCGCCGAAAACCGTCGCTCGACCTCCGGCACGAACGCGCAGACGTAGTCGAGGTCGTGCTCGCCGGAGATCATCAGCAGGGGCGGGAACGGCAATTCATGTCCGCGCGCCAGGTAGGCCGCGGCATCTGCCGGCACCAAAGGCGCGGAGATGGCAACCACGCCAGCGACGCCGACACGCTTGCCGTACGCGGCATAGGCGGCGCACCGTCCGCCCGCCGAGAAACCGCCCAGGACAATACGCTCGGGGTCGATGCCGTAGTCGCCGTGGTGCGTCTTGACGAAGCGTACGGATGCAGTGACGTCGTCGATCGCAGCATCCATGACGCGGGCCATGTCGCGCGGCTCGATCGGCGGCAGGCCCATTTCGGCCCGCACGACATCGACGCGTGACATCGGCACCTGGTCGGGCTCGGACAGCACCGTTTTACGGCCGGGCTCCGGATCCGTCTGGGCAAGCCGGTACTGCACGGAGAACGAGGGCCAGCCGAGTGCGGCAAAGCGGCGGCAATACTCGGCGGTCGAGGTGTTGGGGTTGGGGCCGGGGCCGGTGTCGTCTTCCTTCGACCCTCGATGAAATGCGCCGCCGTGCGCGAGCACCAGGGCCGGAGCCGGTGCGGCGGCGGGATCGGCAGGCAGATAGGCGTCGAGCTTGAGCGACACGGCCTGCATCGGGCCTTCGCCCTTGTTGTAGCCGATGCGGGCCTCGGCAAAGACGATGTCGCGCTGCGTGCGGATGCTCATCCTAGATGTTCTCGATCACGGCCTTCCGGAAGCGCCGCATCTCCGCGAGCGTCGCCTCTGCATCCGGTCGCCCGCCGAAATCGATGTCGATCGCCGTGACGCCGATCTCCTTCAGCGCCCGGAAGTCGCCGATGATGTCGCCCTCGCTGCCCGAGAACAGCCGCCGCTCGCCGTCCGTCGCCTTGGCCGGCACGGCTTCGCCGTAGCGCTTGACGCGAAAGCTCACGCCGACCGAGTCCGGTTTGCGGCCGGCGTCCGCCACGGCCTTGCGCAGGCGGCCGATGCCGGCTTTCAGCCGCGGCAAGGTGTCGAGCAGGTGCTTGTTGTTGGAGCCGATCGGATACCAGGCATCGCCCACGCGCGCGACGCGGCGCAGGGAAGGACCGGCCTCACCGCCGACCCAGATCGGCAGTGGCTTCTGTATCGGCTTGGGTTCCAGGACGATGCCGTCGAATTTTGTGTAACGGCCGTTGAAGCTCGGGGTGGCTTCGTTCCACAGCACGCGAAAGGTGTCGATGTACTCGTCGGTCACCGCGCCGCGTTCCTCGAACGGCGTCGTCACCACCGCGTCGAACTCGGTCTTCAGCCAGCCAGCGCCGATGCCGACGACCAGCCGTCCGCCCGACAGCACATCGAGTGTCGCCAGCATCTTGGCGGCGAGCACCGCCGGCCGATGCGGCACGACCAGCACAGCGGCGACCAGCCGGATGCGCGAGGTCTTCGCCGCGATCCAGGTCATGCCGACGATCTGCTCGTGCCGCTCGAGCGGCGCATCCTCGTAGAACTGGCCGGATTCGGAGTAGGGGTAGCCTGGCACCTTGGTGTTGGGCAGCACGACGTGGTCGGTCAGCGTGAGATAGTCGAAGCCCATGGCCTCGCCTTCGCTGGCGAGCCGCGTCATGTCGGCGACGGCCGACAGCGGGCCGGAGTTCGGCAGGTTGAACCCGATCTGCATGGCTTGTGTTTCCCCCGACGGCACGCCTGTCGGAACGCTCCGCAGGCGGGTTTTGAACAGATGCGATCGAGGCCACTATAGTCGACTGATCGAAGCCCGAGGAAACGCCTGATGCAGAATCCAGTTCCGCCATCCAAGCCCGGCGCCAGTGTCGGCGGACTGGCCAGCCCGCAGGAGCGGGCGCGGGCCGTGCAGGCGGTGCTGGACAAGGACGGGCCGGAGATGGACCGCCGCCGCGAGCTGACGCAGCAGGTGGTCGACGCGCTCGCGGGCCAGGACCTGCTGCGCATGCTGCTGCCCAAGAGCATGGGCGGGCAGGAGGTGTCTCTCGTCGACTACTGCAAGGCGAACGAGGCGCTGGCCTCAGCCGACGCCAGCACGGCGTGGTTCGTCAACCAGTCGAACGTGTCGATGGCGACCTCGGCAGCTTCCATGCCGCACGACGCCGCGGCCAAGATGTTCGAAGGCCCCTATGCCGGCCTGGCGTGGGGCGCGCGTCACGACAAGAGCAAGGCGATCCGCGTCGAGGGCGGCTATCGCCTGAGCGGCACCTGGAGCTTTGCGAGCGGCGGGCGCCACACCAGGATGCTGGGCGCGCACAGCGCGGTGCAGAACCCCGACGGCACGCCGCACATCCGCTACGGCCGTCCCGACGACCGTTCGTTCGTGTTCCTGCGCAGCCAGGCCAGGATCATCGACGACTGGCACGTGCTCGGCCTGCGCGGCACCGGCAGCGACAGTTACACGGTCGAGGACCTGTTCATCCCCGACGCCCACGCGCCGGCGCGCGACATCGACGACGAGCGGCGCGAGAAGGGGCCGCTCTATCCCATCGGCTCCACCTTGCTCTACGCCAGCGGCTTCTGCAGCGTCACCATCGGCATCGCGCGCCGCCTGCTCGACACCTACGTGACGGTGGCCCGGGGCCGGCACAGCCGTGCCTCGCCGACGGCGATGGCCAGCAACCAGGCCATTCATCGCGAGATGGCGATCCTCGAGGCACGTCTGTCGGCCACGCGCGCCTTCCTGCATGAGGCGGCGAGCGAGGTCTATGAGGCCTCGGCCAAGGGCACGCTCGACGTCGACCTGCGCGTGCGGCTGCGACTCGCCACGACCTGGGGCATGAACGAGGCGACCGACGTCTCGATCGCCTGCTATCGCGGCGCCGGCACCATGGCGATCTCCGAGAAAGCGCCCTTCGAGCGCCGCTTCCGCGACGCCATGAGCGCCAGCCAGCACCTGCAGGGCATGTGGCCGCACGCCGAGATGGTGGGACGGCATCTCATGGGCGTGGAGAACGTGGTGCAGTTCGTCTGAACGCGTGGACGCCGTTTGCTCTGCGCTACAGGCGTCCGAAAGCCATCGGGGCGATGCCGGAACAGAACAGCAGCACCGACACCGCGCGACGAAAGCCCGCATCGCTTACCCTGCCGAACAGGAACGGTCCGAGCGCCGCGCCCGCGAACAACGCCGGCAGGGCGAATGGCAGATGCTGCATCGTGCCTTCGGTCGTCGCCGGCGCGGTGAGCAGCAAAGGAGATAGCCCTCGCCCGTCAGCTCGATGGCGTTGTTGCGGCGCACGAAGAGCTGCTTTCCGATCTCCTCTTCGAGCTGCCGCACTTGATGGCTGACGGCGCTGGCCGTAACGCCCAGAGCCTCGGCTGCGGCCTTCAGGCTACCCAATCTTGCCGTGGCCTCGAACGCCCTCACGGCGTTGAGCGTGGGCTGGCGCATTCGCTCCCGCATTGATCTTCTCCTGCGCCATCGCACATGCTTCCGACGGAGCCCTGTCGAGATCGCTTCGATCTGAGAGATGCCCGTGAGCTTGCCAGTTCCTGAAGTTGAACGACTGTGAGAAAGTCCACAGAAGCCGCTCCTGGTGATAGCGGTGACGTACCGGGCAGGAGCTGAGCCATGCCGACCATCGACGTCCAGGTCCACGTCTACGAGCGCAACCATGCTGGCCGGCCGTGGGCCGCCGTGCTGCACGGTCCGGCCGAGGTCACCGGCGAGCAGATGGTCGCGGCAATGGACGAGGTCGGCGTCGACGGCGCCATCCTGGTCTCGCCCTACACGCAATACCGCTACGACGCGAGCTACGCGCTGGAAGTGCGCAACAGGCATCCCGGCCGCTTCGCCGTGGTGAAGCCGGTCGATCCCGCCGATCCTGAGGTTGCCGACACCATCGCCGACTGGAAGAAGACGCCGGGCACGGTCGGCATCCGGATCATGATGGCGGCGGGTCCGCTCGTGGCGCCCGACGATCCCGGCGTGAACCGCGTGCTGGCCGCGGCGGCAAAGCATTCGCTGCCGGTCAACGTATTGAGCTGGGGCCGCGTCGCGCAGCTCGGGCCGCTCGCCGCGCGCAATCCGAACACGCGCATCGTCGTCGATCATATCGGGATGCTGCAGCCCTTCGAGCCGCCCAAGCCCGCCGAGCCGTGGGCCGACCTGCCCAAGCTCCTGGCGCTCGCCAAGCACGACAACGTCGTGGTCAAGATCAGCGGCGCGGGCACGCTTGCCAAGGAGCCGTTCCCCTACAGGGACATCTGGGACCCGCTGCGCCGCATCTTCGACGCCTTCGGCCTCGACCGCTGCATGTGGGGCACCGATTGGACGCGGGCGGTGGCGTTCCTGACCTACAAGGAAGGGGTCGACGCGTTCCGCCACACCGACCGCCTGACCGACAGCGAGCGGGCGACCTTAATGGGCGGGACATTGCAGAAGGTCTACGGCTGGGCGCCTGCGAAACGGTGACTGGCGTGCCGCCGAGCCTTTTCGGTCGGCCGAAGAATTCCTGCACCCGGTAGCGGGTGGCCCGATACAGGCCCCGGCTAGGGTCGATCGAGCGACCCTAGCCCGGGCTTGTTTTGCCGGACGAGCGGGGATCCTGCGCCGACAAGAGCGCGTCGATGTGCTGCAGAAGCTCGAGCGGCCGATAGGGCTTGTCGAGAACGGGGATGCCGCCGGCGTTCGGCGCGACGGCTGCCGTGAGCAACAGCTTCAGCGCCGGATGGTGGCCCCTGATCCAGCGCGCCAGGATCAGGCCGTGCTGGTTGCCCCCGACATTCACGTCGAGCAGGACCAGTGCAATACGACGATCGGCTTGCAAGGCTCTGCGGGCGTCGGCTTCGCTGAAGGCCTCGACGACATCGTAGCCCCACTGGCGAAGATCGGCTGCCGTCTCCATACGCAGCAGGAAATCGTCCTGCACGATCATGATTCGATATCGCGGGCCTGAGTCATTGGCCGCAGCTTGCCGATATCGAGCGTTCATCGCCTGCCGTGAGCGTTGGAGCGTAGCGGTGTCGATTTCTTGTTCTGCAACATCACCATTCAGCCACCGACTCCTCATCCCGTGTGATGGAACAAAGTGCCGGTTTAACCCGTTGCCGGCCCATGACAAGCGCCACGGAACAACGAACGCCGGAACCTTCCACTTTGTTGCTCGTTCACGGTGACATCCTGGTGCGCACGGCGCTGGCCGGCTATCTGCGCGAATGCGGCTACGACGTCGTCGAGGCCGGCACGCACCAGGAGGCCATCCAGGCGCTCCGTCTCGACATGAAGTTCGACCTGGCCTTCCTCGACATCGAAGGCGACAACGGCGGCGGTTTTGAGCTGGCCCAGACCATTCGCAAGCACCGTCCCTCCGTTCGCGTCGTGCTGGCGGGCGGCGTGCCGCGTGCAGCGGCCGAAGCGGGCGAGCTCTGCGAGCAGGGGCCGATGCAGCGAAAGCCTTACGATCATCGGACATTGGAACGGCATATCCGGCGATTGCTCGCGCGGTAGCTCGCAGCGAGACTGGCTTCTTACCCGGCAGATGCCCTGAGAGCTGCCGTGCGTGTCTCGTCGATGCTGCGCCCGTCCTTGGCGATCGCCACCGCGTAGTCGCGTTCGGCCGCCGTCGCGCTCACCACGCCATCGCGCACGTCGCGCAGCACGCGCGCGGGATCTCGCGTACGCGGATCGCCGAAGCCGCCGCCGCCCGGCGACAGCGCGCGATAGATGCCCGGTCCGTGGCGCTGCACGCCGTACTTCGGCGCGTTGACCTTGTTGCCGTCGGCCAGGGTGAGGGTGACTTCGCCGCCGACGCCGGCGCGGCCGCCAGCGGCGCCGAAGCTCGACGGCGCGCCGACACCTTCGCCGCGGAAAGCGTAGTCGGCCGGCGTGAAGACCTCGACCTCGTAGTCGGCGCCGGCGCCGCCGCGGAAGCGGCCGGGACCGGCGCTGTCGCAGCGCAATTCCTGGCGATGGAAGCGCACGGGATAGAGCTGCTCGTAGGTTTCCAGGTTGGGCAAGGTGAGCCCGCCCAGGGTGATGAGATGGCCGATCAGGTGGAAGCCGTCGCGGCCCTCGACGCCGCCGCCCGCCGGCGCGCCGGCCCACTGGTACATCACGTAGCGACTGCCGTCGTCCTTGACGCCGGCGGTGACGGCATGGACCGCCTTCGACCAGCCGGCCGAGGCGCGCTCGGGCAGCGCCTGGTCGAGCGCCTTCCACAGCGCATGAATGATCTCGTGGGCGATGAACACGGTGTTCATGGTCATCGCCGCCGGCGGCCGCGCGTTCACCATCGTGCCCTCGGGCAGGCGGATCTCGACCGAGCGGAAGGCGCCTTCGTTCTTGGGCAGGTCGGGCTCGAAGAACGACGACAGCGCCATGAACACCGCCGAGGTCGAGTTGG
>Ga0081539_10001212_pt1 | contig 46266 bp, 35 predicted proteins | sample TabmetS4T2R2_FD_71023 | JGI IMG/M metagenome (GOLD analysis project Ga0081539, IMG submission 71023) | Tabebuia heterophylla rhizosphere microbial communities from the University of Puerto Rico - S4T2R2 | ecosystem: Host-associated > Plants > Roots > Rhizosphere ... | reverse complement strand
CGGGGGGAGATGGCTTTGGCGGCGGCGGCAATGCCGGGAGGCGCCACTTTCCGGCGGAGTTCTGCGCCCAAAGCACGACCGGTTTGTTGAGCATCACCTGGCGAATGACGAGATGATCGCCGAAGAGCGACCAGAATTTTACCCGCAACTCAAAGCTTTGGGCCTCGAGAAAATTCCCCTGCACCTTGTCGGAATCCTGCGGAATAACGATGCCGTTCAGTTTCAATCCGCTCCAGGGAGTGATACTGATCTGGCGCAGGCGCAGCGGGGTATCGAGTCGCTCGCTCAGTTCCTGCTGGATTCGCCGGTGGGTGCCCTGCGATTGCACGTAAAGGTTGGTCGCGAGCAGAAGGACACAGCCGAGAACCAGAATGGAGCCGATGATCCAGAGGAAAATCCGGCCGATTCGTTTCACTCCGGGAAGGTATGCAGGTGGGAGTTGAAGAAAAGATCAAACCCGCCTAACAAGGAAGCGCCTTGACCAAGACCTGCGTCATTCTGAACCCGACCGCCCGGGGCGAGCGCGCCCGGCGCTGGAGCGAGCGATTGCGGGCAATGTGCGGCGGGGCGCTCTTTTGCGCCACGGCGCGAGCGGGAGAAGCCGAGGAGCTGGCCCGTCGAGCAGTGGCCGAAGGGTACGCTCAGGTGGTGGCCGCCGGGGGTGACGGAACGATTCACGAAGTCGCCAACGGGATCGCGGGAACCGAGGTCGCCCTGGGTGTGATGCCAATGGGAACGATGAATGTCTTCGCCAACGAACTCAGGCTGCCGGCGCATGATCTCGGTCGATGTTGGGAAATTATCCTGGCCGAGCAGCACCGCTGGGTCGATCTGCCCGCGGCGAACAATAAACATTTCGTTCAGCTCGCGGGGGTCGGTCTCGACGCGCAGGTGGTCAAGGAAACCAGTCTCGCCTTCAAGCGCAATCTCGGACCGCTTAGTTATCTGATCTCCGCGGCGCAGATCGCTGCGCGCCGGCCGCCGCGCCTGCTGATCGAAGCAGAGGAGGCGGCAACGGAAGAGGGTTCGTTTGTCCTCATCGGTAACGGGCGCAATTACGGTGGCCCGTTCCCGTTCTTCAAACACGCCCTGATCGACGATGGTTTGCTCGACGTCCTCGTTTTCAAGCAGCTTGGTTACATCGAAATCGTCAAGTACCTCCAAAATGTCTTTTTCGCGCCGGAGATCACCACCCGCGAGGTCGAGTATTTCCAAACCCGGCAGCTGCGGGTGAGCAGTGAAGAAGAGGTGCCGGTCGAGCTGGACGGCGAGCTGGTGGGCAACTGTCCGGTCGAGTTCGTAATGAAATCCCACCGGCTCAAGGTGCTGGTGCCGGGTGTTTGAGAGGGTAATCGGTGATCTGTGAACCGCAATCCGATCACCGATGACCGATCACCGATCACCGATGACCGATCACCGATCACTCCCAGCTCCTTCATTCTCCAATGACAAGCCGAAGCGCTTGCGATATTCTAATGCCATGCGCTTGTCCGGCCGTCGAACTTCTTCGGATCCGCGCCATTGGTCGCCTCCGCAGCAGGTCGTCCTTTTCTCACTCATCGGGCTCAATGTCGCGACTTACGCCGCGCAACTGGGCCTCGAGGCAGCGCAGCCGGCGCTCATTGGTGAATATCTCGGCCTCAGCTACAACGGAGTCGATCAAGCTTATGCCTGGCAATTTCTCAGCGCGATCTTTCTCCAGGCCGGTTTCTTCAGTTTCCTCGGCGGGCTCCTTCTTCTCTATTTGGTAGGGCGCGACCTCGGGGCGATCCTCGGTGAAAAGCATTTTCTCTTGCTCTATTTCGCCGGCCTGCTCGGGGGCGAACTGGGGCACCTCTTTCTCATGCCACCCTCCACCGTACTCCTGGGGGCGGGAGGCGGTGTTGCCGCGATTGTTGTCGCCTATGCCACCACCCTTCCGGAAATGGAATTGATCGGGCCGCGTTCTTTTTCTCAAGTCCGGCTAAAGGCGAAACATCTCGGTTACGGGCTCTTCGCCCTGGTCGCGCTCCTTTTCCTGCTCGACCGAAACGGAATCGTTGGACACAGCGCCTGGCTCGGCGGCTGCGTGGCCGGCTGGCTCTACGCCCACATCCTTGGATTTGGCCGGCCGCTCTTTCTCGAGCGTTCTCTCCATCGTCGCCGTCTCGCCCTCGAGCGCCGGCGCCGAATGTCGGTCGAGGAGTTTATTGCCGAGGAGATCGATCCGGTCTTGGAAAAAATTTCGCGCACCGGTCTTGGCAGCCTCACTCGCAAAGAACGGCGCATTCTCGCCCAGGCGCGGGAAAAAATGACGGCGCAATAGCGTGCCGGTCGCAGATTCGTTAGGGGAAATTTCGCAGAGCATTCGGCCGGACCGGGTCGCGCACACCCTCGAGGCAATCGAGGCCAACTGGCCGCTGGCCGCGCCGCCGCTCGATGAGGTGCTCGCCGGCTTTCCGTTAGGCGCGGAAGCGCTTTTTCATCTCCTGTCGGTCTCGAGTATCTGTGGCGCGCGGCTCGTCCAACAGCCGGAGATGCTGCTCTGGCTGGCCCGGCCCCAAACCTGCGCCGATCGCCGCGGCTATGGGCTGATGCTGACCGAGCTGCGCAACCTCGCCGGTCGCGAACCGATCGCGACTAACAATTTTCGTGTTCTCCGGCAATGGAAAGGACGCGAAATGGTCCGAATCGCTCTGCGGGAAGTGGCTGGCGCTGCACCCCTCGAAGAGACCCTGATCGAGCTTTCGCAACTGGCCGACATTTGCCTGACGACGGTGTTTGAGCATTGGGACGAGACCTTTCGCCAGCGCTGGGGCTCGCCCCAGAGCAAGCTCGCGATCATCGGTCTGGGAAAACTGGGCGGGCGCGAGCTGAATCACAGCTCCGACGTCGATCTCATTTTTGTTTATAGCGAAGAAGGACAACTGACTCCCAAATTCAGCTATCACGAATGGTTCACCCGGCTCGGAACCAAAATCATCGAGACCTTTGCCGCCTCCGATCCGGCCGGCTCGCTCTTCCGAATCGATCTGCGGCTGCGGCCCGAGGGCCGGGAAGGGCCGCTCGTCCGCTCGCTCGAGAGCATGGAAAACTATTACGCCGGTTTTGGCGAAATGTGGGAGCGCCTCGCCCTGATCAAGGCGCGCTGGATCTGCGGCGATCGCGAGCTGGCCTACGATTATCTGCGGCAGCTTCAACCCTTCGTTTTTCCGAAAAGCTCGACCCCCGATCTGCTCGAAGAAGTGGCGGCGATCAAGCGCCGGATCGAGCGCGACATTGTCGGCTTTGAGGAACGGGAACGGAACGTCAAACTTGGGGTAGGCGGGATTCGCGAAATCGAGTTCGTCGTTCAGGCGCTCCAGCTCCTCCACGCCGCGCGGCACCCGTTTCTTCAGGAAGCGCGAAGCTTGAAGGCGATCCGGGGACTGGCCGAGCTGGAATTTTTGCCTGACGAGGACGCGCGGCGGCTCGAAACCGCCTACCGGTTTCTTCGCCAGGTGGAGCATCGGCTTCAGATCGAGGCCGAGCAGCAAACCCACACCGTCCCGGAAAACGGCGAAGCGCTGCGAATCCTCGCGCGCAGCCTCGGCTTCGAAAGTGGCGCGGCCCTCATGGGCAAATTGCGCGAGCAGATGCAGGGCGTCCGCGCAATTTTCCGGCGGGTCGTGAGCGAAACCGCCCTGGTCACGGCCCCGTCCGCGTCGGATTTCGCAGATTTCCGCGATCAGACGCAGGCGACCAGGGCCTTCGCCGAACTGGGGCAAAGCGGCGCCGGCTTCCACGTCGCGCCCCGCACCCGCCAGATTTTCCGGAAGCTTCGACCGCAACTCCTGGAATGGATTGGCGGCGCCGCCGACCCCGACACCACCCTGATCCAGTTTGTTCGGTTTGTTGAAGCCTATGGCTTTCGCAGTTTACTCTTCGAGTTGCTCGCCGCCAACCCTCGGCTGCTCGAACTGCTGATCAAAACCCTGAGCGCGAGCGAAACCGCCGGGACCTGGCTGATCCGGCGTCCACAACTGCTCGAAGAGCTGACCCGGGGCGGGATGCTCGATCGGGTTTTCACGATCGAGGAACATCTCGGGCGCCTTTGTTCGTTAGGCGCGACTGCCAGCAATCTCGATCCCGTGCGCGTCTACCGGCAGCGCGAGGTCCTGCGCATTCTTCTGCGCGACGTGCTCGGGCTCACCCCGCTCCCCCAACTGGTCGCCCAGCTCAATGAACTCGCCGAGGCCTGCCTTCTCTTTGTCGATCGCTTGATTAACCCGGAGCAAACCCTCACGATCGTTGCGCTCGGGAAATTCGGCGGCCGCGAGATCGGTTACGGGGCCGATCTCGATGTCATCTTTATCGCGGATGATCCCCGCCCGGCGCAGCAACTGATTGCCGCCATGGCGCAGCGGACGGCGGAGGGCCGTGTCGGGCTGCTCGATCCGCGGCTGCGGCCCGAGGGCGAGAAAGGCCCACTGGTCTGTTCGCTGGAGATGTTTCGCAGGTACGCGGAGAGCCGGGCCCAGCTTTGGGAATTGCAGATGCTGACCCGGGCGCGCGCGCTCAGCGGCCCGTTGCGTTTCGAGTTTGAAGCCCTGGCCAAAGAATTATGGCGCGCCGCGGGAGAGCGCGACGATCTCGTCAGGCAAATCGAAAACATGCTCGTGCGGATCGCGAACGAGCGGGGGAGCGGGAACGACTTTTTCGATTTCAAAACCGGGATCGGCGGCATGATCGAAGCCGAGTTTGTCGTCCAGACGTTGCAGATGCGCCAACGGGTTTGGGAGCCAAATTTTCTCGAGGCGATCGAAAAGCTGGGAAGCAGGAACGTCCTGGAGCGAACCGACGCGGAGCGGTTGCGCGAGGCCTACAACTTTCTGCGCAAGGTCGAATCCGTCCTGCGCCGCTGGCAATTCCGCAGCGTCTCCACTTTGCCGCCGACCCACGAAGAGGAACAACGCTTCGCCCGCCGGATAAATTTTTCCTCGATCGAAGCTTTCCGCGCGCCCTACGGCAAAGCCCGGGAAACCATCCGCTCGCTCCGCATGCGGTATCTGAGCGACTAGGACGCCGGGTCAGACGAATCACGAGGAGGATCGACGGCTGGTCCTCGAACAGACCGGCGTACGAACCTTCCTTGCGCGATGCTCCGCGTTACGGCACGACCGTGAGGATAAGATCGTTCCCGTCGCCCCCGCTGTAACTGGCTTGGAGATTGTTGCCGTTCACTGTCACGATGCCGCCGTCGGGCAGATTGCCGAAGGTGCCGCTGATCGGACTCCCGCTCGTGTTGCTGAGCACCGTCAGAGTCAGCCCGCGTTTCAGGCTGCCCTGGGTCTGGCCGCTCAGGGTCAGGGTGGCGCCATTGATCGTGACCCCATTGGCAACAACCAGGTCGGTGCGCGCTTTGTTCTTCTTTGCCTTGAAGCTGTAGGTGCAGGTCGCATCAAAGTTGAGCGTCAGCGCGCCTTGCAGCGTTAGTGTCGTCTGCTTGCTGCTGCCCACTGCTGGGGCGAGAAAAGCGCCAGGCCCGCTTCCGGTGCCCACCGTCACCGGACCCGCGCTGATGCCGCTCCCGCCCAGGGTCCCGGCGTTGACTTGCACCGACCCTGTACCCGTGCCCGAGCCGGTTGGGTTATTCAGCACCAAGGTGCCTTGGGTTACAGTTGTGCCGCCGGTGTAACTATTACTCCCGCTCAAGGTCAGGGTCCCGGTGCCCACTTTCGCCAATGAGCCAGAGTCCTGAATCGTACCGGAAAACGTGGTGCTCAGGTTGTTGCCGCCGATGCTGAGCTTGTTCGCGGCGAGTGCGACGATGCCGTCGCCCGCCAAGGAGCCGAGGGTGCGATTGGTCCGGGCGTTGTTCAGGTCGAGAATCCCATTGCCGAAGACTTGGAACTGTGCCTGACTGACATTGACACTCTGCTCGAGCAGAATGGTCGCCCCGGCCCCTCCGTTGCTCCCCCCGTTGGCAGTCACAACGGTCTGGCTTGAACCTGGCAAACCAAAGAGATCGATCAACCCTCCCTGGCCTTGATTTCCTTCCCCGCCGTTGCCGGTAAAAGTTGCATAACCGCTCCCGCCATAAACATAGACTTGTCCGCCTTGGGCGTCCGGGACCGAGGAGCCGTTGAGAATAAAATTGGCGCCGGTCGCGGTCCCATAGTCCCATTCGATCCAGCCGCCCTCAGCGCCGAGAACATTTGCCGGATTGGCAACAAAAGTAGAGGCTCCGATCTCGCCGACTGTTTGAATCAGGGTATACGCCGCATCTGATCCTACCACTTCCCCTGCATTGCTGACGAACGTGGCGTTCTCCGCATTCGACGCATCTAACAGGTCGGTAACGCCTCCTCGCGCTCCGCTGACCGTACCGCCCTTGCTGATAAGGGTCGCTGTTGCTGCGTTGGAAGTATCCAAGAATTGAGTGAATCCGCCATACATGCCGTCGGGCGCGTTATAGGCTCCACCCTCGTTCACAATCACTGTATTCTCACCCGCCGAAGACGAATTATGAAAATAGACTCGTCCCGACGCTTTTGCGTTGCCCGAATGGGCGGCAATGAAGGTCTGGGTTACGCCCGACCTATTGGTGATGCCGGCGCCGTAGAACTCGATCAGCGACGGATACACAACATCGTATACCGGGGTCATTGTGATGGTGTAAGAATTGGCGCCTTCCGTGAAGATGACTTCTGCGACCACAGTACTTGCATACACGCCATCGGGAGAATCTCCACAGACCACGTTGGTTATGTTGGATAGACCAAACGTCGCGACATCGCTTTCACCGAATGGAACGGTCGCTGGTGTCCAGTTTGTCGCTGTCGCCCAATTGCTGTTCCCGGGATTAAGGTTCCAAGTGGCGCTGCCGGCCTCCGCCGGAGCGGTGGCCAAGAGTAAAAAGCAGGAGCTGCTTAACAGCCCGATGTGGATCCGCGCGGAACGCGCTTTCAGGCGTTCGACGAACTGCTGCGGGAATACAACCGGGTTGGTTACGGGTTCAAGATCGCTGATCGGTGGCGGGTTAGGCAGTCGACCGTTTCCGCATTGGTCAACCCGCACCGATTGCGTAGTGCAGAGAAGACTAAGAAGAGTAAACTTTTTCATTGTTATTTAAGCTAGACATTAGGAATTCGATCGCCTAGGCCCTAATCAAAGCGGCGGATAGTGTGCTGTCGCCACCCCGCCGGATTTTGTTATCCGCCGGGTGAGCGAGCCAGACGAAATTTCGGCCCGACTTACCTGACCTAAGAGCAAAAGACTTCACTGGTAACCACGGTCCTTATTGTCACTCCTCATAGTAGAAAGCCTCTCGCTAGCGATGCAGATTGAGGAAGTCAATGACGTGCGTGGCAACCGTCAGCGCAGGGGCGTCGCCAATCGGTACGACCCCATCCCAGCTTCTCCAATATTCGAAGGCGTGTTCGCTGCTATTTGGGATTGTCAGCACCTGATACAAGGATGAACTTACCCCGACACCATCCAACGCGCACTGAATATCGATAATTTGATGGTATGGCATGGAATCATGTTTACTGTTGATGAAAAACATCGGTTTAAAGTTCGAGGGCGTGTTCGCGTCGATCAGGTAAATCGGGGAAACGGTTCGTTGGCTTGGCCCGCCGGCTGGATCGATTCGGATACAGGTGTTGGTATAGTTCTCGATCTTGAGGGCGAAAGCATCCACTACGTCGCCAAGTATTGGAGGGTAATTCTCCGGCGTACGATCGGCAAAGTTATAGGCGCCTGACAAACACACGACCGCATCCGGTCGATCGTCAACGCCGCCGGAATTCCAGAAGGGCCAGCTGTTGGTAACCGATTTATCCAACGCGCAAAAGGCGGCATGGCTTCCGCCCCCTGAGCCCCCGAGGATAAACCGCTTCCCATTACAATGCCCATCCGCGCTCATGGCTCTCATAAAAGCCTTTACGTCGTCGGTCTGTTGTGGCGGACGGCCCGACGCTGGTTCTCCAGAGCGTTCGCCCCGGTTTGAGCCCGGCAGCTCATGCCGAAGCTAAAGAGACAAAGACAGAGAGAGAGAGAGAGAGAGAGAGAGAGACCGCGAATTGTTGGAAAAGCGGCAAAACTTCGCGTGAGCGTCGTGCCGGAGAGAGTTGCTCTTTCATGGGATTGCCGAGCTACGAAGTCGAGGAGACAAGAAAAGTTGCCCCGGTGTCAACACCTTTTTTCCGCCTCAGGTCATTCAGGGTAGAGCAACTGCGGCGCCCCCACTTCAATCCTCTCCCCAAGGAGAGGAGGACGCGAAGCGCCAGGTTAGGGAACTTCGAAGAACTCACGGGGACGATTAACCAACCCTGGCCCAAGGGTTATGCTTGTTCATTGCCAAGTAGGGTGTCGAAGGGATGAAGGCGGGTTAATTCGCCTTGGCTAAAGCGCTTTCTCGCCGCTTGATGCCGTACACAGGGCGGCTCCCAACGCTGGGATTGCGCAGAACGGAAAGCCAACAGAAACCGGTCGAAGACGTCCGGTGGCGGTCCTGCGCCAGTGAGGCAATTTCGCAGTGCCTCGAGTCTTCCGGTGACCCACGACCAAGCAGAACGCTTCGCCCGGCGGATGGATTTCGCGACGATCCAAGAGTTCCGCGCGCTCTATGGGAGGCGCGAGAAACGATCCACTCGCTCCGCGCTTCTGTTTCGCGCTTCTGGTTCGGGTCACGCTTCTGGTTCGGCTTCTGGTTCGGGTCAGGAGAATATTCTTGCCTTGGCTGGGGGGCGCGGCACAAAGGGACGATGCCCAGACAGGTGCGGATCGAATTTGCCGGAGCCTTTTATCACGTGATGTGCCGCGGGGATCGCGAGAGGCGATCTTCCAGGATGAGCAAGACCGCGGGCGGTTTCTTTCGACTCTGGAGGAGACGGTGCGGCGGACGGGCTGGCGGGTGCACGCCTACGTGCTCATGAGCAATCATTATCACCTGTTGGTGGAAACGCCCTTGCCCAACCTGATGCGTGGCATGACTTGGTCTCAGACGACCTACACGGTGCGCTACAATGCGCGCCACCGACTCAGCGACCATCTCTTTGCCGGACGCTACAAAGCGCTCCTGGTCGATGCTGAGAGCGAAGGTTATCTGGTGACTCTGCTCAATTACATCCATCTCAACCCGGTGCGAGCGGGATTGGTCAAGCCGGGCGCGGGGAAGAGTCTGGAGGGTTATCGCTGGAGCAGCCTGCCTGGTTATGGTTGGCCAGGGCGCCGGCCAGACTGGCTGGTGGTGGAGCATGGCCTGGCCGCGTTGCAATGGAAGGACACGGCATCGGATCGACGTGCCTTCCTCTACTATGTGGACAATCTGGCCCGGGGGGAGATGGCAGAGGGGGCGGGGCAAGAAGGGTCGGCGACGCGGTGGTCAGGGCTGCGAGCGAAGATGGAGCGAGGGTGGTAGTTCGGGAGCGAGGCTTTTCGGGAATGGCTGCTGGAAACGGCGCGGGCGTGCGCTTGGGCAACGAAGCGAGGGAAAACAGAAGTTATCACGGAGCCCAAATTCATGATCACGGGGAATGGGAGGCGCGCAAGATCATCGCGCAGCGGTTGGTGGATGCGGGGCTGCGATCGCTTGATCTGGAGGGATTGGCCAAGGGGATCCGCGGAAGGTGCAGATAGCGAAAGAGCTGACTCCTACTCTGACCCTCTGGGGTGCCGTCGGCTCATCGAGTGCGGGCGAAAACGGCGCGCGCTGCTGTTTGCCCTGCCGGTTGGAAGTTGTTGAATCCTACTCTACTAAGAAGGCTGGTGTGGGCGCGCTAAACTCTATCCAACCAATCCCCAAATCCGATGCAAATTGGGCATTGTTGGAAACGGACCATCCAGCATCGAGGCCCGCTTGGGCCGTGGTTGTCGTTGCAGTTACCCAGTAGCGCACTCCTTTGCTGAGTAGAGGTGAATTTCGCAGTTTGGCTATTGCCAGATCACACGGCGCCTCAGGAACAATGGCTTCCGCGGACACTAGCAAGGTCCCCGGTGTGCCTTGGCAGTTGTTGTCCGTATAAAGGCTCAACGTAACTTTGTTATACGGGCAATTTCTGGGACGGCGGAGGATCACCGCAGCGGAGATGCGTTTTGGAGCGCCAGTCCTTTGTGCGATGAACGGCACGGCCAGCGATGCCGTTTGTCCTGGCCATGTGCAGTTCTCCGGCCCGCGCACATCGAGGCCGCTGTCATCGGGATTGTAGTTGCAGCCCGTGCAGGGATCGACAAACAAGTTGCCTCCAAAGGCCGGATGCGCCGAGGCAGACATTGCGTCGCCTAAGATTGTCCCCGATCCTTGGACGCTGAACGCGGGGGTTGTGCCGTTGGAGGCTTGCCAGCCACTTCCCAGATCAAATGCGTAGGCGGCGTTATTGGAGGCATACCATCTCGAATCGAGAGCAGATTGGGCGGCCGTCGTGGTGGCAGTCACCCAAAACTTGGTTCCTGCTGTCAGGGCAGGCGCGCCGATCAGTTTTGCAATAGTGAGGCCGCAGGGCGCATCCGCCACAGTCGCGTCAGCCTCCGCCAGCAGTGTTCCGGGACCGTTGCCACAGGTGTCGGTGTAGAGACCAAGAGTAACCTTGTTGGTCGGGCAATCTACCGGATCGTTCAGAATGATGGAGGTTGAAATCCGATCGGGTATCCCGCTAACCGCCGCAATGAATGGAACGGCAATCGACTGAACGTCGCCGGGAAAGGTGCAGTTGTCCGGTCCCCAAACAAAATAGCCGCTGGGTTCGGAGTTGTATTTACACGTCTCGCAGGGGTCGGCGACGAAGTTGCTCCCGAACGTGATCCGCGAAGCATCGGGCGCCGCCGCATCCGTTTCCGCCCGCCCCTTCTCCACCTGTTGCGCCAGAAGCGGCCCGCAAAATCCCCAGATCACGGTCGCCAACCTGATTTTCCTCAACGCTTGCTCGGCCATAAGCTCATTTCCTCATTTCCAGAGCAACCTGTCAACGCCGGTCGGGGAATGGGAGGCGCGCAAGATCATCGCGCAGCGGTTGGTGGAAGCGGGGCTGCGATCGCTTGATCTGGAGGGATTGGCCAAGGGGGACCCGCGCAAGGTGCAGAGAGCGAAAGAGGTCCGCAAAACAACGAGCGTTGCCTTGAGCTGCGTCGGGCGCGCGCTCCGCATGGGCACCCCGATGTATGTCTCGAAACTAACTAATCGTGCATGATCAAAGGCAAGAATATTCTCCTGACCCCTACTTTAACTGCTACCCTTGGACGCGGTTATCGAGGGCAAGACACCGCGGCACTTACTTGCGCTGTCACTATTCTACTAAAAACGCTGGCGTGCCAGTGCCGAATTCTGTCCAGCCAATGCCAAGATCCAGCGCAAACTGCGCGTTGTTCGAAGCCCACCACCTGGCTTCCAGTGCCGCTTGCGCCGCGGTTGTCGTCGCAGTGACCCAGTATCGCACTCCTGCTTGGAGCGGTGGTGAATTTCGTAGTTTGGCTACGGCCAGATCGCACGGAGCCAGCGGGACGGTGGCTTCCGCCGAAACAAGCGGCGTCCCCGGTATGCCTTCGCAATCATTATCGGTATAGATGCTGAGCGTGACTTTGTTATATGGACAACTTCTAGGGTTGTGCAGGAGAATTGGGGCAGAAATGCGCTTTGGAACACCCGTTCTCTTTGCGACAAACGGCACGGCCATCCAGTTGGTCGATCCCGGCATCGAGCAGTTGTCCGGTCCGCGCACATCAAAGCCGCCGGCTGTAGAGTCGTAGTTACAGCCATTGCACGGATCGACGAATAAGTTGCCTCCAAAGGCTGGATGCAAAGTTTCAGGCATTACGCGGGGCATGCTTGCGGCTGAGCCCTGCACGCTAAACGCTGGCGTGCCGCCGCCGGACGCTTGCCAACCCGTCCCCAGATCAAAGGCATAAGCGGCATCGTTGGAGGCATACCACCTCGAATCAAGAGCAGATTGGGCGGCCGTCGTGGTGGCAGTCACCCAAAACTTCGTGCCTGCTGTCAGGGCAGGCGCGCCGATCAGTTTCGCAATAGTGAGGCCGCAGGGCGCATCCGCTATGCTCGCTTCGGCCTGCGCCAGCAATGTGCCGGGGCCCTCGCCACAGGTGTCGGTGTAGAGGCCAAGGGTCACCTTATTCGTCGGGCAATCCACTGGATCGTTCAGAATAATCGAAGTCGAAATGCGGTTGGGGATGCCGTCTGCCGCGGCAATGAAAGGCACGGCAACCGATTGAACGTCTCCGGGAAAAGTGCAGTTGTCCGGCCCCCAAACAAAATAGCCGCTGGGTTCGGAGTTGTATTTACACGTCTCGCAGGGGTCGGCGACAAAGTTGCTCCCAAAGGTGATCCGTGACGCATCCGGCGCCGCATCCGTTCCCGCCCGCCCCTTCTCCACCTGTTGCGCCATAAGCGCCCCGCAAAATCCCAAGCTCATCATCACCAGCCTGCCTTTCCGAAACAGCTGCACACTCATAAGCTCATGTCCTCATTTCCGGGATAAACTGTCAATCTCGGGCGAGCGCGAGATAACTGACGCGCCATCGGCAGCGCTCGAAGCGACAAGATGGCTGCAAGCGCCAACGCGTTTTCGACCGACGCTCTAGGAAGTCTGCCCGAACAGCCGTGCAAGCGCGTAGAGCAGCCAGAAGCTGACCGCCAGACTAACGATCAGGATCGCCCCGAGCGCGCCGAGGATGAGAGCGACGAAAAGCCAGTCGCTCCGGGTCGAGCGCCCCGGTATCGCGGCGTGTTTCCGCAGCAGGTCGTAGTTGCGCACGTTCGACTTGAACCAGAACGAAAACGCATCGCCTACGATCGGAACGATGCCGATCGCTTCGTTGATCAGGATGTTGAGCGACATCCGGGCGAGGAGAATTTTCGGCAGGCCGCGCCGCGCCGCGGCGATCAAGGCCATCATCGAAATGAGAGCCGAACCGGTGTCGCCGAAACCGGGAAGCAGTCCGATGAGCGGATCGAGGCCAAAACGAAAATTCGTGCCCGGGATGCGCACGAGATCGTCCATGAGAAGGGCGAGCCAGCGGAAAAGCGATTCGACTTTGGAGCGCTCGCGCTGTTCTTTCTCGGGCGGAAGCAGCTCGAACTCCAGCTCTTCAACTTTCGCCGAGTTTTTCATGGCGCGTTACCTTCATTTGTCATCCTGCGCCGCGAAGACGGCGAAGGACCTCGCAAGCTCGCGCTGGAGTCCAGTTGCCATCCGGCCTGGAGCAACCCTTGGGAGGTGCCTCGCTGCGCTCGGGATGACAAAACGGGCGTAGGTTGGTCGCGCGGCGTTAAAGCGAATACTCCTTACCCCGGAATTTCCTTCAGCATCTGCCTGTTGGTCGGGAATTTTTTCACGAACATAAGGAGACGCTGAATCGCTTCGTCGGGTTTGTGACCGGCGAGGCCGCGACGGATGAGATTGATCTTCTCCAGCTCCCAGGCTTCGAGGAGCAGCTCTTCGCGCCGGGTGCCGGAGAGGAAAATATCCACTGCCGGGTAAATGCGCAGGTCGCTGATCTTGCGATCGAGCACCAGCTCCATGTTGCCGGTGCCTTTGAATTCCTGAAAAATCAGCTCGTCCATCCGGCTGCCGGTCTCGATCAGTGCGGTCGCGACGATCGTCAGACTACCGGCCTCCTCGGTGTTGCGCGCGGCGGCGAAAATCTTTCGCGGCTGTTCCATGGCGCGGGCGTCGATGCCGCCGCTCATGGTGCGGCCGCCGCCACCGAGCGCATTGTTAAAGGCGCGCGCGGTGCGTGTAATCGAGTCGAGCAGGATGAAAACATGTTTGCCCGCTTCCACAAGGCGCTTCGCCCGCTCGATGGCCAGCTGCGCGATCCGGGTGTGGCTTTTAATGTCGCTGTCGTTCGAGCTGGCCATGATCTCCGCGGTGGGGCAGGAGCGACGGAAATCGGTCACTTCCTCCGGCCGCTCATCCACGAGCAGGATGATGAGCTTCATCTCGGGATGATTTTTCGCCACCGCATCGGCGATGTGATGCAGCAGGGTGGTCTTGCCGGTGCGCGGCGGGGCGACGATGAGACCGCGCTGGCCTTTGCCTAGCGGGGTCATCAAATCCATGATCCGGGTGGTGTAGCGGTCCGGGACGGTTTCGAGCTTGATCCGTTGGTTGGGGTTGATCGTAGTGAGTTCTTCAAAGGGACGAAGGTCCTGATACCTCGTCGGCTCGTCGTCATTGATCTTGAGCAGTTTGATCAACTGGGGACCGCGATTGCCGCGGCGGGTTTCGCCGTAAATCCACATCCCGTCGCGGAGCTGGAAACGCCGCACCACCTCAGGCGTAACGAAAATATCCTGCGGCGTCTGAACGTAGTTGCGCTTGGCGTCACGGAGAAAGCCGAAGCCTTTGCCGGAAATCTCGATGACCCCTTCGCCATATTCCGGTTCGCGCTCCTGCTCGCCGTTCTGATAGCCGATTTCCTCGGCGGCTTCGACCATGACGGCGGCTTCCTCGCGCCGACCTTCACTCTGTGGTCCATTGCTTTCCAAGACCTCCGGGCCGCCGACGCGACCGGATTGGTCCTCGCCAGTTTCGGTAAAGTTGGCTACCCGATCCCCTTCGTTGCGGTGACCGCGACGTCCGGGACGACGACGGGACGATCGCCGGCGGCGATAGGGTGGCGGTGCGCCGGTCGCCTGGGTTGACTCGTTTTGGTTGTCTTCGCTCATAGTTGAAAACCACTCAGGCAAATGAACGCCACGGAGAGAGGCGGTCGTTGCCTTCTTTTTACGCTGGCAATTTTGCCAGCAGCTCTTCGGAAATATCTAAATTCGAATAGACGTTTTGAACGTCGTCGTCGTCTTCGAGGCTTTCGCAGAGGCGCAGGACCTGAAACGCGGCCGCCTCGTCGGCGACATGGACAGTCGTATCGGGAATGAAAGTAAACTTTTGCCCATCGAGGTTGACGCCCGCTTGTGTGAGCGCCTCAGCTACGGCGTAGAGCTGATCGTGGGCAGTGAGAATAACATACTGTTCCTCCTCGGTTGTCAACTCTTCCGCTCCAGCCTCGAGAGCGAGTTCGAAGAGTTTCTCCTCTTCAATCGCAGTTCGCGGCACGGTGATCTGTCCTTTTTTATGGAACATGTAGGAAACGCTCCCGCTCGAGGCGAGGTTGCCCTGGTTTTTGGAAAAGATCCGGCGGATTTCCGCCGCCGTGCGGTTCTTGTTATCGGTCGCCGCTTCCACGATCAACGCCACCCCGCCCGGCCCGTATCCTTCGTAAACAATCTCGTCGAATTGCTCGGCCTCCACCCCTTCGCCGGTGCCGCGTTTGATTGCCCGCTCGATGTTGTCGTTAGGCATGCTTTGCCCCCGCGCCGTCTCGATCGCGCTCCGCAGTCGCGGATTCATCGCCGGATCGCCCCCGCCGACCCGCGCGGCCACGCTGATCTCCTTCGACAATTTACTAAAGAGTTGCCCCCGTTTGACGTCGAGCGCCCCTTTGATGCGTTTTACCTTTGACCACTTGCTATGTCCCGCCATGAGAATGGGGATCGTAAAAATCGGATTGCCCGACGGATCAATGCGCGGGGGAAACAGATTGAACGCTCTCCAGGAATGCCGAGGCGGCAACCAAACGCCACTGAACCGCAACCTGCCCTGGTTGTCAACCGCCGGCTCTTGCGCCAGCCGGTTTCCTTGGTCTGGTTCGCCTTGCGTGACAACCGAGGGAGCAAACCGGCCGCCCGAGCAAACCGCGCGCGGGGGTCATTCCCCGGAGGATTCAAACCTCGTGAGGCGGATGCAAGCCGGCGACCAGGAGGCTTTCGCCCAGTTCTACGACGGTTTCGCGCCAGGTCTTTTTTCAATGATCTTCGCCATCCTCCGCGACCAGAAGGAATCGGAGGAAGTGCTCCAGGATGCATTTGTGCAGATGTGGAAACAGCTCGCGACCTACGATCCCACCCGAAGCAGTTTGTTCACCTGGACCGTCATGATTTCGCGCCATAAGGCGATCGATCGACTGCGGGCGCGACAGCGGCAAACGCGACTGCCCGAGGTGGTCGTGCTTGAAGCGAAAAACACCGGCGCTGCTCCCGAGGGCGCCGATTCTTCGCTCTCGCAGAAGGAACGCGAGCGAGTGCGCCTGGCGCTCGCCCAGCTCAACGCCGGCCAGCGCGAAGCGATCGAGCTGGCTTTCTTTGGCGGCTTAACCCAGAGCCAGATCGCGGAGAAACTGGGGACACCGTTAGGCACGATCAAGGCCCGGATTCGGCGGGGGCTCCTCGCCTTGCACGATTTTCTGACAAAGGTTTTGCCGTGAACGAAAAGATCGAGGAGTTGGCGTCGCTGTACATCGTCGGGTTGCTCGAGGGAAGCGAGCTAACCGGGTTCGAGCGGCAACTCGAATCCGATCCAGCCGTGCGTGAGCTGGTCGATCGATTGGATGAAACTGCGGCCCAACTCGCCCATGCCGCGCCGCCCCGGACGCTTCCACCACACCTGCGCGAAAACATTCTGGCGACCGCAGGCGGCCGCAGGCTAATCCCGTTCAATCGCCGCCAGGTTTGGATTCCGTGGACCGTGGCCGCCTGTCTCGCACTCTTCTGCGCTTACGCAATCAAGGACGAGCAAGATCTTCGGCGCCGACTGAAGCATCTGCGAGAGCGCGATGTTCTCGCCCAGCTCGAGGTGGTGGCGCTCGATTCCAACGTGCAAGCCGCCCCGGAAGCCAGGGCGGTGGTTGTCTGGGATGGCCGGAAACAACGCGGAGTTTTGCGAGTGGAAAAGCTTCCGCCTAACGACGCCGCACACGATTACCAGCTTTGGCTGATCGATCCGCGATACCAGAATCCGGTCAACGGTGGCGTCTTCCACTTTGCCGGCAAAGCGCGTGCCCGGATTACCTTTCAACCGGCGATTCCGGTGCGCCGCCCGCGGGGCTTTGCCGTCAGCCTCGAACGCGAAGGCGGGGTTGCGAAGGCGGAAGGGCCGATTGTATTAGAGGGGAAATAAAGGGAAAATGAAATCGCCATTTTGGCTTTTCGTTAGTCTGATTTTTCTCGCCGCGGCTCAGATCACGCCGGCCCATACTGATTTTGTCCGTTCCGAGCCGGCTGATGGCGCCACCTTGAAAGAAGCGCCTAACGAAATCAGGATCTGGTTTTCCGAGCCGATCAAAGTTGCCCTCAGCACCTTCCAGGTCCGCGACGCGAACGGAAAGCAGGTCGATCGCGGCGACCTGCGGGCAGACGAAAAAGATCCGAAACTGGTCCGTCTCTCCCTGTCGGCCGATCTCCAGCCGGGCGCTTATGAGGTGAACTGGAACGCGATCGCGCAGGACCTGCACCCGGCCAAGGGAAAGTTCATCTTTCGCATTGTCCCCTGACGAATCGCCGGGAGTGGGCACGGCGTAGACTCGGCCCCATCCAGCCGCCAGCATCGCATCTGGCGGACGAACAAGGGGAGATTCGTCGTGTGCCTCGCCGCCATGGCGGCGAAGGGCAAAACGCGAACCGGGTGCTTGGCTTAGCTGAAGAGCTTCTTCCAGCGCTTGCGTAGCGGGTTCACGTAGTCGTCGACATCGACGTCCTTGAGCTTCTCCCGCACCGCTTCTGCCGAGCCGGCGTAGCCGCGCTTCACACTCTTCACCAGCCCCGGCAAGAAGGACGGCGCGATCGAGCTCCAGTCAAACTCCTTCAAGGCGCGCTTGAACGTCACCGCAGGTTCTTCGGGGCGCGAAGAATAGCGAATTGCCAGCCCTATCGCCAGGCCAAGCGCGAGCGCACCAAGCACGGTCGGGACCGGGTTTTCCCGCAGGAAAAATTCGGTCCGTTCCCGCACGACGACCGCTTTCTGGCGAGTCTGGTCCCAAGTTTCGGCGGCGGCATGGGAAAGTTTCCGTGCGCCTTCCGCCATCCGGCTTTGTGCGGTCCGGGCCGGGTCGCTCCCGAACTCCGTTTCCGACATCGGATCGTTCTCCGTATAATTGTCTCCGTTCGACTCCTTCATAAACTTAACTTCGCATAATGTGGCGGTTTTGCGCCCCTGGATTGGATGTTTTCTTCGATTCCGGGCGCGCAACCGTCCGCCAAGAGATGGAGGTGCGAAGAAAGGAAGGAGGAAAACGCTATGGCCGAAGAAACCAACGTGGATATGGAAGCAGAGGAACGTTACTGGCGCGAGCATCATCATACCCAGCCGCACGCTACCCAAGGCACCACCTACGAGCATTTCGCCCCCGCCTATCGGGTCGGCGCGGAAGCGGCCACGAAATATCCGGGCAAAGAATTCGACGAGATCCAGGACGAGGTCGCGCTCGATTACCAAAAGCATCAGGCGGGCGAAGCGCTCCCCTGGGATCACGTCCGTGGTGCCTCGAGGGCGGCTTGGGCAAGAGTGACCGGTCTTTTCGCGAACGAACCCACCCGCGGGATTCGCGGCAGCATCTGATTGTAGCCCGGGCAGCGACCCCGGCTACCTATCAGCGCCATGGGTGCTTCGGGTACTTGCGCTGCAATTCCTGTTTGATCTTTGGGTAACTTTCCCGCCAGAAGCTGGTGAGGTCGTCGGTTATCTGGACCGGCCGATGATTCGGCGCCAGCACTTCGATCCGGAGCGGGACGCGGCCCTTGCCAATCGTCAGGCAATCGCTCACGCCATAGAGGTCCTGGATGCGCGCGGCGATCGTCGGCGGCTTGCCGGCACCGTAGTTGATCCTGGCGCTTCGTCCGCCTGGCAATTTGATCCGCTCCGGCGCAACCTGGTCGAGCGCCGCCTGCTGCGCCGGGTTCAACCACGCTCTCAAGACCGGCGCAACCGGGCGCTCCTTGATTTCCTTGTAACTGCTCGCTCCCTGGCAAATCTGTTCAATCAAGAGCGCGCGATCGGATTCTCGGATCGCCGGCAGGTCCAGTTTGGGAAAGGCGGCCGCGGCAAAGTTGAGCCGCGCGATCCATTGTTCCACGGCGTGATCCCATTTTTTGAGGGGACAATTTCCCGCCATCACTTCGCGGGCCAGAATTGAAGCGGCTTCCGCCGCCGGCACCTGCTCCGACTTCTTTTCCGCCAGAACCAGATCGTGAAAATAGGTCGCAGTGCGTCCGACGACTCGACGGAGCGAAGGATCGAAGCTGACCTCGGTTTTCTCTTCGATCCCTTCGGGGAAAAACTCGCGCAGCCATTCTTCTTCGATCGCGGTCGCAAGGCTGAGGAGCACCTGGCGCTCGCCGTCACTTGCCTCGATCTCCCGAATTTCCGACGCAGTCAGGAGTCGCGCGTGATGCACGACACTCTCGCGCGCGAGCAGGCCGCGCCGATGATGAACGAGCGCGCATCGCAGCGTCCCTTGATCGAGCCGCACCGCGACTTGATCGGGAAAGCCGGCCAAAACGCAGCGCGCGATGGCACCGGGCGGCGTCTCGTGTTCCGCGATATCCAAGCCTTCTTCGCGGGCGATGGCGAGGAATTGTTCGCAGAGTTGTCCCGCCTCGCGGGCCGCGCCGGCGTTTATCCCCAGCCGTGCGCATCGACGCGGGTCGAAATTGTTTCTCTCCGCGAAACGAAAAGCACGCAGGAGAATGAAAAGATCGGACTGGTCGTCGCTCCCGAAGAAATCCTCGCGCTCTTCCCGCATCGCTTTGCCCTCCGCGCGACGAAGGAGGTTGCGACCCTGGGTAAGCGCCGCGAGAAGCGCGACGCCGCGAACGCAGTTTTGTTCCTCTGCCGCGAGCAACATGCGCGCGTACCGCGGGTGGACCGGGAAAGCGAGCATACGCCTGCCGAGCTCGGTAATTCTGGGTAGCGCACACGTCTCGTGTGCTGGCGACGGTGTCCCACCGTCGCGAACTTTTCTTGTGCGATCGATTTCATTGGCACCTGGAGCTTCAAGGGAAGTTCGTTGCGGCGGAACGCCGCAGCCAGCACGCGAAACGCGTGCGCTACCCAGAGCAGCGAGATCGATCAGGAGCTGCTCCGCGTTTTCGAGCGCCTTTGGCTCGGGCGGCTCGAGCCAGCGGAATCGCGCAACGTCGTCGATCCCGCTTGCTTTCAATGTCAGCACCACCTCCGCCAGATCGAGCCGTTTTACTTCCGGCAATTCCTGCTCGGCCCGCTCGAGATGTTCTCTCTCCGTCCAAAGCCGCAGGCAAACACCCGGCGCGGTTCGACCGGCGCGCCCCGCTCGTTGATCGGCTGAAGCGCGACTGATCTTCTCGATGAAAAGCGTGTTGAGCCCGCGACGCGGATCGAAGCGGGCAATCCGCGCGAGGCCGCTGTCAATGACGATCCGCACGCCTTCAATCGTTAGAGAAGTCTCCGCCACATTGGTTGCGACGATCACCTTGCGTTTGTCATAGTTGGCAAGAGCCGCGTCCTGCTCGGCGGGTGGCAGCTCGCTGTAGAGCGGCAGGACGATGAACCTATCGCTCACCCGGGAAGCCCGGATCGCGGAAATCGTGCGCGTGATTTCATATTTCCCCGGCATGAAAACGAGCACATCGCCGTCTGTTTGCGGCGCGACCCGTTCCAGCTCTTCCGCAGCCAAATCCCAGATTGGATAAGTCTCGGCTCTCACCGGTTTCGCGAGGTATTCGATCGCAACTGGGTGCATCCGGCCGCTCGAGGTCAGGACTGGAGCAGGGGCGAGAAATCTCTCCAGCTTGTTCGACTCCAGCGTCGCCGACATGACGACGAGTTTGAGATCGGGCCGCTTGGTCTCCTGCAATTGCAGAGCGCGGGCGAGGGTGATGTCGCCGTAAAGATGCCGCTCATGAAATTCGTCGAAAAGGATCGCCGAAACGCCGGGCAGCTCCGGGTCCTGCAAGAGCTGGCGAAGGAGAATTCCCTCCGTGACAAAGCGAATGCGCGTTTCCTTCGAGGCTATCTTTTCAAACCGGATTTGGTAGCCGACTTGCTCGCCGAGCCGCCCGTTGCGCTCTAAGGCGACTCGTTTGGCGAGCAACCGCGCGGCCAGCCGGCGCGGTTGCAGGATCACCACTTCGCCCGCGCCGAACAGCCCGCGGTCGAGGAGAATCTGCGGCACCTGGGTCGATTTCCCTGAGCCGGTCGGCGCCTGGAGAATCAACCGCGACTGGATGGAGAGTTGCCCGACGATCTCCTCCTCGAGCTCATAAATCGGCAGATCGCGCGGCGTCACAGCGGGCAAAATAGCACGCAACGGGATAACCGAGGCCTGGGTCCGCTCGCCTTCGTAAATCAGGCTTCCAGCCGGAAGCGTCCGGCGGGCATCCTGCCTGCCGGCTCTGCCAGTCTCCCTAGAGTTGGTGCAGGCTGGAAGCCCGCACGACTCGTCGGGCTGGGAAGTCTTGAGTTACGTCGCGGTCCGCCGTGAGGAGAGCGCACCGTACACTGCTCGTGATGGCTTACTCCGGCTTCTCGCTTGCGTAATGCAAACATCCTTGCCTACCAATCGTGCAACTTCGGAAGCCCGAGAGCTCAACCGTTCTCCCTAGAGTTGGTGCAGGCTGGAAGCCCGCACTACTCATCAGGCTGGGAAGCCTGAGTTACGTCGCGGTCCGCCGTGAGGAGAGCGCACCGTACACTGCTCGTGATAGCTTACTCCGGCTTCTCGCTTGCGTAATGCAAACATCCTTGCCTACCAATCGTGCAACCTCGGAACCCCGAGCAGCTCAACCGTGTCACGCTCGCAGATCCTCGACAAAGGCCTCGATCTCCGCTTGGGTCGTGGCCCAGGAACACATCAACCGATAAATCCCCGGCTGGAAGAAATTGGCGAATCGCCAGCCGGCAAGATGCATTCGCTCGACCAATTCGTTAGGCCAGCGAACGAAGAGCGCGTTCGCTTCGCGCGGAAACGCCAGATCAGCGAGATCGAGCGCGCGTAATTTTTCCTCGAGCAAGGCCGCCATCGTATTGGCGTGGCGGGCGTTTTTTAGCCAGAGATCGTTCGCGAGCAGCGCGCTCCAGGGCGCGGCGAGAAACCGCGACTTGGAGGCAAGCTGGCCGGCCTGTTTCACCCGATAATCAAATTCCCGCGCCAGCTCGCGATTGAAGAAGACGACCAGGTCGCCTGCGGCGAGGCCGTTTTTGGTTCCGCCGAAGGAGAGGAGGTCGAGCCCGAGGTCACGCGTTATCTCCCGCGGGACACAGCCTAACGACGCCACCGCGTTGGCGAAACGGGCTCCATCCATCTGGAAACGGAGCGAATGTTTCCTGGTGAACTCGGCGATCGTCCGCAGTTCGTCAGGCGAATAAATGGTGCCGGCTTCCGCCGCCTGGGTGACACTGAGGGCCCGCACCCTGGTGGAATGGACATCGAGATGTTGCCCGAGAACGGCCGCGGCCGCTTCAAGATCGATTTTCCCGTTCGACCCGGCGACGGTGAGGAGCTTGGCCCCGCCGGCAAAAAATTCCGGCGCGCCGCATTCGTCGGTCTGGATATGGGCCTGCTCGTGGCAGATGACGCTCTCGAACGGCCGGCAAAGCTGGGCGAGGCCGAGGGAATTTGCCGCGGTACCGTTAAAGACGAGGTAGCTCTCGCAGTCGTTCTCGAAAATTTCCCGCACCTGCTGGGAAAGGCGTTTGGTCCAGCGATCGGCGCCGTAGGAGATTTCCGCTTCCTGGTTCGCTTCCTCGAGGGCGGCCCATGCTTCCGGACAAATCCCGGCGGTATTGTCGCTCGCGAAATCGTAGCGCGCCGGCGTCGGCATGGCTCTCATCGTTAGCCGACAATCTTTCTCGCGGCAAACTGGGCCATCCGCGGCAAACAGCGGGCGCAGGAAGGGGCCGCGACAAATCGGGGGGTCGAATGCGTTTCCTCAAGCGAACGAAAGCTGCCACCACAAGGCCTGCGCCTGGCGGGGAGCGCTTCCCGGTCCCTAACCACCTCCGGGCCAGCTCCCGCCAGGCGACTCACCTCTACCTTGCCAACCTCTGCTGCCCTCGCCGGCAGCAGACGGTCAGGAACAGCCGTCCAAAGTCCTTCACTCGTTTAGCGAGTTCACTGTTGTTTCGGAAAAGACCCGGCGCCTGAGTGTGCCCGCGGCAAGAAAATGTCGCCGGTCGGTCGTTTTGCTGAAATCCGGGAGCCGAATTATTGTCGGCCATGAGCTCTCTCCAAGGCGTGATCGAGCGGCGCGGGCAGCGCATTTTCGACCTGGTCGATCAGTACCCGGAATCGATTTTCACCAAGGCCGGCTTTTATCAGAAGATGATGGGGATCTCGATGCGGGACGAGACCTTCAAAATCCAGATGTTCCGCTTCGTCGACGTCCTTGCCTCTCTCCGCCGCTCCGACGATATCGTCGAGCATCTCCGGGAATATTTTCACGGGATGAATGGCTTCGTCCCGATGATGCAGACGGGCCTGCGGGTGGCGGGCTTTTTCCCCTGGCTGACCGCTTCCATCCTTCGCCGCAACGTTTCCGGGATGGCCCGGCAGTTCATCGCGGGCAAAGACGGGGCCGACGTGATGAAGACACTGCGAAAAAAGCGCCGGCAGAAAATCGGGTTCACGGTCGATTTGTTAGGCGAAGCGGTCGTGAGCGAAAAGGAGGCGGATGAATATGCCGCCCGCGCGAGCGAGCTGCTCGAGACCCTGGCCCGGGAAACTCGCGGCTGGACCGATCCGTTAGGCAAAAACGCCGAGCTTTTCCCGGTGGTGAATCTATCCCTTAAGATCTCCGCCTTTTACTCGCAGATGGACCCGGCGGCGCCGGAGGAAGCGATTGCCCATCTCGTCCCGAAGCTGCGCCCGATTCTGCGCCGGGCGAAGGAGCTGGGAGTGTTTGTCAATTTCGACATGGAGAGCTATGCGCAGAAGAACGCCACTCTCGACCTTTTCCAACAGCTCTTCACTGAGCCGGAATTCAAGGATTGGCCGCACGTTGGGATCGTCATCCAGGCCTATCTGCGCGACGCCGAGCGCGACCTGCACGACCTGATCGAGTGGGGCCGGCGCCGCGGAACGCGCTTCGCCGTTCGCCTCGTCAAAGGCGCCTACTGGGATTATGAGAAGATCGTTTCCAACCAAAATCGCTGGAGCGCTCCGGTGTTCCTGCAAAAACCGGAGAGCGACGCGAACTTCGAACTCTGCACCCGCATTCTGCTCGACAACGAGTCGATCGTCACAGCCGCCTTCGGGACCCACAACGTGCGGAGCATGGCGCACGCGATGGCTTACGCGGAGGAAAAAGGAATCGAGAAAACCCGGTTCGAATTCCAGCTCCTCTACGGAATGGCCGGGCCGATCAAGCGCGCCCTGGTCGAGATGGGTTATCGGGTGCGGGAGTATTCGCCGGTGGGCGAACTGCTGCCCGGGATGTCGTATCTCGTCCGGCGTCTACTCGAGAACACTTCCAACGAAGGATTTCTCCGCGCCAAGTTCGCCGAGAACCTTTCCCCGGCGCAGCTCCTGCGCGATCCAAACGATCTGATCACCTCCAATGGGCGCATTCCGCCGCCGGTTGAGACGCCGCCGGGTCAGTCCCATTCCGCGGATGGCGCCGATCAGGAGACGCCGCCGGGTGACAGCTACCAAAACGCCCCCCTGATCAATTTCGTTCATCCGCAAAACCAGGAGCAGATGCGGGCCGCCCTCCGCCAGGCGCGCGCCGGCTTCGGCCGGCAATATCCGCTGGTGATCAACGGCGAAAAGGTCACAACCGGCAAATGGATGAAATCGCTCAACCCGAGCGCGCCTAACGAAGTCGTGGGCGAAGTTGCCGAAGCGGGAATTCCGGAAGCGGACCGAGCGGTCGAGGCCGCGCAGGCGGCTTTTGCAGGCTGGTCGCGCACCCCGGCCGAGGAGCGGGCGAAACTGCTCGAGCGCGTTGCCGCGGGCATGGAACGGCGCCGATTCGAGTTGTCAGCGGTCGAAGTTTACGAAGTCGGCAAAGCCTGGGAAGAAGCCGATGGCGACATTCGTGAGGCGATCGATTTCTGCCTCTTCTACGCCCAGCAGATGCGCATCCTCGGGCGGCCGACGCTGACCCAGCACGTTCTCGGGGAGGAGAGCTATCAGCATTACTGGCCGCGCGGCGTCGCGCTGGTGGTTGCGCCGTGGAATTTCCCGATCGCAATTCTTACCGGGATGGTTTCGGCCGCGATCGTTACCGGTAATACCGTGATCATGAAACCGGCCGAGCCGTCGTCAGTCACGGGCGCGCTCTTGATGGAGATGTTTGAAGAAGCGGGCGTGCCGCGCGGTGTGCTCAATTATCTCCCGGGGCATGGCTCGGTCATCGGGCAACATCTGGTCGATCATCCGCAGGTGGTGATGATTGCCTTTACCGGCTCGCGCGAAGTTGGTTTGCGGATTTGGGAATCGGCCGGCAAAACCCGGCCCGGTCAGCCGGAGCTGAAGCGAGTCGTCTGTGAAATGGGGGGCAAGAACGCGATCATCGTGGATTCCGATGCCGATCTCGACGAGACGATCGCCGACTGCATTTACTCCGCTTTTGGTTACCAGGGGCAGAAATGCTCCGCCCTCTCGCGGCTCATTGTCCTCGAGGAAAACTACGACCGGGTGATGGAGCGACTTCTCGCCGCCGCCGCGAGCATTCGGGTGGGCAACCCCGAGGAGCCGGGCATCACGGTCGGCCCGGTGGTCGATGAGCGGGCCTACAAGCGCATTCTCGAGATGATTGAGATCGGGAAAAAAGAAGCGACCGTCGCTTTCCAGGCGAAGAACGTGCCTAACGACGGCTACTTTGTCCCACCCACCATTTTCACGAGCGTGAAGCCCGATGCCAGGATCGCGCGCGAAGAAATTTTTGGGCCGGTCCTGAGCGTGATCAAAGTGCGCGATCTCGATCAAGCGCTCGAGGTGGCGAACAGCGTCGATTACGCGCTCACCGGCGGCTTTTTTTCCCGCAGCCCGGCGAACATTGAGCGGGTCAAGGCCGAGTTGGTGGCGGGGAATGTTTATATCAATCGCTCCTGTACCGGAGCGGTTGTCGGCCGGCATCCCTTTGGCGGCTTCAAGATGAGCGGCGGCGGAACGAAGGCAGGCGGACGCGATTACCTCCTCCAGTTTTTGATTCCGCGGATCGTGACGGAAAACATCATGCGCCACGGCTTCGCCCCGGAAGAGACCCCGCGGTTCCGGGCCGAATTTCTCGTTAGGCCGGGCGAGAGAAAATCCTAGCACAGGCATTCTGCCTGTGGGGCCACCGGGCGTCTCGCCCGGTAATTCTTGTCGGTCCGACGACGACATTGCCTAACGAACAGGCGATGGCCGAGGAGTCGAGGTCATCTTCCTCGAAACACCGGGCGAGACGCCCGGCGGCCCCCACAGCCGCGGACGGCTGTGCTACGTCGCGCTTTCCCTCCCCTCTAACGCAGGAGCCGGATGACCTCATGAAGCATGACCGCGATCGGCCAGGCCGCGACGAGGGAAACGAAACCAAGGACCGCGGACTCAACTCGGAAACTGCGACTGGCATCGGCCCGCAGCACTTCCGTGGCGAGCCGGCTAAAGTTCGGACGTCGCCAGGGCAAACCGCCGCCGCCGAAGCGCCCGTCGAAACGGTTTGGCTGGAAATCGCATCTCATCCAAGGCCGGGAAAGGTCACGCGGCGCGCGTTTGTCGTAGCGGGACAACCAGCGATCCGGTGCAGCCTGTGAGCAGGGTCTCATAGCGCTTCCTCCAGCATGCGAAGTGCCGAAGAGGCCGCCATCATTGCCGGGTCCGGCCGCACACCCGGGCACGCTCGCATTGCGTCAGGAATTTAGAACGAAACCCCGGTTCGTCCACTCCCCTTGAATGATCGGGCCACTAACTCGAGTCGACAATTCAAGTGTCGCGTTCCGGCGGCGGCAATGCGCTGCAGGATACGGAGCCGGGCCGATTCGGCACTCTCGTGCCAAAGCGGTTTACGCTCGAGGATCAACTCGCCCGCTCGCGCCACGAGCAGCCCCCAGCCTAACGGCACCTCGGCGGGACGAGCCAGTTGCTCCGGTACGACGAGATAGAAAAGATTGGCGCAGGCATAACGAGCGAGCTTTTCGAACTTGCGGCCGTCACGCAGTTGATTTTGCAACGCTGCCAGCTCGCGCAGGACGCGCTGGTAACCGCGATGTTCAATCGCAGCGAAATCGTAGTCGTCCCATTCTGGGAAGAGCGTCTCGCCGGTCCGCAAAGTTGGATAATGAACACGAAGGTTACGCTCCAAAATCTGTTGCCGGCGATAAACCGACTCGAGGCGGGCGAGAGTTTGCGGGCCGCGGCAGTCATCGCGGCGCAGGTCGGGGCCCGATTGTTTGCATTCGAACACAACCGTGTGGCCGAGAGTTCCATCCTTCCGCGAGCGATAGGCCACGACATCCGCCCGGTAACGACATTTCGGGAGCGTGACTTCCAACGCGGCGATGGCATACCCATTCTCCTGCGCCCAAGCAAGGGCGAGTCGTTTCAGCTCGCGATGAGTTGTGGTCTCGCCGGAACGTTTCCCCGCATTGTCACCCTGCGGCGGCGAAGCGGGCCGAAGGACCTCACAAGCGATCGTGGTATCGGCGCTGTCCTGGCCACTCGGTCCTTCCCTCGAGAGCTCCCTCGCCGTCCTGCGGCGGCTCGGGATGACAATTAGAGAGCTGTCGCCTAACGACGCGTCCACTCCGCCAGCTCCTTCGCCCAATAGGTAACGATGAGATCGGCGCCGGCCCGTTTCAGGCCGGTCATGATCTCGAGGACGGCCTGGCGTTCGTCGATCCAGCCCCGTTCCGCGGCGGCTTTGACCATGGCGTATTCGCCGCTCACATGATAGACCGCGGTCGTTAGGCCAAAACGTTCCCGCACCCGCCAGAGAATATCGAGATAAGGCAGAGCCGGTTTCACCATCACAATGTCGGCGCCTTCTTCGATATCGAGCGCGACTTCGCGGAGCGCTTCCCGGGCGTTGGCCGGGTCCATCTGATACGTGCGCCGGTCGCCAAACTGCGGCGGGCTTTCCGCCGCTTCGCGGAAGGGCCCGTAAAAGGCGGAAGCAAACTTGGCCGCGTAACTCAGGATCGCGGTCTGGTCAAACCCGGCGGTGTCGAGCGCCTCTCGAATCGCACCGACCCGGCCGTCCATCATATCGCTCGGGGCGACAAGATCCGCGCCGGCGGCGGCGTGCGAAACCGCAGTTTTCACGAGCAGCTCAACGCTCTCGTCATTGTGGACGTGGAAATGTTCGCCATCCATCCGGGTCACCCCGCAATGGCCGTGGCTCATGTATTCGCAGAGGCAAACGTCGGTAATCACGAGCAGCTCCGGACATTCCTTCTTGATCGCGCGGACCGCCTCCTGGACGACGCCCTTCTCGGCGTAGGCGCCGGAAGCTCGTTCGTCTTTCTCGCTCGGGATGCCGAAGAGAATGATGGCGCGGAGACCGGTCGCGCAGGCGCGGGCGGCTTCGGCTGCGACTTCGTTAGGCGCAAGTTGTTCGACACCCGGCATGCTCCCGATCGGCCGGCGGCAGCTGATTTTTTCGCTGACAAAAAGCGGGAGGATGAAATCGTGCGCGCTCAGGCTGTTCTCCCGCACCAGGTCGCGCAGAGCGACGCTCCGTCGAAGGCGGCGCGGCCGGCGAAGCAGCTTTCTCATTTGACGAGGTTACGGGTTGCGCTCAGGCACGGCAAGCATCGCGCGACATGGGGATCGGCGTCTTGTTCTGGTGAGCGCAGGCGAGCGGCCTTTGCGCTTCCCGAAAGGTTGTCTCGCCGCGGTGCGCGGTGTTTGTTGCGCCCGGAATGCGGTCGCGCCTGCCTAACGAACAGCGAACTTACTTGCTGATCGACATCAGCAATTCCTTCGCCAAACTGGCCACGGCCACGACCGAGAAACTCGGCCCGACGCAGCGCATCGCGACCCCAGGGCTGACGACTGAAGGTTTACGAAAAATTATCCAGCGGAAGAAACCGCATCGGCTGGTTGTCTCCTCAGTCGTGCCCCGCCAGAATGCGCTCATCCAGCGCGCGGCGAAGAGAACTCCGCTGTTATTTGTCAGCGCAAAATGCGAGCTTGGCGTCGGAGTGGATTACCCGCGCCCGGCGTCGATCGGAGCCGATCGGCTGGCCAACGCCGCCGCGGTCGCCGCACTTTATGGCTGCCCGGCGGTGGTGGTCGATTTCGGGACGGCCGTGACCTTCGATGTCGTCTCCGCGGAGCGCTGCTACATCGGCGGCGTGATTGCTCCGGGCCTCGAAGCGATGACGACCTATCTTTACAATCGCACCGCGTTGTTGCCGAAGCTCAACCTGGCTGAGCCGCACGCCGCGGTCGGGCGTTCAACTCGCGACGCGATGATGTCGGGGGCGATCTTTGGTTATCGTGGACTGGTGAAGGAAATCCTCGCGCGGATCTCGGCGGAAGCGTTCGCGCAGAAAAAAGCGCGGATCGTTGCCACCGGCGGCTACGCCAGCCTGATCGCCTCCCGCCTGCCGGAAATTGATGAGGTCAGGCCGCATCTCACGCTTGAGGGTCTGCGGATTATCGGAAACTTAAATCGTTAGGCAGATGAAATGAACCGGACTGCGATCGGGATCGACTTTGGCGGGACAACGGTGAAATCGGGCGTGGTGCGCGAAGGCAAGGTCCTGACCCGGCTGCCACCGATCCAGACGCGGGAACATTCGGGCCATGAATCGCTCCTCGCCGCGATTCGGGAGGCGATCGAGCAATTACGGAAGCAGCATCCGGAGGTTGTCGCAGTCGGGGCTGGGTTGCCGGGAATGGTGGACAGCATCAATGGCCGGGTCTGGCAGCTTTCCAACGTGCCCGGCTGGGAAGATGTGCCGCTGACTGCTCTGCTCGAGGAATGGAGCGGGCTACCCGCGGCGATCGACAACGACGCCAACGCGATGGCTTATGCCGAGTGGCTCTTCGGCGCCGGCCACGAGGGAGTCAACGTGGTTTGCGTGACGTTAGGCACGGGAGTGGGCGGCGGGCTCATTCTCGATCGGCGCCTTTATCGCGGAAGCCGGCTCGGGGCGGGCGAGATCGGGCAAATGACGATCGATCCAAATGGGCCGCCGGGAGAGTACGGAAACAACGGCGCGTTAGAAAAATATGTCGGTAATCGGCAGATCGCGGAGCGGGCCCAAGCTCTCTACCGGGAAGCCGGCCTAACGAAACCGCTGGAGGAATGCTCCCCGCTGGCACTCGAAATCGCGGCCAACGCCGGCGACACGGTGGCCCATCGGCTCTGGGAAGAAATCGGTTTCGCCATCGGGATCACTCTTTGCGACATTGTCTGGCTTCTCAACCCCGACCGTATCGTCATCGGGGGCGGGGTGGGAAACGCCGGTGAGTATGTCTTCGGTCCAATTCGCCGGGTGATCGAGCAGCGGACGATGAAAATTTTCCACGAAGGCCTCACGATCGTGCCGGCAAAACTGGGAAACGACGCCGGAATGATCGGGAGCGCGGCCCTCGGGTTGGAGAAGCGGGAGCGTTTGCCTAACTTTGCCTAACGACGATGTGGTGGGAGGGAAAACTGGAAATGGAGTTCGCTCCGCTGTCCGCCCCCACCGGATGATGTCGAGTTCGAGGTCTCGCGCCAGGCAGCGTCGAGCGCTCTCGCGCCGAGATGGACTTTCCCACCCTGGCCGTTGATCCTGTCCGCGCCGAAGCCGCGTTTTTTGCGAATGAGAAGATTTTTTTGTCCCGCGCAATGACGAGCAGATTGGCCCGGAGAGGTGGCTTCCTGGTTGCCCCATCGATCATCTCGCCCGATAGCGTATACTTCGGGTCGAGGGAAGCCCCCGGCGGATAAGGTTGATGAAAAATCGCGCGGTCGCGGTCATTCTCGGGCTAATTTTTGGGTCGTTAGGCGGGGTCGTGAGCGAAGACGGGGTGGCTCCGACGCGCGCGGAGGTCGCAGCCCTCTATACGGCGGCGGCCGCACAATTGAACGCAGGAAATTACGCCGAGACCCTGAAGCAACTCGATGCACTCGATGCCCGACAAGCCGACCTGGCAGCCGCGAAAAATTTGCGCGGCGTCGCCTTGATGCGGCTGAAGGAATACGGCCTGGCGGAAAAGGCATTGCAAAAAGCCCGGGAGCTGGACCCAAACCTCTGGGAGGCGCGATTCAATCTGGCCGAGCTTTCCTTCCTGGAAAAGAAATGGAGCGAGGCACGGGAACGTTTTCAGGCGCTGGCGGCCGAGCCTAACGAACCGGAACGGGAGACGACCGCCGATCTGATTCAGTTCAAGATTTTTCTCACCTGTTTGCTCGGGGGCCGGGGAAAGGAGGCGGCCGCGATGCGGGTCCGGTTCGAGTCGTTAGGGGGAAGCCCGCTCCACTATTACGCCCGGGCCGCCGTCGCTTTTCAGGAAAAGGACGAGACGGGCGCACGGGTCAATCTTCGGGCGGCGGAAAAGTCCGCTTCACGCGAAGCGCACGCCTTGTTTCTCGAATCGTTTTACGAGGTGGGCTGGATGGAAAAGCCTGACGACGCCCGGCCGGTGGCGCTGGAAACCGGATCGAAGTCCGAGCGTCTGGCGAGTGCGCAAAGCGATTTCGAAAAAGCGCAACGCGCCTTTCGCGCCGGGGATTACGGGCGCGCCCTCGAGTTGCTCGAGACGGTGGAGGAGGTGACCCCGAGCCAGGCGGCGGTTTACAATCTGCGCGGCGAAATTTTTCTCGCCCAGGGAAAACTTGAGGACGCGGAGAGGGCTTTTCGCAACGCGCTCGTGGCGAATCCTGAGTTGGAAGAGGCGCGCTTCAATCTCGCGCGTCTTTCTTTCAGGAAGGGCGAATATGAAAAGTCGCGCAGGGAGTTTGAGGCGCTTTTGGGCGCAACCGCGGGCGGCAAGCGGGGACGAGAGCGCGAAGCATTGATTCGTTATCACCTTTACCTTGCGCTGCTCCTGGAAGGGCGCGACGCCGCCGCTCAGAAGACGCTGGAGGAATTCAAGATGATGGATCGGACGCCGGCGCTCTATTATGCGCAGGCGGCCTGGGCATTTCGGCACGACAACCCGAGGCAGGCTCGCAACTGGGTGGCCAATGCGGGCAATCTCTTCTCGCAGGAGCTGAATCGCGCCTTCGTTGCGCCCCTGGCCGACCTCGGCTGGCTGGGCAACGGCGTGACGGCCTCCCCGACTCCAATTCCGATCGCGGCGCAACCGACCCCGGCGGCCACCTCGCGCGCGTCGGCAGCAGCCACGCCGACGCAGGTTGGGGTCGTTAGGGCAACGGAGTCCACGACTTCTCCAAAGTCGGAAGCATTGGCTGCTGAAACCACCATTGCTGCCACGGGGAAGAAACCGCGGCGTGGCGAGAGCGAGCAATCCGAGACCCGACCAAAAAGGCAAGAGCAGAAGAAGCGGACCGGGCGAGGGAAGGAGCCTGCCAGTCAACGCTCCGAGCCAGCGGCCGCAAGGGCCAAAACCCGGGCGAGCATTTCGCCGACTCCCTCGCTTGCCACCACACCTGCGCCTGCCGTGGTCCAAAGGCGGGTGCGCGAAAATCTGGGCGACAAGGTGCGGAACCTGATTCTTTATCCATTCCAGCGGCGAGGGGAGCAAGCTGCCAGCCCCAGCCCGAGACCCACTCCGGAAGCCAAGCGGAGAAATTAAAGACTTGTCATCTGGAGTGGGTGGCTATTTGATGGCCGCTGTGAAGAAGATTCGAAAGCTCGCCCTGATTCCGCTTTTGCTTCTGACTTCTTTCGTGGTACTCGGAGTTTCCCCGGAAAAGTCACGGCTCGAAGAGATGTACGACAAGGCCTTCAAAGCCTTCGACAGCGCCAATTACACCCAGGCCCTCAAGGCGCTCGACGCGATTGACGCCCAACAACCAGACCTTGCCGAATCGCTCAACCTGCGCGGCGTGGTTTACATGCGACAAAAGAAATATGACCAGGCCGAGGCCGCCTTTCGCAAGGCGCTTTCGATCGAGCCGAAGTTCTGGAACGCGAGCTTCAACCTTGCCGAAATTCCTTTTCTCAAGGGCGACTGGGTCGAAGCCCGCAATCGTTTCGAGGCGCTGATCGCAGGCGACAACAAAAACCTTCAGCCCGAAACGGCGCAGCTCATCCAATACAAAATCCTTCTCACTTTCGTGCGTCAGGGGAAGGAGAACATGGTGGACTGGATTTTGAACAAATTTGAGGGCGCCAAGGACAGCCCAGCACTCTACTACGCCAACGCCGCGCTTGCCTTCCAGCGGGGGAACGAAAAGGAAGCAAAAGAGTGGCTCGAGGCAGCCAGCAAACGTTTCACCGAGCCGCTGAACAAGCTTTATGCCGAGTCGCTTTACGAGATTGGCTGGCTCAAAAAAAAGGCCGGCGAAACACGCCCCGCGATCGAGATTACTTCGACAACCGAGCGGGCCCAACGAATCAAGTCCGATGCGCAGGCCAATTACGAGAAAGCGGAACGGGCTTTTCAACAGCGCGATTTTCAAGCCGCCGGCAAATTCCTCGACCTGGCGGAAAACGGTTGGCCTAACGACCCGCGGATCCCGAATCTACGCGGCGAAATTCTCATGGAGGAGGGCAGACTGGACGAGGCCGAGCACGCTTTTCGGGAAGCCGCCAGCCGCGACGCGAAATTTCGCGAGGCGCAGTACAACCTGGCGCTGATTGCCTTCAAAAAAGGCGATTACGCGAAAGCGCGCGACCAGTTCGAGGCCCTTTTTGGCGCCAGCCCTAACGACGCCAATAGCCAGGCGGGGCAACTGCTCAAATACAAAATCTTTCTCACCCTGCTCCTCGAGGGCAAAGAGGAGCAGGCCCAGCAGCTGATGGATCAATTCAAGTTCACCGGCGACACCCCCGCTCTCTATTACTCCCATGCCGCCTGGGAATACCAGCATTCCCGCCGGGAACAGGGCGACGACTGGGTGCGCTCGGCGAAGAAAATTTATTCGCCCGCTTTGAACGTTGTTTTTGCCGATGCATTCTATGATCTCGGCTGGCTACAGGGGAAAGAAACGCCCCCGACCCTCGCCCTTTCTCAGGCGGAGAATGCCTCGTCGACCGAACCGCACCCGGCCATGCGTCTTGGCCAGACCGGCACCGTACCCGCGCCGACTGCTGCCGCCGAAAACAAGGAGATCGTCTCCGCGACGCCGACACCGGGAACTGCTACCGCGGGAGCAACGGCGGCGGCGTCGACCCCGGTTGCAACCGCAGCGGGTGCCGTAGTTGCTGCCTCGGCGGCGCCGGTGACAACAGCGCCCGCCTCGAGGGCAACTCCGGCCGAGGTGCGCGGCACTCCGGCAACAACCAAGACTTCTCAACCAAGCGCGGCCCCAGTGGTTTCCCAACCGACCGAACCCGCTCGTCAATGGTCGCCGTCGGTTGTCGACATGGTCGATCGTTTTTCGCGTCCAGGCACTTTGCTCGTCGGCGCGCTTCTCCTGGCCGGAATCCTGCTTCTCATCGGCCTGGTCGTGCAACAGGCGCGACGCAATATGGCAAACGTTCCACTTTATCCTGCATCCAGGCCCTTGACTGAGCCTGCCTTCGATAACGAACCGTCCGATCTGCGCGAGGAAGCTTCAACGCAAGAATTCGTCGCAACCGGCCCACCGCGGTTATCATTGAACCTGAAAGCGAGCGAGCCGGCCGTGCGCACGGCGGTTCTGCCTTCGGGCGCCGTCACCGCGCGAGGAGCAAACCCGGCCGTGACCGAGGGAGCGCCGGTGGTTTCGCCGGAGATGAAAGAAGTCGCTTCTCCCGCGGCCGAGCCGGTGCCCGACCGAGTGGCAGCGGAGCCGATTGTCCCTGCCATGGCAGCGGCAGAACTGCCCGTCGAAGAGCCTGTCCTGACCCAGCCCGCCGAACCGGAGAGGAAACCGGAAGACGAGCTGGAAGAGAAACCGGAAGTGAAACTGGACGAGATAGCGGAAGTGAAACTGGACGAGATACCCGACGAAGAACTCGTCCCGGAGTTGGCGGAAGCAATCAAGCCGCCCGAGGAGCAGATTGCGCCCTTTGAAGAGCCCGCAGTCGCCCTTGAGGAAGCAATTTTTGCCGCCGAGGAACCGGTCGCTCAAGGTCAGCCAGTTCCGGAACTGACGACCGCGCTTTCGCCCGAACCCATCATTCCGGAATTGACCCAGCCCGAACCGGAGTCGCCGCTCGAGCTAATCGAAGCGGAGGCCGATCTGGCCCTTCCGGTGGCCGGTCATCGTCCTTCACATTCGGGAATTGAAACTCCCTCGTTTGCTTCTAAGATCATCTCCTCTGAACCCGTCCGATTCGAACCAACCACACCCGTTACCATGCCTGAACTGACCAGCTCACCTGTCTCCACGTCGCCCGTCGTCCGCACGTCTTTGTCTTCACCGACCATGTCGGTGCAGCAACCCGCCGGAGGAATGCACACCGCTGTGCAACTCACCTTCTCACTCGAAATCGCGTCGATCCAGCTTACGCCGACCTTCAAGATGAGCGGGCTCCAACTCAAACCGATCTCGCGCGTGGTTTCAATGCGGCTCGCCCCGTCCCAGGATCCGCAGCCGCCGATGAACCTCCAGGTGACCTTCGAGGTGGCGAAGATCGATCTCGCTAACGGCAGCATCGGCACCCTTCGGCTTCTGCCCTCGGCTCAAGAGAAGCCGGCGGTCCTGACTTCGCCCTCCTTTGCCATCTCCGGTCTCGAGCTGGTGCCGGGCAAGGGCGCCGCGCCGGTCCAGATCACGCCTTCGCACCAGGAACAGGCTTCCGTCCATTTGACCGCGGAATTCCAGATCGCGGCGATCGAGTTTACTCCGCTCTTCGAGATCTCGACCATTGTCCTAAACTCGACCTCGAGAAAAGTCTCGATGCAGCTGCCCGGCTCCGGCCCGAGCTCGATCGACAGCGCGCCGGTCTTCGAGATCGAGAATGTCCAACTCGGACCCGGGAGCGAAATCGGCCTGATCCAGGTCACGCCCGGTGGCATGGCCCACGCCTAGCTTAGTCGTTGCGCGAGACGAGGCGCGCTACGGCTGAGAGCGGACAGTCAGCTCTGGTGGCTATCGCCGGAATATAAACAGAGCCTTCTTTGGGAGACTAGGCTTAATGGTCTTTGCCGGAATGCCACTACTCTACCAGGAACGCTGGCGTACCACCCGAAAACTGGACCCATTCATCCCCAAGGTTTGCCGCGAGCTGGGCATCGTTGGATGCGTACCATGAGGCATCAAGGCGGGCTTGCGCTGCCGTAGTTGTGGCGACCACCCAATACTTGGTTTGCTTTTGAAGCGACGGTGAATTTCTCAGCTTGGCTATGGCCAGGTCGCATGGAGCCAGCGGCACGGTAGCCTCACCGGACACAAGCGGCGTCCCTGGTGTGCCTTCACAATCATTGTCCGTGTAGAAGCTTGAGGCACTGCCGCGGGCATGTTTGTGCCTGACCCTTGTACGCTGAAGGCTGGCGTAATCCCGTTAGCCGCTTGCCAGCCGGTGCCCGCATTGAATGAATATCCTGCGGTGTTGGATGCGTGCCAGCGCGAATCGAGGCCGGCCTGTGCCGCCGTCGTGGTCGCAGCGATCCAAAATTTTTCACCTTGGTTGAGTGAAGGCGCGCCGGTGAGCTTGGCCACAGTCAACCCGCAGGTTGCCGGGGCGACGGTGGCGATAGTCGAAGCCAGCAATGTGCCAGGGCCGTTTCCACACATGTCGGTGTAAAGACCCAGCGTCACCGTATTGGTCGGGCAGTCGACGGGATCGTTCAGGACAATCGAGGTTGAAATGCGCTCGGGAATGCCAGTCGCTGAGGCAATGAACGGAACGGCAACCGATTGAACGTCGCCGGGAAAGGTGCAATTCTCCGGCCCCCAAACAAAATACCCGCTCGGGGCGAAGTTGTATTTGCACGTCTCGCAGGGGTCGGCGACGAAGTTGCTCCCAAAGGTGATCCGCCCAGCGTCTGGCGTTGTCCCAGCTTCGCCGCGCACTTGCTCCGCCTGCTGCGCCATGAGCCCTCCAGACACGGTCCAGGTTGCCAGACAAATTCCCGCCAGAGCGCCTTCCCTCATCCGTTCTTTTTACCCGATCGAGACGGGTTCGGTCAATCTTGGAGGACCCAAGGCGAGGGTTGACGAGCGGCGATCCTGTGCGGCCCGTAACTCGTGTTGGACCGCCGCGCGGTTCTCGACGGTTACCGACCGCCGCTACCCCGGCGCGCTTTTCCTGGCTTAACGAATAATCCGGAAGTTCGCGGGCAGCATTGCGCCTCGAGCTGGTAAGTCCGGATCGATCCCGCGCGTGAAAGTGCCTCCGCCACTCGACCATTCCGCTTCCTCCGCCACCGCCAGCCTGGCCGGGGGCGGCTCGATCGTCGGATGACTTTTCTCTTTCAACTGTTCGTTCAATTTCGGCAGTTCGTTAGTCACAAGCGCGTCGAATGCCTTTCCCACGTCGTCCAGCTCGCGCCGCAGGGTATCGATCCGGGCGATTTGATAATCCGCCGGTTTACCTTCGTAACTCAGGATCGCGCCGTAGAGTTTGTCGGTATGTTCGCGGAGACGTTCTTCACCGGTGATCGCACCGCCTTCGGTCGTAGCCACGATCTTTTTTCGGATCGCATCTACTTGGTCGTCGAAATCACTCACGGTTTTGCGCATGGTTTCATCGGAGGCGAGTGCCTTTTGGCTTTGGGCGAGATTGGCGCGTAAGGCCATGATCCGATCCATGAGGGCGCTTTCGTCGCTGAAAAGGTCTTTCACTTTCGCCGCCGCATCGTGCTGGGCTTTGCGATCGGCTTCCGTGAATTTGTGCCGGCGATCGAGCCCGACCGTTAGTTTCATTTCATAAGGCTTGTTGTTCTTCGTCATCCTCACGGTATAGGTGCCGGGCAGAACCCGCGGGCCGGTGATGCCAGAGGCAGCAAGCTGCGCGGCAGGCGGAACCCGCGGCGGTTTCTCGTGCATACTCCACATTACGCGATTGAGTCCGGGGCGTTTGCTCGCCGGAACGGTGTCGACCACTTTGCCCGAGGCATCGAGGATCTCGATCTTCAGTTTGCCGAAAAGGTGACGTGACTTCTGATAGTAGGTAATGACGGCAGCATCGGGCGGGTTATCACCGTTAAATACTGCCGCACCCTCGGGCCAACCGCCGTTGGCTTCGATCCGTTGTTGCTGCACCGGCTCGCCCGCGACAAACATCGCTTCTTTGCCTAACAACTCCGGGGTGAGCGAACGCAGCGGCGTGAGGTCGTCGATAATCCAGATGCCGCGCCCGTGGGTGCCGAGGACGAGGTCGTTTGTCCGGGGATGAATGACAAGGTCGCGAACCGCGACCGCAGGGAAACGGCTGCCCTTGAATTGGGCCCAGTTTTGCCCGCCATCGATCGAAACCCAGAGACCAAACTCGGTTCCGAGAAACAGCAGGTCCTTCTTGACCAGGTCTTCCTTGATTACGTGGGCGTGACCGCGCACCCCCTTCGTGTTCTCCGGGGTAAGCAGTGGCGTCCAGGTCTGGCCATAGTCAGTGGTTTTGTAAAGATAGGGTTGGAAATCGCCGAAGGTGTGGCGATCGAACGCGGCGTAGGCCGTCCCAGCGTCGAAGCTACTCGCCTGAACCGCCCGGACCCAGGAGTTCTTCGGAAGCTTGGGAACGTTGCCGGCCAGGTTATTCCAGGTCTTCGCGCCATCGCGGGTGATTTGCAGATTGCCGTCGTCTGTTCCGCACCAGATAAGGTTCTTGTCCCTGGGCGACTCACTGATCGAGAAAATGGTGGTGTGCATTTCCGCCTCGGAGTTATCGATTGTCACACCGCCGGATTGTTCCTGCTTTTGTTTCTCGGGGTTGTTGGTCGTCAGGTCGGGCGAAATCCGTTCCCAGCTCTGCCCATGATCCCGCGAGCGGAAAAGAAACTGCGCCCCGATATAGATCGTCCCTTTCTCGTTAGGCGAAGGAACCAGCGGCGTGTTCCAGTTGAAGCGCAGCTTTTCCTTGTAATCGGCCTGCGGCTGAATGACCCGCGCCTCGAGGGTGTGACGATTGACCCGGCCGACGTGGCCACCTTGATACTCGGCGTAAACATAGTCAGGATCCGCCGGGTCGGTGAAGGTGTAAAACCCGTCGCCGTTAAAAAGATTTTCCCAGCGGGAGTTGGTTATGCCACCGGGATATTCGGAGTCTCCGACCCAGCAGGCATTATCCTGGAGCCCACCATAAACATGGTAGGGATCGAACTCATCGACACTCACATGGTAGAACTGTGAGAGGGGGAGGTTGTTCGCTTTCCACCAGCGATTGCCGCCGTCGTAGGCATACCAAAGTCCCCCGTCGTCGCCCGCTATCACATGCTTCGGGTTCTCCGGGTCAACCCAAACGACATGCACATCGCCATGCGCCCCGGCGAATCCGCCGACGGTGGCGAAGCTTTTCCCGCCGTCCTCGCTCAGGATAAGCGCACCGTCGGTTTTGAAGACGCGATCGGGGTTTTTCGGATCGACAATCAGGTTGGCGAAATAGAATGGCCGCCAGACCATCCATTGACTCTTGTCGCGCTCTTGCCAAGTCTGCCCGCCATCGTCGGAAACATAGAGGGCGCTGGCGGTGGACTCGACAAAGCAATAGACGCGGTTCGGATTCGACGGTGCGATCGCCACCGCGAGCCGGCCATACGGTTTCTTCGGGAAACCTTTGTTGGCGTCCGGGGTGATTTCCTTCCAGGTCTTGCCGCCGTCGGCGGTGCGGAAAAGGCCGCTCCCGGATGGCGAGTCCGGCGTCGGTCCGCCCGAGCGATAAGTCCAGCCCTGTCGGCGAAAATCCCAGAGACCGGCGAAAAGCACGTCGGGGTTTTTTGGATCCATCGCGATGGTCGAGGCACCGGTGGAAAGGTTCGAACCTTTGAGAATGAGGTTCCAGGTTTTGCCCCCGTCGGTTGTCTTGTAGAGACCGCGATCGGCCGAGTCACTCCAGAGGCGACCCGGGACCGCGGCGTAAACCGTGTCGCTGCTGTTTGGACTAATGATGATCTGCCCGATCCGCTCGGAATTTGGCAAACCCATCTTGTCCCAGGTCTCCCCGCCGTCGGTCGACCTGTAAATTCCATCACCGTAGGATACGCTGTTCCGGGTCCAGCACTCGCCGGTCCCGACCCAGACGTTTTTGGAATTTTTTGGGTCGATCGCGATCGAACCGATCGATTGCACCGGTTGTTCGTCGAAGACCGGGCGAAAACGGGTGCCGCCGTCCTCCGATTTCCAAACTCCGCCGCTGGCCGCGCCGACGAAAATGGTGAGCTTGCCCGAGGGCTCGTGAGTCGCGGCGAGCGCAGAGACGCGTCCGCTCATCGTGGCCGAGCCGATGTTGCGCGCGCCAAGTCCGGAGATGGTGGCTGAGTTATAGCGCGGCTCTTCGCTGAGAGCCTGACTAACGAATGCAAGTAAGAAAAGAACGAGAAAAAAACGCATAGGAGTGAAGAGGCGAGTTACTCGGCCGGTTTGGTTGGAAATTGGAAAATCGAGTCGTCCACCGGGATGTTGGCTTCGGCCTGCTCGATGATTGTTTTTTGTTTATCGCTCGACCCCTTGCTCCCGGCTTCAATCGAGAAAGGAAAATAGACGCCGTTGACTTTTTCGTAGTCGCCGAGGTCAGTCTCGACTTCGACCTGCGCCCCCTGTTCGGTCCGCTGGTCAAGCACGCGGATCTCGAGGAAGTAATCCGGATCGAGATAGACGAAGCTGAGGTCGCCGTTCTTGCGCACGACCTTGAGCTTGTGCGCTGGAGTGCCTTCAACCTCCTCCGTCCCAAGGTAGGTCACGGTTTTGCCCTGCTCCTTCCAATGCTCCAGCGGACCGCCGATTTCCCCTTCTTCGACCAACGACTTCGCCTCATCCGAGGACATCTTTTCCGGATCTTTGCGGCCATAGATCGGGTAAACCTTCCAGCCGCTCGCGCTGTCGTAGGCTTGGATCAGGTTCATCCCCTGGAGGACGGCATCCGTTCGGACTTTGCCGGGACGCTTCTTCACCTCGGTGTATTTCAGCTCGATCTGGCCCTGGTTCACCACCAGCCGGCCTTCGAAGCGGATTGTTTTGATCGCGTCGAGCGCGGCCTGGCCGCCTCTGGCCTCGAGATTTTTCGCAACCAATTCGTCGACCGTTGGCGTTGGTGTGGGATTTTGCGCGTGGCTGACCGGGGGGAGCAAGCCGGCCAACAGGAGAAGGAGTAAACGTGAGTGCATAAGGGTTGTGAGCTTGCGTCCGGGAAGGCCGCGCAGCCTGATGCAAAGTGCGTGCCATCGCAAGTTTTCCCGGGTAAAAGGCCGAAAACACGAGGCAAACTTGCGGAAGAGACTTCTGTCTAACGAAAGTTCTTTCCCGATAACGGGACCTGGTGTGCGCGATTTCGGGATTGGGCTACGCCTTGTCGTGCGAGGCCGGGCTGGTCAGCCCATGTAATAGCCGCCGTTCACGTTCAGGACATGACCGGTGATGTAGCTCGCCATCGGCGAAGCGAGGAAGAGCGCGGCATCGACGATCTCGCGCGCTTCCCCAAGCCGGCCTAACGGAATCTGCTTCTTGAAATTTTCCGTCACTTCATCGGACATGCCTTTACTCATCCCGATGTCGATGAAGCCGGGCGCGATCGCGTTCACCGTGATCTGCTGCCGGGCAAATTCGCGCGCCGCCACCTTCGTTAGGGCGATAATCGCGGCTTTGCTCGAGGAATAATTCGCCTGGCCGAACAAGCCCATCTGACCGCTGACTGAGGAGAGATTGATGATCCGCCCGCCAGGGCGAAGAACAGCAGCGGCTTTCTGGGTAACGTTGAAGCTGCCGGTGAGATTGACCTGCACCACGCTCTCGAATTCTTCGAGCGCGAGCTTCTTGATCGTACGGTCGCGAATGATGCCGGAGTTGTTCACCAAAATGTCGAGCCCGCCTAACGACTCGGCGATTTGTTTCATCATCGCCTCGACCTCCTCCGGCTTCGTCACGTCGCAATCGATCACGAGCGGTTTCTCGAGCCTGGCGGCGACATTGGTTGCATCGGTCTTGTTGGTCCCCTCCGGGTCGCTGATGAAATTGACCACGCAGCGCGCGCCCCGTTCTCCGAAGGCTTGAATCATGGCCGCGCCGAGGCCGCGCGAGCTGCCGGTGACGAGCACGACTTTGCCGCTGAAATCAAGAGGATCGCTCATGGCGAAAGGTGCCGCGCTCCCCGAGAGCTTCAAGCCTGGGGTAGGACGGTCTGCCAGCCCGTGCCACAGCCGGCTGCAGAGATTCTGGGTGCTCCTTGGTGGATCAGACGGAAGTTCATCCGGCACGGGATGGAGGGGGTTTGCCTGCGCTTTTGTCGTTATGTGTGGGACATCCGGGTAGCGCACACGTTTCGTGTGCTGGTCGCGTTGTTGCACCGCGATGAACTTTTCTATTTCGGCGGGACAGCGTCCGTCGGCGGCGCGCGTTTAAGGAAGGTTCGCGATGGTGTAACACCAGCGCCAGCACTCGAAGGACGAGTGCGCTACTCGGAGAGTACATTCCGCGCGAGGACTTTGCTGCCGGTCCGGTGATGGTCGTTAGGCTCTGCGTGAGTCGTTTGTAAAATCTGCGGTTCCGGAAGGCGCCACTTCCACAAAATTCGGCTAGACTGCGCCGAACGACGGGCTGTCAACCCGTGCTACCGAGGCGTTGATTCCCCGCGATTCTTGCCCCTCCCTGGTTTGTCGTTAGTTTGCGCAGGCATGGCTTCACCCGTTCGTATTCTCACCGCCGTTCCGATCTGCGATGGGCACGATAGCGCGATCAACACGATCAATCTCGAGTTCATCCGGCACGGGATCGAAGTGGTCTACCTGGGCTTTCATCGTTACGTGGGGGACATCGTCAGGGCGGCCATCCAGGAGGACGTGGTCGCCATCGGCATTTCCAGTTATAACGGCGGGCACATCGATTTCTTCGCCGAGGTGGTGGGGCAACTGCGCCGCGCAGGCGCAGGCGACATCGCGGTCTTCGGCGGCGGCGGGGGGACGATTACTCCGGAGGACGCGAAAATCATGAAGCGCAAAGGCGTGGACGAGATTTTCTTCGCTGGGACGTCGTTAGGCGAGATGGCGCAGTATGTGCGCCAGCATTACGGCAAAGCGCGCCGGAAAAAAGCGGGCAAAAACCGCGACCTCGTGCTCGCCCGTGAGCTGACGCGGATCGAGGACTCGTTTACGAACGGCAAGGGCCGGAAGAATTTTCGAGAATCGAGAATCGAGAAGCGTGCATCGAAAGTCATTGGGTTCACCGGACCTGGTGGCGCGGGCAAAACGACCCTGATTGACGAGCTGGTGCTGCGGTTTTTGCACCGGCAACCAGAGGCGCGAATCGCGATTCTTTCGCACGACCCAAGCGTGGTGGGCGAGGGGGCGTTGTTAGGCGATCGCGCCACCATGATCAACTCGCAGGACGATCGCGTCTTTATGCGCAGCATGGCGACGCGAGGCCAGGCGGGCGGCCTGTCGCCTGCGACCGAGAGCTGCCTCGTTCGGCTGACCAAAGCGGGCTTCGATTATGTTTTCCTCGAAACCGTTGGCATCGGCCAGGAAGCGCTCCCCTTTCGGAGCAAGTTGATCGATCGAACCGTCCTGGTGATGAATCCTGATTACGGCGCACGTTTGCAGTTGCAGAAGATCGTCATGCTGGATGTCGCAGACATCGTGGTCGTGAACAAGACCGACCTCGAACGGGCCAAAGCCGCGCTTTCCGAGATCGAACATCGCCTGACACAAAACAAGCGCGCCCAGCAACTGGTAGCGACGGTCGCCAAACGCCATCGCGATCCGGGGGTGGATGAGTTATATGAGATGGTTACCACGAATTCCAAAGGAGGGAACAAATGAGCAAGCTTGGAGCAGTAGTCGAGGCAGTTGAGGCGCATGAAAACTTTGTGCGCGACCAGGTGAAGCGCGCTCGGACGGACGAAGCGTTCGGGCGCGAAATCCTCGAGCGCTGGGAGAAAATCAAGGCTGGCATCCCGATCTCGCGCGCCCCGACCGGTCTGCCCTTGCCGCGCCTTGCTTTGCCCGAGATCGACGAAGCGGGCGAAATCGTCCGCTATTTGTCAGGCGACGGTTTGCCGGGCGAGTTTCCATATCTGAATGGCGCCTATCGCGAGATGTATCTCGAGCCGTTGCAGCAAATCGAGACCGGCAGCTATGGCAACACGAAATCGCCTAACGGATCGAGCGGCCACGGTGTAGCGGCCGGCGTGTCGCTCGCAAAACAGGCCCGGCACGCTGGATTGGCAGGGCGGCCGGCACGGCCGCCTCTACAGCAGGAAGAACCAACGCGCCTTTTCTCCGGGCTCATGCTTGCCGAGGATACCAATAAACGTTTCCATTTCCTCAGCGCGCACCAGCGTTCCAAGCGTCTCAGCACCGCGTTCGACGGCCCGACCCTTTACGGGATCGACTCCGATGCCGACGGGGTTTTTGGCAAGATCGGCGAGGGCGGCGTGGCCGTCGATACGGTCGAGGACATGGTCCGGCTCTACGATGGATTCGAGATGGGCGCGCCGAACTTTTCCGCCTCGATGACGATCAGCGGCCCGGCCCCGATCATCATGGCGATGTACATCGCGGCCGCGAAACGGCGTTTCGGCGCGAAGGTGGTGCCGAACCTGCGAGGCACGATCCAAGCCGACATTTTCAAGGAAGTCCAGGCGCAGAACGAAACCATTTTTCCGATCGAAGCCTCGATCCGTTTCCTGCTCGACATGATCGAATGGACGACCGAGCACATGCCGCGGTGGTATCCCGTTTCGATCAGCGGTTATCATATCGGCGAGGCCGGCTCGACCCCGGTGCAACAGGCCGCCTATACCCTCTCGAACGGCTTTGCCTATGTCGAGATGCTGACCGCGCGCGGCTGCCCGGTCGATCAGTTCGCGCCGCGCCTTTCCTTCTTCCTCGATTGCGGTCTCGATGTGGAATACATCGCCCTCGCTCGGGTCTCGCGAAAAATCTGGGCCATCGGGATGCGCGATGTTTTTGGCGCGAGCCCGCGCGGACAGATGTTCAAACTTCACACCCAGACGAGCGGGCGCTCCCTCATCGCGGCGGAATTCAAGAATAACCTGACCAGAACCGCGACGGAGCTGATGCTCGCCTACATGAACGGGACGAACAGTTGTCACTCGAACAGCGCGGACGAGCCGTTCACCACCCCGAGCGAAGAATGGATTCGGCTGGCCGCGCACGGGCAGGCGATTCTTCTCGAGGAATCGGGCATCTTTAAACACACGATGAACATGCTCAGCGGTTCGCCCGGGATGAAGGCGGTCGAGCGCGCGGTGGAAAGAGCGATCCTCGATGAGTTCCGCGAGATTGAGTCGTTAGGCGGAGTCATGGGCGCGGTGGAGAATCGTTATCAGCGCAGCCAGATCCAGAACGCGGCGCATCGTTACGAACAGCAAATTTATAACGGCACCCGGCCGATCGTCGGGCTGAATCGTTATCGCAGCGAAGAGGACGAGATGCCGGAGATCGAGCTGGTGCGCACCCCGCGCAAGAAGCAGGAGTTGCAGGTGCGGCGACTGAAGGCGTTCAAGAAAAAGAACGCCGCCAGGGCGGAGAAGGCGCTCGACAAGCTGGCCGCGGTTGTGGAGAGCGGCGAAAACACCTTCCCGGCGCTGCTCGAAGCGGCCGAGGTTTGTTCGTTAGGCCAGATCACCGGACGTTTGCAGGAAGTGGTGGGACGGTTTCGGCCGATGGTCTAAGAGATCGGCGCGCTTATTTTGCGGGATGGAGGCGAATATTGTCGCCGTAAAAAACGAGACAGCGCGGGTCGGCCACGTTCGTCGCCTTGACCGAGATGACAACGTCAGTCCCGGCCCTCCGGATGGTGCCGGTGCCGACATTGCCGGCCGTATCGGTGAAGGTGAACTTGAGAGTGTTTTTGTCGACTACCGTGGCCGGCCCATTGCCTTCCGGCGCGCAGCCGTGGCCGTCGTTGTAGACCGCGTCGAAATCGACCGAAAGCCGGCCAGCTTCCTCGAAGATGTTGAGCTGAAAGACGGCTTTGCCGCTGAGGTATTGCTTGTCGGTGTAATTGCCACTCCAACCCGGCTCCTTCGCGATCATCAGCCCGACGAAAAGCGAAAAGAGAATCGCGGCAAGAACCGTTTTCATGGCGCGATTATTGACCGGCGCGGCATGGGGAAGCAAGCGGGCAAGAAAAACGTTTCCGCCAGGTTTGATTGATTCAGGGTAGCACGGGCTGGCAGCCCGTCATTCGGCGCAGTCTGCGCCGAACTGGGATCCGGACAGGCCCGGAAAAAATTCGCGGTCCATTGCGAGGCGGGATATGTCAGAGCATCCGGCAAACTGCCGCATGCGACCGGCTGCCAGCCGGTGCTATCCTAAGGTAATCGCCCCGAGCGCGTAGTAACACGTGCGTTAGTTGTCACGATTTGGGCGGCAGTTATGCTCCGCACGCTTATG
>Ga0081539_10001211_pt1 | contig 46289 bp, 21 predicted proteins | sample TabmetS4T2R2_FD_71023 | JGI IMG/M metagenome (GOLD analysis project Ga0081539, IMG submission 71023) | Tabebuia heterophylla rhizosphere microbial communities from the University of Puerto Rico - S4T2R2 | ecosystem: Host-associated > Plants > Roots > Rhizosphere ... | reverse complement strand
CCTGGCAAAGGTGTCGGTGAATCGCCTCGCCTTCTCGCAGGGACATGAGCTCGCGCCACGAGGCGCGACCGCCGTTTCGATCACGCCCGGCTGGCTGCGCTCGGAGATGATGCTCGAGGCTTACGGCGTGTCCGAAGAACGCTGGCGGGATGCGCTGGCGCCGACGGCGTCGCCGCAGGCTCCTCCCGGGTTCGCGGTCTCGGAGTCTCCGAGGTATGTCGGCCGCGCTGTCGCGGCTCTGGCGTCGGATCCCGACCGGCACCGGTGGAACCAGCAATCCGTTTCCTCGGGTCAGCTCGCCCTCATCTACGGATTCACCGACCTTGATGGGTCGCAGCCCAACGTGTGGAAGTACACCGAGGACGTGGAGGCGGGCATGAAGGCCGATCCCGCCGACTACAGGTAGCCGCCCCTTCCTCAATCCGATCGGCACCGAACCAGCCCAATCCATCACACGCCCGCTGACGTGCGTGTCGTATTCCGCCCGCGAATTTCGATTTCTCAATCAGAGGACGTCCTCGAAAAGCGTGGGGCGTCTGCCGAATTCGCAACGCGGAACGACTCGAAGGCGACTCGATATCGCCGTTCGAAGGAGGAAGATCATGACGACCTGGCGAAGACCCGCTCTCATCGCCGCCATATTCGCGGTGACCGGAGCCCTGTACGGGCCAACCGCCGCGATCGCATCGCCCGGCGGCCCGGAGCTGCCTGCGGCGGCTCATGCGCGGATTGCCGCGACGATTGGCGAGAACGATCCCGACTACCACGCACGCACGCAGGCCGACGCCGCGCACCTGGACAACGCAGCGCACGGCGTGTCGGCGACCTTTTCCGCCGCCGGCGTCGCGTTTGCGCGCTCCACGAGCCGCTGGAGCATGACGCTGCGCGGCCACGGTTACGGCACGGTGTTGACGAGCGCACGTACCGCGACTCCCAGCACGAGCGCGAATCGTGTCGAGTATCGGCGCGGCGCCGTGACCGAGTGGTACGTGAACGGCCCGCTCGGTATCGAGCAGGGGATCACGCTCGATGCGGCTCCCGCCGGCTCGAACGGCGAGCCGTTGACCGTCGCATTCGCGATCGAAGGGAACCTGACCCCTGCGGTCACTGCCGATCGTCGTGCCCTCGCGCTGGCCAACGGCGGCACCATCGCGTTGCGATACGCGGCGCTGACCGCATGGGACGCCACCGGCCGTGCGCTTCCCTCGTGGCTCGAGGTCGTCGGCCGCGAGCTGCTCATCCGTGTGAACGACGCTGGCGCGAAGTATCCGCTGACGATCGATCCCTACGTGCAGGCACCGACGTTGACCGCCGCGAAGCCGTGCGATGCGGCCGCGGTCTGCGACGACTACGCTCCCTGGGCGGAGTTTGGATATTCGCTTGCCATCAGCGCCGATGCGAGTACGGTGGTCGTTGGTGCCCCGGGCAAATATTTCAACAACAGCCAGATCCAGCGAGGCGTCGCCTACGTGTTCGTGAAGCCGTCCGATTTCGAGGGTGGCTGGAACGGCGGCATCGGGCCCAACTACTTCAAAACGAAGTTGCTCGCTTCCGAACCGCTCACCACGCACCTGGTGTTCGCCGACGCTGTCGATATCAGCCGCGACGGATCGACCATCGTCGTCGGCGGACGCGGCGTCGGTGCCTACGTGTACCTACGTCCGGCCGCCGGATGGGGCAGCTTCGCCACGCAGACGCAGAACGCCAGGCTGACGGCGATCCCGCGCACCAACGAAACCAACTACTTCATCGGTATGGCGGTGGCGATCAGCGGTGACGGCGCGACGATCGCGGTCGGAGCGCTGGGACACACGATCGATGCCGTTCGGCGCGGCGCCGCGTACGTGTTCCTCAAGCCCGCTACCGGATGGATCAACGCGTTCGAGTCGCAGAAGTTCACCGGGAGTCCCGGTTCGGAATATGGCCACGCGATCGCCTTGAGCGACGACGCCAGGCTGCTCGTCGTCGGCGCGACTGGCAATCCCTATTCGGAACCATCCGTCCCGTTCGGAACGGCTTACGTGCTCGCCCGGTTTCCGAACCCGGGCTCCGCCGACTTCTACGCCACCGTCGCCGAGTTGAATCCGTCGCTTCGCAGCTTCGACGACAGGTACGGCTCCTCAGTCAGCGTCGACGGTGTGGGAAATACCGTCGTCGTCGGCGGCCCGCTGACCACAGGGTTTGGATGGGTTGGAGCGGCGTACCTCTACACGCGGCCCACAGGTGGATGGGGCACGCCGAACTTCACGATGACCGAAACGGCCGCCCTGGTCGCGAGCGACAGCGTGTCGATCGCCACCGGACTCGGATGGGCGGTCGACATCAGCGTGGATGGGCGGACCGTCGTGGCCGGATCCGGCCCGGGTGGCGTCGACCCCAATGGTCAAACGGCGGCGTACTTCTTCGCGAAGCCGGCCGCCGGTTGGGCGAACGCGACCGAGAGCGCGAAGGCGTTGCCGTGGGACGCGCTGCTGCAAGACTGGTTCGGCAGCACGAGCGTGTCGCTCAGTGGTGATGGCGCGATCGCGCTGGTCGGCGCCTACGCCAAGGAAGTAGACGCGAACGTGGGGAACGGCGTCGCCTACGTCTTCACCGGCAGCGCCACGTCACCGAAGGCGGTCGCGTCGCCGTCGAGTCTGACGTTCGCTCCACAGTCGATTGGGACCACGAGCACCGCGAAGACCGTCACGGTCACCAATACGGGGACTGCTCCGTTGCACGTCGCGAGCGTGAGCGTGATCGGCCAGTTCACGACGACGCAACAGTGCGTGTCGGCGTCGCCGATTGCGCCCGGAGCGAGTTGCTCGGAAAGCGTGCGGTTCACTCCGGGGTCCCTGGGACCACTGGCGGGATCGCTGACCTTCACCGACGACAGCGGTGGCATCGCCAATGCCCTTCAGAACGTGTCGCTGCAAGGCGAGGGCAAGAAGGTCAACACAATCACGCGCATCGAGTCGATCACGGCGAGTCGCCTGCTGGTGAACCAGTCCGTGGAGGTGAACTTCGAGGTCAGGGCGGAAGCGGGAAGCACTTATCTGCCGAACGGCACCGTCATCGTGCAGGCGAGCACTGGCGAGAGCTGCAGCACGACGGTCCTGCAGCAGTCGTGCACGCTGACCTTCGCAACCGCCGGGAGCCGGGCACTCACCGTGACATTTGCCGGCGACAGCTACGCGAACCCGAGCACCTCGTCACCGTTCACGATTCAAGTTGCCGACTTCAGTCTGAGCGCCTCACCGTCATCGCAAGTGGCGGGTCCGAAAAAGGCGACGTTCACTGTGACGGTCACGCCCGTGAGCGGATCCACCGGTCCGCTTGCGCTGACGTGCAGCGGAGGGCCGCCGAACGCGACCTGTGCGTTCTCACCTTCGTCTGTGAGCCTGGGCGGAGGCCCCGTGTCGGCGAAGGCCACGGTATCGCTGCCGAACAGCCCGCGTCCCGGCACTTACACGATTACGTTCACCGGGACGTTTGGATCCGGCGCGCGGTCGACAACGGCGACGGTGATCGTGAAGTAGCGATCGGTAGAGCCGACAACCACGAAGGCCTGACGGCACGCGCAGCGGCCTTCGTGGTTGACCAAAACGAGCACGGTAGGGCGGACCTTGTCAGGTCCGCCCGCGCAGGGAGGTCAGCGCGCGAGAAGACGCTCGCCGCCTGCCTCCCGGAAAGCGGCCAGCGCCCGATCGCGTCCCGCCTCGGCGTGGGCGCACAGCTCGCGGAACGCCGGATCGTCGCGCAACGGGTCCAGCTGCGGCGAGAGCGTCAATGTCGTCGCCGCAAAATACCCTCGGCCGACTGCCCGCTGCAGGAAGACGAGACCGCGCTGGTGATCGCCGGCATCACAGAACAGCAAGCCCTCCTGAAAGATCGCCTCGGGATCGTCGAAGATCTTCAATGATCCGAACGCCGTCAGGGTCGCGCTCATATCGTCGGTCCGTCGATCGAGCCAGGCACCGAGATGCGACGTCCAGTTCTGAAACGCCGGGATATGCGGCTTCGCGCTCATCGTCGCCAGTACCTGTCGCGCGTCATCGCGACGGCCTGCCAGACCCAGGGCGATGACGTGGATGCCCTCGTCGGCACCATGCCTCCGCTCCGCGCTCTCGCTCGTGGTGATCTGTTCGAAGTCGCGTTTCAGCAGCAGCGTCTGCTGAAAACTGGTTGCGATGTTCGGGTCGAGCCGGCGTGCCTCGGCGTGGGCGGCGAGCGATTCGTCGAACAGTCCCGCGTAGCGGCAGGCGTGCACCAACCCGGCGAAGAGCTCGGCATCGTTGCCGTTGCGCGTCGCCTCGCGCAGCAGCCGGATGATCGCTTCCCGTGCGCGACCGGTGTCGGCCTCGAGATTCGCGTAGAACTTGTGCGCCACCGACAGCCGCGGGTTCAACGCCACAGCGCGTTGAAACGCATTCTCCGCCTTCTCGTCGCTGCCGAGCGTCGAGTCGATGTATTTGCCGATGACGCGGTAGCAACGCCCGAGGTGTGCCCACGCTGGAGCGAAGTTCGGGTCGAGCTCGAGGCACTCCTCGTAGAGCGCGCGCGCCCTCACGATATGGTCGTAGCTGCGCGCGAACCCGTTGGCGCGAAGATAGAGCTCGTACGCCGCAGGATTTGCCGGCGCGTCGGGTGATGGCGACGGCCGTTCGCCGGCGAGCGGGAGTGCGAGCGCCTCGACCACCTGGCGAGCGATGTCGTCCTGCATCCGGAACAGATCGCCGAGTGTCGACTGGACGGTGTGCGAGCTCAGTAACGTTCCGCCGGGCGCGTCGACCAGCTGCGTCGCCGCACGCAGCTGATCTCCGGAACGCAGAAGCGTTCCCATCACCACGCGGTCGACGTCGGCTTCGGCGGCGAGCGCCTTGATGTCGGGCGCGTCGCCGGCAAATCGTGCGCCCGTCGCGCTCGAGCGCACAATCAGCGAGCCCATCCCGGCCAGTGAGGTCGTGATCGCGTCGGGCAAGCTGAAGGCGAGGAAATCGATGTCGGGATCCGGTCGCAGCACGCGGAAGGGAAGCACGACGACGCGGGTCAACGTGCGGGCCATGCCACGAGTCTCGTGGCCCTCGATGCTGCGCACGGCGTCGAGCTCTTCGACCATGGCGAGCGCGGACACCGGGCGCCCGGCTGGTCTTTTCGCCAGGGCACGGCGGATCACACGATCGATGGCCGCCACGGCGGGTGAACCGGTCAGCGCGGGCGGCTGTTCTGTCAGCGTCGCGTTGAGGACCTCCGCGATCGTGCGGCCGACGAAGGCCGGACGCCCTGCCAGCATCTCGAACAGGATTGCGCCCACCGCGAACAGATCGCTTCGCGCGTCGACCGGCTCGCCGGTGACGACCTCGGGTGCCATGTAGCGTGGCGTGCCCATCGCGATGCCGCTGCGGGTGAGCGTGACCGCCGAATCAGGCGTCGTTTCAACTCGCGCCAATCCAAAATCGAGCAGCTTCACCCCGTGGCGGGTGAGGAAGACGTTCGACGGCTTGAGATCGCGGTGAATGATTCCGCGGTGGTGAATCGCGCCGAGCGCCCGCAGCATGTCGATCGCAATCGGCACCGCCTGGTCGACGCTGAGTGGTCCGTTCTTCAGGTGGTCGGCCAGCGGCTCGCCTTCGAGCAGCTCCATCGCGATGAACAGCTGCCCGCCGGCTTCCCCGACCTCGTAGATCTGACAGACGTTGGGATGATTGATGCTTGCCGCCGCGCGCGCCTCCCGCCAGAACCGTTTGCGTGCCGTGTCGTCGTGCTCGAGCCCGAGCATCATCTTCAGCGCGACGCTGCGCTCCAGGCGCTCGTCGCGTGCCTCGTACACCACGCCCATGCCACCCGCGCCAAGCTTCTGCCTGATTGCGTAATGCCCGATTCGCGACGGTACGCTCTCTGCCTCGTGAGCGCCGGAATCCTGCGCTGGTTGCGGCGCGGCCTCGCCCTTGAACCAGCGGTACAGGCCGTTCAGCCATCCGTCTCTCACGCTGTCGACACGCTCGTCGGTCACGAACGTCGATCATAAACCTTTGCTCGATCGATGCCTGCTCTGTGCGACAGAGGTTCGACCCTCGTCATCGGGCAAAACTCGAGCGGCCAACGTATCTCGTAAGGGAAGACCGATCACAGCCCACGAAAACACGGAGACACGGAGAACGGAGGACGCGCGGAGGACCCAGCGTTGCACACCACGGCGCCGGTCGAAGACCGGCGTCATCGGTGTGCGGGTATTACAGCCACCCGCCGGATCTGGGCTCACTTGACAAGGCGAACGGAAGCAAAGGGACTCGCTTTCGACGACGTAACCAAGAGGCCGAAAGGCCTCCGTGCGTCACCGTGCGTCTCCGTGACTCCGTGTTTTCCTTCGTGTGGGTAGATAGCGTTGGACTCTGCGACCGGCCGACGCGCCCGATATCGTGCCTTTGGGGATTGGAGGTTGGGAGTTGTCGCCGTTAGCATGGGGACGAGCAGGGCATGAGCGCCGTTCGAACACAGGCGAGTACCGGAGTTGCCGCGGCCACCGCGGCGATTGTGATTGCGCAGCACGTGGCGGCCAGCGCCGCGCGTGACGCCTTCTTCCTGGCGAACTATCCGGCGTCGGCGCTGCCGGCGGCAATCGTCATCGCCTCGATCCTGTCGGTCGCCTTCCTGCCGCTTCTCGCCCGGATGATGACCAGGCTCGGGCCGGCGGTCGTGTTGCCGCTGTCGGCGATGTTGAGCGCGCTGCTGTTGATCGCCGAATGGGTGCTCAGCCGGCAGCGACCTGAGGCGGCGGCTCTGGCGGTGTTCGTTCACACGACGGTCATCGGATCGGTAATGGTCTCGGGATTCTGGTCGCTCTTCAACGAGCGCTTCGATCCGCACACCGCGAAGCAGCTGATGGGGCCAGTGGCCGGTGGCGCGGCCCTGGGTGGAGTCGTCGGCGGGCTGCTGGTCGAGCGCGCTGGCGCCGCTGGGGTCGAGCTGGCCAACCTGTTGCCGATGGTGGCCGCCGTACAGCTGCTCGCCGCGGCTGGCGGCCGTTCGATGGCCGGTGGCCACATCCGCTCGACACAGGCGGCTTCGACGGAGCCGGCCGAATCGATCTCCAGCCTTCTCGCGTCGAACTACCTGAGAGCCATTGCTCTGCTCGTCATCCTGACGGCGTTCGTGTCCACACTCACGAGTTTCGTGCTGAAGGCGGAAGCCGCGAACAATTACGTTCTGCGCAGCGACTTGTTGCGGTTTTTCGCGCGCTATTACCTTGCAGTCGGCTTGCTCGGCTTGGTGCTGCAGATCAGCCTGTCGCGGGTGGCCTTGAACCAGTTGGGTCTCGGCATGACCATCGCCAGTCTTCCCGCGACGGTTGCCGTCCTCGGGCTCATCGCGTTCGCGACGCCGGTGCTCTGGACCCTGGCGTTGCTCCGCGGTCTGGACGAAGCCTTGAGCAACTCGCTCTATCGCTCGGGGTACGAGTTGCTGTACACGCCGGTTGCGGCGAGGGCCAAGCGGCGTTTCAAGGCGATCGCCGACGTCGGCTTCGATCGACTCGGCAAATCGCTCGGAAGCGGGGTGATATCGCTGGCGATCGCCATGTTCGCGGCCACCGAGATGCGGGTGCTGCTCGCGGTTGCGATCGCCGGCTCGGTCGCGACGATGCTCGTCGCCGTCCGCTTGAGTCGTGGTTACGTGAGCTCGCTGACGGAGAGTTTGCGCGCTCGGGCGATTTCGTTCGACGCCCGGGCGCTCGACGACTCCGTCACGTTGCGAACCATTGCTGACGTCGGGATCGATCGGAACGAATTGCGTGCGGCGTTATCCGCGCGCGCGGCCGTTCCCGACGCGGCCACGATCGATTTCACGGCAAGTGATGGCGGAACGTGGGGCACGCAGACCATTACGGTTCGAGGAGAACCCGACGGAGCGGTCGATACGCTGCTGGACGACATCGCCGAGTTGCGCTCGAACGATCCGCGGCGGATACGACGGGTGTTGCGCCGTGGCAATCGCCTCGATCGGCATCTGGTTCCGCACGTCATTGCCTTGCTCGCCCGAGATGACGTCTCCGCCATGGCAGTCAGTGCGCTCCGCACAGTCGTCGACACGGCGAGCGGTCAACTGGTCGACGCACTGTTGGATGCCAGTGTGAATCCGGTCGTGCGACGCCGGCTGCCGCAGGTGCTTGCCGCCAGCGGTACGCCGATCGCGACGGCTGGACTGCTGCAAGCGCTCGACGATGAGGAGTTCGAGGTGCGATTCCGCGCGGCCGGTGCGCTCATGCGCTCGCGCGACGCGCATCCAGAGGGCGTCATTCTGCGAGACACGATGTTCGAGTCGGCGCTGCGGGAGATTCGTCGCAGCAAGCCGCTGCTCGAAGGCGGGTCGGCGGCGGCCGACCGCAGACGGTTGGAGCTCGTGTTCAGGATTCTGTCGCTCGCGCTCGATCCGGAGCCGCTGAATCTGGCACAACACGCCTTTCGGAGTGACGATCCACAGCTGAGAGGAACGGCGCTCGAATACCTCGAGTCGGTACTTCCGACGAGCATCCTTCAGGAGCTGAGGCCGGTTCTCGGCACGCGCCAGCCCTCAGCTCGAACGCGAACAGCCAAGGAGCTCGAGTCCGAGCTGCTGGCTTCGAGCGCGGCGATGTCAATCGACGTCGCCGGCTTCAGGCGGAAGCTGCGCGACGGGATGTGACGCGTGCGCTCTCGCCGTTTGTCCTGGCCCGGGCGATGACGCAGACTGGGAGACGATCGAAAATTCGCATGACCGCAACCGTATTCGCGATGCGGGTCGTCACGGCCGTGGCGCTCGTGTTCGTTCCGCTCGCATCGCAAGTATTCGCCGCCCAGCTCGCCACTCGCGCCGAGCCCGGCACGCCGACAACAGTGCAGCAGCCCGAGCCGACGACGCGTGAGGGCGCGATCGAGCAGGCGCAGGCCGTCAAAGCGGCCGAACAGCACCCGTACGAGCCGGGAAAGATGGAAGCGCTGGCTGATAGAGCCGAAGACGCCCTGGTCAACGGCGTCCCGCGGCTCCACCCGTTCTTCAGCAGTGCGTACTACGGTGGAGGATTCACGCTGGGCGCGGGTTATGCGCATTTCGTGACTCCCTTCAGCATGATCGACGTCCGCGGCAGCTACACCATCCGTGGTTACAAGCGCGTCGAAGCGGAGTTCACGTCGCCGCGCCTCTTCAAACGACGCGGCGCGCTGTCGGTCGTCGGCGGCTGGCGCGAGGCCACGCAGGCGGCGTTCTACGGCGTCGGCATGAACACGTCGCTCGACAACCGTACGAATTTCGATTTCAGACAGCCTTATGGATCAGCAACGCTCACGCTCTGGCCGACGCGCAAGCTGTTGATGCTGCGTGGTGGCCTGGAGCTCTCGCGGTGGTCGCAGCACTCGGGGAAGGGCGGTGATCCACCGGTGGATGCGGTCTATACGCCGGCGACGCTGCCAGGACTTGGTACGAAAACCACCTACGTGCATGCGCAGGGGACCGTCGGATTCGATTGGCGCACGTCACCCGGATACTCGCGACGTGGCGGTTTCTATGGCGTGACCGTGCACGACTACGCCGACCCGGACGATCGCTTCGGGTTCCGACAGCTCGATTACGAGGTCGTCCAGCATTTTCCGATTCTGCGCGAAGCCTGGGTCATCTCGCTGCGCGCCGAGGCGGAGACGACATACACGAAGGGCGATCAGCAGATCCCGTTCTTTCTCATGCCGTACATCGGGAGCGGGCACACGCTGCGGGCGTTCACCAGCCATCGGTTCCGGGACACCAATCGCATCCTTTTTCAAGGCGAGTGGCGCATCTCGGTGAATCGTTTCATCGATACGGCCTTGTTCTACGACGCCGGCAAAGTCACGGCGGACAGGACGGATCTCGACTTCAACGACTTGAAGAGTGATTTCGGCTTCGGTGTCCGCTTCCACGGTCCATTCTCGACTCCTTTTCGGGTCGAAGTGGCCAAGGGGAGCGAAGGAGCAAGACTCATCGTGGCGACGACGCCAGTTTTTTGAGAGCGCCTGTGATCTGGAGATTGCTTCTTCTCGTAGTCGCCCTCGCGGTGTGCACCCACGTCGTGTCGACGGCACGGCCGCAGTTCTATCCCGACGACCCGATTGCGCGCGAACCGGAGTCGCAGGACGCGTCGAAGGCGCAGCCGCATTCGATTGGGACGCTGTACGAGATGGCGAACAACCTGTTCGTCACCTCCGGGTACACACCGACGGGCCGTCGCGCGCAGGACATCAACACCATCGACGAAGTTCCCGACTCCAGCTGGTTCACCAACCGGGTCGGTTCAACCACGGTCTCGCTCGACGACCTCGCGCGCGGACCGAACCGCGGAGCTCCTCCCGATCCTTCACGCTGGACGCTCACGCGGGAAAAGACATCGGGCGCTCATCCCGGCTTCACCGCGAAAGATGCCAAGGGCGAGACATGGTTCCTCGAGTTCGATCCGCCATATTTCCCCGAAGGAGCCACCGGCGCCGTGGTCGTAGCGACGAAATTCTTCTGGGCGCTCGGCTACAACCAGGTCGAGTCGTTTCTGACGACGTTCGATCCCGATCGCGTCGACTTCGATCCAAACGCCACGCTTCGTCGCCCATCGGGTGCCAGGACGCCATTCACCCGCGACGATGTGGACGCGATTCTCGAGCGCGTCGCGCGCCGGCCTGACGGCACGTATCGCGTGATCGCCGGCCGGTTGATTCCCGGCAGGATCCTCGGCGGATTCCTGTACGCCGGGACGCGTCCCGATGACCCGAACGATATCGTTCCCCACGAGCACCGCCGCTCGCTGCGCGCGCTGCGTGTCTTTGGCGCGTGGACGAACCTCACCGACCTCAAAGCGGCCAATACGCTCGATACGCTCGTCATGGAAAACGGCCGCACCGTCGTCCGCCATATCCTGCAGGACGTCGGCTCGACGTTCGGCATGTCCAACGACAGGTACGAATGGGACCTCAGTTGGGAGCACTTCTATCAGGCGGACGCCACGCGGCGGCGCCTGTTTTCGTTCGGCTTCGCATTGAGTCCCTGGCAAACGGTCAAGTACGTCGAGTACCCGTCGATCGGCAAGTTCGAGGGCGACGTGTTCGACCCGCGGACCTGGCGGCCGCAGACGCCGACGACGGCGTACATGGAATTGAGAGATGATGACGCGTTCTGGGCGGCACGGCGGGTCGCGGCGTTCACCGACGACATGATCAGGACGGCTGTCCACGCCGGCGAATATAGTGATCCGGCGGCGGAGAAATATCTCGGCGACGTGCTGATCAAGCGCCGCAACAAGATCGCGAGCATCTATCTGACCGCCGTCAACCCGATCGTTTCGCCGCGTCTCGAGGCAAGCGGCCGGTTGACGGTCGACAACGCCGCATTCGCAACCGGTGTGGCCAGCGGTCCGGCCAGATACCATGCCGCCTGGTTCCGTTTCGACAACGCAACGGGCGATACGCAGTCGATCGGGGAAACCGAGAGCACCACCGCCACGATCGAGGCGCCGAGCGCCCTGCCCACCGCAGCCGATTCATTCGTTGCCGTGGATATCTCCGTCGACCACGAGGGACATCCTGCGTGGCGGCGTCCGGTCCGCACCCACTTCCGACGAACAGCCGACGGGTGGACGCTCGTCGGCCTGACACGACTGCCGTGACCACACAACACGTCGAACGGCCCGCGGTCGCCTCGCACGATACATCGCACACCCTGCCCCCGGAGCTGATGGCGGAGGCGGGACGACGCCTGGGATGGGTGGGCCTGGTGTACGCCGTTACCGCCGTCGTTGCGCACTTCGGCCGCACGGCACTTCTCGCCCTCACCGGCGCGGTTGACATGAACCTGGGCATCGGTGACGTCCTCAGCGTTGCACCGGTGCTGATGGGCATTGCGGTCTACGTCCTGTCCCGGTCCGGCCGTCTGTCGCCGAAACGCTTGCTCGACGTGGGTCTCGTCTTTCAGGTCGCCGGCGCGTTTGGCATTGCCATCACCGAGTTCTGGGAAGGCGTTCCCCGGACGCCAGGCGGGGGATTCACACTGGTTCCGGCGGAGTGCGTGTGGATCGTCGCCTATCCGCTCATCGTCCCGAACACGCCGACGAAGGTGCTGATCTCGTCACTGCTGGCCGCGTCATCGGGACCTGCCGCGCTGGCACTGGCGACGACGCTCACCGGTATTCCCATCGACAATCCGCTCGCAGTAGGCATGTACTTTCTCACCTCGAATTACCTGTGCGCCGTCGTCGCGTATGTGGTCGCCCGCATCGTCCATCACGTCAACACACGGTTGAAGCATGCCCGCGAGATCGGCAGCTACGAGCTGATGGAGCGAATCGGCGAGGGGGGCATGGGCGAGGTGTGGCGGGCGAAGCATCGCCTGCTGGCGCGGCCCGCCGCGATCAAGCTGATACGCCGGGACGTGCTCGGCTCGAGTCCGCGATCGCGCGAGGTCATCGTGCGCCGCTTCGAGCGCGAGGCACAGGACACGGCGACCCTCGGGTCGACACACACGATCGATGTCTACGACTTCGGCGTTACCGAAGAGGGCGACTTCTACTACGTGATGGAACTGCTCAACGGTCTGAGCCTGGACCGTTACGTGCAGACTTTTGGACCGATGGAACCGGCGCGCGCGGTATATCTCCTGCGGCAGGCATGCCACTCACTGGGCGAGGCGCACGCGCAAGGCCTCGTCCATCGCGACATCAAGCCGGCGAACATCTTCATGTGCCGTCTCGGTCCCGACGACGACTTCGTGAAGGTGCTCGACTTCGGTCTGGTCAAGCACTTTGAAGCACCGGCGGCGGCCACGCTGACGATGGAGGGATCGACGGCGGGAACGCCGGCGTACATGGCACCGGAGATTGCGCTCGGTCACAGCGACGTCGACGGCCGCGCCGACATCTACTCGCTCGGTTGTGTGGCGTACTACCTGCTGACCGGCCAACCCGTGTTCTCGGCGGATACGCCTGTCGCGACGGCCCTCGCGCATGTGAAGGACGTGCCGGACGCGCCGAGCGCGCGGTCGGAGTTCGCGATTCCGCCGGCACTCGACGCGTTGATTCTCGAATGCCTGGCCAAGGATCCGGCCGCGAGACCGGCCTCGGCGTTCGTCCTCGGAGAGCGCTTCGCGGCCACGGTGCCGCAGAATGCGTGGACACCCGAGGCCGCGCATGCATGGTGGGAGCTCCACCGCGTCGCGCTGGCGGGCACGGGGCCGCTCGACGAAGCCGCGGCGCTCGCGGCGGACGGGCAGGCGGCGCCCGCGGAGCGTCCACGCTGCTGGCCGTGCCTGGATCATAAAAAGCTCGCCGCTGCCGCCCTGGCAAGCTCCGCGCCGCCTCGATCGCTCGACGTCCAGTGAAGACCGCGTCCGCTCCACGCACGCTCCGCAGCCACCCCGAAGAGCAGTCGCATCACTCCCTCCCTGTCTTCAGGGTGCCGGGCGAGCGTCCGAAGAGCGCGCTCGAACGAGCGCTCTCGGTTTTCGCCGACGTGCGGGCCGGAGAGGGTGCGAGCACCGTCCTGCTCGCGGTGACGATTTTTCTTTTCCTTGCCGGTTACTCGCTGATGAAGCCGGCGCGCGATGGCCTCATCCTGACCGAAGGTGGCGCGGAGGTCGCGTCCTACTCGGCGGCGGCACAAGCGGTTCTGTTGATGGTGGTCGTGCCGATCTACGGCTGGCTTGGCACTCGCGTGGTGAGAATCAGGCTGATCACGATTGTCGTGACGTTCTTTGCCGCGACGCTCGTCCTGTTCTACGCCGGCGGCGTCGCCGGGCTGCGCGAAGGCGTCGCGTTCTACATCTGGATTGGGCTGATCAACGTCTTCATCGTGTCGCTGTTCTGGCAGTTCGCCAACGACCTGTACACCGAAGGTCAGGGACGCCGGCTGTTTCCGCTGATCGGCGTCGGGCAGTCACTCGGCGCCTGGGTCGGCGCGGCGGCGGTCGCTCCCCTCGTCGAAGGTTTGAACTACACGCCATATACGCTGATGGTCCTTGGTGCGAGCGTGCTGATGATCGCGCTCGGCACGACGTGGGTCGTGAACACGCAGGAAACACGGCGCGGCGGCGCCGGCGAGCACGACGCCGCCAAGGAGACACTCGGACCGCAAGGCGGATTCGAGCTGATCGCGCGCGATCGGTATCTGTTCTGGATTGCCGTACTGATCGTCCTCCTGAACATCGTCAACACGACCGGTGGTTATGTGCTCAACCGCCTGATCGTCGGTGAGGCGGCAGCACGATTCGGCAGCGGCGAAGCGGCGGTCGTGCCGAGCCGTCAGTTCGTGACGGCGTTCTCGGGCTCGATTACCGCGATGGTCAATCTCGTCGGCCTGCTGCTGCAGCTCTTCGTGACGGCGCGTGTCATCCGGTGGATCGGCGTCCGCGGCGCGCTGTTCGTGCTTCCCGTCATCGCGCTCGCCAACTATTCGCTCATCGCGGTGGCGCCAATCCTCGCCGTCGTTCGCGTCGGCAAGGTCCTCGAGAACAGCACCGACTACTCGATTCAAAACACGCTGCGGCAGGCCCTCTTCCTGCCGACCACGCGTGAAGCCAAGTACAAGGCGAAGGCCGCCATCGACACGTTCTTCACGCGCACCGGCGACGTGGTCTCTGCCGGCTTTGTCGGTCTCGGCCAGGTGGCCGGCCTGACCGTCGCGGCATTCGCCGGCATCAACGTCGTGCTGACGATTGTGTGGCTGGGGGTGGCTCGCCAGATTGCGCGGGAGCATCGTCGTCGGACGGTATAGCCGCGATCAGGCTTCGGGAGCTCCCGTGGCAGAATCCAGAACGTGGGGCACACTCTCCGGTGGCTCGTTCTGGTGGCAGCCGCCTTGGCCACGATCGGATGCGACCGGGCAACGAAACACGCGGCAACGGTCCTCCTGGCCGGAGAGCCGGACCGTTCATATCTGGCGGACACCGTTCGACTGAGCTACATCGAGAACACGGGCGGGTTCTTGAGCCTTGGGGCGGATTTGCCCCGTCCGGCGAGAACCGCGGTCTTCACGATTGCCACCGGATTCGCGCTGCTGGTCCTCGTCGCTATGGCGGTCCGAGATCGGTTTGCGGGCCCCTCTGGTGTTGGCCTCGTCCTGTTCGTCGCAGGCGGCGCGTCGAACTGGATCGATCGAGTTCTCAGCGGCAGCGTCGTGGATTTCCTCAACGTCGGCATTGGGCAGCTTCGGACCGGTGTGTTCAACGTTGCCGATGTTGCCATCATGGTCGGGGCAGGCCTTGTCGCGTTTGGCGCCGTGCGCCGGGAGCGTTCGCCGGCATCAACGTCGCGCTGACGATGGTGCGGCTGTGGGTGGCTCGCCGGATTGCGCATCGCCGTCGGGCGGTGTAGCCGCGATCATCGCCCGCAACCGGTCAAGCACGGCCGGCGGCAGCACCTGATCGAGATACTCGATGGCCAGGCCGCGGACGCCGGGATTGGCAGATCGCACGCCGTGAACGGCGGCATCGAGCGGCTCACGCGCCACGATCGTCGACAGCAGCAGGAAGATGTACTCGAGGTGGCGAGAGCCGCCCTGCGCCGGCTCGCTGACGGTTGTCGGCTCGTCCAACTCGGGCCGGTCGAGCAGTCGATATCCGCGCCAGACCTGCGGCGACACCGCCAGCTCCCGTTCGACGACGCCAATCATGCGCGCCCGGTCGATCGACAGCTCGGGGTTTCTGCTGAGGATTCGATCGATCGCACGACTGCAGTGGTACCGCACCTCGAAGCGCGAATCCTGCAGTCCATTGACCAGGCCTTCCAGACTGCGCAACGACGCAACAGTACCGAGGATGCGCGGCAACCGCCGTCGGATTGCGAAGTCGCTCGCCGGCTCGAGCATCACGTCGATCAGCATGCCCACGTGCGACGAGGCGAGTTGCTCGAGCGCAATGCGCGCCGCCGGCAGGACAGCGTCCCACGCGAGCAGGTCGATCGTCTGCGCCACGTGCATCCGTTCGAATGTCGAGCGACGACCGAGAGCCGACGTCACGCGCGCGATGTCGTTGGACCTCAGATCCGCCAGCGTCTGGAGCTGCGGATCGAGGGCTACCGCGGGAGCGGAGCTGACGTTGGCGGCAGCGGCCGGCTGCAGCCGTGCAGAGGACGTCCCGGACGGGAGCTGAAGCAGCGTCCACCCCGCTTCCGATACGAGACTCACTGGCGGCGCGTCGCGATGTTTCAGGAGCTGCTGTTCGATGAGGTCGAGATACAGCGGGCCGAATCGTTGTCCCACCCAGAACGAAATGAACGCGAGGATGACGACGATGGTCAGCAGGCTGCTGCTGATCGACGCGACAGTCGCCAGCAGGACGAGTTGGACGATCCCGGCGCCGACCGCCTCGCCGGCGCGGTCGCACACGACGTCGAGCATCGTCTTCGCGCGCTGCCGCATGCGCGCATCCATCGGCACGAACAGCAGCTCGTAGCCGCTGCGGAACAGCGAGTTGTGCAGCACCGCCTCCACGGCGCGGAGCACCGTGATGATCGGCCAGCCCTGGAAGATCAAGGCGACGAGGCCGGCGACGCCTACGCCACCTGGCAGCGTGGTGATCGCTCCGGCGATTCCCAGTCGTTGCATGGCGGGCGCCGAAGTCGTCTGCGCCAGGAACGACAGCACCTGCACGATCCCGTAAAACAGGGCGAAGAAGCGCAGGAGCGAAGGCCCGGAGGCGAACGATGCCGTCGCGTTCGACTTCAGCAGGAAGTCGAGGATCGCCGAACTGGCGCTGGTCAATACGATGAATGCGGCGATGGTTCGGAGGTAGGGCGTCCGGAACGTTTCACGGATGCTCGACACGGTGGAATCCCGTTCCACGTCCTGCGGCAACAGCACCGGCGCCCGTCGCATCATCGCCACGCCGAGGGCGCACAGCACGTGCAGCGAGGTGAGCAGAACGAGGACGACTTCAGGCGCGAACATCGCCGCGATACGCTCGGCCAGGAAGCTGCCAGCGATCCCGCCGATGGTCCCGGCCGCTGCGATGCGACCGTAAGACGCGCGTGCGCCCGCCGGGTCGAACCGTTCCGCAATCAACGACCAGAATCCCGACAGCAGCACCGCGCCGACGCCGGCTAGGTGCAGGTAGATGACGACGGCGATCCAGCGGCTCGCGTCGAAGGCGGCCCATTCAGCCGCGTGCCCCGCGGCGCTCAACGCGAAGCCGACAGCGACGACCGTGAGCGGCGAGAATCGCTCGAGGAGTCGCGAAAAGATCGGGACCAGCGCTCCCGTCACCGCCGCCGTGGCGACCGTCATCAGCGGGAGCGCAGTGACCGGCCACGCCGTGAGGAAGGCGGCGTCGCGGAATGCCTTCGCCGCCACCTGATGCGCGAGCATGATGCCCGCGGTGGTCATGGCGACGCGCGTCAGAGTCCGGTTCATGGGCCCTTACACATTGCACTGATGGCCCCGCCCTTGCCAAGATGCACAGGATGCCCAGGCGCGCGTCCTCGCGTCGCGAAGTGATCGCGGTGATCGACGTCGGATCGAACTCCGGACGCGTCGTCGTCTTCGAAAACGACGCGGCGGGCCACCTGCGGACACTCGCCGGAGCGCGCGCGTCGCTGCGACTCGTACACGACGTCGACACGCGCGGCGAACTGAGCGACGCCACCATGGGACGCGCGATGGAAGCCATTCGCGACTTCAAGGCCATCGCGACAGGCGCGGGAGCCAGACGCATCATCGCCATCGCCACCGCGGCGATGCGCGACGCCGGCAATGGGGCGTTGTTCGCGGAGCGGCTCCGCCGGGAGCTGGGGATCCGCATCGAGATCATCGATGGCGCCGTGGAAGCCCAATACGGGTTCACCGGAGGCGTCCGCGGATTGGCGGTGTCGAGCGGGCTGCTCTTCGACGTCGGCGGCGGCAGCATGCAGCTGACGCGATTCACGCGCCGCGCTCGACGCAGCGACGTCAGCCTTCCGTTTGGCGCACTCCGTCTGAGTGAACAGTTCCTCGAATCGGATCCGCCGACGCGCAAGCAACTGCAGCGGCTGCGCGAGCACGTTCGACATCAGCTGGCCAAGGCCGGAGTCAAGCGGCTGGCAGCAGGGGAACGGCTTGTCGGCACCGGTGGCACGCTGCGCAACCTCGCCAAGATCGATCGTCAGGCCCGGCACTATCCCATCGTCGGTTTGCATGGCTACGAGCTTCCAGTCGATCGCCTGAAGGAAGTCGTCGATCTTCTGGCAGCGACCAAGGAGAAGCGCCGGGACCAGCTGCCTGGACTCAGCGCCGAACGCGCCGACTCCATCGTCGGGGGCGCCGTGGCGATTCAAACGCTCGCAGAGTTCGTCCGTGCCAAGGACATCCTGGTGTCGGGTCAGGGCGTACGAGAAGGCCTGGCGCTTGGTCTGCTCGGGATTCCGTTTGGATTGCCGGAAGACGTCCGGGAGACGTCGCTCTCGTCGCTCGTCTCGAGGTTCGACGGCTGGCTACCCGACGCTGCGGCACGCCGGCGGCACGTTGCGGCGACCTTGTATCGGGCGATCGAACCGCGTGGACCCGCGGCCGTGAGGATGGCCGTCGAGCAGGCGGCTGGCATCCTCGACATCGGCCGCAGTCTCGACGTCGTGAACCGCCATCAGCACGTGGCCGATATCGTGCTGACCACGGAGCTCAATGGGTTCACGCATGCCGAGCTGGCGCTGCTGTCGGCGATCGTGCGCCGCGCCGGCGACCGCAACGCCGACATCCTGCCGCTGGCGGTGGCGGGAGAGTTCGACGAGCCGCTGGTGGAGCGCGGCGCCGTCATCCTGTCGCTCGCCGACGAGATCGAGGCACGGTGCCCGCGCGGCAAGCCGATCGCGATCCACGCGAAGCTGGATCGCAACGTGACGCTGTCGATTCCCGTTCTGCCGTCCTGGCTGGCCAAGGGTGTCGACAAACGCTTCGAACGCGCCTTCGGCCGGTCGCTCATCGTGAGGCACTGACTGTACGCGCGCTGCTCGGCGACAGCTGTTTCTTCCATCCGATGAGCATTCTCGATGCGGAGGGTCACGCCATTTCGACGACGAACTGGTGCGGCTCGCCGTTTCTGGACCCTGCGCCGACACTCGACGATGGCATATACACGGTGGTGGTCGACGGCAGCGGCGGGCATGGTCGCCCCGCGGGTCCGCGTCCGGCTCAACAACGCAACCGGCACGGCCGTGTGTAATGCGTTGATCTCGACCGCCGCTGTGGGTACGACCACCACGCTCTTTGACATGTTCTGCAACACTACAGCCCCATCACGTTGAACGCGACCGGTCGCTTGATCGTTGCGGTCAGCGCGTATCTCTATGGCAGTCCGGGAAACACCCCGATGCAAGTGGAGCTGTCATTCGACCGGCGGCATGGACATCTTGCCATCGAGCGCGAACGTGTAGAGCATCGGGCGCGGACCGCCGCGGCCGCCCTGGCCGGCCATGAATGAAACGTGCTGCCGGCCATCGACACGGTACGTGATCGGAGGGCCCATCCCGCGCTGACCGGTCTGCACTTCCCACAACACCTTGCCGTTCTCGGCGTCGAGCGCGCGCAGCCGGCCGTCGTTGATCGTCTGGAACACGAGATTGGTGGCGGTGACCAGAGCCCCGCCTCCCGCACCGCCGCCGCCATCGACGCGCCATCGTTCTGCTCGCGTCACCGGGTCGAAAGCGATGAGGAATCCGCCCATGCGTTCGCGCGACGGGCCGATATACGGCGGTATCAGCGGCGGAGCGGTCACCTGGGCGGGCATGCGTCCGCCGCGAGGTGTGCCGTTGTCCTGAATCGAGCGACCGCGAACGAGGTCGAAGGGGATGGCGACGTACGTCCGGCTGTTGAAGCCATTGACGGGTACGTAGACCAGCCCGGTCTTCGGGCTGAAGGCCTTCGCCGCCCAATTGGTGGCACCGCCTTGTGAAGGCGATATCACCGCGGGCTGCGTCGCCGTGTAGTACGCCTCCTTGTTGATCTTCGGACGACCGGTCTTGGGATCGTGGCCTGACGCCCAGTTCACCGGGGCGATCGGGGTCGCTGACAGGAACTCACCAGTGATCCGATCGAGCACGTGCACGAAGCCGTTCTTGCTCGCCTGTACCAGCACCTTGCGCGCGCGTCCGCCAATCTGCAGATCCGCAAGAATCATCTGCTGGACGTTGTCGAAATCCCACGAATCGCCGGGTACCGCCTGGTAGTACCACTTCAACGATCCATTGTCCGGATTCACCGCCAGAATCGACGACACATACAAGTTGTCGTAACCCTGATCGCCGCGGAGAATCTGCGGCCAGGGCACACCGTTGCCGGTGCCGACGTAAATCAGGTTCGCGTCGGGATCGTAGGAAAGCCCGTCCCACAGCGATCCACCGCCGCCGTATCTCCACCACTCGCCTGTCCACGTCTTCGCCGCAGCGGCGAGCGCCGGATTCTCGAGCGGCTTGGATGGATCGCCGGGCACCGTGTAGAAGCGCCACTGTTCACGGCCGGTGTTCACATCGAGCGCCGAGAAGAAGCCACGATGCGGTGTGAACTCCCCTCCGGCCACGCCGATGATCACCTTGTCCTTGGCCACGCGCGGAGCCATGGTGATCGAGTAGCCGGTGGAGTCCTCGGGCAGGAGGCGCGTCGACCACAGGAGCTTGCCGGATTGCGCGTCGAGGGCGATCATCCGCCCGTCGAGCACCGGGGCGAGCACCTTGCCGTCGTGGAGCGCGACGCCGCGGTTGACGACGCCGCAGCAGATTCCGCGATTGGCGCCGGGAGTGGCGAACGTGCGATCGACCGTCGGGTCGTGGCGCCACAGTTCCTTGCCCGTGCGCGCATCCGCCGCAAAGACGATGCTCCAGTTGGTGATGCTGTAGAGGACCCCGTTCCAGACCAGCGGCGTGGCTTCCTGATTCCCTCCACCTTCCCCGATCGCTGCCGCCCACATCAGTCCAAGACGGTTCACGTTCGCCGAATTGATCTGATCAAGGAGGCTGTAGCGCTGTTCCCCCGGGTCGTTACCGTGACTGACCCAGTCTCCGGTCCGCCACGCGTTCCTCAATGCAGTGGCGTCGAGTCGACGCGACTGTGGCGCCGACTCGAGCCAACTTCCCGCAGTGAGGAACGCGATGAAGAGGGAGAAGAGAGCGCGATGTGAAAGGGAGCTGACCATTACTTCATCGGAGAGTAATCGGCGGCGCTCATCATGAATGTGTTGGTCTTCAACGGCACGAAGTACTTCCGCCGCAGGGCGTCCCACTCGGGATCCTTGTTGAACGCGTCCCACACCTGCTCGCGATGCGCCCGATCGCGATAGACGAGCATCCACACGAGCGTGTCCGGATCGCCGAGGTGTTGCCACACGCCGAGGATCTGCGCGCCGTGCTTGGTGAAGAGCTGGACTTCCTTCTCGCGGAACCGCTGGTGCAGCTCGTTGATCCCGCCCTTGAACTGGCCGACGCCATCTCTGGTCCGATCGGCGGTGTACATCCTGATTTCGTAGCAACGCGAATCAGGCGCGACGTTGCGCGACAGATTCTCGGGCAGGTTGGCTTTCGGACCGCACGGTGCCGGCGGTGCTGGTGGTGTCGTCGGTGCGGCCGGCGCCTGCTGCGCACCTGCCACGGCCGGAGTCGAGGGGCCCTGTTGTGCGGCCTCGATCCTGATGATCCCGAGCGATCCGCTCGCAGTGGCTCCGATGACAATCCCTGCGACGAGGGTACCGAGGAGGACTGTCGAACGTGTCAGCGTCGATCGTGCCATCATGCCTCTCCCTTCGAATGTGACGAGATGCTACACCAATGCTCATCACACTCGGCGATTTCCCCGGCGACGCCGCAGACACGCGTCGCCGAGGCGGGAGAGTGAACCGGGGAATTGGACCGCTATGCGGCCCGCAACGCGAATTTCGTAATCGTTGCAGCAACCGCATAGCGGTCCTAGCCGCGCGGAGCGCGGCAGAAGAGACTGGTAACCAGCCAAGGCTCTGCGGGATATCAAGGGCAGAGCCCTTGGATGGTTACTTGCTCAACTGTCCGCGCGCGACGCCTGCCGGACAGGTCATGTTGTGCACGTTGACGTAGTACTCATCTGGATGCGCGAGGATCTCCTTCAGTTCTTCGGCATCGGCCGTCGCGCAACCTTGGGAGTGTCCCGACGCATCCGGCGCCGAGAGCGGCACGACAATCGGACCGGGCGATCCGGCGGGAGCTTCGTGGATATGCGCGCCCGTGAACGGCGCATCCGCATCGGTGACGTCAATCACCCAACAGACCTGACTCTGACCCAGATTGATGCTGATCGTCGCGCGTGATGAGCCACGCAGACCGTTCCACGTCGCCGCTCAACGCAAATGAACGCCGGCTCAGGAGAGAAGCCGTGCTGTCGATTCATTACAGTGCCAGTTACGCCGTTACCCAGCGAGTAAAGCGCGCGGCGCTATCGGCGACTCCGATCCGTTCGTCACAAAAAAGTTGCGGTACGACCACAGCTATTGTTTTATCGACGTTCATGCCCGACCACGTTGCTTGGGATGCGAAGAGATTGTGAAGGGGATAAGACGTGACGCTCAATCGACGCGAGTTCGTTCAATTGGCCGCAGCGATGGGGGCCTCGCTGGCGTGGGGCGGCTCGGCTCGAGCGTCCACGACCGGCTGGCATGAGCGGCGCGACCTGTATCCGGAGGGCGTCGCATCTGGCGATCCTGATTCGAGCAGCGTCATCCTCTGGACTCGGCGGCCGTTCGAGTCGGGCGGCCGACGCGTGCTCACCGTGGAAGTTGCCGAGGATGGTGCGTTCCGGCGAGTCGTCGCCAAGGCGTCCGCGCCGGTCTCCGCGGAATCGGATTGGACGACGCGCGTGCTGGTCGGCCATCTCAAGCCTGCGCGCGTCTACTGGTACCGCTTCACCGATGGCGAGGGGAACGGCAGCCGCGTCGGCCGGACGATCACCGCGCCGCTGGCGAACGATCCACGGCCCGTCAATTTCGCCTTCGTCAGCTGCCAGGACGTCAATGAAGGCAAGCTCAATGGCTACCGCCGGATGATCTTCGAGGATGAGCGCGCGGCGCCCGCCGATCAACTCGGTTTCATTCTCCACCTCGGTGATTTCATTTATGAGGTCGTCGAATATCCCGACGAGTTGAAGACGCGGTACGACCGCACGATCTACGACGTCGGCCGGATTCCCGATGGCGGTCTGAGCGGAGTCGGCAAATTCCATTACCCGCTCACGGTCGACGGCTATCGCGTCGTCTACAAGGGCTACCTTGCCGATCCGGACCTGCAGGACGCGCGAGCGCGTTGGCCGTTCGTCGCCATCTGGGACAATCACGAATTCTCCTGGCAGGGCCGTCAGAGCATCGTCCAGGCAGGGGGGCCTCCGCGACCGGGCCAGACTGTCAAGGTCGCGGCCAACCAGGCATGGTTCGAATACATCCCCGCGCGCGTGAAGGCGCCGAGCGGATCGCTCGACACGTTCGGCGCGGTGGCGGTGAAGAATGTCCCGATCGAAAAGTGGGACGACAATTACCTCGGGGACGAACCCAACAATCTGAAGGCCATCAACAGCCTGATCGCCTATCGGTCGTTGCGCTACGGCCGGCATCTCGATCTCATTCTCACGGACCAGCACAGCTTCTGCGGCGACGACCCGACCGATGCGGAGGGCGTGGTCAAGATTTACGATCCGACGTTCAACGGGATGTTCTCTGAACCGGCGATGATTGCGCTCGATGCCGGCCGCACGTTCAATGGCGGCAAACCGCCCGCCGAACTCAGTTTCGGCGACATACGCATCCCCAATCCGCGAAAGGATTCAGCGCCGCGCACGATCCTCGGGACCCGTCAGAAGCAATGGTTCATGGACCAGCTCCGTCGGTCGACGGCAACCTGGAAGATCTGGGGCAATTCGCTGGGGGCCCTCGATTTGCGGGCCGACCCGCAGAACCTTCCCGACGGACTGACCAAGAACACATGGCCGGCGGACACGTTCGCGGTGATGAGCAGCGGCGACTACGGCAGCGCCTACCACGAGCGTGGCGAGATCTACGACCTCATACGCGACGCGAAGATCACCGGATTCGCGATCGTATCTGGCGATCGTCACAGCTTCTGGGCCGGCTATGCCGCCTCGCGCCTGCCACCCGCCACGTTCGAGCCGATCGGAATCAGTTTCGTCGGCGCGTCGCTGGTCAGCCCCGGGGCGATGGAGGCGCATGAGCACAATCTTCGGAAGGATCATCCGCTCCGTGCGCTGTTCCTGGCCGATCGGCCGGAGGGTAAGCCCGCATGGACTTTCAACATGCTCCTCAGGCACGGCGTCCGTTCGTGCCTCGAATACGCGAAGAGTTTCGACCTGGAGCGCGCGCACGCCGTTTCCAATCCGCAACTTGCCCCGCACCTTGAATTCGTGGATATGGGCGGTCACGGCTATGCGACGGTGCGGCTCACCGGCGATGAGTTGCGGACCGAGTTCGTCTGCATTCCGCGCCCGATCACGCGCAGCGATCGTCCCGACGGCGGTCCTCTTCGCTACCGCGTCCTCCACACGGCATCGCTCTGGAAACCGGGCGAGCGGCCTGTGCTGCGCCAGCAAGTCATCGAGGGCGATCCCGGCCTTTCGATCTGAAAAGGCTCCAGGAACTCCCATGTCATAGCGCGCTCAGCTTCCACACGCCGATGCTCTTGTCGTTGAACGTCTCGCCGGCCTCGGTGCATTTCTCGTTGAGCAGGCGGAGCGGCGCCGGGAAGTTGAACGGCTCGCTGGTGAAATTCAGCGGCCGCCATTCGCCGCCAGTGGTGTCCTGGTTGGGCCGCGGACGCGTAAAGTTCGTCGCCAGCAGGTAGGTCGCGCCACTGGCTTTGAAGTTGGCGATCGCCTGCCTGATGTCGGCGTACGACAGGTGATTCAGCAGGTCGCGGCAGAAGACGGCGTCGGCGCGTGGCAGTGGATCGCGCAGCACGTTGGCGCGCTCGAACCGCCGATGCGGGCCCGCATGATGCCACTGGTTGTGCGCGATGAGCTCGCCGAGCACGTCGACGCCGACGTACTCCTCGACCCCGAGACGCACGTGCTGCATCCAGTTGAAGTCGCCGCACGGCGCGTCGAGCAGCGACCGCACGCCGAGACCCTCCAGCAGCAGCGGCAGCCGTTCGCGCAGTTCGGCCGTCTGTGCCAGGCAAGAGCCCGGTCCCGACAGCGATTCGATGCGCTGCCGTCGATACAGCTCGACGTTGGCGCCGAAGATCTCTTCGTACGGCGCTGACGGATCGGCCGGTCCGCCGCCGACGGCGCGGCGCAGCAGGTAGCGGAAGAACGTGCGCTCGGCCATGAGATCGGCGCCGCGGTGCGCCGTCGCGTAGTTGTTGATGGCGCCATTCGACATCATGTAGCAGATCGCACGGGCGTCGAACACGCGATCGTGCGACTCGTCGTCTCGTTCGGCGAAGAAGTCGCCCGGCGCGCTCCAGCACACCGGCTGGACACGCTCGCACGGCAGCTCGTGCCAGCCGCGATCGTTGGCGGCGACGATTGCCGACAGCGGATCGGCGCCGAGCGCGTTCCAGTAGAGCGGCTTCCGTGCGCGAAGGGTGTGACAGATCCGATCGTAGAACTCGGCGGCAATGCGGCTGCCGGAGCGGGCGGCGATGAAGGCATTGGAGATCAGGCCGACGCGCTCGCGATGACCGACGAAGTCGTGCTCGGCCAGCAGATCGAGAATCGGCTGCAGCGGCTGCATCACCAGGCAGTCGGCGTCGATCCACAAGCCGCCATACCGGTGCAGCAGAAAGGCGCGGATGTAGTCCGCGCGATGCGGTGCATGGAGCCGCGACAGATCGATGTCGCGATCGCGGTCGCGCATCCGATCGAAGAGCTCGGGTGTGAGGAACCGCACACCAGGTGCGTAGGCGGCGATGGTGCGCCGGCAGGCGCGAATCCAGGGCGGACACGGCCCCTCCCAGTAGGTCCAGATCGGCAGCGTCTCGCGCGGTGTCACTCGCGCGCGACCATTCGACGTCGTCAGGACGCCGGCCGCTGGCGGCGTCGCCGGAAACTCCTGCAGGAATCGCGTGCGGTCGCGTATCGCCCACACGCGCCGCAGCAGCGCCACGTTTTCGGCGTAGTGCGGATTGGTTCCGCTCGCCGCCGCCATGACGTAGCCGCCGGACGAGGGGTGATAGAGGTGGTACACGTGACGATCCGGCCGCGTCGTCGGTGCCGACCGGCCGAGCAGCGACACCTTGCGGTTCCAGGCGTTGTCTTCACCGCCCCAACCGCGGAATCCTTCGATCAGCCCGCCGTGGCGCTGCACGAAGTCACGCCGCACCAGACCCATGCCGCCGAAGCACACGGCCGTGCGGCGGCCGGAGTAGAACGTGTTGACGGGCTCGCAGTCGGCCGGATTGCGCTCGCCGCGCATCACGACCAGGGAATCCGCCTCCGAGAGATAGCGAACCGCCGAATACGGCACCAGGAAATCCAGCCGGCGTTCGCCCAGCTCCTTCAGGCTGTGCGCCACGAAGTCGCGCGGCGCGATCAGGTCGTTGTCCATCCACAGCACCGCCGCGTGGTCGGCGACCGCCGCGCCGGCATTCAGGACGCGCGCACGCTCGAAGGCGCCCCGATGTTCGATGAACAGATGCTTGTCGGCCCAGCGCTCGGCGGCGGCGGCGGCCACGGGGCGTTCGCCCATCTCCGAGACGATGATCTCGCCGACGCCGGACTGCTGCCGCAAGGCGATCAACGTCGCCACGAGTTGCGGAAGCCGCTCCGTTCCGCCGTGCGGCACGACCACGCTGACCCGGTCGGCCGGAGCGCTGACGGCAACCGGTGCTGCTGCTGGAATCACGACCACCTCCTGTGGGTTCTCCGCTTGGCGCGACACGACGGGCATCGTTGGCGTGGCCATCACCTGTGCACGGTGCCCCGCCGTCTCGATCGCCGGCTGCCAGAACCGCGCCCATTGATCCCGAAAGTCCCAGTGCCGCTCCATCCACGCGCGGTTACGCTCTCCCTCGGCTGTGAGCGCGGCCGGTCCTCTTTCGATCAGTTCACGCAGCACGCCTTCCAGCGACTCGAGCGTGCTGAACACGAACGGGACGCGATCGGCGTCTGGCGCGCAGCGTTGCAGCGCCTCTGGCACGCCTGGCAGCAGTCCAACGCCGTTGACCACGACGCAGCCCGCCGACAGTCCTTCCAGGCTGTTGCGGTGATAGCTGCCGGTGACGCACTCGTCGATGACGATGTGCGCGCGCCGCTTCATGGCCAACGCATCGGCGTGCGAGATCTGCCGGTCCGCAATCACTTCCAGGCGAACCGGCAGCGATGACGCCAGCCGCCGCAGCACGCGCATCGTCGTGTCGTAGCCCTTGCCGTGCCAATAGAGGCGATGCCCGATCGGATATCGCTCGTGGCGTCCCGACGGCGTGTAGCAGATCGTCACGATGTCCGGTTTGCGTTCCGGCATGTACGCCGGCTCCCACGTCGGCACCGGGTTCGGTACGGCGTTCCAGCCGGCGAACTCGGGCAGCGTCGCCTGGTATTGGCCGACGACGAGCGCTGGAAAACCTTGGCGTTCGAACCGCCGGTCGACGTTCCACATGTAGTTGTGCGCGAGCGTGACGACGGCTTTTCCGGCGATCACCCGTTCGTGGCGTGGATCGAGCTTGCCGTTGTGGACGATGACGGCGTCGGCGTCGCGGAGCGCGGAGTCCGCCTCCGACGGATGCGCCTGCCACTCGATGTCGCCGTCGAAGCTGACGCCATTGCCGTAGCTGCGAGTCGCCCAGACGCATCGACTGCGGTGCCCGGTCCGATTCGCGATGCATCGCGCCAGGATGGCGGGGACGCCCGCGACAGGCGTCGTCGCGTAGGACACGACGTTCAGTGTCGTTGCCGCGACGGGCGGGACAACCCGGCGACAGGACCCGCTCGCGTGGTCTCGAACACAAGTGAATTCGGGATCATGAGCGCGATCTGGTGCGATGTCTGCGACTGTTCCCTTGTCGAACGCCGTCAGCCGGCTCTGGGCACTCAAGTTGACGACGCGCACGCCGAGCGCGTCGAGGGCGTGACGGAGGCGACGGTATTCGGCGTCGATCGCGTCGAAGCGCCTGCTCAAGGGATGCGTTCCGGTCGCGGCGAAGAAGTGGTGGTCGGTGAAGTCGACGCCGATCAATCCGATCTGCGCCGCGCCGAGATGCACCGCGAGACACAGCGCCACATACGGTGAGTTGCGCGTGAAGTGCAGCACGTGCGGATCGTCGAAGCTCGTCCCGCCGTAGCGACCGAGACGGAACTTCACGATCGCCGGATGGGGCACATTCAGATCGAGCTGCGTGAACAGATACTGCGCGCGCGACAGCTCGACATAACGGAAACGATCACCCGCGAACTGCTGCCGTGGATTGAGCACCACCAGATACGTCGGGTCGAACTTGCGGCCGACGTCGTTGACGCCAATCGTGGTGAAGCGCTCGGGCTGATCGAGCAGGTTCAGCGACTCCCCGCAGCCGCACACGATCACCGTCTCGCCGCGATGGGCGTTTCGAAAGCCGGCGAGCGTCAGCGGCCGTGCTTGAGCGGTGACAGAAGCGGGCGGCATTGCGGTCACGGATTCGGCTCCAGGTCCTTCGGGCTCAGCGTCAGCTTCAGCCGCGGCGACCCGGTTTTCTCCTTCTTCTTCGGCGCATCACGATACGTGAACCAGCCGGTGATCGATGACGGGAAATCGCTTGCGTCCGCGGTCCCGCCGCCCTTGCACTTCAGTTTCTTGCCGCTGTGGCCGTAGGCGACCTTCACCGTCATGTTGACGACCGCCGACGTATTCGGCTGCATCGGTACGTCGCCGATCAAGGTCTTGATCGCGTTCTCGAAGCCGCTCTCCATCGTCGAGTTGTCGGACTGCGTTCCGGGAACCAGGTTCTGCCGCTGCCCGGGCCCGCCAAGCCGGTGGTTGACGAGGTGAAGCCGGCGGAAATACGGCGCGCCTTGCACGCGATTGGCATCCTGGAGGTAGGACCACCCGATCGGGCTGTGATACGGCGCCGAGCCCATCGGCCGATTCGCCGAGAGATCTTCGACGATGGCTTCCGTAGCGCGCCCGCTTCCATCGACGTTGAAAGTGAACTTCGGCCGGGGGAGGTCCGGATCGGCGACGTCCAGCACCTTGCCGCGCGCGAGGATGTCACCCATTTCCTCCAACGCCTTGTCGAGCTCCTTCGATTTGTCGTCGATCTCCTTTTGCGTACCTGTCGCTCCGATCTTGCCGCGCGCACCGAGCTGATCCAGCTCGCGGATCAACTTCTCGATCTGATTGCGCTTCTTGTCCGCTTCCTTGCGGATGTTGGTGTAATTCGCCGGAATGCGCGCGACGAGGTCTTCGAGATAGGCGCGATCGCTTTGCACGACCACGCGGACACCAGGCGGCTTCCCTTCCAGCGAAATCGTGTGCGGCTTGCCCTCGTCCGATTTGAAGCTGACTTTCTTGTTCCACCAGTCGAGCACGGCGCTGACGGCGCCTTTCGCCATCCTCACGATCCCGTCGAAGAGCGCCTTCAGCTTGTCGTAGATCGCCAGGATGGCGTTGTCGATGCCATCGCGGATCTTCTGGATGATTTCGCGAATCTTGTCGCCCACGCCGCCCAGTCCGACCTGCTCGGCCAGGAAGCCGATCACCGCCGGCGTTCCGCGCTTCATCGCGCCGAGCACGATCTCGGCGGGGCCCGCGAGCGCACCGGCGGCAATCTCCATCACCGCGTCGAGCCCGCGGTCGATCATCTCGAGGATCGTTCGCATCCATCGCACGGCGGTCTTGATCGCGCGATAGATGCGCCGGATCACGTCGAGCACTTCCGACAGGCCCGCTGATGCGGCCGCCGCCGCGGCCATCTCGGCGATCTCGATCGCCACCTTCTCGACGATCCACTCGACGATGCCTTCGAGGATCGTCTTGGCGAAGTCCTTGGCGTTGCTGATGATCGCCTCGGTCACTTCGCCCGGGCTCTTGCCCCGCATCTCCATGATCCAGTCCCACGCGCGGCTGATGCGGGCCCACCATTTCTTCAGCGTCGCCGCGGTGTCCTTGGTGATGCGGTTCTTCTTTTCGAGCAGGTCGATCACGTGGTTGACCGACAGCCCCATGATGTCGAGTGCGAGCTGCACCAGATCCCACGGGTCGGTCCAGCTCTTGGGCCGCTTGATCCCCTGCTGCGCGACCTCCGCGAACAGCCATCCTTCGAGCCCCGCCAGCAGGTTGTCGAACAGCTTGTCGGCGTACGCCTTGAACGCCAGACCGACCACGCGGACGCAGTTCTTGAGGAACTTGATCGGTGCCTTGGTGACGGCATCCCACGCCACCTGCGCCTTGGCGATCACCTTCATCAGCAGTTCGACGGGGACGTTGAAGACGCGCAGGATCAGATGGAAGGTCGCCTTGATCGCGCCCTTGAGATCCTTGGTCACGAAGATCAGGCGGATGATGTTCATCACGTCCGCCTTGGTCTTCTGCCACGCCTCGTCGTTCTTGACCAGCTCCTTGAAGATGTCGATCTGACGCAGGATGAGCGGAATGATCCAGTCGACGAACGGATCGCGGATGCAGCTCGGGATCTTCTTCCACAGCTCGCCGGCCAGCAGTAACGGCAGCCCGTAGATGTCGATGAGGAGGTTGCCGACCTTCTGGAAGAAGTTGAGGAGCGGCTGCAGGAAGGCCTTCAAGCGCTCCATCGCGGTCTCGATCCATTTGACCAGCGCGTTCAGCTTGTCCGTCGCCCAGTTGGCGAGGTCGAGCGCTTTGTTCGCCAGCCACTGCGCGGCGTCGACGAGGAACTGCAGGGCGCTGCTCGCGGCGGCGCCCACGACCTTGCCCAGGCCGTCGGCAAACTCACCGAGCTTGCCGCTGATCGACGCGGCCATCCTGGTGATCGCGCCGGTCATCTTGTTGATGCCCGCCATGAGCTGCGGGATGATCACGTTCTGGGCGTAGGTGCGCGCCTTGACGATCGCGTTGCCGCCTGGCCCGTTCGCGCGCAGCCATTTCACGGCCTGCACCACGCCGTAGATGGCGGCGCCGGCGAGCACGATCGGTCCGGCCGGCGAGATCATCACCAGGATGCCGCCGACGATCGCCGCCACCGTCCGGATCTTCTCCTTGTACGGTCCGATCTTCTCCTGCACCCAGTCCCAGGCGGCGTTGGCCTTTCCCTGGATCCACTGCAGGATGCCGTTCTGGCCCTCCGGTCCTTCACCGATGCCGATCTTGTTCTTGAGCCACGTCCACGCGCGCGCGGCGAGATTGCGCACCGGCGCCGTCTTGTCCCAGATCCACTCGGCGAGCGTCTGCAGCGCCTCGAACTGCATCGCCGCGTTCTTCTTGATGAACTCCCACACCGGCGCGCCGAACTTGTCCCACACGCCCTTGAGGAAGTCGCCGATCTTGCCGGCGATCTCCTGCAGCTTCTCGACGACCGGGGTGATGACCTTGGCCGCCAGCTCCTCGATCTTCTGGATCGCTTCGCTGATCGGTTTGCAGTCGTTCTGCGCGATCTTCGCCGCCGCATCCTGCATCCAGGCCACGAGCGGCCCGAAGTGCGTGTGCAGGAACGTGCCGGGCGCCGTGATGGCGCGCACGGGCGCCATCATCGTGTCGATGACGCTCTTCACCGCGCCGCTGACCTTGTCCTTGATCCAATCGAGCACGCCGGCGGGGCCCTTGCGGATGATCGGAACCAGGTTCGGCGCATAGCTTTCGAGCCGGTTCCAGATCGCCGACACGAGGAGGCCTTCGTCCTCGTCCTCGTGCTGCGGTGCAGCCCCGGCCTGGCCGCTCACCGTGAACGTGCTGCCCGCGGTGATCGCCTGCGACGCGCGCGCGGCTTCGTCTTCGTTCGCGGATCGCCCTGAGCACGCGCTGCACGCGCAGGACCCCCCGGTGCAGCGCTGTACGACGGCCGCGCCCTGCTGCTGCAGCACATGGGCGACCTCGTGCGCGAGCAACGCGACGTCGTGCGGAGCCGCGCGCTTGCCGAGGACGACGTGATGGCCGTAGGCGAATGCGCGTGCGCCGTGAGCCAGCGCCAGATGTTCGGCCGTTTCTCCGCGATGCACGCGCACTTCACCCAGGTCGGCACCGAAGCCGGCCTCGAGCTGACGCCGCACGTCGGGCGCGAGCGGTTCGCCTGGTCCGGCCAGTGTGATGACGGGGGCGCCAGGTCCCGCCGGAAGTGACGGCGCTTCTGAAACGGGTTTGACCTTGCGTTGCGGGTCCGCCGCTTTGCTGCCCGCGGGAACGAGCCGCACCATCGGCGCGCGCGCCGTCGAGGCGAGGTCGCGCTGGCGACGCGCCAGCGGCGACGACTGTTGCGGTGCCGCCGGGGCGGGGGTTGTCGCCGGCGCCGAGGATCGCGCGGGAGCGGGCATGGTCAGCGGGCGGCCGCGCGCACCCTGAGGGGCGACAGCGCGCCCTGCTTCCGGTACTCGCGTTCGACGGCCGCTTCGAAATGGCCCGAGGCGAGCGGCGAATCAGTTTCCGCCGCGAGCAGCGCCGCATGCAGCGCGACGTTGCGAATCTGCGCGCCCGACAGCGCGCAGCGTTGCACCGCGCCGTGCAGCAGCTCCAGATCGATGTGATGGCGGGCCGGCAGGTGCAGCTGCCAGATCGTGAACCGTTCGGCCGCATCGGGCAGCGCGAACTCGATCACGACATCCATGCGCCGCTGGAACGCCGTATCGATGCGCTCGCCCGCATTCGTGGTGACGAGCAGAATGCCCTCGTACGACTCGAGACGCTGCAGCAGATAGTTGGTCTCGAGATTGGCGTAGCGGTCGTTGGCACTCTGCACGCCGGTCCGTTGCGTCAGCAGCGCATCGCCCTCGTCCAGCAACAGGATGACGTCGAGCTCCTCCGCCCGCGCGAACACGCGCTCGAGGTTCTTCTCTGTCTCGCCGATGTACTTGTTCACGACGGCCGACAGATCGACCCGGTACAAGTCCATGCCCAGTGTTCCCGCCAGGAGGCGCGCCGCCAGCGTCTTGCCGGTGCCGCTCGGTCCCTTGAAGAGGGCACGAACGCCGGGTCCGACGTCGCTCAGCGCTTCGCCCGCAAAGGTCCCCAGCCTTTCGCGTTGACGGCACCGCGCCGCCAGCGTCGTCAGTTCGTCGAGCGTTGCGGACGACACCGCGAGCGCCGACCAGTCGCCCGCGCAGTCGACGCGCTGGGCGAGCGCGTCGAGGCCGGACCGATCGAGCGTGCGGACGGCCGCACGCAGTTCACCGGTTCCGATCGAGCCGTCGCCGTCGACCTCGCGGGCGGCATTCGCCAGGCTGGCGCTGCGCACGATGTTGCCGCTCGTCATCCGCAGGTTCGCCAGGCCAGCCGACTCGGATCCAAGCGCCCTGCGCCACAAACGCTCGCGAAGCTCCGGACCCGGCGGTGGTACGCGGACGGTAATCGCGCGGTCGGACAGCGCTCCCGTCACGCCGCCCGAAGCGCCGAGCGTCACGAACACCGGCGCAAGACCCTCCGGCAGTTCGGGCAGCTCGAACGACTCCGACGGACCGGGCTCGGCCGCCACCAGCAGCGCGGCATCGAGCAAACAGGCGAGCGACGCGGCGGTGCGCCAGCGCAGATCGCGCGGCCCGTCGAGCCCCTTGATTTCGAGCGTGCCCTTGCCGATTGCGCCGGCGATTGCGCGCGCAAACGTCCGTCGTCCGTTGTGACGCGGCCCGCGCAGGACGACCGCCGCGGCCACCCCGCGATCGATGAGTCGTGCGAGACGCTCGCCTTCGCTGCGCAACGCATCGGACACGATCAGCGCGTCCAGCGGGCGCGCCGTGTCCGGCCGCCGGTACTCGGCCCAACCGATCATCGAGATCAGATCGCCGCCGCGAATCGCCTCCGACGCCGCCGGGGTGACGCGAAGGCCGGCGCTCTCACCGGAGGCCGGTTCGACGAGGCCCAGCGCCTGCAGCCGGTATGCACCGCCACGCGCGCCGCTCGCTTCCTCGTCATGCCAGGCGCCGAGCAGACCCACGGTGGGCCGATGCAGTCCGAGTCCTCCTTGCAGCGCATCGAACACCATGCCGAACCGCGGATCCTCGTCGGGCAGTCCGATCTGCGCCAGCAGCGCGACATCGTGCGGGCGAAGTCCGGCGGCATCACGAAGCGCGGCAAGCGGCAGCCGGATCGACGCCGCGCGTTCCCAGGCTTCGATGGACGCCTGCCATCGTTGCGACGCCACCGCGAAGCTGGTGTCGTCCAGACCCGCTGCCGCAATCTCGTTGAAATAGCCGGCGAGAAACGGGAATCGTTCGTGCGCCGTCGCGGCGGATCCGAAATGCAGCGTCGTCTGCTCGATGACGCGCAGCAGCGCAGCGTAGAAGTAGAGGGCGAAGTGTTGCTGGGGCGTGTGCGCGAGCGCGGCGAAAAAGCGATCCACGGTACCTCCTATTGGTAGTGGAACGCGATGATGCGTCCGGCCGAGGGCACCCATCCCGGATCGCGATCGAGGCCGGCCATCCGGATGATCAACGGATGCGCGGCGAGATCGAACGTCACGTCGAGCCGCGTGGCCGATAGCGCAAGGCGCCCGGCACGCGCGCACAGAAACGGCAAGGCGGAGGATGGCTCCATCCCGAGCGCGGGCGCCGCGCACTCGGCGAGCTGGGACGTCCACTCCCCGATCCGCAACGGAAGATCTCCTCGGCCGTTGGTGCCGAGCTCGTCTCCCGGTGATTCAGACGAGTCGCGACCCGCAAGGTCCGCGAGCAGGCTCCACACGGAATCGGCCGCGAACGCGTTGCCGATCACACGTTCGCCGACGAGCGCGAGGAAATCGGCAATCGACAGATCCAGGCCCGGCCGCGCAGGCTGTGTGAAGTCGCCGTACAGCTCGAGGTGCAGAGCGAGATTCACGAGATAGACGATGCCGGCGAACTCGCTGTCGACGATGCGCACCGGCGGCAAGCCTTCGTCGACTTCGGTTCGCGTGACTGCGTCAGGCGCGGGGGACGACCAGGGGAGTTCCTGTGGCGACGCGTCACGCGGATCGACCTGGCGTTCCGTGGATGAGGACTCGACAGCATCGTGCGTCGCGATTTCTGGACGCGCTGAGCGAAGAGACGGAGTCGCCGCTGGAAGGGTCGGCCCATCGTCGTGCGGTGAATCCTGCGTTTGTTCAGGAGTGATCGCGTGCAGGGTGGACTGTGGACGGAACTGGACGTCGGACCGCGGAGTGTGTCGTCGCACGGCCGTGACCGTCGGTTCAACGTCGACGCTCGACCACCACGGGGCGTGACTCCGTAGCACCGCGGTCGTACCAGGTGTGCGAGCAATGGCCGGGGCGCGCGCGATGAGGAGTGCGAGTCCGGCGAAGCCCCGCTGTTCGGGCAGGAGTGAAGCGAAATCGACGGACGCGTCGCCTCGCAGCGCTTCGGCTATTCGCCGCCGCACGGGCGCTCGGGTTGCGGCAGCGGCTGGATCGGGACCTTCGACGATGTGGCCGGGGATTGCGCTGCTCGAGGAGGTCGACCACTCACCAATCGCGAATACCGACGCCACGGCGGCGCCGAGCTGCTCGCACAATGTCTGCGGCATTACGCGAATCACCGGCATGAGGCACCGCGCGCGCGCGAGCCGCTCCATCGCTGCGGGTACCAACGTCGGTGAAGACAGGAATGCGCGATGGACGATCGCCTCGCTCAGCGTGTCGCCGAAGACGCCTCGCCACCACCAGGCCTGAGCCGCGCCGCTCCGCCAGTCGCGAGCGAGACAGGCGAGCAGTTCGGCTTCGTCCACGAAGAGCACGGCGCGTGCGTCTGCCGGAACCGCATCACGAAACGGCCGCACCGCGACGCGCATCAGCGATTCCATGTGCTCGCCAATCGCCGTCGTCCACTGCTCCGGACGCGGCGCATGGGCAATCCGCATGTGACGCACGCAGACGATGGCTCCGGCCGGCACACACGTCGGCCGCAAGCTCACACGATCGAGCGTGCGACCGAGCTGCAGCCGCAGCGCGAGTTGATCGTCGGTTGGACCGATCGCGCGCAGCGTTCCGATGCGATCGTGGGCGAGATCGGTCAGCATCCTCCGCCCATCAGCCGATGCCTCGAACGGCCAGGCCCGCCGTGATCCCCCTCAACAGGGCATCGGCGCGCAGCTCGTTTCCACCAAAGGCGCCGGCGATTTCAGTCGCCGTCTTGCCAGCCAGCGCGCCAACCGTCACGTCAGCGCCGAGCATGTCCTTCAGGCTCTTCTCTTCGGCGCGGGTCACCGGCGCCAGCGTCCCGATGCCCAGGCTCGAGCGGCTTGCCGTCTTCGCGCCCTCGACGACCTTGGTGGCCGCGTCCGCGCTCAGGCTCGTCGCCGCCGCCACCGCGGCGGGATCGGCCGCGGCGAGCGCGTCGACCGTATCGAAGCCAGCGCCGGCCAGCTTCGCCGCCGTCAGCGAGTCGACGCCGGACCACAGAGCCACGCTTGTCGACGGCGCGAGCGCAATGGAGCTCCGCGTCATGACACTCACCGCTTCGGCCGTCAGCGCATTGACCGCTGCGTCGCGTGTTGCGGCTGGCGCCGCATCGAGCCCGAGGGCCTCGACGATTGCCGCCTTTCCATCGGCACGCGCCGCGTTTGTCGCGAGCGAGCCCTTCGAGTTGATTCCAACCTTGGCGAGATCGGTGATCTGCCCCGACGAGAGGCCCATGCCCTCGAGCGACCAGGCCTCGGGCGTGACAATGTTTCGCGCCTTGTCGATCAGCCGCTTCGCGTAGCCGCGGCTTCCCAGCTTGTCCGCCAGCTTCTCCTCGTCGGCATTGGCGAGCGCGACGTCGTCGAGGATGCCGAGGTCTTTCATCGCCTTGTCGACGGCCTTGTCGACGCCCAGATACTTGCGATCGGTGTTGATGCCTTTGACGGCGCCGGCGGCATCGGCGATGAGATAGTCGGCAAACTCCTCGGGTTGACCGGTGGCGTCGACGATCAGCTCGCCCCAGCTCCACGCCAGGTCGTTGATCTCGACAATCTGGTTCTTGTACAGCCGCTTCATCACTTCTTCGCCGATGCCCGGCACGTGTTCCTCGCGAATGTCGACGCGGGCCTTGGTGATCGCCTCGCGCGGAATGATCTGAACGGGCGCGGCGAACCGCCCGAACACGGCGTAGGCGGGCGGCGTGTACGGGATGTCCCGCGGATCGCGCGACGGCTGAAAGTTCGGATCGATGAAGAGCAGCGGCCGGTGCTCGCCAATCCGGGGGTCCTCGAGCTCTTCGTAGAACCACTTCTGCCAGGCCCGCAACCAGCGCTCGACGTTCTGCCGATCCGTGTCGTTCAGCAGTTCGACCTCGACCATGTGCTTCCACGGCTGCACGTCGGCGTAGATGATTTCGCCGGTCCGCGCAACGTACCGGTTGCTCGGCTGCGACTTCGAATACATGCTCCGCTCGGCCATGCGCATCTTGTCGCTGGTGACGGCCACCTCGCGTTCGTACTTCCGCTGCACGTCGTAGTAGTAGGCTTCCTCGAACTCCGTCGCCTTGGGGACGATGCACACCTTCAGTTCGCGGATTCGTACCGTTCTGATCCCCGCCACGTCGACGCATCGACTCGGTTCTCTGTGATCTTTCACGACGGGCGTGAACAGCAGCTTCGTGTCGATCTGGGTTCCGCGTGACGTCGGGCCGACGTTTGGTTTGCTGGCGTTCTGGTACCCGCGGGCGCTGCCGGTGAGGGTGTAGGTTGCGGCCGGCAAGTCTCTGATCAGCCAATTGCCCGATGACGGATCGAAGACGGCACTGCGCGTCACGCCGCCGCCAGCGGCCGTAATCGCCTCGACGCGGCCGGCGAGACGAGCGCCATTCGTGCTGTCGATCGGATCGACGGCGATGGATCCGTTCGGCAGCGGCGACAGCGTGACGCCGAGATCGACCGTTCGCCCGCCGACGACGGTCGCGCTCTGTGACTCGACGGGCACGTAATCCGCACCGGTGATGGCCACGCGGTGGAGGCCCGGGATGAGCTCTGGAATGGTCACGACGCCGCCGTCGCGCGTGGTGGCGCGCGTCACCGCTCCGGTCGCGGCGGCCGCGGTCACCTCGATGGCTTCGGTCGACCCGGGCGTCGGCGACAACGTGACGCGGATGTTGCCGTTCTGCGAGCGGGCGAACACGACGAAGGTTTCACCGGCGATCTGCTCCGGCACCTCGAACACGCGCACCGGCACCGGTGGCGTCGTCGCCAGCGCAAAGGGTTCGTCGAACCACGATCGCTCCAGGATCCCGCGCAGCAAGGCGGCATCGACCGGCGTCACCGCCGGCGGCGCGTGTGGTCCGAGAAACGTCCTCCAATTGAAGCCGCCGCTGCCGGTCGGCAACCAGCCGCCGGCTGGCAGGATGTCGAAGTACGTGCTTGCCGCGACGCCTGCAGAGCCGCCGAGCAAGCGGACGATCTCGAGCTGTGATTGAAACTGCAGGAATGCCGCTTCCGATTCGGCGATGCGCCGTGGGCCCGCCAGTCCGCGCCAGGCGTCGATCGCCGCCGCATCGAGGAGCCGACGCCGCGCCGGCCACATGTCGACGAAGCTGATGCCGCTGGTGTTCAGCACGACGATGGCAAGCGGCACGTCGCACGATGTGAGGTCACCTCGCGTGCGCATCGCGTCGAGGACACCCCATGACGGCTGCACCGGCTCGACCGCCGTGAGATGCGCGGGATCGGCAAAACCGAGCGCGCGCGTCCCGAAACACAGGTGTGCAAGCAGATTCCGAAGTCGCTCGCGTGCGGTGACGTTGGATGGCGGCAGCAGGCTCAGGACCTGCGATCGCACCGTGTCGTCGATGCCGTCGAGCGACGCGATCGCGATCGGCACGAGCCTGAAACGGACGCCCGACACCGTGAACCGCGCACCACAGGCGCCACGTCCCGCAGCCGTCGTATTCGGATCGCTCACAAGCGCCGTTTCGCTGTAGCCGGATGCCGGCGCGATCGTCAGGACGTACGCGCCGTCGCCGGAGTACGACGCTGGCGGTGCGGGCTCGCACTGCACGAACAGACCCGACGCGGCGTCGGGCATACTCGCCGCGGGAACGAGTGCGACCTGTGCCGGGTCTGCGAGATAGAGCAGGTTCCCGAGACGATTCAACGCGAGGCCGCGCGTGACCTGCACGCGCGGCGGGTTCGTGCTGACGACCGACACGTCGAGGCCGTCGGCGACGCCGTCGCCGATCGCCTCGGCGAGCAGGCCGACCTGCATGCTCGTGGCCTTCTGCTCGGCGCGAAGATCCTCCGCCGACAGCAGTCGTCCGTTGAAGAAGTTGTTGCGCTGCAGGCCGCCGTCGAGAATCGGCTGCAGTAAATCTACGGCGCTCATGATTTGATACCTCGCCTGGACGCTACGTACCGGTCGCTGAAGCCGGGCACTACGCCCGGCTCTACGTCAACGGCGCAAAGCGGCCGACCTCCACCATCAGCTCCAGTCGTCTCAGTTGGTCTTCGGGGAGGCGGGCACCTCGGACACTCATGACACGCACCACGAAGCTGTCTCCCAGGAACTCGACGAAGTTCGCGATGAACATCAACTCGAGGTTTGGGGAAACCGGCAGGACCTTCACGATCAGCTGTGACGTCGGATCGCGTGGCGGCTCGTATTTGTTGTAGGTGAGGGTGATCGTACCGGTGGCCGCGTCGATGCCGGTCACTCTGAGCCCATCGAACACCGGATTGCGAACGCCTCCGGGACTGACGATGCCCGCGGCGACGACCGCGTAACGCGATCGCGCGCTCGAAGGAATCTCGACGAAGCGACCGACGAGGATCGCGGGATCGCCTGGATCGCCTTGCGGACCCTTGTCGCCGATCGGCCCTTGTTCGCCACGCAATCCCTGCTCACCCCGGGGTCCCTGGTCGCCGCGCGGTCCTTGCTCGCCGCGCGCGCCCTGTTCACCGCGCAGCCCCTGTTCGCCGCGCGGACCCTGCTCACCGCGGAGTCCCTGGTCGCCACGAGGGCCCTGCTCACCGCCGGGTCCCTGATCGCCGGTCAGACCCCTGTCGCCAATCGGCCCCTGCTCGCCGCGCAGTCCTTGCTCGCCGCGTGGGCCCTGCTCGCCGCGCGGGCCTTGTGCGCCGTCAGGGCCTCTGTCGCCAATGAGTCCCTGCTCGCCCCGCGGTCCCTGATCGCCGGTAGGGCCTCTGTTACCGATCGGGCCCTGTTCGCCACGCGGACCCTGATCGCCGTCGGGACCTCTGGTGCCGGCGAGTCCCTGTTCGCCGCGCGGACCCTGTGCGCCGTCAGGACCCCGGTCCCCGATCGGCCCCTGTTCGCCGCGCGGGCCTTGCGCGCCGTCGGGACCTCTGTTGCCAATCGGTCCCTGTTCGCCGCGCACGCCCTGAGGGCCATCCGGGCCTCTATTGCCGATCGCCCCCTGCTCGCCGGGCGCTCCCTGCTCGCCGCGTGGCCCCTGCTCGCCCCGCGGTCCTTGTTCGCCGCGCGGGCCTTGCTCGCCACGTGGGCCCTGTTCGCCGCGCGGACCGCGTGCGCCGATACCACCGCCACCACCGCCGCCCGCTTCTCCCGGTCCGCATAACGCCCACTCCTGGAGCAGGCGCAGGTGGCCGAGGATGGGGCGATCGTGTTCGTCGATGAGGATGTCGGCCGCGTCATCGACCACGCCGGCCGCGTTCAGCGGCACTTCGAGCTTCGCGAGCAGCAGACATGATTCAGGGGATGCGGCCGCGGCCGACACCGGTTCGCCGCAGCCGTGACAGGCGCCGAATTCCTGGTGCCAGCGCGGACGCAGCTCGGTGACCCACACGCGCAAGGCAGCGTGGAAGAATTCGCACGCCTCGGCGCGATCGATGATGAACCGATCGGCCGGCGAGATCAGATCGAACCGCGGGAATGCGGGTGAGCCGGGCGCCACCGCGTCGCGCAACAGCTTGAGAAAGTCGTCGACGGTGCCGCTCGACGGAGGGTCGGCGATCTCGACGGTGTCGTTGATCCAGCGGACGAATTCGCGGATCGCGTGCTCTTCGTGGTGGTCCGGAGCTTCGAAGCGCAGCTCGAGACGGAACGCGTCCTTGATCCGCGACGCCTCCATCGTGTCGGCTTCGGAGCGGCACGGCTCGCCGGGAATGGGCCGCAGGTCGGTCTCGCACGTGTCGTAGCAGAGCACGACATGGATCGGCAGCATCGCCGCCGGTGATGAGGAGACGTCGAGCGCGACGCGGTCGTGGTGGTGGCGGAGCCATCCGTTGATCGACGCGCATTGCGGCGGCGTCACGCGCACCATGTCGCCGCGTGGCGTGATCGCCGTTCCGCAGGACACCTGCACCTTCGGATCGATGCCCACGCCTTGTTGCACCGACACCTGCAGGCCGTTCAGCGTGCCGTAGCCGTGCACGTCGGTGTTGATCCAGCGCAGGCGGCCCGACGTCCACGCGAACTCCTGGTCGAGATCGTCGGCACCGAGGATCATCCCGAGCGTGTACTTCACGTGCTTGGTCGGGTCCGGCGTCTCCATCTCCGCAAACGCGCTCGGTGCCGCACTAAACGTCGCCATGATGTCCTCGTTGCATTTCAACGTAGCGTCCGCGTCAGGCGGACCTGAGGGCCACCTGAAGGTCGCCCCTACAAGTTTGTGAAGCTGGTCACGGCCCGCCCACGCGCGCGGATCGACCGACGCGATCGCGGCCGATCTGCAGGCGATCGGGCGCCGCATCGCCCTCGTGCGCCGCCAGATACGCTTCGGCGAGATAGTCCTCGCCGAGCACCATCGGTCCCATCAGCTCGGGCGACCGGCTGCCCTGATCGATCAGGGTGTCGTCTCCAAGCCGCGCCTGACCAAGACGAAAGAGCGCCCAGTAGAACCGCGTGTCGTACACCGTGTGCGCCGGCTTCTCGAGATCGAGAACCGCCCTGGCGCGCGCCAGACGTCGCTGCTGCGCCGGCGTGTCGGTGCGGAGGTCCTTCGGTACCGGCAGGAGCACCGTGAACCGATGCGCCGTGCCATGCATGGCGATCACCGTGCCCTCGAACTGGAACCAGTCGCTCAGGGCCGCGCCATCTGTGGGCACGCGATCCGGAATGGCGACGTGCGCGAAGCGCGACCACGTCCTGCCCCATGCCGTCGCCAGCGCGCCAACGGTGCGATACCGCCTCGCGAGGAAGGCATGCCACCGCTCGCGATCGGGATGCGGCGTGGCGAGAAACAATTGCCAGTCGTTCTTGATCTGGTCCCGTGTCGGCTCTTGCGTCGGCAGCCGCACGGCAGCGAACGACGACCACGTCGTCTGATGCGCGGCGTTGAGCGCGGACACCGACCCATGGCGCCGCTGGAGAAACGCCTGCCATCGACTGCGCTCCGCGCCGCCGACCCGCGGCACGAACCCGAGCGTCTTTTCCGCGAACGCCGCCCACCCGTCAGGCGCTCCGGCAGCGACCAGTGGGAACTGCGCACCGGAGCTCAGCGCGAACGCTTCACGGTATCGGCGATGCAGCTCACCGCCGCCGAGCGTGGGCTTCCAGCGCGCGGCCGGATCGAGGACCTGCGGTCCGGGCACCGCCGTGGTGACATCGCCGACGAGTGCTGCCGGCGTCCGACGCGCGCGAAACCGCTCGATGATCCGCACCGGCGCCGCACGGCGTGCCGCCGCATCGGGCTGCGTGAAGAGTCGATCGTCCACGCAATCGTCGAGCGCCAGCCGCAGCGCCACCTGCAGGCCACGCTTCGTCCCCCGCATCGCGAAGAACTCGGTGGCGTGACGAATGAACAGCCGGCGCCTGTCCTCGTTCCAGTCGGGATCGATCGCCACGCCAAACCATTGCGCCAGCCACTCGAGCGTGTCTGCCGGCGCGCTGCGGACGTCGAACAACATCTGTGCGGCGGCGATTCGATCTTCGACGGTGGTGAAAATCCCCTCGAAGTTCGCCAGGAACCGATCGAGGAACGACGCCGACACGGCATCGTCGCGGTAAACCGCCGGCAAGTAGCGGTCGAGATATGAGAAGCGCGGGTACCACGCGCGCAACGCCCGCAGCCGCGGCGTGCTGCGGCCATCGCCCCACAGCACCAGCTTCACTTGCAGATAGCGGCCGCGCGCGCGCTGGAACAGCAGCTCGAACGTCTGCAGGCCAGCGGCCTCGCTCACATACGGCAGCTCCGGTCCATCGTTGCGCGGACGCGGCGCGGGTTCGCTCTCCCAGTCGGCGAGGTCGAGCTCGGACCGCATGTCGAGCGGATCGGTGCTCTCGGGAACACCGAGGAGACATCGCTCGGCCGGCTCCAACCACTCGGGGAGCGTCAGGTCACGCCAGTCATCCGACGCCCGTGACCAGACGTCGACGCCGGCACCGGACGGAATGCAGGCGTCGAGCATCAGGCGATGCCACACGCATGCGGGCTCGCCGCTGTCGAACACCGGCGACCAGATCTCGCCCTCCTCGGCGTATCGCGGACGATCCTGTCGCTTGAGCGGCACCCACGTGTCGCCGCTGTCGTACCAGGGTTCTCCCTGTGCGGCGGCGAGCGCACGGCCCGCAAACAAGCGCATCGGGTAGTACTCGGCCAGCGCGTGCAGGACGAGATGATCGCCGGTCGTGTCGACGCCGAACGCGTACGCCTGATTGCCGTCGCTGCCGACGATGTAGAGGCGCGCCGAGCAGGTGTCGGGGTCCGCAGACAGGCGTGGTCCAAGCGCGAAATCATGTGCGACCAGCGTGAAGGGCTTCGCGCCCGGTGCCGGTGCGAGATGTCGCAAAACGGTGCGCGTCGAGGCGGGTGCACCGCGGGCCGCGCCGTTCTGCAGCCAATGCACGCGCGCAAACCCGTCGCCGCCGTCGCGCTCGAGCACCAGCACGCCGCCAACGGGAAGCGCCGCGATCGCCACCGCGACGATCGATCCAACCGGCCAACCCTGTCCGGAGGGCACGGACGGTCGCAACCAGATCGGCGCGCTCCCGTCGGCGCAGGTGAACCAGCCCTCGTCTGGTGGCATCGAGCCCGGGCGCTGCACCACGACATCGAAGTGGTGGTCCATCTCCCAGAGGCGACGATTGGTGCGATCGAGAACCCACACGCCGCCGCCTTCACGTGCGTCGAGATCGAAGGGGTCGAACGGCACCGGCCACAACCGCTGGCGGGGTGCGCCACCGGAATACAGATCGAAGATCGCGACGCCGGCCGCGCCCACGCCGCCAACGATTCCGGCAACGAGGTAATGGTCGTGCGTGATGGTGAGACCCTGGAACATCGGTGCCGCAGCCGGCGGACGCGTTGCCGGCGTGAAGCTGCCGTCCTCACTCGGCTTGGGTTCAGCGCATGTGTCAGCGACCGGCCAGAACGTCGACATCTTCTGCGAACCGGTGGACCAGACGAGGATCGAATGCCGATCCGGTGCGATCCAGTACCAGTTGCCGAACCGATCGCGTGCGGCGCCGCGGAGATCGTCGAGGGTCACCGGCCGTTCGTTCCTGCCGCCGGGAAAACGGAACGTCTTGTCGCCCAACGTGACGTCGTACCGTGCCTTGTTCCACTGGAGCGGGCGCGGCTCGTCGGAGGGCGGGGAGTCCTCGGGCGGAAACGCCTTCGCGCCGTGCGCGGTACGCGCGCGCAGCCAGTCGGCTTCGCCGAGCAGCAGATGGAAGCGCGTACCGTTGACATCGATCACTCAACACTCCTGCGGCACGACGGGAACGGGCACGAAGCCCACCGCCCCAGTGCCGGGTCCGCCGGCGCCCGGTGTGAGTCCGCGCACGTCGGCGAGCGGCAGCGCAGGACCCACGCTCACCGCGATGCCGGCGATCCGCGGCAACTCGAGTCCTCTCATGTCGACCGAATCGCGGCTGGTCGTATCGTCGTCGCCCGCGAGCAGCAGCTGCCTCACGGCGGTCACCCCGGGCACACGTGCAATCACGGCGGCGAGCTCCAGCGCCACCACCGGCTTTCGCAACGGCCACCCATGCGGCGTGGTCGATGTGGGCTTGGTGAAGACGGGCAGGAGCCCATCGGGACCGACGTCGGCTCCTTCCGGCGGCAGCGGTGACAGCGTCGTGCGCAGCGCCTGCTCGACCGCCTGCCTGACCTCGGCGATGCTGCGTTCCGTCGCGACGTCGACGCCGGCCGAGAGCCAGATGTTCTTGTAGACGGGCCCGCGTAGAAACACCTCCGTCGTCACCAGTCGCCGCGGATCGAGCCAGTCGCAGATCGCGTCGAGGAACAGCCGATCGGGGCGCGGGGCATCAGGCTGCTGGGGATCGCGACGCGGAATCACGACCAGCGTGACCGCGCCAGGCGCGTCGCCCGGTTCGTTGGTGCCGAGCTCGGGACTGGCCGCAGGGATCACGTCGACGCGCCCGATCTCGACGCCAGGAGTGCGCCAGGTGATCGCGGCGAAATCCTCCGCCGAAACCAGGCGGTCGCGATGTTGCAGCCAGCGCTGCACTTGCTTCTCGCCTTGTTCGACGGTCTCGGCATCCGCGCCGCCCCAGGTGCGGACCGGATTGGTGACGGTGAATCCCGGCGGCAGCGACGGTCCTGTCTTGATCGCGCCCTCATTCACGTTGCCGGCGGCGCCATCGCTGTAGTCGTAGTCGGCGACGAGCACGGCGCCAAGCGGCCCGCGCGCGCCGTGGAAGCCGTCGCCCAGACGAATGTCGCCAGCCTCGGCGTCGAGCGCGAACACGCGCGACGGTTGCGGCTTTGGTTGCGGCGCTCCCGGTGGCATGCGTGGATCCACCACGGGCACTTCCGGTCCTGCGGCCGAGAGATCGTCGACGAGGGTCCACTCTTCGGGTGGCTCGCCCTCGACGCGCGTGACGAACAGCTTCACCGAGTCGGCAAGCACCGGGCGATGTGCAAGATGCAGGAGCTGATCGGGCGCGCCGGTCCCATCGGGTAGACGCTCGGCGACGACCCGCGCGCGCTGCGACACCATCGACGCGTTGATGCCGGCCCACAGAATCCTGGCTCGCGCAGGCCCGGCCACCGAGAAGCGCAGCCAGGTGAGCACGCGAGCCTCGACGCTGGTGTCCTCGATCGCCGGTGGGAAATCGCCGACGCCCGCCTCGAGCGGATCGAGATTGGTCCACAACTGCAGTCCGGCCTTGTCGGGCAGCGTGATCTGCATGGTGCCCGGGCGTGTCATCACGTCTCCCGCGACCACTGGTATGGCGCGGTAGCGTGGAACGCGTTCCGCTTCGGCCTGCGGCAACTCGCCGCCCGGTGGAACCAGCGGGATATCGCACCTGATCTGGGCGTCCTGCTCCGGATCGGCCGTACCGCCAGGGGTGAGGCGGCGGGTCACATCGGTGAGCCACGGCACGATGCCGACGGTCACCGTCTTCGAGCCGATGAGATCGCGGA
>Ga0081539_10001210_pt1 | contig 46292 bp, 37 predicted proteins | sample TabmetS4T2R2_FD_71023 | JGI IMG/M metagenome (GOLD analysis project Ga0081539, IMG submission 71023) | Tabebuia heterophylla rhizosphere microbial communities from the University of Puerto Rico - S4T2R2 | ecosystem: Host-associated > Plants > Roots > Rhizosphere ... | reverse complement strand
GAGCGGCCGATCGGCAGGTGTCTCGGATGGCGCGACGCCGTCCGTTCCCGGCGCGGGGACCGTCGTCGCGCACTCGCCGGCATGACGTCAGGCCGGTACGCCGGCAGTGCCGCGAACGTCAAGAGAGCGGCGAGATGACACGCCGTCGCGAGGCGATTGCGCCGCTGCGGGTCCTCCTCGTAGGGATCGAGGAAGGAGGCCGTCATGCCGGAAAAGGAAACACTGGAGAGAGCCGAACGGGACAAGCGCCAGGGAAAATCCCCCTCGACGCAAGCCGGTGAGTTCGTGCGCGAGGAGATGCATCACATTCGCGAAGGGAAACACGGCGCCCGCTCGACGAAGCAAGCGATCGCGATCGGTTTGTCGAAGGCGCGCCGCGCTGGCGTCAGACTGAAGCCGCCCGCCAAAGGAACGACGGCGCGGAGGACACGGCGGAGCGCGCAAGCGGCGATGCGGGCCGGTCGCTCGCGGAAGAAGCCGTCACCGAAGCGCTCGCGCGCGACCCAAGCGGCCCTACGCCGCGAGGGGCGCTCGGCAGCATCCCGCCGGGCGCTCGCACGTCAGGCGCGCTCGGCCGCACGCCGCCGTGGTGCCCGCGCGCGTTCGGCCTCGGCGAGGAAGGCCGTGCGGACGAAGGGATCGCGCGCGCGGTCCGGGGCGGCGCGGAAGGCCGCCGGCTCGCGGGGGCGCCGCAGACGGGGAGCGGACCGGGGGGGGGGGGGCGGGCGGGGGGGGGGGGGGCGGGGGGGGGGGGGGGCGCGGGGGCGCGCCGCGCGGCGCTGGAGGCGTGGCGCAGCGCCAACCGCGTCGGCGAGTTCCGCGACGCGATCGCGGCGATCGGGGCGGTGCACGCCAATGCCATCGCGCAATGGCGCCGCGCGGCCGAGGCGGCGGGACCGCGCGCGGCGGAGATGGTGCAAACCCATCCCGGCGCCTGCGCCGATCTGCGTGCGGCGCTGGCGGCGCCGGCGATGCAGGTGGCGTGGCGCCTGCCGGGCTTCCAGCGTTCGGCGGAGGCGGCCATGGGTCCCCGCCTGCCGGGCAAGGGGGCGCAGTCGCCCGGCAAGGGACGGCTGCACAGCCTCGCGCAGCTCTCGGCGCTGGCGATCGGCGCGATGGACCGGGCGGGCAGCCTCGAGGCGGCGCGGCGGGACCGCGCGCTCCGCACCGCGCGCGAGACGGCGGCGCTGGAGGCGGTGCGCGCGCTGGGCCCGATCGTGGTGGCGGGCCGCGTCATCCGCGAGGACCGCATCCGCCAATGGGGCGAGGAGGAGCAATCCGTCTTCCAGCTCCGCTGCGCCGGTTTCGCCCGCGCGGAGGACGGGCAGCGGCTGCGCGGCATGCTGGGGCAGGAGGCGGTGATCGCGGGCGAGCCGGAGCGGGTCTCGGTGGCGGGTGGAAGCGGCACGATCGTGCTCAGGAACTGCGTGCTGCTGCCGGGGCGCGACGGGCTGGTCGCCGCGGCGCTGCCGGAGGCGGGCGGGCTCGAGCCGCGCCCGCCTGAGGCGGCGGAGGCCTATGCCGGGCCGGGCCAGGGCATCGCCATGGAAGAGGTGGCGCGCGTGCTCTACACGGGCGCGTTCAACCTGCGCCTCGACGGCCTCGGCAACAGCTACACCGATCGCGACGAGAGCATCTATGTGCTGCTGCGCGACGGCAGCGCCTACCGCCACGAATGGCGCTTCCCGTTCACCGACCTGAACCTGCCGGTGGTGCGCCGGCGCCAGCCGGAGCGTTGGTTCCAGTGGCGCGAGGCGGGCGGCGAGCTGGTGCTGATCGGCGCCGATGGCGAGGCGCGCCGGCTGGCACGGGCGCAGGAGCTGGCGCCATGGCCGGCCGGGGCGCTGGTCGCGCACCGCTGGTATTTCCTGCATGTCGGCATGGGCGGGGCGCGCCGCGACCGCGGATACGAGTTCCGCGCCGACGACACGGTGGAGGCGACGCGTTCGAGCCCCGTGGCGGGCAGCCTGGGCTTCGGCGGGGGCGGCGCGAATGTGACCGGGCCCGGCTTCGCCTATTCGGGCGGTGGCGGCGGCGCGCCGGCCTTCCTGTCGGTGATCGGCCCGCGCCGGCAATACGCCGGGCGCTACCGCATCGAAGGCTACTCGCTGACCATCATCGACGAAGAGGGCCGCGAGGAGCGGCTGCTGTTCGCGCGCTATGCGCGGGATGCCGCGGCCGAGGTGCCGGAGAACGTCGTCATCGGCGGCGAGGTGTTCTGGACGCGGAGATAGGAGGTAAGCAAAACGGGCTTAACTACTTTCCCTTGGCGCTGCGGCGATCCGGCAACTCATGCATTGTCCAGAATGACTTCGATAACGGCCATCACGCGTTCGCCGGCAGTCTCATAGAAGTTCATTGCGCTATCGCTGGTGACGGCTTCCACCACGACGCTAGCAGCCTGTGTGACGACGCTCGCGGTTGCCGATGCCGCGGAGGTCGCAAGGCTCACGGCATTCGCCCCGCCGTCTGACGCAACTGCCGTGCCCACTTCAATGGCCGCGGTCCGCCATTCTGCCATGCTGCCGGCGGCCTGCCCCGCGATGCTTCCGACTGCTGATGCGGCATTGGCTGTCCCTTGCATCACAACTGATCCGAGCGCGGGCAGGAACTCGCCGGCCTTCTCGAGCGCGAACCCAGCATGCTCCTTTGCTGCCTCGGAGGAGGAGACCACCAAATCGGAGGCCACTTCATAGATGGCGGCATCTCTCACAGCTTCTGCGGTTTGGCGCACCAAAGCGATCACTGCCTTACCGACAAGCATGGGAGCTGATGGCATGAGGACCTGCGGGGTACGGGCACTTCCGGAACAGTCCAGTCAAGCAACCGTGACATGCCCGCCGTCACGCGCTCGCTAGCAGCACCACTCCCCCGCAGATCAGCACGATCGCCGCCAGTTTCTGCGCCCCCAGCGGTTCGCCGAACACCGTCCACCCGATCAGCGCGATCGCCACGTAGGACGCCGCCGTGCAGGGCAGGGCCACGCTCATCGGGATCCGCCGCAGGGCCACGATGTAGAGCAGCGCGGCGCCGCCGTAGCAGACCAGGCCGATCATGGTCTGCCAGCGGAAGAGCTGGTGGATGAAATCGCCGGCGGCCGCGACGGACCCGGCGGCGCCGGCCTTCAGCAGCACCTGGCCGACCAGCGAGGTGGTGATCGCGGCGGCCAAGGCGAGCCAGTAGGTGGTCATCATGAGGCGGCCCGTGCGCCGCTGCGCTGCGGTGCGGGCGTGCGCGCCGGCACGACCTCGCGCACCACGCCCTGCGGCTTGCCGTTGGCGGAGAGGAAGGCGCGGCCGACATATTCGCCGAGCACGCCGAGGATCAGGAACTGCACGCCGGCGGTGAGCAGCATCACGGTCATGGTGGAGGCCCAGCCGGAGGGCGTCTGGCCGCTCAGGCCCTCGATGATCACCCAGGCGGCGGCGAACAGGCCGAGCACGCCCATGGCCGCGCCGGCGAACACTGCGAGGCGCAGCGGCAGCACGGAGAAATTCGTCGCCAGGTTCAGCCACAGCCGGATCAGCCGCCGCAGCGTGTAGTTGGAGCGCCCCTCGGCGCGCGCGAAATGCCTCACCTCGATGGAATCGATGCGCTGCGTCACCTGCATCACCAGCCCGTCCACGTAAGGGTAGGGGCCGCGGTAGCGGGTGACCTCGTGCACCACCAGCGCGCTCATGCAGCGGAAGGAGGAGAGATACAGCCCCTTCGGCTTATCCATCAGCTGGTCCGCGACCCAATTGGCGAAGCGGCTGCCGATGTTGCGCCAGTTCTCGTGCATCTTCTCGGCGTAGCGCGTGTAGACCACGTCCCAGCCGCCGAGCCGCGCATGGTCGTAGAGGCGGACGACCTCCTCGGGCGGGTTCTGCAGGTCGTCGTCCATGGTGATGACATAGGCGCCGCGGGCGTGGCGCAGCCCGGTCATGACCGCGTTGTGCTCGCCGAAATTGCGCGCGTGCTCGATATAGGTGAGGGGCACGGTGGCGCCGGCCTGCAGGGCGCGGCAGACCTCGCCGGAATTGTCCGGGCTGCCGTCGTTCACCAGCACGATCTCGAGCCCGCCTTCGGGGCGCAGCGCGGAGAGTGCCGCGACCAGCGTGCCGATGGTGGCGGCGCCGCGATAGACCGGCACCACGATGGAAAGACCGACCGCATGGGCCTGGCCGGCCAGTTCGATGGGCATGGCGAAAGCATCCTCCGTCACGGCCTTGTGGCCACCGCCAGGATCGAGCCGCCGGCAGGATAGCGCAGGCCGGCAGCGGAGAGCGCCCGTTCCAGCGCCGTGACGCCGTAGAGGCTGGCATCCAGCCATGGCGGAAACAGGGCGACGTCGCTCGGCCCGTCCGGCCGGCCAGGGCGCAATTTGCGCTGGGCGGCCATCAGGGGCAGCAGCAGGGCGTTCCAGTAGCGGGTCTCGATGGCGGCGAAGCCCGCCGCGTCGAGGTCCCGCCGCAGCGCCGAGGCCTCGAAGCGCCGGGCGTTGTGGACGCGGACGTCATGCGCGCTCTTCAGCCATTCGAAGGCGGGCAGGTTGAGCACCAGGGTGCCGCCCGGGGCCAGCACGCGCCGGAATTCGGCCAGCGCCGCCTCCGGCCGCACCGCCCGGTGGCCGAGCACGTCGAGGCTCACCACAGCGCCGCAGCTCGCCGCCGCCACCGGCAGCGTGTTGACGTCCCCCGAAACCACCGGCGCCCCGGACTTGGCGGCGGCGCGGATCGCCGCCGCGTGGTGGCGCTCCAGCCCGATCAGCGGGCGCTGCAAGGCGTCGGCCAGGCGCCGGAGCAGCCCGCCGGTGCCGCAGCCGGCATCGAGCACCGGGCCGGAGACGCCGGGCCGGCGGCGCAACGCATCCAGGACACGGGCATGGAGGGCGCGATACCACCACATGCGGTCCTCGACCGCATCCATGAGCTGGTATTCGGCGGGTTCCACGCCGGCCTTGTTGCATGCGGGTCATGGCGGGCCAAGGGCGGCGGCGCGGCAGGGCTGTGGCAGACGCTGCCCTGGCATGGCCGCAAACGGGTTGCATCCTCGCGCGGGTGGCCGAAGGATGCCGCCAAGCCAGTCCATACGGGACGTCATACGGGAAGGAATGACCCCCAAAGCTCCCCCGCGCGCCGCCGCCCCCGCGGCGGTCCAGGATAGCGTTCGTGCCCTGCCGCTTGGCGGGGCGCTGGCGCGCGTCCGGCTGCTGCGCGCGCTCGCCTTGCTGCCGGCGCTCGGCTTCCTCGGCATCATCCTGATGCCGCCGCTCAACCACGATGTCGCCGCGGTGCTGAACTTCGCCGAGCGCTGGTTCGCCGGCGAACGGCTCTATGTCGACCTGATCGACGTCAACCCGCCGCTCATCTTCGTCCTGAACCTGCTGCCGGCGGCGATCGCCGCCTGGACCCCGCTGAGCGGGCCGCAATCCCTGCTGCTCTGCCTGTTCGCCTGGTGCGGCCTCGGCTGGTGGCTGTGCCGCGCGCTGCGCCGCGGCCGCGCCGAAGGGCCGATGGAAGCGGCGATGCTGTCGGCGCTGGTGCCGCTCGCCTTCCTGATCGCCGGCTATGATTTCGGCCAGCGCGAGCAGATCATGGCGGTCGCCGCCATCCCATACTGCCTGCTCGCCGCGCGCCGCATCGAAGGCCCGCCCGTGTCGCGCGCCCTCGCGCTGGGCACGGCGGCGATGGCGGCGATGGGCTTCGCGCTGAAGCCGCATTTCCTGGCGATCCCGGCATTGGTGGAGGCGCTGGTGCTGGCCCGGCTCGGCCCCGCGCGCGCCTTCCGCGATCCCGTGCCCTGGCTGATGGCCGCGCTCTGGCTGCTCTACCTCGCCGCCATCCCGCTGCTGTTCCCGGCTTATTTCGGCCATGTCGTGCCGCTGGTGTGGGACTACTACCTCGATCTCGGCGGCACCGGCCCCTGGGACCTGCTGGTCTCGGCCGGGATGCTGCCCTCGCTGCTCGCCATGCTCGCGGTCGCGCCCCTGGCGCTGCACCGCCGCGCCGGCGCGCTGGTGCAGGCGCTGGCGCTGGCCACGATCGGCGCCTTCCTCGCCGCCTGGGTGCAGCACAAGGGCTGGTCCTACCACGTGGTGCCGATGCTGATGCTGGGCGGGACCCTGGCCGGCGCCTTCGCCGCGCGGCTGGCCGATCGTGTCCTGCCGGAGGGCCGCGCCCGCGGGGCGGCGCCGGCGCTCGCCGCCGCGGTCTGCATCGGCCTCGCGCTCTACGCGGTGCGCGGCGGCGAGGCGCCCTACCGGGAGATCCAGTTCCACCGCGACAAGGTCGGCCAGATCACCGCCTGGCTGCGGCGCGAGGCCTATGGCGAGCGGCTGCTGGTGCTCGCGCCCGACATCTACCCGGTCTATCCGGCGCTCAACTACGCCCATGCGCAGTCCACGCTGCGCACCATGAATCTCTGGCTGCTGCAGGGGGTCTACAACAGCTGCCCGGCGAATGGCCGGCGCTACCGGCAGACCTGGGAGATGAGCCGCGCCGAATTCTTCGTCTACCGAACGGTCGCCGAGGATTTCGCGCGCGCCCCGCCGGCCGCGGTGCTGGTGACGCGCTATTCCGGCATCCCGTGGTGCGGACGTCCCTTCGATTTCATCGAATATTTCGGTCGTCACCCCCTGTTCGCGGAAACCTGGCGCCGCTATCGCCAGACAGGCGAGATCGACGGCTACCGACTCTACGTCCGGGAGGAGTGATGTCCTACGAGGAGTATGTCGGGCGCAGCGAGGTCCGCGAGGACCGGCTCGACCCGCGGCTGGCCGAGGGCCTGGCGGCCACGCTGGGGCGCGACCTCCCGCAGGGCGAGGTGCCGCCGCTGTGGCACTGGATGCTGTTCCAGGACTGGAAGAAGCCCGGCGATATCGGCCCGGACGGGCACCCGAAGCGCGGCGGCTTCCTGCCGCCGGTGCATCACCTGCCGAGGCGCATGTGGGCGGGCGGGCGGCTCGAATTCGGCGCGGCGGGCCTCAGGGTGGACGACCGGGTCCGCCGCACCTCAACCATCCGCAAGGTGGAGGAGAAGTCGGGCGGCTCCGGGCAGCTCGTCTTCGTCACCGTGCGCCACGTCGTCGAAGGCCCGCGCGGCGAGGTGCTGACCGAGGAGCACGACATCGTCTATCGCGGCGCCGAGGGCGCGGCCGTGAAGGCCGGCGAGCGCGCGCCCGACTGGCCCGGCGCGTTCAGCGCGACGCTCTCCCCCGACAGCCTGATGCTGTTCCGCTACAGCGCGCTGACCGGCAACGGCCACCGCATCCATTACGACTTCCCCTATGTGACGCAGGAAGAGGGCTATCCCGGCCTGGTCGTCCATGGCCCGCTGCAGGCGACGCTGCTGGCCCAACACCTCCTGGACCACGCGCCCGGCGCACGCATCGCGCGCTTCGCCTTCCGCGGCCGCCGCCCCGCCTTCGCCGGGCGCGCGCTCACCTTGACGGGGCTGCTCGACGGCACCGAGGCGCGGCTCGAGACGCGCGACGCCGATGGCTGCGCCTGCATGCAGGCCGAGGCCCGTCTTGCCTAGATCCCGACCGGTCGGCATCGCCGGCCGGCTCGCGATCCCCACCGGCGCCGAGGCGGTGCGCGGCATCGGTTTCATCCTTGCCGGCTATCTCATCATCACCGCCGCCGACGCCGCGGTGAAATGGGCACTGCCGGAGGTCGGCGTCGCCGTCTCAATGCTGTTCCGCGGCGTGATCGGTGCGGCGGCGGTCGCGATCATCACCCGCGGCCGCGGACTCAGGCCGGTGAACCGGCCGCTGATCGCGGCGCGCGGCCTCCTGCATTGCTGCGTCTCCGCCACCTGGTACTGGGCCTGGCAGCGGGCCATGCCGCTGGTCGATTCCTATGCCGTCGCCTGCGTCACGCCGCTGCTGATGACGCTGCTCGCCATCCCGATGCTCGGCGAGCAGGTGGGCTGGCGGCGTTGGGTCTCCACCGCGATCGGCTTCGTCGGCGTGCTGGTGATGCTGCAGCCCTCGGGCGATCTCTGGCGCATCGAGACGCCCTTCCTGCTCGCCGCGGTCGGGGTGATGGCGGTCACCCGCATCTGGACGCGTGTGCTCGCCGCCACCGACAGCCCGGGCGCGGTCGCCTTCTGGCTGCTGGTCGCGCATATCCCGGTCGGGATCGCGCTGCTGCCGGCATTTCCACCGCCCGCCGAACTGCCTTCGCTCGGCGTCGTGCTGGCGCTGGTCGGCTTCGGCATCGCCAATGCGCTCGCCCATGTGCTGTTCGCGCGCGCCTTCGCCCTGGCGCCGGTCTCGGCGCTCGCGCCCTACGAATACTCGCCGCTGCTGTGGGGCGGCCTGCTCGGCTTCGCGATCTGGGTCGAGGTGCCGTCCTGGACCACGCTCGCCGGCGCCGCGGTGGTGATTGCCGCGGGCCTCTACAACCTGCATCGCGAGCGCGTGCGCCGGTCCGCGGAACGGCAGGCGGCGCTCGACCCGACCCGGCCATGAGGGCCCCCGATGAACTGGCTCCATCTCGGCATCGCCATCGTCGCGGAGGTGATCGCGACCTCGGCGCTCAAGGCCTCCGACGGGCTGACGAGGCTCCTGCCCTCGGTGATCGTGCTGGCGGGCTACGGCGTCGCCTTCCTGTTCCTCTCCTTCGCGCTGCGCAGCATCCCGATGGGGATCGCCTATGCGATCTGGAGCGGGATCGGCATCGTGCTGATCAGCATCGCGGGCCGGCTGCTCTACGGACAGACGCTGGATCCGCCGGCGCTGGTCGGGCTCGGCCTGATCGTCGCCGGCGTCGCCACGGTGAACCTGTTCTCCAAATCCGTCGCGCATTGACGCGCGACGCCCGATCATGCCGCTGAGACACGATATCCGCCGCGGCGCCGCCATGATGCTCGGCGCCACCGCGCTCTTCACCCTGATGTCCGCCGTCATCAAGGAGGTGAGCGACAGCATCCACTTCATCGAGACGATGTTCTTCCGCTCCGCCTTCGCGGTTCCGGTGGTCGCCGCCATCGCGCTGCGCCGGCGGGACTGGGCGATCCTGCGCACCAAGCGCATGCCGGGCCATGTGGTGCGCGCGATGACCGGCACCCTGGCGCAGGGCTGCTCCTTCTACGCGCTCACCGTGCTGCCGCTTGCCGAGCAGACCGCGCTCACCTACACGACGCCGCTCTTCGTCACGATGCTCTCGATCCCGTTCCTCGGCGAGAAGGTCGGCCTGCATCGCTGGTCCGCGGTGCTGCTCGGCTTCGTCGGCATCCTGGTCATCGCGCTGGGCGGCGGCGCCTTCCAGGGCGCTGCGGGAATGAACACGATCGTCGCCGCCGGCATGATGATCGCCGTGCTGCAGGGCGTGTTCTCGGCGATGACCACGCTCCTGGTGCGCAGCCTCTCGGCGACCGAGGCCTCGGCCACCATCGTGATGTGGCAATCGCTGCTGATGACCGCCTTCGCCACCATCGCGCTGCCCTTCGTCTGGACGATGCCGGGCTGGACCGAGCTCGGCCTGCTGGTGCTGGTGGGGGTGGTGGGCGGCGTCGCGCAGGTGCTGCTGACCGAGGCCTATGCCTCGGCGCAGGTCTCGGCGCTCGGGCCCTATTCCTACAGCTCGATCCTGTGGTCGGTGGCGCTGGGATGGCTGTTCTGGAGCGATAGCCCGCATTGGACGACGCTGGCCGGCGCGGCATTGATCGTCGCCTCCGGCCTCTACATCCTGCACCGCGAGCTGGCGCGTGCGCGCAAGGGAAGAGAGTGATGAGCATCCCGTTCCGCAAGGAGGATCCGCTGCCGCCCGGCGCGGTGCAGCCGGTGGCGCCCGGCATCCGCCGGGTGCTGTGCGACAATCCCGGCCCCTTCACCTGGCGCGGCACCAACACCTGGCTGATCGGCGGCGGCGACGCGGTCGCGGTGCTCGATCCCGGGCCGGAGGATGCGCGCCACCTGGACGCGATCCTCGCCGCCACGCAAGGCGAGCGCATCACCCACATTGTCATCTCCCATACCCATCGCGACCACTCGCCGGGCGCGGCGGCATTGCAGCGCGCGACCGGCGCGCCGACCCATGGCTTCGGCCCGCATCTCACGCCGCCGGACCAGGGCGGGGAGGGGGGGGACCACGAATTCCGGCCGGACGTCACCCTGGCCGACGGCGCGGTGCTGGAAGGTGGCGACTGGCGGCTCGCCGCGCTGCACACGCCGGGCCACTGCGCCAACCATCTCTGCTTCGCGCTGGAAGCCAAGGGCACCGACCGCATCCTGTTCAGCGCGGATCACGTGATGTCGTGGTCCACCACCGTGGTCAGCCCGCCGGATGGCGACATGGCCGCCTACATGGAATCGCTCCAGAAGCTCGCCGCGCGCGAGGACCGGCTCTACCTGCCCGGGCACGGGCCGCCGCTGCCCGATCCCATGCCCTTCGTCGCCGCGCTCGCGGCGCATCGGCGCGAGCGCGAGAGCGCCATCCTCGAGGCGCTGCGCCGCGCCGGCGGGGCCACCGCGACCGCGCTCGTCGCGCCGGTCTACGGCCCCGCGCTCGATCCGCGGCTGGTGCCCGCCGCGGCGCGCAGCCTGCTCGCGCATCTCATCAAGCTCGGCGCCGAAGGGGCCGCGTCCCGCGAAGGAGACCATTGGCGCGCCCTGTGAAGGCGTTCATCGGCATCGGCCGCCTCCGCCCCCATGCTCGGCATCACTAGAGACCGACAAGGAGGTTCCGATGTTCCGCACGACCATCGCCGCCACGCTCGGTGTTCTTCTGGCGGCGCCCGCCTTCGCGCAGCAGAGCGGCTATGAAGGCAGCGCCGGCTACGCCGCCTTCCACAGCGGCCTCGCCCGCGAGGCCTGCATCGCCGGCGCCGCCAGCGCGCTCGAGCAGGCCGGCTATGTCAACGACCCGGTCAATCCCAATGAGAGCGCGGTCTGGGCCGGCCGCCAGGGCGACCTGATCATCGTCACCTGCATCCCTCAGCGCCAGGTGGTGGTGGTGTTCACCCACAGCCCGCGCGGCACCGACATGCGCGAGATCCGCGCCACCCTCAGCCGCGCGGTCGGCACCGCCAACCGCACCGCGGCCTCCACGCCGGCGCCGGCGCCGAGCCCGGCGGCCGCGAGCGGGAATGGCGGGCCGAAGGGCTGAAGGCCCGGCCGCGGCCAGGAGGGGCTCTGCCCCTCCTGGACCACCCCGCCGGGGGGCAAGCGATGCCCCCCGGACCCCGCGGGGGATTTTTCAGGGATCCGTGAGGAAGGCGCGGAGACGCGCGGCGGTGTCTGCCGGGTGTTCCTCGGGGAAGAAGTGGCCGCCGGGCACCGCCTCGCCGCGGGCGTTCATGGCCCAGGCGCGCCAGATTCCGAGCGGGCCACCTTCCGCCGCGTACCAATGGGTCAGCCCGCCGGACCCGCTCCACAGGGCGAGCAGCGGACAGGCGATGCGCCGCCCGTTCGCCAGATCGGCATGGTCGTGCTCGCGGTCGATGCTGGCGGCGGCGCGGTACTCCTCGCAGATGGCGTGGAGATGCGCGGGATCGCGCAGCGCCTCGACATAGGCAGCCCTGAGCGCGGGCGGGAAGGTGTCCGCCGGCGAGCCCCAGCCTGACAGCGCGGCATCCACCACCGCTTCGGGACAGGCGCCGATCAGGCGCTCGGGCAGCGGCGGGTCCTGGGCGAGCAGGGCGAAGGGCCAGAAGGCGAGCGCGAAGCGCGCATCCGCCCGGTCCCACGCCGCCGCCATCGGGATCACGTCGAGCACGGCGACGCGCGACACGGTCTCCGGCAGGTCGAGCGCCATCCGGTAAGCGACGCGCGCGCCGCGGTCATGGCCGGCGACGGCGAAGCGGTCGAAGCCGAGCCGGTGCATGGCCTCGGCCAGCCGGCGCGCCAGGGCGCGCTTCGCATAAGGGGTATGGCGCGCGTCGCTCGGCGGGCAGGCGCTGCGGCCATAGCCGGGCAGATCGGCGCAGAGGACGGTGTGATCGCGCGCCAGCGCCGGCGCGACGTCGCGCCACATGAGATGGGTCTCGGGAAATCCGTGCAGCAGCAGGACCGGCGGGCCGGATCCGCCGCGCGCCACGAACACGCCGAACCCGTCGCCGCTATCGACGAGGCTCGCGGAAAAATTGCCGATCTGCATCAGCGCGCCCCTTGGCACCCCGCTCGCCGAGCCCTTTGCTCCGTTCTCCACGAGACAACGGGCCAGTACCTGAACGCGCGGGCCCCGCAGGCGCCAAATATCAAAAGAAGGAGGGATGGGGTCTGGGGAAGGGAGTTCATCTCCCTTCCCCAGTCTTCTAATTCTCCGGCGTGAAGCCGCTATCCCGCACGACCGCCGCCCAGGCGGTGCGCTCGTCCCGGATGCGGTCCGCGAAGGCCTGCGGCGTTGCCGAGACGGTCGGGAGATATTCCAGCCGATCGAGCGCGGCGCGCATCTCGGCGGTCGCCGCCACCTGCACGATCGCCGCGTGCAGCCCGCGCACGGCTGCCGCCGGGGTGCCTGCCGGCAGCAGGGCGCCGAACCATTCCTCGTTGGTGAGCTGCGGGAAGCCGAGCTCGCGGAAGGTGGGGAGATCCGGGTAGCGCGGGTTCCGCTCGGGCGAGGAGATCGCCAGCATCCTGAGCCCGGTGCCCTGCTGCGGCGAGACATCGCCGAGCACGCCGAGGAAGGCCGGCAGCCGCCCCGCCACCAGGTCCTGCACCGCGGGCGCCGCGCCGCGATAGGGCACGTGGGTGAGGTTCAGGTTCAGCGCCTTGCCCAGCATGATGCCGAGGAAATGCGGCGCCGCGCCGGCCGCGGGCGAGGCCCAGGGCACCTCGCCGGGCTGGCGCTTCGCCCAATCGGCCCATTCGGCGAGGCTGCGGGCCGGGTGGCTCGCGGGGATCGAGAAGGCGAAGGGGAAGGAGCAGACGGTGGAGACCGGCACGAGATCGGTCAGCGCGTCGTAGCGCACCTCGCGCGGGAAGACATGCGGCTGGAGGGTAAGCATCGAGGCGGGCGTCTGCAGCCAGGTGGTGCCGTCCGCCTCCACTGCCTTGACTGCTTCCACCGCAATGCGCCCCGCCGCGCCGGTGCGGTTCTCGACGATGATGTTGGGCGCGTAGAGGCCGCGCAGCTTCTCCGCATAGAGTCGCGCCACGACATCCGAGGAGCCGCCGGCGGGGAAGCCGACGATGATGCGCGCGGTGCGGGTGATGGTCTGGGCGAGCGCCGGCGCCGCCAGCGCGGCGGCGCCGAGCGCGAGCGCGCCGCGGCGCGACAGGATCATGGGCATGGCTGCTCTCCCCAGGGGCGTCTCCGGCCAGCAGGATTACCGGGCGGCCAGTTCAGGCGCCAGCCGTTCCGCCTGCGTCGGCGTGCGCGCCGCGACCACCTCGCCGATCAGCAGCAGCACGGGGGCGCCGGAGAACCAGGCGGGGCCCCGCGCGACCAGCTCCGTCAGGTTGCCCGCCAACACGCGCTGGCGCGGGGTGCCGCCCGCTTCCACCAGCGCGGCGGGTGTCGCGGCATCCAGCCCGGCCTCGGTCAGGCCGCGCACCAGAGGTGCGAGGGTGGTCGCGCCCATATAGACCGCGATGGTCTGGCCCGGCCGTGCGAGCGCGGCGAAGTCGAGATCCACCCGGCCGTCCTTGGTGTGGCCGGTGACGAAGGTGACGGCGCGGCTGTGGTCGCGATGGGTCAGCGGGATGCCGGCACCGGCGGCGCAGGCGAGGGCGGCGGTGACGCCGGGGACGATCTCGAAGGGGATGCCGGCGGCGGCCAGCGCCTCGGCCTCCTCGCCGCCGCGGCCGAACACCAGGGGGTCGCCGCCCTTGAGGCGCACCACGCGGTTGCCCGCGCGCGCCAGGCGCACGAGCAGGGCGTTGATGTCCTCCTGCTTCATGCAGTGGTTGGCGCGTGCCTTGCCGACGAAGATGCGCTCGGCGTCGCGCCGCGCCATGTCGAGCACCTCGGGCGCGACCAGGCGGTCATGCACGATGACATCGGCCTCGCCGAGCAGGCGCAGCGCGCGGAGCGTGATGAGGTCGGCGGCGCCCGGGCCGGCGCCGACGAGGTGGACCATGCCGGTAGGCGTGGCTTCTGCCGCTTCGAGGGCGCGGGCGAAGGCGATGGCGGCCTCGGCGTCGCGGCCGGCGAGGGCGAGCGCCGCGGGGGTGCCGGTGAGGGCGGCATCGAGGAAGCGGCGGCGCGCGGGGAGATCGGGCAGGGCGCGGCGGGTGGCGGCCTGGAAGCGCTCGGCGAGCGCGGCGAGGCGGCCGAGAGCGGGCGGCAGCACGGCCTCGATCTTCTGGCGGATCATGCGGGCCAGGGTCGGCGCGGCGCCGCCGGTGCTGACGGCGATGGTGATGGGATCGCGTTCCACGATCGCCGGCATGATGAAGGAGGAGAGGTCCGGCCGATCCAGGATGTTCACCGGGATGGCGCGCGCCTGGGCGGAGGCCGAGAGCGCGCGGAGCTCGGCCTCGGCCGCTCCGGCCGCGAGCGCGATGGCGCAGCCTTCGAGCAGCGCGGGCTTGAAGCTGTTGGCCCGGGTGATCCTGGCCCCCGCGCGCGCCAGCAGTTCGGCGCGACGCTCGCAGGCCTCACCCTCGCCGAGCAGTAGGGCTTGGCGGCCGTGGAGGTCCAGGAAGGCGGGAAAGTGGCGCATTCAACGATTTGCCTTCGGAGTTCCCGTGCCCTTTCCCCTTTGGGATCGGACAAAGGTCCGCGGGATTAGGGTACGGCGGCGGCCTGTGCCAAGTGCCCAAAAGAAGGAGGGGGTCTGGGGGAGTTCATCTCCCCCAGATTCCTTCTTCTTCTGTTTCACGCCGGCACCGCCACCTTGGCCGTCGCGAGCAGCGCCGCGATCTCCGGTTTGCAGGAGCCGCAGCCCGTGCCGGCGGCGGTCGCCTCGCCCCGCGCATGGGCCCGCAGGATGGCGTCGGCGGTGACGCCGTGGCAGGCGCAGACCGTGGGGCTGGGCGGTGGCCCGTCGGCGGGGCGGAAGGCGAGCAGGGCGCGGCGCTCCGCGGCCGAGAGCGCGGCCGGGCTGTCCATCAGCCGGGCCAGCCAGTCGCGCGGCGGCAGATCCGGCCCCGGCGCGATGGCGAGGGCGGCGAGCACCTCGCCCTCGCGCAGCAGCACGGCCCGGTGGTGCCCCGCGGCGACATCGGCGAGCGTCAGCCAGGCCGCGGCGGGCTCGGCGAGCAGGGCGGCGAGGCGATCGAAGGCCTGGTCCGGCGTCTCGGTCCCGGCGGCTTCGTGGCGCCAGACTCGGCTGCCCGCCGGCGCGCTCGCCTGCCACGCCGCGCCGAGCTCGAGCTTGCGGCGGGCGAGGACGAAGCCGTGCCAGGCGGCGGGGAAGGGGGCGAGCCGTGCCGGCGCCGCCTTGAGCTCCGGCTGGCCGGAGACCGGATCGGTGACCGGCGGCACCAGGCTGTTCACCCGGGCCCCCGCAGCGAAGCGGCCGGTCCAGTGCATCGGCGCGAAGCCGGTGCCGCGCGGCAGGCCGGGATCGTGCTTCAGGCGGAACACCGCGGCGCCGCTCGGCCCTTCGGCGGAGACGAGCGCGCCTTCGGGCAGGCCGGTGTCGTCCGGGTGGAGGGCGATCACGGGTTCCGGCGCCTGCGCCATCAGCCGCGGCACCAGCCCGGTGCGCGTCATGGTGTGCCACTGGTCGCGGATGCGGCCGGTGGTCAGCACGATGGGGCGATGGGCATCCGGCGCGTGGACCGGCGCGCGATAGGGCGTTGGCACGAAGCGCGCGCGCCCCGCGGTGAAGCCGCCATCGGCGAAGAGACGCGCACGCGGCGTGGCGCCGGCGGGGCAGGGCCAGCGCGTCGGCGGCATCGCCTCGTATTCCGCGTCCGTCAGGCCCGCGAGGCCGGAGATGTCGAACACCCGCGCGCCGTTGTTGCCGAGGCCGGTGAGCGCCGCGTGCTCGCGGAAGATCTCGGCCGGATTGCGCCAGGCGAAGGCGCCGCCATGGCCGAGCCGGCGCGCGACCTGCGCGATGATCCACCAATCCGGCCGCGCCTCGCCGGGCGGCGGCAGGAAGGCGCGCTGGCGGCTGATGACGCGCTCGCTGTTGGTGACGGTGCCGTCCTTCTCGCCCCAGCCGAGCGCCGGCAGGCGCACATGGGCGAAATCCACCGTGTCGCTCTCGCGCGTGCAGTCGGAGACGACGAGGAAGGGCGCGCGGCGCAGCGCCTCGCGCACCGCATCGCCGTCCGGCAGGGACACGGCGGGGTTGGTCGCCATCACCCAGAGCGCGCCGATACCGCCTTCGTGCAGCCGCTTGAACAGATCCACCGCCTTCAGCCCCGGTCCGGCGGCGAGACGCGGCGCGCGCCAATAGCCGCTCAGCAGATCGGCATCGCCCGGCCGGTCCCATTCGAGATGCGCGGCGAGCATGTTGGCGAGCGCCCCGACCTCGCGCCCGCCCATGGCGTTGGGCTGGCCGGTGACGCTGAACGGCCCTGCCCCGGGCTTGCCGATGCGCCCGGTCAGCAGGTGGCAATTGATGATGGCGTTCGCCTTGTCGGTGCCGGCTGAGGACTGGTTGACCCCCTGGCTCCACAACGTGGCCACGCGCGGCGTCTTGGCGAACCAGCGGCAGAAGATGGCGATGTCGGCGGGATCGAGGCCGGTCAGCGCCGCGGCCTGCGGCGCGATCGCATGCGCGGCGTCCAGCGCCGCCACCAGCCCATCCGTGTGCTGTGCGACATAAGCCGCATCGGCCGCGCCCGCCGCCTCGAGATGCACGAGCAGCGCCGCGAACAGCGCCACGTCGCTGCCGGGCCTGAGCGGCAGGTGCAGCGCCGCCCCTTCGCAACTCGCGGTGCGTCGCGGGTCCACCACCACCACGCGCAGCGTAGGCCGCGCCGCCTGCGCCGCCAGCAGGCGCTGATGCAGCACCGGATGACACCAGGCGAGATTGCTGCCGACCAGCACGACGAGATCGGCCTGCTCGAGATCCTCGTAGATCCCGGGCACCACATCCTCGCCGAAGGCGCGGCGATGCGCCGCCACCGCGCTCGCCATGCAGAGCCGCGAATTGGAATCGATGTTGGCGGTGCCGAGGAACCCCTTCGCAAGCTTGTTCGCCGCGTAGTAGTCCTCGGTCAGCAGCTGGCCCGAGACGTAGAGCGCCGCCGCATCCGGCCCGCCCTGCGCCAGCGCGCGGCGGAAGCCCTCCGCCACCGCGTCCAGCGCCGCATCCCAGCTCGCGCGCCTGCCATTGACCTCGGGATGCAGCAGGCGGCCCGGCTGGGCGATGGTCTCGCCCAGCGCGGCGCCCTTGCTGCACAGCCGGCCGCGATTCGCCGGATGCTCGGGATCGCCGCGCACCGCACCGAGGGGCGTCGCCAGCACGCCGCAGCCGACGCCGCAATAGGGGCAGGTCGTCCGTGTCTCCGCAGCAGGCGGCATCGCGTCCATGGCGTCAGTACACGTCGCGCTGATAGCGGCCCTGGCGCGCCAGGGCGACGATCCAGTCGCGCGCCTGGTCCGCGCTCATGCCGCCCTCGGACATCGCGATGCTGCGCAGCGCGGTGTCGACATCCTTCGCCATGCGGCTGGCATCGCCGCAGACATAGAAATGCGCCCCCTCCTGCAGCCAGCGCCAGAGATCGGCAGCGTCCTCGCGCATGCGGTCCTGGACATAGACCTTGGTCGCCTGGTCGCGGCTCCAGGCGAGCGACAGACGCTGCAAGGTGCCGTCCTTCTTCCAAGCCTCGATTTCGGAGCCGAACAGGAAATCGGTGCGCTGATGCTGGTCGCCGAAGAACAGCCAGCTGCGGCCCTTCACGCCGCTCGCGACGCGATGCTGGAGGAAGGCGCGGAACGGCGCGATGCCGGTGCCCGGCCCGCACATGATGACGGGCGTCGCGGGATCGGCGGGCAGGCGGAAATGGCTGGTCTGCACGGAGCAGCGCAGCGCCTCGCCCGGCTGCGCGCGATAGGCGAGATGGCAGGAGGCGATGCCATCGCGCACCCGGCCGCGCCGCGCCGCGCGGACCGCGCTGATGCAGAGCTCGACGCGGCCGGGCGTGGCCAGCGGCGAGGAGGCGATGGAATAGAGCCGCGGCTTCAGCGTCGGCAGCGACGCCACCAGATCGGCGAGCGGCGGCCGCGCCGAGGGAAACGCCTCCAAGAGATCGAGCAGATCGGCATCCGCCGGCTCCGCGCCATCGTCGCCATCGGCCAGCGCCCGCAGCGCCGCCGCCTGCTTCGGGTGCTTCGCCGCACCCCCCAGCAGATCGAGCGTGCGATCCAGCGGGCGCGCGATGTCGCAACGGGTGGCGAAAGCCTCGCGCAACGGCATGTCCTCGCCGCCGATGCGCACCACCTCCTCGCCGGAGGCGCCGAGCGCCGCCAGGCAGGCCGCCACCAGCGCCGGATCGTTCGACGCCGCGACGCTGAAGGAATCGCCCGGCTCATAGGCGAGCCCGGTGCCCTCCAGGTCGAACACCACGTGGCGCACATCCTTGGCCGAGGCCGCGCCGGTCAGCCGCGCCGCGGAGACGAAGCGCGCCGGCGCGCCCTGCGGCTCCGCCGGCTTCGCGGGCGCCGCCTTCGGGGCGGGCGCCGCGACCGGCGCCTCGGCGATCAACGCCTTCAGCGCCTTCGTCGTCTGCTTGCCGCCCGGCACGCAGAGCGCGAGCGAGCTCTCGCGCCCTTCCGCCAGCGCCTCGGCATAGGTCTGGCAGAGATAGCCGCATTGCCCGCAATCGAGCTGCGCCATCGCCGCCATCAGCCGCCGCTTCTGCGGCTTGCCCTCAGCGAGCTTCAATCTCTCGTCCAGCTCCAGCGCCGGATCGTGCCAGGGGAAATCTTCGTCCTCCGGCGCCGGCGCCGATGCGGGCGTGGACGCATTCCCCGGCGCCTCCACGCCGCCATAGAGCCCGGCGAGGAAGCCGTTCAGCCAGGCGCGCTGCTCCGGCGTGAAGGGCGCGCTCTCCGGGATCAGCGGCACCGGCGCGGGGCCCGGGAAGGCGTTGGGAAGGATCGCGTTCATGCGGCCTCCAGCACGCGCGCATCCGCCATCGCGGCAAGCGCCGCATCGTCATGGCGGGCAGTGAAGGACCAGAAGGATTCGCCCGCCTCGCGCTGCTCGATCCAGCAGCGCAGCAGGTTCAGCACCGGGGGGCCGAGCTCGTCATGCGGCACGCCGGGGCGGATCAGCCGGCCGATGCTCTGCTCGCGCCCGGCGCCGCCGCCGACATGCAGGTCGTAGCCTTCGACGCTCTCCTCGCCGCGCTCCACCTTCGCCGCGAGCAGGCCGATATCGGCGATGTAGTGCTGCGCGCAGGAATGATGGCAGCCGGTGAGGTGGATGTTGACCGCCTGATCCACCGCGATCCGTGCTTCGAGGTAATCCACCAGCGCCGCCGCGTGGCGCTTGGTGTTGCTCGCCGCGAATTTGCACCCCGCATTGCCGGTGCAGGCGACCAGCCCGCCACGCAGCGCGCTCGCCTCCCAGGTGAGGCCGAGTGCTGCGATCGCCGCCAGCGCTTCCTCCAGCTTCGCATCCGGGATGTCGCTGACGATCAGGTTCTGCCACACGGTCAGCCGGATACTGCCGCTGCCATAGCGGTCGGCGATGTCGGCCAGCGCGCGCAGCCGCTCCACTGTCAGCCGCCCGACCGGCGTGACGATGCCGACATAGGACAGCCCCGCCTGGCGCTGACGATGCACGCCGATATGCCCGTGCTTCGCCGGCGGCGGCGCCGGGCACATCGCCTCCGGCGCCAGCCGCGTCAGCGGCCGCCCGAGGCGCGTCTCCACCAGCCCGAGGAAGGCATCGAGCCCCATCCGGTCCAGCACGTATTTCAGCCGCGCCTTGCGCCGGTCCGTGCGGTCGCCCTCGGCGATGAAGACGCGCAGGATGGCGTCGCACACCGCCACCACCTCCTCCGGCGCCACCACCACGCCGGTCTCGCGCGCGAAGTCGCGATGCCCGGTGATGCCGCCGAGCCCCAGCCGGAACCGCACGCCCTCATCCGTCTCCACCGCGGTCAGCGCGATGTCGTTGGTCTCCTCCAGCACCGCCACGGCGCCGCCGCCATCCAGCGCGATGTTGAACTTGCGCGGCAGCGCATAGAGGTCGCGCGTGTTCAGGATGTGATGATGCAGCGCGCGCACATAGGGCCGCGTGTCTATCAGCTCCGCCGCGTCGATTCCGACTGTCGGGCTCGCGGTGATGTTGCGGATGTTGTCGGCGCCGGTGCCGCGCGGCAGCAGCCCGATATCGCCGAGCCGCATCACCACCTCCGGCCCCTTCGCCGCCGGGATCTCGCGGATCTGGAAATTCGCGCGCGTCGTCACGTCGGCATAGCCGCCGCCGCATTCCTGGGCGATGTCGGCGATGCCGCGCAGCTGCCAGGTCGAGACGATGCCGCCCGGAATGCGCAGCCGGCACATGAAGGCATCCTGCGCTGGCGCGACATAGAACAGGCCGTGATACTTGGTCATCAGCACGTCGACGCCCTTGGGGAATTTCCCCTCGGCCGCGCGCGCCACCACCTCGTCCCAGCGGTCCAGCGGATGCTTCTGGCGCTTCGCCTGCTCCTCCGGCGTCAGCTTGCCGCCGCGCCCGGTGGTCGCATCCTGCGCCGCGCGCAGCGCATCCGCCGGCGCGCCGCCGCCGGCAGCGCCAGCGCCGGCAGGCGCCAGCGCGCCGCGGCGCGCCTCCACCCCCGCCCAGAACCCCTTGAGGTATTCCTGCTGCTCTGTATTGAAGCCGGCCTCAGTCACGCCGCTTCCTCCTTCGGATAAGTCGCGAAAGCCGGACCGAGCGCCAGCGCCGCGCGAATCTCCTGCACGCTGCGGCCGGAAGAGATGAGATCGAGGTAGAAGCCGGAATCGGCGGTGTCGCCATACAGCACCGCGCCGATCAGCCGCCCGCCGCGCAGCCACAGCCGCCGATAGGCATCCGCGAGCTCGTCGCGCAGCGTGATCGGCTCGGCGTCGCGCGCCGCGATCTCGCCCGCCGACCACACCGCGGTGCCGGAAACCTTCAGCGCCGCCGCATCCGCGCGCGGCGCCCAGGCAGCGGCGCCGCCGGCGATCGCCTCGGCCGCCACCTCCGCCTGCGCCAGCGCCGGCGCCACCAGCCCCACCGTCATGCCGTCATGCTCGGCGCATTCGCCGATCGCCCAGATCGCCGGATCGGCGGTCCGCCCCGCGCGATCCACCTTCACGCCGCGCCCGACATCGAGGCCCGCGTCGCGCGCCAGCGCGACATCCGGCCGGATGCCGACCGCCATGACGACGAGCTTCGCCGGGATGCGCCGCCCATCGGCCAGGCACACCGCCTCCACCCGCCCATGGCCTTCGATGGAGACCGTCGCCGCAGGCATCGCGAAGCGAATGCCACGCCCGCCCAGACGCTTCGCCAGCAACGCGCCCGCCTCCGGGTCGAGCTGCCGCTCCATCGGCCAGTCCACCGCATGCACCACGGTGACCGACATGCCGCGCGCCGCGAGCCCCGCTGCGGCCTCCAGTCCGAGCAGCCCGCCGCCGATCACCACCGCCGGCGTGCGCGAGCGCGCCGCAGCCAGCATCGCGCGCACATCGGCGAGATCGCGGTACAGCACCACGCCCGGCAGATCCGCACCAGGCAGCGGCAGCCGCAACGCCCGCGACCCCGTCGCCAGCACCAGCACGTCATACGGCACGCGCTCGCCATGCGCGGTCACCACGACCCGCGCCTCGCGATCCACCGCGGCAACCGGCGTCGCCGGCCGATACGCTATGCCGTGCGCACGCAGATCCGGCACGCGATGCGTGATCAGATCGCGCACCTCCACATCGCCGGCCAGCAGCCGTGACAGCGCCACCCGATCATAAGGCAGCGCCGCCTCGCCACTGATCAGCGTGACCTCCGCCTCCGGCATGCGCTCCGCGACGCGCACCGCACAGCGCACGCCCGCCGGACCGGCCCCGACCACGAGCAGCCTCATGGCTGGCGTGCTCCTTGAAGGCCCGGCTGCGGGACCGAGAGGGGCGCTGCCCCTCTCGGGCTCTCCCCGCTGGGGGGCGAGCTCGCCCCCCAGACCCCGAGGGGAGAGGTCCGGGAGTGGGGAGGGGCGCGGCGTGGCGGTGGAGATGGAGCGCCGGTTGTGCCCCTCCCCACTCCCGGACCTGTTCGTTCCCGGCGGGGTCCGGGGGGGAGCTTTCCCCCCCGGCGGGGAGGTCCAGGAGGGGCAGCGCCCCTCCTGGCCCGCACCCAGGCCCCAAGGCGCATGCCAGGCATCAGGCCGCCTCGAGGGCCGGGTTGGTGTGGCGGGCGTGCAGGAATTGCAGCACTGCGGCGCGCGCGTGCAGGAAGCGCGGGTCCTCCGCCAGGGCGAGGCGGTCGCGCGGGCGCGGGATGTCCACCTCCAGGATCTCGCCGATCGTCGCGTTCGGCCCGTTGGTCATCATGACAATGCGGTCGGAGAGCAGCACGGCCTCGTCGACGTCGTGGGTGATCATCATCACCGTGGTGCGCAGCTCGGCGTGGATCTGCATCACCTGGTCCTGCAGGTGGGCGCGCGTCAGCGCGTCGAGCGCGCCGAAGGGTTCGTCCATCAGCAGGATCTTGGGCTTCATGGCCAGCGCGCGGGCGATGCCGATGCGCTGCTTCATGCCGCCGGAGATCTCGTTCGGCCGCTTGTCCCTCGCCTGGGTCATGCGGACGAGCGCCAGGTTGTGCAGCGTCCAGTCGTGGCGCTCGGCCCTGGACATCTGCTTCGCGAGCGTCCGGTCCACCGCGAGGCGGACATTCTCGTAGCAGGTCAGCCAGGGCAGCAGGCTGTGGTTCTGGAACACCACGGCGCGGTCGGGGCCGGGCTCGGCGACTTCGCGGCCTTCCAGGATGGCGGCGCCGCGGCTCGCCTTCAGCAGCCCGGCCACCACGTTCAGGAGGGTGGACTTGCCGCAGCCGGAATGCCCGATGACGGAGACGTACTCGCCCCGGCCGATGCGGAGATCGATATCCCGTAGCACGGGGGCGGGGCTGCGCGGGAAGGCGACCGTCACGCGCGAGATGTCGAGGAACGCGGTCATGTCCGGATCTCCTTCAGGTCGCGGCGGTGCCGTGGGTGGCGATGCGCCCGGCGAGGGCGACGATGCGGTCGAGCGCGAAGCCGACCAGCCCGACATAGACGAGCGCCACGACGATGTCGGAGAGGTTCGAGGAGTTCCACGCATCCCACACGAAGAACCCGATGCCGACGCCGCCGATCAGCATCTCGGCGGCGACGATGGCGAGCCAGGAGAGGCCGATGCCGATGCGCAGGCCGGTGAAGATGTAGGGCGCGGCGGCCGGCAGCACGATCTTCCAGAAGAAGGCCGGGCCGCGCAGGCGGATCACCGCGGCGACGTTGCGGTAGTCCTGCGGCACGTTGCGCACGCCGACCGCGGTGTTGATGATGATCGGCCAGATCGAGGTGATGAAGATCACGAAGATCGCCGAGGGCTGCGCCTCGCGGAAGGCGGCCAGCGAGAGCGGCAGCCAGGCGAGCGGTGGCACCGTGCGCAGCACCTGGAAGATCGGGTCGAGCCCGCGCATCGCGAAGGCCGAGGTGCCGATCAAGAGGCCGAGGAAGATGCCGGCGACCGCCGCCAAGGCGAAGCCGAGGCCGACGCGCGAGAGGCTGGCGGCGAGATGCCAGAACAGCCCCTTGTCGAGCCCGCCATTGTCGAAGAAGGGGTTGGTGATGAGCTCGTTGGCGTCGGCCCAGACCCTCGAGGGCGCGGGCAGGGTGGCGCCCGGCCCGCTGCCGGCGAACTCCCAGATGCCGAGGAAGGCGAGCAGCACCACGAGCGGCGGCACGATATGCGCCAGCGCGGGGCCGAGGCGCGAGGCGCGCGGCAGCGCCATCGGGCCGGGGCGGGAGACCTTCTGCTCGGCAGGCGCCGGCTTGGCGACGTCGATCGTCATGGTCAGGCTCCTGCAGTCTTCTTGATGGCGAGCGAGGCGAGATAGGCTGTCGGGTTGTCGGGATCGAAGACCTTGCCGTCGAAGAAGGTCTCGCGGCCGCGGCTGGTGCCGCTCGGCAGCTCGGCGTTGGGCACGCCGGCGCGCGCGGCGGCGGCGCGCCAGAGGCGCTCGCGGTTGACCTCGCCGATCAGCTTGCCGGTGTCGGTGCTCTCCGGCAGCACGCCCCAGCGGATGTCCTCGGTGAGGAACCACAGCTCGTGCGAGCGGAAGGGGTAGGAGGCGTGGTCGTTCCAGTACTTCATGACGAGCGGCGAGTTCTCCACCTTGCGGCCGTCGCCGTAGTCGATGGTGCCGGAGGTGCGGCCGACGATGTCCGCCGGCGGCACGTTGAACCAGGCGCGCCGGCCGAGGATCGCGGCGAGCTCCTGCCGGTTCGCCGGCTCATCGCACCAGCGCGCCGCCTCGATGACCGCGGCGGTCAGCGCCAGGGTGGCGTTCGGGTGCCGCTCCACGAAATCGCCGCGCAGCGCGAAGGATTTCTCCGGGTGGTCGCGCCACAGCTCGCCGGTGACGAGCGCGGTGTAGCCGAGATTCTGGTTCACCAGCTGCGCGTTCCACGGCTCGCCGACGCAGAACGCGTCCATGGTGCCGACGCGCATGTTCGCCACCATCTGCGGCGGCGGCACGACGATGGTCTGCACGTCGCGGTCGGGGTCGATGCCGCCGGCGGCGAGCCAGTAGCGGATCCAGAGATCGTGGGTGCCGCCGCGGAAGGTCATGGCGAATTTGCTGTCGGCATTCACCGCCGGCCGCAGCGCCGCGGCGTCGAGCCGCACGTTCAGCGGCTGGTGCTTCCTGGCGACCGAGATCGCCTGGCCGTTGGTGTTGAGCCGCGCGAGGATCGCCATCGGCACCGGCTGGTTGTTCTGCACCACGCGGCCGGTGTGGAGGAGATAGGGCATCGGCGTCAGGATGTGCGCGCCGTCGATGCCGCCCGCGGCGCCGCCGAGCACGATGTTGTCGCGCGTCGCCCCCCAGGAGGCCTGCTTGGCGACCTCCACCTCGGGCATGCCGTATTTCGCGTAGAGGCCCTTCTCCTTGGCGATGATCAGCGGTGCGGCATCGGTCAGCGCGATGTAGCCGAGCACCGCCTTGCGCACCTCCGGCGTGGTGGACGCTTGCGCGAAGGCGCCGCGCGGGGTCGCGGCGCGCGCGGCGGCGAGCAGGGCGGCGGTGGCGGCGATCGCCTGGCGGCGGTTGAGGCTCATGCGGGGAATTCCGGGCTGAAGAAGGGGGGAGGGGCGAGAGATTCCGGTTCGGGCTCGCCGAGGCGCCGGGCGGCTTCGCGCCACAGCCGGTCGGTCCAGGGCGCCAGGGCGGCGTCATCGGTCGTGGCCGCCGGCACATGGCCCCAGCGGCGCATCTGGCCGAGGAACCAGGCGGCGCCTTCGCGGCGCGGCAGGGTGGCGCGGCGGAAGCGCAGCGGATGGGCGATGGCGCTGCCCATGGCGCGGCCGGCGAAGCCATCGGCCAGGGTTTCCGGCGCGACGTCGGCCATGGCGTGGCGCGCCAGGATGCGCACCGCCTCGCCATGGTTGGCGGGATCGTCCAGCCAGCGCGCAGCGGCGATCACCGCGGCGGTGCAGGCGATCGCGGCTTCCGGATCGCGCTCCGCGCGGCCCTCGGCGAAGGCCAGCACCTTCTCCGGGTGATCCGGCCAGATATCTCCGCTGGCGAGCGCGATGCGCCCGGCCCCGAGCGCCACCGCCTGGCTGCCCCAGGGCTCGCCGGCGCAGAAGCCGTCGATGCGCCCATCGGCGAGCGCGCGCGCCACCTGCGGCGGCGGGATCACGGTGAGGCGGATGTCGTGCTCGGGATCGAGCCCGCCGGCCGCCAGCCAGTGCCGCAGCAGGTAATTGTGCGAGGAGAAGGGGAACACCACGGCCAGGGTGACCTGGCCGTGCTGCCGCGCGGCGCGGGCGAAGGCGGCGGATTCGAGCGGCCGGGCGAAGGGCCCGATCGCGTCGGCCAGGCGGGTGGAAAGGGTGATGGTGTTGCCATTCGCCCCCAGCCCGGCGGCGACGGTCAGCCGCGCCTTGACCCCGCCGAGGCCGAGGGCCAGCGCGATTGGCAGCGGCCCGAGGAGATGCGCGGCATCCAGCGCGCCGAAGGCCAGCTTGTCGCGGATCGCCGCCCAGCCGGCCTCGGGCGACAGCCCTACCCTGAGCCCGACCGCGCCGAACATGCCGAGCGCATCGGCGACCAACAGCGGCGCCGCGTCGGTGAGCGGAACATAGCCCAGGCGCAGCGTGCTGGAGCCCCGATGCAGGGCGGGACGCGGCGGGGCTTCGGTGACAGCGGCCACGCAGTCTGCTCCTGGCCCCCGGGAGGGAGACCTGAACGGACCGTCATTGGACCGTCGGGCTGGGCTGCGCGGATTGGGGTGGGCACGCCATTGTGCACCGCCGCGTGACCCGCTTTCAGCAGAGCCGGCCGCGCCTCGTCAAGGGATATTGCGCGATCAATGGGCAGATAATGAGTTAACCACAAAAGTAGACTAACTATACGGCACATTGCCTAAACATTGGTCAGGATGTCCGCCGCCATCTCCACCATCCGCCGGCCCCGGTCCATCGCCATCCGCCGCAACCGCCGGTGCGCCTCCTCCTCGCTCAACCGCGAACGCCGCATCAGCACGCCCTTGGCGCGCTCGATCAGCCGCCGCTCCTCGAAGGTCGCACGGGTTTCCGCGAGCTCCCGCCGCAGCGCCTCATGGGCGCGGAACTGCCGGATCGCCACCTCCAGCACCGGCCGCACCCGCGCCGGCGCCAGCCCTTCCACGACGTAGGCGGCGACCCCGGCGGCGATCGCCGCCTCGATCTGGTCGGGCTCGGCCCGCTCGGCGAACAGCACCACCGGCCGCGGCTCCTCCCGATGCAGGGCCCGCATGCTCTCCAGCGCGTCGCGCGAGGGATCGTCGAGATCGCAGACGATCACCTCCGCGCCCGAATCGCGGACCAGCCGTGTCAGATCCGTCGCATCGCGCGCCAGCGCGACCACGGTGCAGCCCGCGGCCTCCAGCCCAGCCGTCACCTCGGCCGCCCGGTCCGGCTCCGCATCAACCAGCAAGACGCGCAGTTGCCTTCGCTCCTTCCCCAGGACCCGGGCCGATCGACCGCACCCGAAGCGGCCATTGTGCGCCGCAGCATGGGGCGGGGGAAGCGCGGCGCGGCGGTCAGCCGCGGTCGATCAGCTCGATCAGCACCCCATCCGGTGCGCGCAGGAAAGCAATGGTGATGCCAGGGCGCGGCGAGCGCGGCTCCATGGTGAACTCCACCCCCTTGGCCTTGAGCGCGGCCACGGTCGCCGCCATCCCGCGCACCGTGAGGCCGAAATGGTCGAGCGGCCGGTGCCCAGGACCCTGGGCCGCATAGGCCGGATCGGCGGTGCCCGAGATGAACAGCGCCATGCCGTCGAGATCGAGATCCACGCGGGGCTGCCCGTCATGCATCACGCGCTGCCTGACGGTGGCGCCGAACTTCTCCTCATAGAAGCGCGCCGCCTCCTCGGGGTTGGGGCTGCGCAGATGGATGTGGTCGAAGGCGAAGCTGGCCACGCGATCCTCCCGGAGCTTGCTGACGAGACGCAAGGGTAGGGCGGGCCGCTCGCCTTGTCGCCCCGGTGTAGCCTGGGGGGCGGAGATGAACTCCGCCCCCCAAACGTGGCGAGCTCCATTCTCAACGAGACAACGGCGTGGCGCCTGAGAGTGCGGAATCCGCAAGCGCCAAGAAGCCAAAAAAAGAAGGTGGGGGGCTTGGGGGGCGGAGTTCACTCCGCCCCCCAATCCTTCTTCGGTTTCCAGCTCCAACGAACTCGCCTTAAGCTCACGCGCCGCGTGCAGGGCGATGAATCGCCGCCGGCCGATCCAGGGGACACCGCATGACCACACGCTTCGCGATCGGCGACATCACCGTCCACCGCATCATCGAGGACGAACAGCCGCTCTTCGACCCCTTCAGCTTCTTCCCCGGCCTCGGCGCGGAACGCCTGGCGGAGAACCGCGCCTGGCTGGAGCCGACCGCGCTCGATCCCGCCACCGGCAAGCTGGTTATGTGCGTGCAGTCCTACATCCTGCGCACGCCGCATTACACCATCCTGGTGGATAGCTGCATCGGCAACCACAAGAGCGTGCCCACCATTCCCGAATGGCACCGCAAGTCGGACGGCAACTACATGGGCGCGCTCGCCGCCGCGGGGCTCGGCGTGGAGGACATCGACATCGTCCTCTGCACGCATCTCCATGTCGACCATGTCGGCTGGAACACGCGGCTCGAGGACGGGCGGTGGGTGCCGACCTTCCCGAAGGCCCGCTACCTCTTCTCACGCCGCGAGCTCGATCATTGGCTGGCGCGGCACGCAGAGGCGCCGCTCGGCCCGATCGGCGAGAGCGTGGTGCCGATCCTGGAGGCGAAACGGGCCGATCTGGTGACGAACGACCACGCCATCGACGATCTGGTGCGGCTCGAGCCGACGCCGGGACACACCATCGATCACATGGCGGTGCGCGTCGCGAGCCGCGGGCAGCAGGCGGTGCTGAGCGGCGACCTGATTCACTCGCCCTTGCAGGCGCGCTATCCCGAGATCGCGATGCGCGCCGATTACGATCCCGCGCAGGCGGTGGCGACACGCCGGCGCTTCCTCGAATGCCATTGCGACACGCCGACCCTCGTCTGCACCGCGCATTTCCCCTCGCCATCCTGCGGGCATGTCACGCGCTGGGGCGATGGATTCCGCCTTGCCGAGGGGGCGGCAGCGTCTTCGTAGGATCACATCGAGTCGAGCATCATCACGTTGATCTGCATCGCTTTGTTCCTGCCGCACTGAAACGCCGCGGCGCCGCTGCCGTTGGCCATGGCGGGCTTCGTAGGCCCAGCCACGACCAGTCGCAGGGACACCAGAACGATGTCATTCGATCTCAATTCGCTCTTCCCGGACGCGAACCTCCCGATGTACCTCCAGGGCGGCGCCGGCAATGACGGCCTGAGCGGCGGCGACGGGCCGGACCTGATCCTCGGCGGCGATGGGATGGACAGCCTCTATGGCGGCGGCGGTTCCGACCTGCTGAACGGCCAGAACGGCGACGACGTGATCCGCGGCTGGACCGGCGCCGACGGCATGTGGGGCGAGGCCGGCAACGACGACATGAGCGGCGAGTTCGACAACGACTACCTGTCGGGCGGCGACGGCAACGACGTGCTGCGCGGCGACAACGGCAATGACGTGCTGCTCGGCGACGCCGGCAACGACATCCTGTGGGGCGGCGACGACAGCGATCTCGGCTTCGGCGGCTCCGGCGACGACTTCGTCTTCGGCTCGGCCGGCAATGACGGGCTCGATGGCGGCGATGGCAATGACTGGGTCGCCGGCGAATGGGGCGATGACGGCATCTCCGGCGGCAACGGCAGCGACATCCTCGATGGCGGCCTCGGCCATGATGACCTGTGGGGCAACGAGGGCAGCGACATCTTCCTGTTCCGCTACGCCGCCGCCACGGAGTCCGACACGGTCCAGGACTTCACCCCCGGCTTCGACCACGTGGCGATCGAGGCGGTCAATTTCGGCCTGGTGCCGGGCGCGAGCTTCGGTTTCGAGGCGAACGACCTCGGCGTCGCCACCACCGCCGAGACGCGCTTCGTCTACGAGACGGACACCGGCAACCTGGTGTTCGACGCCGATGGGTCGGGCGCGGGCGCCGGCGCGGTGATCGCGACCTTCAGCGGCCATCCGACGGTGCAGGCGAGCGACATCAGCCTGGTCTGACCGCGCGGTCAGCGGAACCGGGGCGCCGCCCCCGGTTCACGCACTGCCGCGGGCTTCACGCATTGCCGCGGTAGTACAGCGTCACCGTGTGCGTCGCCTCGGCGAACATCAGCCAGCGTTCGGCGAGCAGTCCCGCCAGCGCCAGCAGCGCCGCGATCGCCAGCAGCGGCGCCGCGGCCGCCGGCAGCATCGCGCCCGCAAGCAACAGCACGGCCGGCGCGGCGAAGCCGGCGGCGAGCGCGATGCGGCGCAGCTTCGCCGCATGCACGCGGGCGATGCGGAATCCCATCTCGCGCAGCAGGTAGTTGGTTTCGGTATGCGGCGCCTCAAACGGCCGCACCCTGCCGATGAAGCCGAGACCGGTCGCGGTTTCCGCGGTGGCCGCGACGCGCGGCGCGCGGTCGATCGCATGCCAGTAGGCGCGCTTCCAGACGAAGCCGGCCGCCGCTAGCGCCGCGCCGATCAGCGCCGGCGCCGCGACGCCATCGGCAAAGGCCGCGAACGCCGCCAGCAGCGCCGCGCCGCTGAAGGCGGAGAACAGCAGATAGCCCGGCACCACCATCGGATGGCTCCATTGCCGGATGGTCGGCAGCGAGGCGTAGATCATGCCGGTGCAATACACGGTGACGGCGGCGCAGAGGGCGGCCAGCAGCCCGCACAGGCTTGCGACGCCCTCGAGGCCGGCCAGCATCGCCAGGAAGAACAGGCCGCCAGGCACATAGGTCGCGATCGCCGCCACGCCCTCGCGCGACAGCCAGGAGGAGCGCCATTGCGACAGGGCGCGCCAGGCGCGCTCGGGATGGCCGAGATGCGCCAGCGAGGAGAGCAGCCCCGCACCCGCCAGCGCCAGCGCGACCGCGCAGACGCTGGCGCCGAACCAGGCTCCGCCCGGCGCCAGGCCGAGCGGCCGCAGCAGCCCGAGCCAGAACAGCACTCCGAACCCCGCGCCCGAGGCCACGGTGAAGAACACGATCGAGCCGGCGGGCTTCATCGCGACAGTACCCGGTCCACCCAGCGCAGCAGCGGGTTGGCGATCTGCGAAGGCAGCGGCCCGGCCTCGCGCGGCGGTCCCTTGTCCTCCTTCGGCTTGCGCCGCGGCGGCAGGTAGCGGTTGACGGGGTTGTAGCCGAGCTCCGGCATCAGCCCGACGCCGCCGCGTTCAGCGACGAGCTTCGACACCGCGCTTTCGGGATCGCCGAGATCGCCGAAATGCCGCGCCTGGGTCGGGCAGGTCAGCACGCAGGCGGGCTGGCGGCGATCCTCGGGGATGGTCTCGTTGTAGATGCGGTCGATGCAGAGGGTGCATTTCTTCATCACCCCCTCATCCTCGTCGAACTCGCGCGCGCCATAGGGGCAGGCCCAGGCGCAGAGCTGGCAGCCGATGCAGATATCGGTGTCCACCAGCACGATCCCGTCCTCGGCGCGCTTGTAGGAGGCGCCGGTGGGGCAGACGGTGACGCAGGCCGGCGTCTCGCAATGGAGGCAGGAGCGCGGGAAGTGCACGGTGCGGCCTTCCGCGCCCTCGCCCGCCTCGTAGCTGTGGATGCGGTTGAACCACACGCCCTCGGCGCCGGCGGAGTAGGGGTGGAAATCGGGCAGCGGCGCCATGTGGCCGCTGGTGTTCCACTCCTTGCAGTTGGTCGCGCAGGCGTGGCAGCCGACGCAGGTGTCGAGATCGATGACCAGGCCCAGCTTCTTCGCGCCGGGGTTCGGCTCAGGCAGGGACGTCACTGTTCAGGCTCCGGCGTCATAGCGGAGTATCGCGGCGGTCGCCGGCATGTGCGGCGGCGGCGCCAGCGTGGCGGGATGCGGCGCGGTGATGCCGGCCTCGTCCGGGCGGCATTTCTCCACGCTGACGCGGAGATCATACCAGGCCGCCTGGCCCGTGACCGGATCGGCATTGGCGTGGCGGAGGCCCTCCTGCGCCGGCAGCCATTCGCTGATGACGTGGTTCAGCAGGAAGCCGCGCGTCGATTCCGGGCTGTCCTGCGAGAGGTTCCACGCCCCCGCACGCTTGCCGATCGCGTTCCACGTCCACACCGTGTCCGGGTTCACGCCCTCCATCAGCCCGACCTGGCATTTCACCCGGCCGTTGCGGCTCGTCACCCATACCCAGTCGCCATCCGCCAGCCCCTGCCGCAGCGCGGTGCCGCGATTCATGTAGAGCTTGTTGGCGCCATGGATCTGCCGCAGCCAGGCATTCATCGAGCCCCAGGAGTGATACATCGCCATCGGCCGCTGCGTGATGGCCGAGAGCGGGAAGCCGCTCACATCATGCGCCTGCTGCTCGAGCGGCGGATACCAGATGGGCAGCGGGTCGCAATAGGTGCGGATCCGCGCGCGCAGCCGCTCGGGCGGCCGCTTCGCGCCGTGGCCTCCGGCGGCCAGGCGGAATTTCTGCAGCGGCTCGGACCAGATCTGCAGCACGATCTGCTCGGCCTTGCCGATCAGCCCCATCGCCTTGGCGTCGTCGAGATAGGCCTTGTTGGCGTGCTTGAAATAGAGCTGCTCCAGCGGCAGGTGATGGCGCCAGAAACAGCCATTGGCGATGTAGCGCTGCAGCTGCTCCGGGTTCGGCTTGCCGACGCCTTTCGCCTCGCCGGCCTCGCCACGCCAGCCGGCGAGCGGGCCGACGCCCGGCGCACGTTCATGGTTCACGATGTAGTCGGCGTAGTCCTTGTAGCGCGGGCTGCCATCCTCCCGGGTGAAGGCGGGCAGGCCGAGCCGCGCGCCGAGCGCGATCAGCACGTCCTGGAACGGCCGCACATCGCGGTCCGGCTTGATCACCGGCTGGCGCATCGCATCGCCCGGCCCGTGCGCGCTGCCGATCGGGCGATCCAGCAGCGAGATGCAATCCCAGCGCTCGAGATAGGTCGTATCCGGCAGAATGAGATCGGCGTAGGGCACGGTCTCGGAGAAATACGCATCGGCGTAGATCACATGCGGGATCGCATACGCCCCGCTGTCGTCCTTCTCGGTGAGGATGCGGATCGCCTCGCCGGGGTTCATGGCGCTGTTCCACGCCATGTTCGCCATGAACATGAAGAGCGTGTCGATCGGATAGGGATCGCGCGCCCCGGCATTGCCGATGACGCTGTGCATCATCCCGTGCAGCCCGAGCGGCGCTTCCCAGGAGAAGGATTTGTCGATGCGGAGCGGCGTGCCGGCATCGTCCACCAGCAGGTCGTCCGGCCCGTGCGGGAAGGCGAGCAGATTGCCCGCGATCGGCGTGTTCGGCGCACGCGTCTTCCCCGCCGGCCCCGGCCCGGGCGGGATCGGCCGCGGGAAGGGCGACTTGTACCGCCACGACCCCGGCGTATCGATGCCGCCCAGCAGCATCTGCAACAGGTGCAGCGCGCGGCAGGTGTGAAAACCGTTGGAATGCGCGCTGATGCCGCGCATCGCGTGCACCGCGACCGGCCGCCCGACCATTCGCGCATGCCGCCGGCCCAGCGTGTCGGTCCAGGGCTGCTCGATGGTGATCGTCTGGTTGAAGGCGATATCCGCGATCTCCGCGGCGATGCGGCGGATGCGCTCGGCGGCGATGCCGCAGCGCTCCGCCACCGCCTCCGGCGCGTATTGCGCATCGAGATAGCGCGCCGCCATCAGGTGGAACACCGGCTGCGCGCGGCGTCCATCCTGCAGGGTGAACTCCCCGACCAGCGCCGGCGAAAGATCGGCCGCATGCGCATCCATCGCGCCCCGCGCGCGGTCCCAGGCGAGCGGCTTGCCTTCGGCATCGCGCGCGAACAGCCCGTCATCCGCGCCGCCGGGATTGCGCAGCACCAGCCAGGCCGCGTTGGTGTAGCGCACGAGGAAGTCCAGATCGATCCTGTCCGTGCGCAGCAGCTCGTGGACCAGCGCCATCACGAAGAGGCCGTCGGTGCCCGGCCGGATGCCCACCCACTCATCCGCCACCGCCGAATAGCCGGTACGCACGGGGTTGACCGAGACAATCTTGGCGCCGCGCCGCTTCAGCGCCGCGAGGCCGAGCTTGATCGGGTTGGAATCATGATCCTCGGCGACGCCGAACAGCAGGAAGTATTTCGCGTGCTCCCAGTCCGGCTCGCCGAATTCCCAGAACGAGCCGCCGATCGTGTAGAGCCCGCCGGCGGCCATGTTCACCGAGCAGAAGCCGCCATGCGCGGCGAAATTCGGCGTGCCGAACTGCGCCGCCCAGAAGCCGGTGAGCGACTGGCTCTGGTCGCGCCCGGTGAAGAAGGCGAGGCCGCGCGGATCGGTCTCGCGCACCTGGCGCAGCCAGCCGGTCGCGATCTCCATCGCCTCGTCCCAGGAGATTTCGACGAATTCGCCCGAGCCGCGCGCGCCGATGCGCTTCAGCGGCGCGCGCAGCCGCGCCGGCGAGTACTGCGTCATGATGCCGGCCGAGCCCTTGCCGCACAGCACGCCGCGGTTCACCGGATGATCCGGATTGCCCTCGATGTAGCGGATCCGCCCGTCCTTCAGATGCACGCGGATGCCGCAACGGCAGGCGCACATGTAGCAGGTGGTGTGCTTCGTCTCGTCCCCGAGCGGGCGTGAATAGTCGATCCGCTCCTCTGCGCCGACGCCCCGTGACGGGGGTGCGGTATCCGGCATCAGGCTGTTTCCCCGTATCGTCCGCCAGGAGTAGGGCATGCTCCCGGCCAACGCAAAAGGGGGCGCGATTTTTCCCGGCGATCGTTCCGCATGCGGCTCAGGCCAGCAATTCGGCCGGGTCGTGCAGCACGCCCCCCTCGGCGATGCCGCGATCGGTCAGATGCGGCCCCGGATTGCAGGCGAGGCTTGCGCCGGTGACGGCGCGGAACACGCGATAGGGCGGCTGCCAATCGCACACCGCATCCGCCGCCTCGCGCAGGGCGACGAAGGCGGCGGCGGTCTCGGCCGGCGGCGTGGCCGCCAGCAGCCCGGCGACCGGCAGCGGAAACAGCGCCGTCGCCGCGCCGCTGCGCGCCACCGCCATGCCGCCCTGGGCCGCGATAACCGCATTCGCCGCCGCCGCCATATCCGCGGGATCGCGGCCGAACACCAGCAGGTTGTGCGAATCATGCGCGACCGTGGTGGCGATGGCGCCGCGGAACTCGCCCCAGTCATGGATCAGCGCGATGCGCGGCGTGGCATCCGCCCGCCCATGCCGATGCAGCGCGGCGAGCAGCGAGAATCCCGGCGGCGGCTGCACCACCCCGTCCGGCGCCTCCGCCTCCACCTCCATCCAGCGAGTGAAGCGGGCGCCGGAGATCGCGCGCAGGCGGACCCGGCCGCGCGCCGGCACGCGCAGGCAGAACGCTTCCGGCCCCAGCGGCGCGAGATGCACGCTCCGCAGCGGCGCATCGGCGAGCCGGCGCGCCGCCGGCGCCGCCGGCGCACCGTCCCGCGCGGCCAGCGCGCCATCCGCGTAGACCCGCTCCACCGCGACGCCGGCGAGATCGCGCAGCACGACGACATCCGCCCGCCGCCCCGGCGCCAGCAGGCCGAGATCGTCCCGCTTCAGGCGCAGCGCCGCATTCAGCGTCGCGCAACGGATCGCCTGCACCGGCGCCATGCCGCGGGCGATCACCCGTGCGATGACGTCGCGCAGCCCGCCCTTCGCCACCAGCTCGTCCGGCAGCAAGTCATCCGTGCACAGCACCACGCCCGCGGGCACGCCGCCCGGCAGCGCGTTCAGCGCCGCCACCGCGTCCGGCAGCACGTAATCGTGGCTGCCGCGCAGCTCCACCGTCAGGCCTGCGCGCAATTTCGCCAACATATCCTCGGCGGAGGTGATCTCGTGGTCCGAGGTCACCCCCGACGCCACGTACCCCTGCAGCGCGCCCCCGCTCAGCCCGCGCCCATGGCCGTTGACATTCTTCCCAGCGGCGAGGCCCGCGTCGACGATCCCCGCCATCCTCGCGCTGCCCGCCAGCACGCCGGGCATGTCCATCACTTCCGCCACGCCCACCACCTCGGGCCAGCACAACATCTCCGCCATCTCGTCCGGCCCGATCTCCGCGCCGGCCACCTCCAGCCCCGGCGCCGAGGGCACGCAGGACGGCGCCATCACCAACACGCGCAGCGGCAAGCCGCGCGAGGCCTCCACCGCCCAGCGCACGCCCGCCACGCCCAGCACATTGGCGATCTCATGCGGGTCCCACACCGCGGTCGTCGTGCCCGCCGGCACCACCACCGCGGCGTAGTCCGCCGGGATCATGTGGCTGCTTTCGAAATGCAGATGGCTGTCGATGAAGCCCGGCGCCAGGAAGCGCTCCGCCACGTCGTGCACCGCTCCCGCATCCGCCCGCGCGCCGCGCGGATGCACGGAGGCGATCAGCGGCCCGACGAAGCCGACATCGGCCTCGCGCAATTCTCCCGTCGCGACATCCACCACCGTCCCGCCGACAAGCAGCAGGTCGAACGGCGCCAGCCTCTGTGCCGCCTGCACGGCACGGGCGCGAATCTCTGGCGCGACGGGCTCGATCACGGCGCGCGCCGCGCAGACGTGGCGAGCGTCATCTCGTCCGTCCGTGGCTCATAGGTCAGGCCTCGCCGCATCGCCCAGGTGTTCACCTGGAAATAGAGCGGTATCAGCGCGTGCTCGTCCCGCAGCGCGCGCCGCGTCGCCTCGCGCGTCAACCGCGCGCGCTCGCCGTCGTCCATGGTCGTCCTCGCCTGGCGGATCAGCGCATCGATCGCCGCATTGCCGAACCGTCCGCGATTGGCCGTGCCCAAGCCCCGCGCGACATCCCAGCTGTGGATCTGCGTCTCCAGCATGCCCAGCACTTCCGGATTGGGCGAGAAACCTGCAAGGCTCACCGAATAGCGCAGCTGCGCCGCCTCGCTCAGCCACACGCCGCGCGTCTTGGTCTCCACCGTTGCGACCAGCCCGATACGCGTCCACATCTGCGCGATCGCCTGCACCGCCTGCTCATCGTTCACGTAACGGTCATTGGGCCCGTTCACCTGCGCCGCGAAGCCGTTCGGGTAGCCCGCCTCCGCGAGCAGCCGCCGCGCCGTCTCCGGCTCATAGGGCTCCGGCGCCAGATCGGGCGAGGTGCCGAAATAGCCGGGCGGCCCGAGGTCCCCCGCCGCCAGCGCCTGGCCTTGCAGCACCCGCTCCACCAACGCCGCGCGGTTGATGCCGAGCGACAGCGCCCGCCGCACGCGCGCATCGCGCAAGGGATTGGGGATCGCGCTGCCATCGCGCCCGCGGACGAAGGGCGACACCGCGCGGTCGGAATCCAGCGTCAGGAAGATCAGCCGGTTGGACGGGCTCTCCGTCACCCCGAACCGCGCATCCGCGCGCAGCCGCGCGAATTGATCCGGCGGCATGATCTCGATGAGGTCCACATCGCCCGCCTGCAGCGCCGCCACCCGCGCCCCGGCATTGGCGATCGGCCGGAACTCCACGCTTTCGAATTCCGGCTTCGCCCCGTGGAAGCCCTCGTTCCGCGCCAGCCGCAAGGGCTGCCCCGGCTGCCACGACACATGACGGTACGGACCCGTGCCCACCATCGCGCGGCCCGAATTGTAGTCCTCCGTCTTCGCGCCCTCGCCATGCCGCCGCGACACCACCATGACCAGCGAGAGGTAGTTCGCCAGCAGCGGAGTCGGCTCCCGCGTGCGGATGCGCACCACATCCCCATCCGCCTCCACCGCCGCGATCGGGCGCGTGTACACGCGGAACGACGACGGGCTGTTCGGCACCTCGCCCGCCCGCGCGATGGTGAAGGCGATGTCGTCAGCGGTCACCGGCGCGCCATCCTGCCAGCGCGCCGCAGTGTCCAGCCGGAACTCCCAGGTCAGCGGATCCACCACGCGCCAGGATGCCGCGAGCGCCGGCTGCAATTGCTGCTGTCGGTCCTGCTGCACCAGCGGCTGGAACACGTGCCGCGAGAAGGCGATGTTGGTGATCAGGCTCGCATGATGCGGATCGAGGCTGGTTGGCCCCGCTTCCATCCCGATGCGCAGCGCCGCGCGATCCTGCGCCAGGGCGGGCAGGGCAAGAAACGCTGCAACAACCGCAGCAAGCCACTTCATGCCGCACCTCTTTGCGCCAGCAGCGGGCAGAGTTCCAGCGGCGCGCTGCCCGCGCGTTCCACCCAGCCGCCCTCCGCGCGCGCGAACAGCGGCGTCGCGAAAGCCGCGCGCACCGGCACCTCCGCCGGCCACTCGCCGCGCCAGCGGTTGCCTTGCACCATCGCCACCAGCAGCCCTACCGGCCGGATCCCCACGCGCTCCAGCAGCGCCAGCCCCGCCAGGGCCGAGCTCCCGGTCGAGATCACGTCATCCACCAGCAGCACGCGCCTGCCCTCGAGCCGCTGCCGGATGCGCGGATCCAGCCACAGGGTCCGCGGCGTCGGCGCAGTCGAGGACGCCACCGGCACCGACAGCGCCTCCTCATACCAGCGCTTGCGCGAATAGCCCGGCGCCACCCAGTTCGCATGCCCGAGCGCCTCCGCCACCAGCGGCCCGAACACATGCCCGAGCGTCGGCATGCCCACCACCACCTCCGCCCGCAGCGGCACCGCCGCCTCCGCCATCCACGCGGCCAGCCGCCGCAGCACGGCAAAGGAGGCTTGGTTCGCGATCAGTCCCGCCACGCCGATCTCGCCATAGTCGCGCAAGGGCAGCACCAGCGCGCTGCCATCCGGCATCCGCGCCGGATAGCGGTCGCGGAACGGCCCGGGGAAGGGGTGGTCGAATTCCTGCCAGAACTCCATGGCGCGCCGGGTTGGTCGAGGCCGCCGCAGCGTGGCATCTTGCCGCCGCCCCAGCAACGGAGTGCCGCATGCCCACGCCGCAGGACCTCATGCCCCTCGCCGAGGCGATGACCGCATGGCGGCGCGACATCCACCGCCATCCCGAGCTCGGCTTCGAGGAAACCCGCACCGCCGCCCTGGTTGCGGAGACGCTGCGATCCTGGGGCATCGAGACCGTCGAAGGCATCGCCCGCACCGGCGTGGTCGGCACGCTGCGCGGTGCGCGACCGGGCAACCGCGCCATCGCGCTGCGCGCCGACATGGACGCGCTGGCGATGACGGAGGCCACTGGCGCGCCTTACGCAAGCGCCATCCCCGGCCGCATGCATGCCTGCGGCCATGACGGCCACACGGCGATGCTGCTCGGCGCCGCCGCGTGGCTCGCGCAGAATCGCGAGCGCTTCGGCGGCACGGTCCATCTCGTCTTCCAGCCCGCCGAGGAATCCCTGGGCGGCGCCCGCGTCATGGTCGAGGAAGGCTTGTTCGACCGCTTCCCCGCCGACGCGGTCTACGGCATGCACAACCTGCCCGGCCTGGCCCTCGGCACCGTCGCGGCGCCCAAGGGCCCGGTGCTCGCCTCCTCCGACACCTGGGAGGTCGCCTTCCGCGGCGCCGGCGTGCATGGCGCGCGCCCGCATCTCGGCCGCGACGCGACCCTCGCCGCCGCGCATTTCGTCGTCGCGCTGCAGATGATCGCTGCCCGCGAGATCGACCCGCTGCAGGCCGCGGTGGTCAGTGTGGGCCATATCGCCGCTGGCGACGCCGCCGCGCCCAACGTCATCCCCGCCGAGGTGTTCCTGCGCGGCACCGCGCGTGCCTTCCTGCCGGAGGTGCGCGACCACATCGAGGCGCGCATCGCCGACATCGCCCATGGCGTCGCCGCCACCTGCCGCGTCGATGCCGCGCCGCGCTATCATCGCCGCATCTCCCCCACCGTCAACCGCCCGGAACAGGCCGCGATCGCGCACCGCGCCGCCATCGCAGCACTCGGCGCCGACCACGCGCTGGACGACCACCCGCCGCTCACTCCCGGCGAGGATTTTTCGGAAATGCTCGCCCGCCGTCCCGGCGCTTATGTCTGGCTTGGCACCGGCGATCCCGCCCATCCCGAAGGCGTCCACCACAACCCGCATTTCGACTTCAACGACGCCGCCCTGCCGCATGGCGCCGCCTTCTGGTGCGCCCTGGTCGAAACCGAGCTCGGATGACCGCCGTCGTCATCGACTGCGACCCCGGCACGGACGACGCCATCGCGCTGCTGCTCGCGCTGCGCTCGCCGCTTGATGTCCGCCTCGTCACCGTCAGCGGCGGCAACGTCCCGCTCGAGCGCACCCTTGCCAATGCGCGCGCCCTCATCGGCCTCGCCGGCCGCGACATCCCCGTGGTCGCCGGCGCCGCGCGCCCGCTGCTCGGCGCCTTCACCGCGGAGCTCGCCGTGCACGGGAATGACGGCCTCGCCGGCATCGCGCTGCCCGAAGGCCCGCCCGCCACGCCCGGCATCGCGGCCGACGCCATCCGCACGGCGCTCCGCGCCGCCGCGCCCGCCAGCGTCACCCTGCTCGGCATCGCGCCCGCCACCAACCTCGCCCTCGCCCTCGCCACCGAACCCGCCCTCGCCGACCGCGTCGCCGAGATCGTGCTGATGTCCGGTGCCTGGGCCGAAGGCAACTGGACCCCCGCCGCCGAGTTCAACGCCTTCGCCGACCCCGAGGCGCTCGCCATCCTCCTCGCCAGCACCCGCCCGCTCACCCTGGTCACGCTGGAACTCACCGCGCAGGCGCTGTGCACGCCGGCGCGCCTCGCCGCGCTGCGCGCCCGCGGCATTCTCCGCACCGCCTGCGCCATCATGGAGGCCGTGCCGCCCTCCCGCCGCTTCGCCGGCACCGGCCACGCGCTGCACGACCCCTGCGCGGTCGCCTGGCTGCTCGCGCCACAACTCTTCACGTCGCGCGACGTCCACGTCGCGGTCGATCTCGGCCCCGGCCCCTCGCGCGGCCGCACGGTGATCGACCGCTGGGGCCGCAGCCGACAACCGGTCAACGCGCGGCTGCTCGAGACGCTGGACGCGGACGGGTTCTTCGAATTGCTGGGGCAGCACCTGGCATGAGAAGAGCTGGGGAAGGGAGTGAACTCCCTTCCCCAGACCCCATCCCTCCTTTCTTTGGATACTTGGTGCTTGGGGCCGCCGCGCGCTCAGGCGCCGCGCCGTTGTCGGGCGGAGAGCGGCGCTCGCCACGGGGCGGAGTTCTCTCCGCCCCCCCCAGCCCTCTCACTCCGCCAGAGCCGCGCTCCATGGGCTCATCGCATCGCTCACCCCCACGCGCGCGCCATCCGGCATCACGCGGATCAGGTTCGGGCAGGCGAAGTTCACCGGCAGCACCGCGTGCTCCACCACCTCCAGCGTCGCATCGGCCGCCAGCGCCGCCATCGCCTCCGCCGGCAGCCGTCGATCGGCCGTCACCCCCTCCGGCCCCGACACGTCGATGCGCGGATGATGCGCCGCCGCTTCCGGGTCCATGCCGAAATCCGCCACGAAACACAGCATCTGGAACACCGCGGCGAGAATCCGGCGCCCGCCCGAGGCGCCGAGCGCGATCTCCGGCGCATCGCCCGTGGCGGCGATCACCGGGCTCATATTCGTCAGCGGCCGCTTGCCTGGCGCGATCGCGTTCGGCGTGCCCGGCCGCGGATCGAACCACATGATGCCGTTGTTCATCAGCACGCCCGAGCGCGGCAGCACCACGCGGCTGCCCATCGAGGACAGCAGCGTGGTCGTCATCGCCACCGCCAACCCGTCGCGGTCCACCACCGTCAGATGCGTGGTGCAGGATTCCGCCGCGCGCGGCTCCGCATCCCCCAGGCCCGACAGCCGCTCGGCATACGCCGCCCGCATCACCCGCGCCAGTTGCGCATACCACGACGCCGAAGGTGCGCCGCCGGAGAAATCCGCCTCCGCCATTCCCGCCAGCACGCGCATCATGGTCGGCGCCGCGGTCAGCCCGTTCGCCAGAAAGAGCCGCCGACCGCGCCACTCCGCCTCGAGCGCCGGCAGCACCCGCGCATGGCACGCCGCCAGGTCTTCCGCCGCAACGAAGCCGCCCAACTCGCGCACATCCGCCGCGATCGCCGCGGCGATCTCGCCTTCGTAGAAATCGCGCAGCCCGGCCTGCTGCAGCCGCTCCAGCGTCGCCGCCAGGTTCCCCAGCGCGAAGAAGCCCGGGCTGCCCTGATAAGGCGGTACCGGCGGCAGCCCGTTCGGCAGGTAGATCCGCGCGCTCTCCGGATAGAGGCGCAGCACCGCGGCCGCATTCGCCACCTTCAGCGTGGTGAACCAGTCCTGCGACAACCCGCGCTTCGCCAGCGCCACCGCCGGCGCCAGCACATCGCGGATCGGCAGCCGCCCGTGCCGCACGTGCAGCAGCGCATAGCCCGCCACCGCCGACGGGATCGCGAAGGAAAGCGGCCCATGGACGTTGCGGTCGCCCTCCACCTCCGGCCAGGGGAACAGGTCCGTCTTCATCCGCCCGGTCATCGGATAGGCCGTGGGATCCAGCCCACGCGGCGACACCGGCCCGAAATCGAAGGTCTCCGCCTTGCCGCCCGGCGCCATCACCTGCGCGAAGCCGATGCCCCCCAGCCCGCTGTTCCACGGCTCCACCGCCGCCAGCGCGAAGCCGGTCGCCACCGCCGCATCCGCGGCACTGCCGCCGGCGCGCAGCATGGCGAGCCCCGCTTCCGCGGCATCGCGCGACTGCGACGCAACCACGCCGCCGCGCCCGCGCGCCGCGGGCTTGGCGACCTGCCAATGTTGCGTGACATGCGGCGGCAGTATGTGGTTCATGGCGTCCCCGGCCTGGTTCCTTGCCAGAGCCTTGCGCCGCCCGCGCCTCACGGCAATCCCCCGCGGCCGTTTACCTGGGCCCGGGTTTGCGCCAAGACAGCGCCACGGCGGACAGCCAAATCGCGGGAGATACAAGGAATGGCAGCAACCCAGGGCCTCACGGTCGCGCCGATCCTGCGCGCCTTCATCGAGCAGGAAGCCCTGCCCGGCACCGGTATCGAGCCCGAACGCTTCTGGGCTGGCCTGGACCGCATCCTGCGCGAGCTCGCGCCGCAGAACGCCGCCCTGCTGGCGAGGCGCGACGAGCTCCAGGCCAAGATCGACGCCTGGCACGGCGCCAATCCCGCCAGGCCGATCGACCTCGAAGCCTACACGGCGTTCCTGACCGAGATCGGCTACCTCCTGCCCGAACCCGCGAACGTGAAGGTCGGCACCACCGGCGTGGATGCCGAGATCGCCACCATCGCCGGCCCGCAGCTCGTGGTTCCCGTCTCCAATGCCCGCTACGCGCTCAACGCCGCCAATGCCCGCTGGGGCAGCCTCTACGACGCGCTCTACGGCACCGACGCGATCCCGCAGGACGGCACGCCGGCCAAGGGCTATGACCCCGCGCGCGGCGCCAAGGTGATCGCCTATGCCCGCAAGGTGCTGGACCAGGCCGTGCCGCTGGCTGCCGGTTCGCACGCGGATTCCACGAACTACCGCCTCGATGCCGGCGCCCTCGAAGTCACCCTGAAGGACGGCAGCCGCACCGGCCTCGCCCGCGTCGGCCAATGCGTCGGCTACGCGGGCGAGCCCCACGCCCCCACCGCGCTGCTCTTCGTCAACAACGGCCTGCACATCGAGCTCCGCATCGACCGCAGCCACGTGATCGGCAAGACCGATCCCGCCGGCGTCGCCGACGTCATCCTGGAATCCGCCGTCACCACCATCATGGATTGCGAGGATTCCGTCGCCGCGGTGGACGCCGAGGACAAGGTCGTCGTCTACCGCAACTGGCTCGGCCTGATGAAAGGCGACCTCGAAGCGAGCTTCGAGAAATCCGGCCGCGAGCTCATCCGCCGCCTCAACCCGGACCGCATCTACCAGCACCCCACCCTCGGCGGCGTCACCCTGCATGGCCGCTCGCTCATGCTGGTGCGCAACGTCGGTCACCACATGATGACCGACGCCGTGCTGCTCGACGGCAAGGAAACGCCCGAGACCATCCTCGACGCCATGTGCACCACGGCGATCGCGCTGCACGACATCCGCGGCAAGCGCATGAACAGCCGCACCGGCAGTGTGTACATCGTCAAGCCGAAGATGCACGGCCCCGAGGAAGTCGCCTGGGCCGACACCCTCTTCGCCCGCGTCGAGGACGCGCTCGGCCTGCCGCGCGACAGCATGAAGATGGGCATCATGGACGAGGAGCGCCGCACCACGGTGAACCTCAAGGCCTGCATCGCCGCCGCGCGCGACCGCGTGGTCTTCATCAACACCGGCTTCCTCGACCGCACCGGCGACGAGATCCACACGGCGATGGAAGCCGGCGCCGTGGTCCGCAAGAACGACATGAAGTCCCAGCCCTGGATCAAGGCCTATGAGGACTGGAACGTGGATGTCGGGCTGGAATCCGGCCTGCGCGGCCGCGCCCAGATCGGCAAGGGCATGTGGGCGATGCCGGACATGATGGCCGCCATGCTCGAGCAGAAGGTCGGCCATCCCAAGGCCGGCGCCAACACCGCCTGGGTGCCGTCCCCCACCGCCGCCACCCTCCACGCGCTGCACTACCACCAGGTGGACGTCACGGCGCGGCAGGAGGAGATCGCGCAATCCGGCCGCCGCGCGAAACTCGCCGACATCCTCACCGTCCCCGTCGCCACCAACACCAACTGGTCGCCCGCCGACGTGCAGTCGGAGCTCGACAACAACGCGCAAGGCATCCTTGGCTATGTCGTGCGCTGGATCAACCAGGGCGTCGGCTGCTCTAAGGTGCCCGACATCAACGATGTCGGCTTGATGGAGGACCGCGCCACGCTGCGCATCTCCTCCCAGCACATCGCCAACTGGCTGCGCCACGGCATCGTCACCGAGGAACAGGTGATGGAAACCATGAAGCGCATGGCCGCGGTGGTGGACCGCCAGAACGACGGCGACCCGCTCTACGCACCGATGGCGCCGCGCTTCGACGGGCCGGCCTTCAAGGCAGCTTGCGACCTGGTGTTCAAGGGGCGCGAGCAGCCGAACGGATACACGGAATTTGTCCTGACGGCGCGCCGGCGGGAAGCGAAGAGCAAGTGAAAGAGCCGGGGAGGGAGATGAACTCCCTCCCCGGACCCCACCCTCCTTTTTTTGGTGACTTGGTGCGGGCGGCAGCCGCCGTCGTTAAGTCCACCCGTTGTCTCGTTGAGAACGGAGTGCCGGAAGCTTTGTCTCCGGCCCCGGGTCCTCTGTTAGGCTGCCGAAAGCACCCCGGAGGACCACGACAGATGCCGCAGCCGATTCCACAACCACAGGATCCGACGCTGCGGCTCTGCACCGCCGAGGAAGCCAAGGCCTTCACCCAGCGCCTGCGCGAGGCCAACATCGCCCTCCTCCGCTTCGAAGCCGCCGACATGGCCGGCCTCAGCCGCGGCAAGACCGTCCCGACGCCGCACGTCGCCAACTACCTGCAGACCGGCTTGAACTTCTACGGCGGCGCACTCGCGGTGGACACCGCCTCCATCCCCGCCGCCGGCTCCGGCTACCACGCCGAGCGCAACTACGCCGACGCCGTGCTCGTCCCCGACCTCGACACCCTCACCCCGATCCCCTGGCTGGAACGCACCAGCCGCGTCATCTGCGACACCATGTGGTACGACACCCACCCGCAGATGGCCGCGCCGCGCCTGCTGCTGAAGTGCATCCTCAACCTCGCCGCGTCCCTCGGCCTCGCGGTGAAGATGGGCCACGAATACGAGTTCTACGTGGTGGATGCGGAAACCCGCCAGCCGCTCTTCACCGGCCAGCCGATCTTCGTCTCCCACCGCAACCACCAAAGCGCCGCGATCGACCGCCTGCTGCTCGTGCTCCAGGCGCAGGGCGTGGACATCATCACCCATAACGTCGAATACGGCCCCGGCCAGTTCGAGATCAATTTCGCCGCCCTCACCGGCATCGCCGCCGCCGACCGCGCCTTCGTCTTCAAGAACACGGTGAAGGAATACCTCGCGCGCGAAGGCCTGCTCGCCACCTTCATGACCAAGCCCTACAAGGGCCGCTCCGGCAGCTGCTCGCATTTCCATGTCTCGCTGCTGGATGCGGAAACCGGCCGCAACATCTTCCTCGACACCGCGGACCCCGACGGGCTCTCGGCGCGCGCCCGCTCCTTCATCCAGGGCGTGCTGGACCACGCCCGCGCTGCCATGGCGGTGTGGAACCCCACGCCGAATTGCTACCGCCGCATCCGCCCGCGCACCTATGCGCCCTCGAACATCTCCTGGGGCATCCAGGACCGCACCGCCAGCATCCGCGTGAAGGCCAGCCGCGACGAGCAGACGCATGTCGAGGTGCGCACTCCCGGCGCGCTGTCCAACCCCTATCTCGTCGCCGCCGTCACGCTTGCTGCCGGCCTGCTTGGGATCGTCCAGCAGCGCCCCCTCGCCCCGGCTGGCGAAGGCCCCAAGGAAGAGGACAGCGACTACGCCAAGCTCCCGCTCTCCCTCGAGGAATCCCTCGCCGCCTTCGAGCGGGACGAGGCGCTCACGACCCTGCTCGGCCCCGAATTCGTCCAGGTCTTCCTCGCCATGAAGCGGCAGGAAGCGGCCCGTCTGCGCGACGAGATCCCGGCGGCAGAGACCGCGGAGTATTTCGAGCTGTACTGAGCTCCGCTAGGATGGACACGGGGGGCGGAGTGAACTCCGCCCCCGGACCCCCCACCTCCTTTTTTTGGTTACGGGGAAAGGCTGCGAGCGCCGTTCTCGACGAGACAACGCCCGCCGTCGGAGAGTGCGGAAGCCGCCGGCGCCCGTAGCCAAAAAAAGGAGGGAGAGGGGGTCTGGGGGAGAGGGAGTTCATCTCCC
>Ga0081539_10001209_pt1 | contig 46296 bp, 37 predicted proteins | sample TabmetS4T2R2_FD_71023 | JGI IMG/M metagenome (GOLD analysis project Ga0081539, IMG submission 71023) | Tabebuia heterophylla rhizosphere microbial communities from the University of Puerto Rico - S4T2R2 | ecosystem: Host-associated > Plants > Roots > Rhizosphere ... | reverse complement strand
GCTCGGCGTCCAGCCACGTGGGCGGATCGTCAGTCATCACGAGCACAACGAGCAGGCGCGGGTGGCGGAGATCGTGTCGACCGTCCGCGATGGCGGCACCGTGCTGTTGGTCACGGACGCCGGGATGCCGGGGGTCTCCGACCCGGGGTTGCGGGCCGTCCGTGCCGTCGTCGAGGCGGGCCTGCCGGTGACGGCAGTGCCCGGGCCATCGGCCGCGCTGACGGCGCTCGCGCTCTCGGGGCTGCCGACGGATCGGTTCTGCTTCGAGGGGTTCCTGCCGCGGACATCAGGCCGGCGGGCGGCGGCGGTGGCAGCGCTCGCCGACGAGCCCCGGACGATGGTCCTGTTCGAATCGCCGCGCCGTATCGCCGCGACATTGGCCGCGCTCGCCGATGGGCTGGGCGCCGACCGGCCGGCGGCCGTCTGCCGGGAGCTGACCAAGACCTACGAGGAGGTCGTGCGCGCGCCGCTGGGGGAGCTGGCCCGCTGGGCTGCGGAGCGTGAGGTCCTCGGCGAGGTGACCGTGGTGGTCGGCGGCCGGCCGGCGCCGTCCGGCCCGCGTGACCTCGCCGATCCTGCGGCGGCGGACGACGTCAGTCGGCTGGTCGCGGACGTGCGGGCCCGGGTGGACGCCGGGCAGCGGCTCAAGGACGCGGTCGCCGAGGTGGCGGCGGCGTCCGGCGTCCCGAAGCGGGCGCTCTACGACGCCGCGACCCGCAGTCGCAGGCCTGACGCAGGTTGAGCGGGCAGTTTTGCCCCGACACGCCCGGCGTGTCGGGGCAAAACTGCCCGCTCAACGGCCGCCGCAGGGGTCAGACCGGCGCGGGGTCAGCGGGGGCGCAGCACGCAGAACTCGTTGCCCTCCGGGTCGGCCAGGACCTCCCACGTAACTTCGCCCGGCGGGGCCTTCGACTGGCCGATGTCGACCCGCCGCGCCCCCAGCCGGATCAGCCGCTCCACCTCCGCGCGCTGGTCGTCGTCGCGGCGCGGCGTGACGTCAAGATGGAGTCGGTTCTTGACCTCGTGCGGCTGCGACGCCCCGACGAACTCCAGATAGGGGCCACGGCGGTCCGGCGCTTGCAGTGACGCGAAGCCCGGGCCCTCCCGGACCAGCATCCACCCGGACGCCTCGACCCAGAATCGCGCGAGCGCCGAGGGATCCAGCGCGTCCACCACGACCGCGGCGAGCGGGCCGCGGTCGGCGTACTCATCGCGCGGCTCCAGGACACAGAACTCGTTGCCCTGCGGGTCGGTCAGCACGACCCACGGAACCTCGCCCTGACCGATATCGGCATGCTTGGCGCCGGCCGCCACGAGCCGTGCGACGGTGGCCCGCTGAGCGTCCTCGTCGGTACTCGAGAGGTCGAGGTGGACCCGGTTCTTGACCACCTTGGGATCGTTCACCGGCACGAAGACGAGGTAGACGCCGGGATGGTCGCCGTCCGGCTCCAGCCAGCTCTCCTCGTCGTCGTAGTGCCCCGGCCAGTCGAGCGCCTCCCCCCACCAGGTGGCCAGCGAGGCGGGGGAGGGGGTGTCGAAAACCACGGACCACAGTCGAGTCGCCACGCGGCGAGCCTGGCGCATGGGGCGGCGCGGTGCATCCCGATAATCTCCCCGGATGGAGTTCCGCCGCATTCCCGGTCTGCCGCCCTACGTCTTCACGATCATCGACGGCTTGAAGAAGGACGCACGGCGGGCCGGCCGGGACATCGTGGACCTGGGATTCGGCAACCCCGACCTGCCGTCCCCGGAACTGGCGGTGGACAAACTCGCCGAGGCGGCACACAACAGCCGCAACCACCGGTACTCCGCCAGCCGCGGCATCCCGAAACTGCGCGCGGCCATCGCGCAGCGGTACGCGCAGCAGTACGGCGTCGTCCTGGACCCCGACACGAACGTGCTGGCCACGATCGGCGCCAAGGAAGGGTTCAGTCACCTGATGTGGGTGCTGCTGCAACCCGGGGACGCCGCGCTCGTGCCGTCGCCGTCGTACCCGATCCACATCTGGGGTCCCTACTTCGCCGGCGCGGACACCCGGCAGGTGCCGATCGGCCCGAACGCGAAGGACGGCACGGCCGAGGACTACATCGGCAACGTCATGGCCGCGTGGGACTACGGCTGGCCGAAGCCGCGCGCCGTCGTCCTGTCCTTCCCGCACAACCCGACCACGGCGACCGTCGAGCTCGCCGATCTGCAGCGACTGGTGGACTGGGCGCGCGAACGCGACGTCGTCCTCGTGCACGACTTCGCGTACGCCGACGTCGCGTTCGACGGCTGGCGGCCACCGTCGATCCTGCAGTGCGAGGGCGCCTTGGAGTGCGCGGTCGAGCTGTACTCGATGACCAAGTCGTTCTCCATGGCCGGCTGGCGGGTGGCCTTCCTCCTGGGCAACGCCGAGGTGGTCGCCGCGCTCACCAAGCTGAAGAGCTATCTGGACTACGGCACCTTCCAGCCGGTGCAGATCGCGGCGACCGTGACGCTGCGGGAGCTCCCGGACTTTCCCAGCGAGGTGAACGCCGTCTATGAGTCCCGGCGGAACGCGCTGTGCGACGGCTTGGAGCGGATCGGCTGGTCGGTGCCGCGACCGCGCGGAACGATGTTCGTCTGGGCGCAGATCCCGCAGGTGTACCGCAAGCTCGGTTCCATCCAGTTCGCCACGCAGCTGGTGACCGACTGCGACGTCGCCACGTCGCCCGGGGTGGGATTCGGTCCGGACGGCGACGGATACGTCAGGTTCGCCCTCATCGAGAACGAGCACCGCATCGCCCAAGCGGTGCGGCAGATCAAGCGCGGCCTGCCGGAGCTGAGCGGCTGAGCTGAACGCCTGAGTCGAGGGGCAGCCCGCCACCTCGGGTTCGGGAAAATGGTTGGCGCCGGTCTGGCAGGATCGACACATGTCCCACGTGCTCTCCGCCGTCGCCTGGCCGTATGCCAACGGCCCGCGGCACATCGGCCATGTCGCCGGCTTCGGCGTTCCGTCCGACGTGTTCAGCCGGTACATGCGGATGGCGGGCCACGACGTCCTCATGGTCAGCGGCACCGACGAGCACGGCACGCCCATCCTGGTGCAGGCCGAGCAGGAGGGGGTCGGGCCCAAGGAGCTCGCGGACCGGTACAACCGCGTCATCGTGGAGGACCTGCACGGCCTCGGGCTCACCTACGACCTGTTCACCCGCACGACGACGCGAAACCACTATGCCGTCGCGCAGGAGATGTTCCGCACCCTGCACCGCAACGGGTACATGATCCCGCAGACCACGACGGGCGCGATCTCGCCGTCCACCGGTCGCACCCTGCCCGACCGGTACATCGAGGGAACCTGCCCGATCTGCGGCTACGACAGCGCTCGCGGTGACCAGTGCGACAACTGCGGCAACCAGCTGGACGCCGCCGAGCTGATCAATCCGCGGAGCCGGATCAACGGTGAGATCCCGCAGTTCGTCGAGACCGAGCACTTCTTCCTCGACCTGCCGGCGCTCGCCGACGCGCTGGGCGCCTGGCTGCAGACCCGGACCGACTGGCGGCCGAACGTCCTGAAGTTCTCCCTCAACCTGCTGGACGACCTGCGCCCGCGCGCGATGACCCGGGACATCGACTGGGGCATCCCGGTCCCGCTGCCCGGCTGGGAGGACAACCCGAACAAGCGGCTCTACGTGTGGTTCGACGCCGTCATCGGATACCTCTCGGCGTCCATCGAGTGGGCCCGGCGCAGCGGAGACGACGACGCGTGGCGGGCCTGGTGGACCGATCCCGACGCTCGCTCCTACTACTTCATGGGCAAGGACAACATCACGTTCCATTCCCAGATCTGGCCGGCCGAGCTGCTGGCCTACGCCGGGAAAGGTGCGCACGGCGGGCGGCCCGGCCCGTACGGCGTCCTGAACCTGCCCACCGAGGTCGTCTCCAGCGAGTTCCTCACGATGGAGGGCAAGCAGTTCTCCTCCAGCCGCGGCGTGGTCATCTACGTCCGCGACATGCTGGCGCGCTACCAGCCGGACGCCCTGCGGTACTTCATCGGCGTGGCCGGCCCGGAGAACCAGGACACCGACTTCACCTGGGCGGAGTTCGTCCGGCGCACCAACGACGAGCTGGTCGCCGGGTGGGGCAACCTGGTGAACCGCACCGCGTCGATGATTCACAAGAACGTCGGGACAATCCCCGAGCGCGGCGAGCTCGCCGACATCGACCACCGCCTGCTCGCCGTGACGTCGAAGGCCTTCACCGATGTGGGGGAGCTGCTGGGCGCCCACCGGCAGAAGCAGGCGCTCACCGAGGCGATGCGGGCTGTTGGCGAGGCGAACAAGTACCTGTCGGACACCGCGCCGTGGAAGCTGAAGAACGAGGATCCGCAACGGATGCGGACGGTGTTGCACGTCGCCGCGCAGGCCGTCAGCGATCTGCGTACCGTGCTCTCGCCGTTCCTCCCGCACAGCGCGCAGGCGGTCCATGAGGCCCTCGGCGGGAGCGGGACCGTCTCACCGATGCCGCAACTGCGCGAGGTGGAGGACCTGGACGGCGGGCCGGGGTATCCGATCCTCACCGGTGACTACCAGCGCGGCGAGACGCTCGCGGCATGGGAGTCGGTGCCGATCGTGCCTGGAACACCTGTGCCGGCACCGAAACCGGTGTTCCGCAAGCTCGACGACTCCGTGGTGGAGGAAGAAGTGGCCCGGCTCAAGGAATCCGGCCACAGCTGACGCGATGGAACGTCCACTGCCCCCGGCGCCCGAGCCGCTGCCGCTGCCGGTCGTCGACGACCACACGCATCTGGACCACGTGCGCGGCGCGGACGGCCCGCCGTCGCGCGCCGAGGTTGCGGAGCTGATCGCGGCCGCCGCGGCGGTGAACGTGCCGCGGATGGTGCAGATCGGCTGTGACCTCGACGCCGCGCGCTGGACCGTCGATGCCGTCCAGGATCATCCGCAGCTGCTCGGCGGCGTCTCGTTGCATCCCACCGAGGCATCGGAAATCGTTGCTGCCCAAGGGAAATCCGCCCTGATCGCGGCGCTGGAGGAGATTGCGAAGCTGGCCCGCGAGCCGCGGATCGTCGTCGTCGGCGAGACGGGGCTGGACCACTATTGGGTGAAAGACGATGCCGGGCGCGCCGCTCAGGAGCAGTCGTTCCGTTGGCATATCGATCTGGCGAAGCGACTGGGCAAGGTGCTGCAGATCCACGACCGGGACGCACACGAGGACATCCTGCGCGTGCTGAGCGAGGAGGGTGCGCCGGAGCGCACGGTGTTCCACTGCTTCTCCGGCGACGCCGCGATGGCCCGCTACTGCGCCGAGCACGGGTGGTACCTGTCATTCGCCGGGCCGATCACCTTCAAGAACGGCGGTGCGCTGCGCGACGCGCTGGCCGCCGTCCCGCTCGAGCGGGTGCTCGTCGAGACCGACGCGCCGTACCTCACGCCGGACCCCTATCGCGGCCGACCGAACGCCAGCTACCTCGTGCCGATCACAGTCCGCCGGATCGCGGAGGTCACCCAGCGTGACCTGGCTGAGACGTGCGCCACGCTGGCTGAGAATGCGGATCGGCTCTACGGCCCGTGGTGATCCACCCATAGCGGTCTGACCTGCAGAAATGCGCCACTCCGCGACTCTATGGCGCCGGGGGCGTCCGCGTGGCGATTTGGCGTACGGTCTCGATTCGATTACGGTTGGCCGCCGACAGCCGGGAGCGGAGGCTTCCCGGAAGGTACGCAGGCAGCCGGAGCAGCGCCGCAGGCTCGATGGGCGCAGCTCTCAGCGGGTCGCAGCAGCCGATCCGCCGGTCCCGGCAAGGAAGCCGGACGGCCCCTTCCCCGCCTGGCGCGTGCGCTTCCGTGGTCCGTGCCCGGGGAGATCTAGGTCTGGAGCTCTGTGCACGCTCTCCTGTCCGGCCGGTCGGGGCGGATCGCCGCGCAAGCGGCCGTGCTGACCGCCGTCATCGGTAGCAGCGTCGCCTACGCGGCGATCAACAAGACGATCACCCTCAATGTCGACGGGCGCACCTCTGAGGTCCATGCCCTCTCCGGGGACGTCGCGGGACTACTCAAGGACCAGGGGATCAAGGTCGGCCCGCGTGACCTCGTGGCGCCCGCCCCCTCGTCCGGCCTGCACGACGGGCAGACCGTCGTCGTCCGCTTCGCCCGGCAGCTGACCGTGACCATCGACGGCCAGCAGCGCACCTACTGGACGACGGAGCTGTCCGTGGAGCGGGCGCTCGCGGCCATCGGCATTCACACCGAGGGCGCGCGTTTGTCGGCCTCCCGGTCGCAGCGTATCGGCCGCAACGGCTTGGCGCTGTGGCTGCTGACGCCGAAGGACGTCATCATCATCGCCGACGGCCGGCGTCGCGACGTGGTCAGCGCCGCACCGACGGTCGGTGACCTGCTGCGCGAGCAGGGCCTGGAGCTCAACCCGCTCGACCGGCTCTCCACGCTTGCGGCGGCACCCGTGACCGACGGGCTGCTCGTGCGGATCGTGCGGGTCGTGCAGAAGCGGGCAACGGTCACCGAGGACGTCGCCTTCGACGTCGAGAGGCGCAAGACCGCCGACCTGTACGAGGGTGAGAAGAAGATCGCCACCCCGGGCAGGAAGGGCAGTCGCAGCGCCGTCTACGACCTGGTCGTGACCGACGGGAAGGTCACCAAGCGGACGCTGGTCACCGCCCGGCAGCTCACGGCACCGGTGACCCAGGTCGTGCTGGTCGGCACCAAGGAGAAGCCGTCGTCCGGCGGTGGCGGCAGCGTCGGCGGCTCCGTGGACTCGCTGAACTGGGCCGCGCTCGCCGAGTGCGAGTCCGGCGGAAACCCGAGGGCCGTGAACCCGGCCGGTTACTACGGGCTCTACCAGTTCAGCCTCGCCACCTGGCATTCGGTGGGTGGCAGCGGAAACCCGATCGACAACTCATCGGCCGAGCAGACGTACCGGGCCAAGCTGCTGTACAAGCGGACCGGCGCCAGCTCGTGGCCGAGTTGCGGGCCGCGGCTGTTCACCTGAGAACCTAGGCGGGTGTCCGCACGCGCCGCCGGCGACGCCGTCGTTCCCGGGCCTACCGGGGATGGCGGCGTCGCGCTGCTGGGGCCTGCCGACGTACGGCGTATCGCCACGGACATCGGGGTTTCGCCGACCAAGGTCCTGGGCCAGAACTTCGTCGTCGACCCGAACACGGTGCGGCGGATCGCCCGGCTGGCCGCGGTCGGTCCGGGCGACACTGTGGCGGAGGTCGGGCCCGGTCTGGGGTCGCTCACCCTGGCGCTGCTGGCGACCGGCGCTTCGGTGACGGTCGTCGAGGTGGACGCCGCGCTCGCCGCGGCGTTGCCGCAGACGGTGGCCGAGCGCGCGCTCGGGGCGGCCGACCGGTTGCGAGTCGTGGCGGACGATGCCCTCGCGGTCCGCGAGCTGCCGGGGTCGCCGCCCACCGCGCTCGTCGCCAACCTCCCGTACAACGTCGCGGTCCCGGTGCTGCTGACCTGGCTGGAGCGGTTCCCGTCGCTGCGCTCGGGGCTGGTGATGGTTCAGGCCGAGGTCGCGCAGCGGCTGGCGGCGCGGCCCGGCGAGCCGGCGTACGGTGTCCCATCGGTGAAGGCCGCGTGGTATGCCGACGTGCGGCAGGCGGGATCCGTGCCGCGGCAGGTGTTCTGGCCGGTGCCGAACGTCGACTCGGGCCTCGTGGCGTTCACCCGACGGCAGCCGCCCGTGACGTCGGCATCCCGCGAAGAGGTGTTCGCCTGCGTGGATGCCGCGTTCGCCCAGCGCCGCAAGACGCTGCGCGCCGCGCTCGCCGGGTGGGCCGGCTCGCCCGTGGCCGCGGAGGCTGCGTTGCGCGCGGTCGGCATCGACCCATCGACCCGAGGGGAACGCCTGTCGGTGGGTCAGTTCGCCGCCCTCGCGGCCGCCCGATCCGCCGCCCGCCCCGATTAGCAGGCGTTCTGACCCACTTTCGGGGTCAGAACGCCTGCTAATCCGGCCCAAGATCACGGCGGCTACGCGATCCGACGGCGGAACAGCACACCGGCGGCGACCACAGACGCCAGCATGATGGCCAGGCACCAGGCGACGGCCTGCCAGGCGGCGCTCCCGATGGGAGTGCCGAGGAGCAATCCGCGGATGCTCTCGATGACCGGCGTCGCGGGCTGGTGACGGGCAAACCCGTGCAGCCAGTCCGGCATCGTGGAGATCGGGACGAACGCGCTGCTCGGGTACGGCAGGAACATCACCAGGAAGGAGAAGCCGCTGGCCGCCTCCACGGAGCGGGCCAGCAGGCCGACCGCGGCCGACAGCCAGGACATGGCCAGGATGAACAGCACCAGCACGCCCACCGCGGCCAGCCAGGCAGGCGGCGACCCGTGCGGGCGAAATCCGATGGCGAAGGCGACGCCGAACACCAGCACGGTAGACGCCAGGTTGCGCACCAGACTCGCGGCGACGTGCCCGGCGAGCACGCTGGCCCCGCCCAGGTCAAGCGAGCGGAACCGGTCGATGATCCCGCCGCTCATGTCCGCCGTCACGCTGACCGCCGTGTTGGCCGATCCGAACCCGGCGCACAGCAGCAGCACCCCCGGCACGACGTACGTCACGTAGGCAGTCCCGGTGTTGATCGCGCCGCCGAACAGGTACACGAACAGCAGCATGAGAATGATCGGCAACAGCAAGGACGTGACCATCGCGTCGACGTTGCGGCGCGACATCCGCAGGCAGCGCGCCACCATGGCGCGCGTCTGGGTGGCCGGCGTGGCGGGAGCGACGGCGAGGGTGGTGTCAGACACTGCTGGTCTCCTTCTCCCGTGTGTCGATCCGCTCGGCGCTGGTCGGGTGACCGGTCAGCTCGAGGAAGACGTCGTCGAGGGTCGGGCTGTGCACCGTGAAGCGGCGCACGGCGCGGCGGTCCGGGTCGACGTCGTCCAGCACGTCCCGTACGGCGGCCGCGGTGCCGTCCGTCGCGACGGTCACGGTGCCGGCGGCGGGATCGCGCTGCACCGGGCGCGAGCCCAGGCGGCGCGCGACGTCGTCGAGGGCGGCCAGGTCGGCGAGTTCCAGTTCCAACCGCTGCCCGCCGACCCGATCCTTCAGCTGCGCCGGGGTGCCCTCGGCGACCACGCGACCGTCGTCCAGCACGGCGATCCGGTCGGCCAGTTGATCCGCCTCCTCCAGGTACTGGGTGGTGAGGAAGACAGTGATCCCGCGGGCCAGCAGGTCCTTGATCACCTGCCACACCGCTTGCCGACTGCGCGGATCCAGCCCGGTCGTCGGCTCGTCGAGGAAGATCACCGAAGGTGCGCCGACCAGGCCGGCGGCCAAGTCGAGACGGCGGCGCATCCCGCCGGAATAGGTGCTCACCGGGCGGTCGGCAGCGCCGTTCAGGTCGAACTGGTGCAGTAACTCCTCCGCTCGGTGCCGCGCCTGACGTCGGGACAGCCCGGACAGCCGGCCCATCATCCGCAGGTTCTCCGCGCCGGTCTGCAGCAGGTCGACGGCCGCGAACTGGCCGGTCAGGCTGATCCGCCGGCGGACCTCGTGCCGCTGGCGGACGACGTCGAACCCGGCCACGTGGGCGACACCGGCGTCCGGCGCGGACAGCGTCGCCAGTATCCGCACCATCGTCGTCTTGCCCGCGCCGTTCGGCCCGAGCAGGGCGAACAGGGTGCCTCGCGGCACGTTCAGGTCGACGCCGGACAGCACCGGCGTGTCGCCGTAGGCCTTCGTCAGGCCGGCGGCAGTGATGGCTGGATCGTCGGTCACGATGACTCCCTCCACTCTTTGCGTACGGCGTACGCATTACTAATTGCGTAAGGTATACGCAGTTCCTAGGATGGATGTCAACCGGCGAGCGGCAGGAAGGCGGCATGGACGAGACCGGCGTCGGATTGCCGGCCAGCATCGAGCTGGCATGGGGTCTGCGGGAGCAACCCACCCGCGGACCGAAGCGCGGGCTGAGCCTGCAGTCCATCGTGGCGGCCGGAATGCGGGTGGCCGCAGCGGATGGAATCGGAGCGGTGTCGATGAGCCGGGTGGCCGCCGAGTTGGGCTCGGCCACGATGGCGCTGTATCGCTACGTCGCCGCGAAGGACGAGCTGCTCGCGCTCATGGTCGACGCCGCGCTGGGGGACCCGCCGTCCGCGGCCCGCGACGACGGATGGCGGGCCGGGCTGACCCGCTGGACGACCGCCGCCCGGGATGCCTACCTACGCTCGCCCTGGACACTGCGGGTACCGATCACCGGCCCGCCGGCCACCCCGAACCAGATCGGCTGGCTGGAGCAGGGCCTGCGCTGCATGGCCGGCACCGGGCTCACCGAGCAGGAGAAGCTCTCGGTGATCCTGTTGCTGTCCGGGTTCGTCCGCAACGACGTCACCCTCGACCTCAACATCACCGAAGCGGCTGAGGCGGCCGGCCTGACGCCGCGGGAGGCGACCGCCGGCTACGGGCGAATGCTGGCCCGGCTCACCGCTCCCGAGCGGTTTCCGGCGCTGCACCGCGCCATCGCGTCCGGCGCGCTCGACGACGACACCGGCCTGGACGCCGAATTCACCTTCGGGCTGGAGCGGATTCTCGACGGCCTCGAGGCACTGATCCGGAACGTGCCCTCCGTCGAGATCCATGATCACGGAAGATCCGGTCGCAAGAGCGGACAGGATCTTCCGTGATCATGAAGGGAGGGACCGTCAGCCGATCGTGATCGCGTCCAACCGCTCGCGGAGGAACGCCGAGCACAGCACCGGCTCGTACTCGTTCGGCCGGCCGATCGGCGGTTGCAGCGATTCCACGATCGTGTCGTGGTCGGCTTCGTAGAAGAAGACCATCGAGACCAGGTCCTCGTCGGGTGCGTCCGCGGGCGGGGGCAGCACCCGGTGCCGGTTCGACCGCCACCGATCACCGGTCCAGCGCGCGAGCAGGTCACCGGTGTTGATGGTGAAGGCGTCCGGGTGGTATGGCGCGTCCTCCCACCCGCCGTCCGGGTTCCACACCTGCAGGCCGCCGAGACCCGGCTCGCGATCGAGGATCGTCACCGTGCCGAAGTCGGTGTGCGGCCCGATCCGGTACTGCCCCTCCAGCGGCTCCCCGGTGACGCCGATGGGCGGGTACCAGTTGATGTTCATCGTGTGCGTGGCGTGCCCGGTGTGCCGGGTGAAGAAGTCCAATGGCAGGCCGAGGGCGGCGCCGCAGATCTCCAGCAGTTCGTCTGCCAGCCGGCGCATCTGCGCCAGGTAGGCGGTCACCGCCGTGTGCAGCCGGGGCACCTCCGCGGGCCACACATTCTGCGGGAACCAGTAGCTGTCCACCTCCGGGTCGCCCACCGGTTGGTCGGCGCCGACGGCGAACGACTCCTTCAGGTCCGGCGGGGTCTGCGTGCCCTCGGCGTACCCGTTCGCCTCCACGCCCGGAGGCAGCCAGCCGCGTCCTTGGACCGTGACGGCGTACCGCCGCTTGACCTCCTCCGGAAGGGCGAAGAACGCCCGGGCTGCTTGCCGCACGTCGGCGCGCAGCTGGGCCGTCACCCCGTGACCGGTCACGAGCAGGAAGCCGACGCGGCTCAGCGCCGCGTCCACCTGACCGGCGACCGCGGACCGGCCGGCGGGGTCGCCGCTGTACCAGGGCAACAGGTCCACGAGCGGAACGAACGACATGCCTGCCTCCTGAAGCCTCAATCCTCGCCGATGTCCTCGTTCCAGACGTCCGGGTGCGCCGCGATGTAGCCACCCAGCAGCTGCACGCAGTCCTCGTCGTCCAGTAGGAGCACCCGGACGCCGAACTCGGCGAGCCATTCGTGGCCGCCGCTGAACGTGCGGGCCTCGCCGACCACCACGTTCGAGATGCCGAACTGGCGCACCAGCCCGCTGCAGTACCAGCACGGCGAGAGGGTGGTGACCATCGTCGTGCCGCGATAGCTGCGCTGCCGCCCGGCGTTGCGGAACGCCGCGGTCTCGGCGTGCATCGACGGGTCGTCGTCCTGCACCCGCCGGTTGTGCCCTCGTCCCAGCAGGATCCCGTCCGCGCCGAACAGCGCGGCCCCGATCGGGATGCCGCCCTCGGCCAGGCCGGCTCGCGCCTCGTCCAGCGCGACGGCCAGCATCGCCGCCGGGTCCGTCGTGCCCGGCCCACTCGTGGACGTGACGAGGGGAACGTCGGATGCCGTCATGGTTCAACCTTCCGCTGCATGGCGGGACGCCGACAATGGACGAACCACCCGCTCCAGCCCGGTCGTGCGCGTGCACTTCGTACGCCCGGCGCTCCCGCCAGGAATGAGTCGCCCGTGCCGCTGACCCTACGTGAGCTTCTCGACTTCGACGTGATGCTCGACGCACAGCCCGACGTGCTGGTGGGCGGCTCCGGCCTGGATCGCCCGGTCCGCTGGGTGCACTCCAGCGAGATCTTCGAGATCGGCCCGCTGCTGTTCGGTGGCGAGCTGCTGCTGACCACCGGCCTGGGGCTGGCCGGATCCGACGCCGGCGCCCGCCGGCATTACATCCGCGAACTGGCCACGCGGGACGTGACCGGACTCGCTCTGGAGGTGGGCCGGACCTTTCCGACGGTTCCCGGTGAGCTGGTGGAGGAGGCCCGCCGGACCGGACTGCCGCTGATTGTGCTCAACGCCGTCGTTCCCTTCATCCGGATCGCCGAAGCGGCCAACACCGCCATCGTCGACGGCGCCGCCGCGCGGCTGCGGCTCGGCGACGAGGTGACCCGCGCGCTCAACGAGACCCTGATCGCAGGCGCCGGCGTGGCCGGACTGCTCGCTACCGCGGGGGCGCTGACTCGGTGCCCGCTCATCGTGGTATCCACCGGTGGGGCCCTCGTGGCAGGGCACGGGGTGCGCGACGAACGGGACGCCTGGGCGCTCGTCGACGAGGCCCGGGACGAGGTACCGGTCAACCTGCAGGGGCAGGCGTGGGGCCGGCTGCTCGCCGGGCCGGGATCGGTGCTCGCGGACGCCGACCTGGCAACGACGCTGGAACGGACCGCTGCGGCGCTGGCCCTCGCCGTCCTGCTCACCGGGAATCCGCCCAGCCAGCGGACCCGCCACGCCGCGGCTCTGCTGGCCGACCTGGTGGACGGCCCCACTCCGGCCGACGCGGACTACACGCTGCGAGCGGGACTGGCCGGCTTCCATCCCGACGCCGGGCAGCGGGTCGTGGCGGTGGCCATGGACTGCCCGGAGACCGGCTCGGCGCTCGCCGTCGTCGACCGGGCAGCTCGCGCGCTGGGTACGCCGCGGCTGGCGGGCCGGGTGGTCGGCAGCGTGCTCGGGCTCCTCGCCGTCCCGCGGGACCCGACCGACGCCGTCGGGGCGGCCGAGGCAGCCGTGGAGGAGGCGCGACGCCGGTCGGGCGCCACCGGTCTGACCGCTGCTCTCGGGCACGCGGTGGCGGCCAGCGAGGGACCCGGCGAGGTAGCGGCGTCGTTGCGCGACGCCAGGGCCGCGCTGCGCCTGGCGGTCGCGGAACGGGCCACGCGGCCCAACCACGCGCCGTCGGTGGTCACGACCCGCGCCCTGGCGCTGGAACTGCAGCTGCTCGCAAGTGCAGACCGGGGACGGCTGGCCGCGATGGCGCACCGGACCGTCGGCGTTCTCGCCGAGTGGGACCGCACGCACCGCACCGAGCTGATCTGGACCCTGGAGGTCCTCCTGCGCAACGGAGGCAGCCCTACCCGCACGGCGGCGGCGCTACACCTCGGGCGGCAGTCGCTGTACCAGCGGATCGAACGGATCGAGGCGCTGCTCGGGCATCGCGTCGACGATCCGATGCTGCATGCCTCCCTGCTACTGGCGGCGTGCGCGCACCGGATCAGCCGGTGACCGGCCGGCTCGGTCAGACCGCCGCCGCGGCCCGCGGCTGCGATGCCGGCGCGGCGGGCCGCAACGCCCGATACAGCACGTAGTACAGGCCAGCGGCTAGCACGAAGCCGACCTCGAAGGTGATGTCCCCGACCGATGACACGTGCTTCGGCACCAGTCCGACGTACTTCTCCTGGTTGGAGAACAGCCAGATCGACACGACGATCGCGACCAGCATGGCGATCGGCCCGGCCAGGTTGACGTAACCGGGATCGTCGACGACGGGGTCGATCGACGTACCCCGGCGCAGCCAGCGGTCGACCAGCACCACGCCGAGCCAGGGAGCGATCCAGTAGGCGATCACCAGCAGGAACGCCTCGTACTTGTGCCCGGCGTCCGCCAGTCCATTCCACGCGAGTACCAGCCCGACGGCGCCGAAGCCGAGCGCCACGACCGCGCGGCGCAGAGACAGCGGCAGCCGGATGCCCATGGCGAGGAACGACATCGCGCCGGAGTAGACGTTCAGGACGTTCGCCGACACCGCACCCAGGGCGATCCCGACGAGGACCAGATCGCCGATCAGCTTCGGCATCAGCCCGGTGAAGTCGCTCGCCGGGTTGTCGGTCGAGGCGCCCGCCACCGTCATCGAGGCGGCGCCCACGATCATGAGGAAGGTGCACGCGAGGAAATTGCCCAGGCCGGCCATGAGGCCCACCCGCGAGCGGTCGGTGTCGGGGGGCAGGTAGCGGGTGTAGTCCGTGGCGTACGGGTTCCAGCCCGCGGTGTAGCCGAATGCCGCGCCCGCGGTGATCAGGAAGCCGCCTATGCCGCCGCCGCTGCCCGGCGCGCCGGGGTGCGCCTTGGACAGCACCGAGATCGCGCCCAGGGCGAAGACGACGGCGAGCACCGGGAAGGCGAAGCGCTCGAAGACGTGCACCAGGTTGTGGCCGAAGAACGCGACGGCGATCTGGGCCACCACGATGATCACCAGGGTGACCTTGGCGGACCAGGAGGTGAGCGCGCTGAGCGCCAGCGCGCCGCTGACGCTGTTCACCGCGAACCAGCCGATGCCGGCCACCACGGCGTTGAGGCCGGCGGGAAGGATGTTGCCCCAATAGCCGAAACCGCTGCGGCTCAGGACCATTTGCGGCAGCCCGTGCGCTGGGCCCCACGACGAGAGCACGCCGTGCGTGACACCGCCGAGCAGGTTGCCCAGGACCAGTGCGGCCACCGCCTGCCAGAAGCTCTGCCCGAAGAAGGCGACGGCGATCACGCCGACGAAGATCGTGGCGAACTCGAGGTTGGGCGACGCCCAGGTCCACAGCAGCTGAACCGGCGAGCCGTGCCGTTCGCTGAGCGGGATGAATTCCACGCCGCCGGGCTCGACGGCGACCACCTTGTCGCCGTATCCGGTGGCAGGAAGGGGCGCGGCGGAGCCGAGGGCGGCGTGAGCGGTCATGAGATCAACTGTGCCGGGCGCGGGCGGCCGCGGCAACGGACGGATTATCGGGTTAGCGGCCGGGTTCGGCGGGCATTGCGTCCGCAGCGCGCGGGGTGAGGCAGATGTTCCCGTCGAGCGGAGATCCCCCGGTCAACCCATAGGGTTGCCTGCATGGCGAGGTCGGACGAGGTGACGGTCCGCGCGCCCGCCAAGATCAATCTTGAGCTTCGGGTGGGTGTGCCGCGGGCCGACGGATTCCACGAGCTCGCCACCGTCTTCCACGCCGTCTCGCTCTTCGACGACGTCACCGCGACCGAGCGGGAAGAGGGCATCACGGTCACGGTCGAGGGGATGCAGGCGGATCTCGTGCCGCTCGACGGCAGCAATCTCGCCGTCCGGGCCGCCCGGCTGCTGGCCGAGCGCACCGGTATCGAGGCCGGCGTCCACCTGCATGTCCACAAGGGCATTCCAGTCGCCGGCGGGATGGCGGGCGGCTCGGCGGACGCCGCCGCGACGCTGGTCGCCTGCGACATCCTGTGGCGCTGCGGGCTGTCGCGGGACGAGTTGGTGACCCTGGCCGGCGAGCTGGGATCCGACGTCCCGTTCGCGCTCCTCGGTGGCACCGCGATCGGCACCGGGCGCGGGGAGCGGCTGACGCCGGCCCTGGCGCGGGGGGACTACCACTGGGTGCTCGCCGTCGCCGACCACGGGTTGTCGACCCCCGCCGTCTACGCCGAGGCCGACCGGCTGCGGGCGGAGCGGGTCCTGCCTGAGCCACGGGTGTCGGATCAGCTGATGCAGGCTCTGCGCGCCGGGGACCCTGCGGCGCTGGGCCGCGTGCTGGTCAACGACCTGCAGCCCGCCGCGTGCTCGCTGGCGCCGACACTACGCCGCACGCTGACCGTGGGACGCCAGGCCGGCGCTCTCGGCGGGCTGGTGTCCGGGTCCGGGCCGACGGTGGCCTTCCTCGCCCGCGACACGGAGCATGCGCTTGACGTTGCGGTGGCACTCTCGGCATCGGGGGTCTGCCGCGACGTGCGGCGGGCCCACGGGCCGGTGCCGGGTGCACGCGTTGTCGAGCCGGTCCACGGCTGACATGGCCCACCTGCTGAACGTCGAGGCGGTCGCGGTCGCGCACGCCGCGCGGACACTGCTGGACGCCGTGTCGCTCGGATTTGACGACGGCGACCGGGTGGGCGTCGTCGGGCGCAACGGGGCGGGGAAGTCCACGCTGCTGCGCATTCTGGCCAGGGTGCAGGAGCCGGACACGGGCCGGGTGACCCACGCCGGCGGGCTGATGCTGGGTGCGTTGTGGCAGTCCGACGACCTGGACCCGGACCTGGACGTGCGGCAGGCAGTGGTAGACGACGTGCCTGATCACACGTGGGCGGCCGACGCCGGGGTGCGCGACGTTCTGACCGGGCTGCTCGGCGGGCTGGATGCCGCCGCCGTGGGCGGGATGTCGGCGCGGGTTGGGCAGCTGTCGGGTGGCCAGCGGCGCCGGGTCGCACTCGCCGGCCTGCTGGCCGGCCGGCACGACGTCCTCCTGCTCGACGAGCCGACCAACCACCTGGACGTCGACGCCGTGGCGTGGCTGGCCGAGCACCTGCGGGGGCGCTGGCCCACCGGTCGCGGCGCGCTCGCCGTCGTCACGCACGACCGGTGGTTCCTCGACGCGGTGACCACGCGGACGTGGGAGGTGCACGACGGCGTCGTCGAGAGCTACGACGGCGGATACGCCGCCTACGTCCTGGCCCGGGCCGAACGCGCACGGATCGCCGCTGCGACCGAGGAGCGGCGGCAGAACCTGCTGCGTAAGGAGCTGGCATGGCTGCGCCGCGGAGCCCCGGCCCGGACCAGCAAGCCGCGGTTCCGGCTGGACGCCGCGGCGGCGCTCATCGCGGACGAGCCGCCGCCGCGGGACAGCCTGGCGCTCACCCGGATGGCGACGGCGCGGCTGGGCAAGGACGTCCTGGACCTGGAGGACGTCGGCTTCGGCGTCGGATCCGGGCCCGAGCGCCGGATGCTCCTGGACGGCGTGACGTGGCGACTCGGGCCGGGGGAGCGGGTCGGCGTCGTCGGGGCGAACGGGTCCGGCAAGACGACGTTGCTGCGGTTGCTCGCCGGGGACCTGCGGCCGGACACCGGGCGCGTGCGGCGCGGCAAGACTGTGCGGATCGCGATGCTGGGCCAGGAAGTGCTGGAGCTCGACGAGGTGGCGCGTCTGCGAGTTCAGGAAGCCGTGGAGAAGGTGCGCGGCTCGGTGCGGATCGGCGATCGGGAACTGAGCGCCGGTCAGCTGCTGGAGCGGCTCGGGTTCGGGCGGGAGCGGGTACGGACGCCGGTCGCGGAGCTGTCCGGGGGCGAGCGGCGCCGACTCCAATTGCTGCGGCTGCTGATGGGTGAGCCCAACGTGCTGCTGCTTGACGAGCCGACCAACGACCTGGACACCGACACCCTCGCCGCGGTCGAGGACACCCTGGACGGCTGGCCCGGCACGCTCGTCGTCGTCTCGCACGACCGGTACCTGCTGGAGCGGATCAGCGACCGGCAGGTCGGGCTGCTCGGCGACGGCCGCCTCCGCGACCTGCCCGGCGGCGTCGAGGAATACCTCGCCCTGCGCGCCACGACCGCCGCCACCGCCGCCGTCGCCGCCCTTCCCCTTGGGCGCGATCAAGCAAACCAGGGTCGATCAAGCAAACCGGGGTCGATCAAGCAATCCGCGACCAGCACGGCGGAGGCGCGAGAGGCCCGGAAGGCGATGGCGCGGCTGGAACGGCAGATCGAACGGCTCACGGCCGAAGAGGGGCGGCTGCACGCGGAACTGGCCGCGAAGGCCGCGAATCACACGGCCGCGATGGCGCTCGATAAGCAGCTGCGCGACATCTCGGCGCAGCGGGAGACGCTGGAAGAGCAGTGGCTGGAGGCCGCGGAGCGGGCCGGCTGAGCGCGGATCGCTTGATCGGCCCCGGATTGCTTGATCGGCCCCGGATTGCTTGATCGGCCCCGGATTGCTTGATCAACTCCAGGTTAGTGTTAGTGGGGGTGCTCGGGCTTAGGCGGCTTAGGCGTGGTCCAGGGGAGCCAGGATGTCGCGCAGCAGGCGACCCAACTCGGCGCGCGATGCTTCGCCAAGCCCGGCCAGCAGGGACCGCTCGACGTCGAGCAGGTCCGCGAGCGCGGCGTCGACCAAGTCGCGTCCGGTCGGCCCCAGCCGCACCATGACGCCGCGGCCGTCTGCGGGATCAGGCAGCCGGCGGACCAGCCCGCGCTCCTCCAGGCGGTCGATGCGGTTCGTCATCGTCCCGCTGGTGACCATGGTCTGCGCGACGAGCTGGCCGGGTGACAGCTGGTACGGCGCGCCGGAACGGCGCAACGCCGCCAGGACGTCGAACTCCCAGACCTCCAGCCCGTGCCTGCCGAACACCACCCCCCTGGCACGGTCGAGATGCCGTGCGAGCCGGGTGACCCGGGAGAGCACCTCCAGCGGCGCGACGTCGAGATCCGGCCGCTCCCGACGCCACGCCGCGACGATCCGATCGACCTCGTCACGGGCGCCGCCAGCGAGCTGCGCCACGAGGTCGCCCGCGTCCGTCATCCGCGGCCTCGCGTGCGCGCCCTGCCGGTAAGCGCGGGGTGCGGTTCCAGACCCGACAGCCCGTTCCAGGCCAGGTTCACCAGGTGTGCGGCCACCTCGGCCTTCTTCGGCTTTCGATGGTCCAGCCAGAACTGTCCGGTCAGCGCCACCATCCCCACCAGCATCTGGGCATACAGCGGGGCGGCGCGCGGGTCCAGCTTGCGCCGGGAGAACTCGGCGGCCAGCAGGTACTCGACCTGGCTCGCCACGTCGCTGATCAGGCTGGCGAACCCGCCGGTGGACGACGCGACGGGCGAGTCGCGCACCAGGATCCGGAAGCCGTCGGTCGAGGACTCGATGTAGTCCAACAGCGCCAGGGCAGCGCGCTCCAGCAGCTCGCGGGGCGGCCCCTCGGCAGCGAGGGCGCCGTTGATGGCGCTGAGCAAGTTCTCGATCTCCCGGTCGACAACGACCGCGTACAGGCCTTCCTTGCCGCCGAAGTGTTCGTACACAACCGGTTTGGACACCTTCGCGGTGGCCGCGATCTCCTCCACGCTGGTGCCTTCGAACCCCCGCTCGGCGAATAGCTTGCGTCCGATGTCCAGCAACTGCTCACGCCGTTGCTTGCCGGTCATCCGCGCACGCGGAGCCGTCGAGCGGGACGAGCGCCGGGCGCCTTCCGGGTCCGCGTTACCCGCTGTGGTCACACGGACATCATGCCCGCTTCGCGTCGGGCTCCTCGGCGCGCCTGGCCCGCAGCCGTGCCGCCTGCGGCCAGCGCACATTGGAGGCCCAGCCCAGTCGCTCGAATGCCCAGATCAATCGCGCGCTCGGGTCGACCTGACCGCGCAACACGCCGTGCCGGGCGCACGTCGGGTCGGCGTGGTGCAGGTTGTGCCAGGACTCGCCGAACGAGGGAAGCGCCAGCCACCATACGTTCCCCGACTTGTCACGTGACCGGAACGGCCGCTCGCCCATCGCGTGACAGATGGAGTTGATGGACCACGTGACGTGGTGCAGCAGGCTGATCCGGACGAGCGATCCCCAGAAGAACGCGGTCACCGCGCCCTGCCAGGACCAGGACAACAGCCCGCCGATCAGCGGCGGCACCAGCATGGACACCGCCACCCATAGGCCGAACAATTGCGAGACCCGGCGAACGGCGCGGTCGCGCAGCAGATCCGGTGCGTAGCGGCGCGCATTGGTGTGCTCGAGGTCGAACAGCCAGCCGATATGGGCGTAGAAGAGGCCCTTCGCCAGCGCGGGGACCGTATCCCCGTAGCGCCACGGCGAGTGCGGGTCACCCTCCCGATCGCTGAACGCGTGATGCCGCCGGTGGTCGGCCACCCACCGGATGACCGGTCCTTCCACGGCGAGCGACCCCGCGACAGCCATCGCGACGCTCAGCGCACGCCCGGCCCGGAAGGACCCGTGAGTGAAGTAGCGGTGATATCCGACGGTGATGCCGAGGCCGGTGACGACGTACATCACGGCGGTGATGGCGATGTCGCGCCCGCTCAGGCCCCAACCCCACGCGGCCGGCACCGCGGCGATCACAGCGAGGAAGGGGACGCTGATGAACAGGAACAGCATCGTCTGCTCGCCGCGGCGCTTCGGCCCACGCGTGACGTGCGGTTCGCCGTCCGCCCGATCCCGCCGGGGGGCCACGACGTCGCTGCGGGCGGTGAGTACTGGGGGCGCCGGCGGCGTCAAGGTCACTGGGTAATCCTCTCGAGCGGAGTCGGCTCTCCTGCCAAGCTACGGGTCCGTAGCTTGGAGGGCCAGGGCAGGTGACATGAACGTTCGGCAGCCTTCGTGCTCGCCCGGCACGGCAGCGACCCTCCCGGTGTGGCCCGGTCGGCGTGGCGGCTGCGGCTGTTTGGCACACTGGTGAGCCCTTCCGCCCTGGTGTAATGGCAGCACGCAGGCCTTTGGAGCCTTGCAGTCCAGGTTCGAATCCTGGGGGCGGAGCTGGACGGCCTCTACGACGGAGCCTTGCAGTGCCCCACCGCCTTCGAATCCTGGGGGCGGAGCCAAATTCTCGGTTGAGCGGGCAGTTCTGCCCCGACACGCCGGGAGTGTCGGGGCAGAACTGCCCGCTCAACCTTTCGAGTCGGACGGGCCACAACCGGTCGGTAGGATCGCGCCAGGAACAGCCAGTGCACCGAATTCCCTGCTGAATCCCTGCTCAGTCCCATTGCGCCGGAGGAATCGTGACTCGTCACCGTCCGGCGGCCGTCATCGTTCTCGCCGCCGGTGAGGGCACTCGCATGCGATCGGCGACACCGAAGGTGCTGCATGCGATCGGCGGCCGCACGCTCCTGGGTCACGCGCTCGCGGCGGCGAGGGCGCTGGATCCGGACCATCTCGCCGTCGTCGTCCGGCACGGTCGTGACCAGGTCGCGAATCATGTGGCCGAGCTGGACAAGACCGCCATCGTGGCGGACCAGGACGACATCAAGGGCACCGGACGGGCTGTGGCCTGCGGACTGGCCGCGCTGCCGGAGCACGACGGGACGCTGCTCGTCACCTACGGGGACGTGCCCCTGCTCTCACCGTCGACGCTGGGCGAGCTGGTCGAGGTCCACGATGCCTCCGGTTCGGGTGTGACGATGCTCACGGCCGAGGTGGCGGATCCGACGGGGTATGGCCGGGTGGTTCGCGATCCATCCGGCGACGTCCTCGCGATCGTGGAGCAGAAGGACGCCACCGAGGAGCAGCGCGCAATCCCGGAGATCAACGCCGGCACCTACGCGTTCGACGTCGCCGTGCTGCGGGCTGCGCTGGATCGGCTCGGCACGGACAACGCGCAGGGGGAGATGTACCTGACCGACGTCGTGGCCCTCGCGCGCGAGGCCGGACACCGCGTCGGCGCGCTCCGGACCGCCGACGCCTGGCAGGTCGAGGGCGTCAACGACCGGGTCCAACTGGCGGCGCTGGGTGCCGAGCTGAACCGCAGGCTGGTCGTCGACTGGATGCGCCGCGGCGTCACCGTCGTGGATCCCTCCACCACGTGGCTGGACGTCGACGTGGAGCTCGAGGCGGACGTCACGCTGCTTCCGGGCGTCCAGCTCCGGGCCGGAACCCGGGTCCGGGCCGGCGCGACGATCGGTCCGGACACCACGCTGTCGGGATGCGACGTCGCGCAGGACGCGACGGTGATCCGGACCCACGGAACGGGCGCTCGCATCGAGCAGGGCGCCATCGTCGGACCCTTCTCCCACCTGCGACCCGGCACGGTGCTCGGGGCCGGCGGGCGGATCGGGGCGTTCGTGGAGACCAAGAACGCCGTCATCGGCGAGGGTTCCAAGGTGCCGCACCTGTCCTACGTCGGCGACGCCACGATCGGCGAGGGCTCGAACGTCGGTGCCGCCACCGTCTTCGTCAACTACGACGGGGTGGCGAAGCACCGGACCGTCGTGGGAGACCACGTCCGGATCGGCAGCGACACCATGCTGGTGGCGCCGGTGACCGTGGGAGACGGCGCCTACACCGCCGCGGGCTCGGTCATCACCGAGGACGTGCCGCCCGGCGCCCTCGCCGTTGCGCGGAGCCGGCAGCGCGTGGTGGAGGGATGGGTGGAACGGCGCAGGCCGGGCACAGCGGCCGCCGACGCTGCCGCCCGGGCCCGGGACGCCACCGGGGACGAGGCCACGTCCCACCCGCCCGACCGGCAGAATGGCCCGCAGCAGCAGGACCAGGAAGGGACCGTGCGCGCATGACGGGCACCACCACCGGGATCACCACGACCAGCGAGAAGCGGATGGTGCTCGTGTCGGGGCGGGCCCACCCGGACCTAGCGGCCGAGGTGGCCGCCGCGCTAGGCGTGGAGCTGGTCCCGACGAGCGCCTACGACTTCGCGAACGGGGAGATCTACGTCCGTTTCGGCGAGAGCGTGCGCGGATGTGACGCGTTCGTCATCCAGAGCCACTGCGCCCCGATCAACCAGTGGCTCATGGAGCAGTTGCTGATGGTGGACGCGCTGAAGCGGGCGTCGGCCAAGCGAATCACGGTGATTACCCCGTTCTACGCCTACGCGCGGCAGGACAAGAAGCACCGCGGCCGGGAGCCGATCTCGGCCCGGCTCGTCGCGGATTTGTTCAAGACGGCCGGAGCCAACCGGCTGATGGCGGTCGACCTGCACACCGCGCAGATCCAGGGCTTCTTCGACGGCCCGGTCGACCACCTCTGGGCACTCCCGTTGCTCGCGGACTACGTCCGTGGCCGGGTCGACCGGTCACGGCTGACCATCGTCAGCCCGGACGCCGGCCGAGTGCGAGTTGCAGACCTGTGGTCGGATCGGCTGGCCGCTCCGCTCGCCATCATCCACAAGCGGCGCGACCCCAACGTGCCCAACCAGGTGCGCGTTCACGAGGTCGTCGGAGACGTGGCCGGCCGGACCTGCCTCGTGGTCGACGACATGATCGACACGGCGGGCACGATCGCGCAGGCATCCGAGGCGTTGTTCGACAACGGTGCGGCCGACGTCATCGTCGCGGCCACGCATGCGGTGCTGTCCGGGCCGGCCCTGGATCGGCTGAAGAACAGCCGCATTTCGGAGGTGATCGTGACCAACACACTGCCGATCCCGGAGGATCGGCGGTTCCCGCAGCTCACGGTCCTCTCCATCGCCCCGATGGTGGCCCGCGCGATCCGTGAGGTCTTCGACGACGGGTCGGTCACGAGCCTCTTCGACGGGAACGCCTGACTCCGCCAGCCGGAGCCGGCGTGGCGTCGGTCATGATCACGGAGGATCCGGCTGCCATGAACCGCCGAACCTTCCGTGATCATGACGACATCCTTCGTGGCGTCACGGAAAACGACCTGACGCAACGGGCACGGTGATTTCGCGGCGGGGGAAGTGCGGGTCTACGATGGCGCGGTTGCCTCGGCGAGGGCTGCCTCGGGTGCCGCCGTGATCGACGCGGCGTCTCACGCGACGTCGTGCCGACCACTGACGGACGCTCCGCACGGTAGTCACCTGCCGAACCGCAGCCATCGACCAATCAGATCCGCGGGGTTACCTCCCCGCCAGCTGTTCGGCGCGCCGAGAACCTGGCGCGGGAGGACGAGGAGACGACGTTGTCCGAGGTGAAGCTGACCGCGCAGCCGCGCACCGAGTTCGGCAAGGGTGCTGCTCGCCGGCTGCGCCGGGCGCACATGGTGCCTGCCGTGCTGTACGGGCACGGCACCGCGCCGGTGCACGTCGCCCTCCCCGGGCACGACACGATGCTGGCGCTGAAGAACGCCAACGCCCTCCTGGAGTTGGACCTCGGCGGGAAGACCACCCTGGCGCTGCCCAAGGACGTCCAGCGGGACCCGCTGCGCGGCTTCATCGAGCACGTCGACCTGGTGATCGTCCGCCGCGGCGAGAAGGTCAGCGTGGACGTCCCATTGCATGTGATCGGTGAGCCGGCCGGCGGGACGCTCGCCACGGCAGAGTTCTCGACGTTGACCATCGAGGTCGAGGCGACGGCGATCCCGGCCGCCATCGAGGTCGATGTGACCGAGGCCGCCGCGGGCACCCAGATCCACGCCGGCCAGATTCCGCTTCCGCGCGGAGCCAGCCTCGTCACCGATGCGGATGCCCTGGTGGTGAACGTGGTGGAGGCAGCCCCGGCGGAGGTCGAAGAGCCTGAGGCCGAGGAGGCCGGTGCCGAGGCGGCACCCGAGGGTGTCCCGGCCACCGTGGACGCCTGACCTAGCGACAGGCCCCGGGGCGCAGCATGGTCACGGCGCCCGGCGAAGGGTCGCTCGCCGACGTGCCGTGGCTCGTGGTCGGCCTGGGCAATCCCGGTGCCGATTACAGCGGAAACCGGCACAACGTCGGGTATCGGGTGGTCGAGCGGCTGGCCGATCAGCTGGGCGGCCGCTTCTCCGGCCACCGCTCGCGTGCCGAGGTCCTGGAAGGCAGGTTGCCGCCGTCCGGCGGCCGCCCTGGGCCACGTTTGATCCTCGCCAAGCCGACGACGTTCATGAACGAGTCCGGCGGTCCCGTCGCCGGGCTGGTCCGGTATTACAGGACGCCGCTGGAGCGGCTGCTGGTGGTGCATGACGACCTGGACCTGCCGCTGGGCACCGTGCGTTTGAAGCGTGGCGGGGGAGAAGGCGGACATAACGGGCTGCGATCGGTCAGTCGTTCCCTCGGTGGCAAGGATTACTGCCGGCTGCGGCTCGGTATCGGTCGGCCACCGGGCCGGATGGATCCGGCTGACTTCGTCCTGCGCGACTTCTCCGGGGCCGAGCGCTCAGAACGGGATCTCATGATCGAGGAAGCCACCGAAGGGATCGTCCGGGTAGCCCATGAAGGGTTCGAACGAGCACAAGCCTCGGTAAACAACACGCAAAGCCCAGGTTAAGTTACTGAGAGTAGCTGACGATCACCTGTATGAGGTTTTTTTCTCACATACCCGCATCGTTTTCTTACTTTCCGGCACCTCGCCGTCGCCCGCCGCCCTATATTTCACTGCAGGGCGACTCCCGGTGAAGCTGGGGTTGATGGGGAGGGGGAGCCCGCTGGTACCTGTGACCGTTGCGGGAGTGCATCTTGAGCATCGCGGCGTCCCGAGAGGGACACATAACAGAGGACATGCTCACCACCAGGGAAGCCCGGGAGCTAAGGGAGATCGGGCGGAGGGGACCGAAGGACGACGCTGACGCGCGGCCCTCCGACAGGACGGACGAGACCGCTGCTGACCCCGCTCCGCTGCTGTCCAAGTACCGGAAACTTGCCATTGTCGGCGACCTTGTCAGCGCCGTGCTGGCCACCGTTGCCGCCCTGGCGCTGCGGTTCGGCCAGGGCGTCAGCTTCATGTACATGCTGATCGCGGTCCTGGTTCCTGTGACGTGGGTCATGATCGTCGCCCTGCAGCGCGGATACGAGCACCGCTTCCTGGGCACCGGGCCGGAGGAGTACCGCCGGGTGAGCCACGCGGGGCTGATCCTCTTCACGGTGATCGCCGTGACGTCGTACGCATTCCGCACCGAGGTCTCCCGCGGCTTCGTCTTTGCCCTGGTTCCGCTCACGCTGCTCGCGACCCTGCTGAGCCGGCACCAGCTGCGGAACTGGATCTATCACCTCCGGATCCAAGGCGTCGGCCTGCAGCGTGTCCTGGTCGTGGGACGGGCGGACGCCGCGGTCACGCTCATCGAGAAGCTGGATCACGAGCCGCAGCACGGCTTGATTCCGGTCGGCGCGTGCGTGCCGTTCGTCGGCATCGAGGTCTCCCACCTCGACGGGGTTCCGGTGGTGGGCGACCCGTCCCGGGTGCTGGAGGCCGTCGATGAGACCGGGGCGCATGTGGTGGCCGTGGTGTCGCACCCCGACATGTCTGGTCAGGCGTTGCGTCGCCTGTCGTGGGCGCTGGAGGAGCGCAACGTCGAGTTGATCGTCTCGCCCGGGATCGTGGAAGTTGCCGGCCCGCGCCTGTCGATTCGTCCGGTGGCGGGGCTGTCCCTGCTCCACCTCGAGCGCCCGTCCTCCAGCGGCGGGGCGATGCTCGCCAAAGCGTCGTTCGACACGGTGGTCGGGTCGATTCTGCTGGCTCTCTTGAGTCCGCTGATGCTGACGATCGCCGCGGCGATCCGGCTGACCAGCCGCGGCCCGGCGCTGTTCCGGCAGACCCGGGTCGGCGTCGACGGGCGCGAGTTCACCATGTACAAGTTCCGATCCATGGTCGCTGACGCCGAGAAGCAGCGGGAGGCCCTGCTGGCGCTGAGCGACGGCAACGGCGTCCTGTTCAAGATGCGCCGAGACCCGCGCATCACGCGGGTCGGCAGTGTCCTGCGCCGCTTCTCGCTCGACGAACTCCCGCAGCTGCTCAACGTCGTCCGCGGTGACATGTCCCTGGTCGGGCCGCGTCCGCCGCTCCCGGCCGAGGTCGCGGAATACAGCGGCGATGCCACCCGCAGGCTCAAGGTGCGGCCCGGCGTCACCGGGCTCTGGCAGGTCAGCGGGCGCAGTGACCTGTCGTGGGAGGAGTCGCTGCGGTTGGACCTGCGCTACGCGGACAACTGGTCGCTGGCGCTCGACCTGTCCATCCTGTGGCGGACGATGCGGGCCGTTGTCGGGGGCTCGGGAGCCTACTGAACGCCAGGCCTCGGGGGCGGTGCCCGTAGGATTTCCCCCCGATGGCCCCCTTCGACGACGACGCAACCCTGGCGCGCGCCCTTGCGGACGCGGCGGGTCGCGCCCTGCTGGCCATCAGAGGCGATGGGCTGTCCGGTGCCGCGCTGCGCGAGGCCGGTGACCGCGGCTCGCAGGCCCTGCTGGCGGCGCGGCTCGCCGGCACTCGGCCGCGCGACGCCGTGCTCAGTGAGGAGGCGGCCGACTCCGCGGCCCGGCGAACCGCCGACCGCGTGTGGATCATCGACCCGCTGGACGGGACGAGGGAGTTCGCCGAACCACCCCGATGGGACTGGGCGGTGCACGTCGCACTCTGGGCCCGCGGTGATCTCACCGCTGCAGCCGTAGCACTACCGGCGGCTGGTGTGACGTACGGCACTGACGCGCCGCCGGTAGTGCCACCCCGGCGCGACGGGCCGCTGCGCCTGGCCGTGAGTCGGTCCCGCCCACCCGCCTTCGTCTCCGCCCTGGCCGACGCGCTCGACGCCGAACTGCGGCCCATGGGTTCGGCGGGAGTGAAGTGCGCCAGCGTCTGGCGCGGGGAGACCGACGCCTACGTGCACGCCGGCGGCCAGTACGAATGGGACTCCGCGGCGCCGGTCGCGATCGCGCGCGCGGCCGGCCTGCACGCCAGCCGGATCGACGGGACGCCGCTGGAATACAACCGGCCGGATCCGTTGCTGCCGGACCTGGTGGTCTGCCGTCCCGACGTGGCGAGGCGGATCTTGGAGGCGATCGCTCGCCATTCCCCGGAGATGAGCCAGCCGAGATGAGTCATCGATGAGCGCACAGACCACGAGCCGGGAGTACCGGCTCTCCCAGCTCGCCACGCTGGAGGCCGAGGCGATCCACATCATCCGCGAGGTGGCCGCGGAGCTGGAGCGGCCCGTGCTGCTCTTCTCGGGTGGCAAGGACTCCATCGTCATGCTGCGGCTCGCCGAGAAGGCGTTCGCGCCGGCCCGCATCCCCTTCCCGGTGATGCATGTCGACACCGGCCACAATTTCCCGGAGGTGCTGGAGTTCCGTGACCGGCGAGTGGCCGAGCTCGGCGTTCAGCTGATCGTCGCCAGCGTGCCGGAGGCCCTGGACCGCGGCCTGGTCCACGAACTCCCAGACGGGACCCGCAACCGCATCCAGACCCCAGTCCTGCTGGATGCGCTGGAGAAGCACCGGTTCACGGCCGCCTTCGGCGGCGCCCGCCGCGATGAGGACAAGGCCCGTGCGAAGGAGCGCGTCTTCTCCTTCCGCGACGAGTTCGGGCAGTGGGACCCCAAGAACCAGCGGCCCGAGCTGTGGAACCTCTACAACGGCCGGATCCACCTGGGTGAGAGCATCCGGGTGTTCCCGCTGTCCAACTGGACCGAGCTCGACATCTGGCAGTACATCGCCCGCGAGGGGCTGGAACTTCCGTCGATCTACTTCGCCGCCGAGCGCGAGGTGTTCGAGCGCGACGGGATGCTCTACGCCGTCAACGAGTACTGCCGACCCCGCGACGGTGAGGAGATCTTCACGGCGCGGGTCCGCTATCGCACGGTAGGGGACGCCACGCTGACCGCGGCGGTGCCCAGCGCCGCCGACACGCTCGAGAAGATCATCGCTGAGGTGGCCAGCACGCGCATCACGGAACGGGGTGCTACCCGCGGGGACGACAAGTTCAGCGAGGCCGCCATGGAGGACCGCAAGCGGGAAGGCTACTTCTGACGGTGACGACGATGGACATGTTGCGGTTCGCCACCGCCGGCTCCGTGGACGACGGCAAGAGCACCCTGATCGGGCGGCTGCTGTACGACTCGAAGGCGATCTTCACCGACCAGCTGGAGGCGGTGGAGGCGGCCAGCCAGGCCAAAGGAGACGACTACGTCAACCTGGCCCTGCTCACCGACGGGCTGCGTGCCGAGCGGGAGCAGGGCATCACGATCGACGTGGCCTACCGCTACTTCGCGACGCCGCGCCGGAAGTTCGTCATCGCCGATACGCCGGGGCACATTCAGTACACCCGCAACATGGTCACCGGCGCGTCCACGGCCGACCTTGCCGTCGTCCTCGTCGATGCCCGCAAGGGCCTGCTCGAGCAGAGCCGACGGCATGCCTTCATCGCCACCCTGTTGCGGGTTCCGCACATCGTGCTGGCAGTGAACAAGATGGACCTGGTGGGGTATTCGCAGGAGGTTTTCGAGGCCATCCAGGACGACTTCGTGCGGTTCGCCGCCAAGTTGGAAGTGCCCGACCTCACGGTGATCCCGATCTCCGCCCTGCACGGCGACAACATCGTCAGCCGGTCGATCAACACGCCCTGGTACGACGGGCCGTCCCTACTGCACCACCTGGAACACGTGTACGTCTCCAGCGACCGGAACCTGATCGACGTGCGCTTCCCGGTCCAGTACGTCATCCGCCCGCAGTCCGCCCAGAACCCGGACTACCGCGGCTACGCCGGAACGGTGGCCAGCGGCATCCTCAAGCCGGGGGACGAGGTGATGCTGCTGCCCTCCGGCTTCACCAGCCGGATCGCGGCGATCGACTCTGCCGACGGTCCGGTCGCGGAGGCATTCCCGCCGATGTCGGTCACCGTCCGGCTGGAGGACGACATCGACATCTCGCGCGGGGACCTGATCTGCCGGCCGCACAACGCACCGCACGTGGCGCAGAACATCGACGCGATGGTGTGCTGGATGGCGGAGCAGCCGCTGATGCCCGGTCAGAAGTTGACGATCAAGCACACGACCCGCACGGCCCGCGCGTTGGTGAGGGATCTGCAGTACCGGCTGGACGTCAACACCCTGCACCGCGACGAGTCGGTGGACCGGCTGCAGTTGAACGACGTGGGCCGGGTCCGGCTGCGGACCACGCAGCCGCTGCTGTGCGACGAGTACCGGCGCAACCGGGCGACCGGCGGGTTCATCCTCATCGACGAGGCGACGAACCGCACCGTCGGAGCGGGGATCATCACCGAGATGTCTTGATATGCGACGTCTCACGGCTGCAGCGTTTCGCGCCCCACGAACCGGGGCAGAACTCCTGCTGATCTCAGGCTAGAACTGCCCGCCCACACCTGGGGCGTCCAGCGGGCACTTTTGCCCCGACACGCCCGGCGTGTCGGGGCAAAAGTGCCCGCTCAACAGGGAGGCGGGCTCAGCGGGTGAAGCGGTTGACGTCGAACGCCGGCGGCACGTCGACCGACTGGCCGACGGCCAACCGCGCCAGCACGGCGCCGGCGTACGGCCCGAGCGTCAGGCCACGCGGGCCGAAGCCCGTCCCGACGACGAGTCCCGGTAGCTCGCGCGGCGTGCCGATCGCCGGCGCCCCGTCCGGCATGCACGGCCGGAAACCGATCCGCGCCTCGATCCACTGGGCATTGGCGATGGCCGGCGCGACCCGGATGGCCTCGCGCACGATCTCCGCGATGCCGCCGACGGTCAGGGCGTAGTCGAAGCCCGCGTCGTCCTCCCTGGTTGCCCCGAAGACCATGTGGCCCCCTGGAAACGACAGGAGATAGTGCGTATGGAATCCCGACACGATCGGCAAGTCCGGCAACCCGGGCAGCGACGCGTGCACGATCTGCCCGCGCTGCGGGTAGACCGGAAGCCGCAGTCCGGCATCGGCCGCCAGCCGGCCCGCCCAGGCACCCGCCGCGAGCACCACGGCGTCGGCGGCAAGGGTGCGGCCCGGCGTCGACACCCCGACCACGTGACCCCCATGGACGCGCAACGCCGCCGGTTCCCGCACAACCTCGCCGCCGAATCGGCGAAACAACCCCAGCAGCCGGTCCCGCAGTTGCCGTCCGTCCAGGCGGGCCACCTCCGGGAGCCACAACGCACCGGTGACCTGGCCCAGGATCGGGCACAAGCGGCGGGTCGTCCCGGCGCCGACCAGCTCAGGCGCGCCGGTCCCGATCGATCCATGCGCAGCGACCAGGGCCTGGGCCTGCTCGGCGAGTGCGGCCAGCCGGGAAGCCTCGGCGTCGTCGGTCGCGACGATCAGCTCCCCCGCCCGTGCGTAACCGTGCTCGCCGTAGCCCAGCTCCTCCAGCTCGCGACCGAGCTCATGGTGATAGCCGACGGCCGCGAAGGTGAAGGCGAGCTCCTCGTCGGGTCGCTGGCGTGGGCTGATGGCGGCGATGATGCCGGCGCCCGCATCCGTGGCCGCACCCTGCGATCCGGCATCCAGCAGCAGGGCGTCATGCCCCGCCCGCTGCAGGTGGAACGCCGTGCTGGCGCCGACGATCCCGCCGCCGACGACGATGACGCGGGACACGGGAACTTGGCCTCCTCCTGCACCGCCCACCCGGAGCCTAGTGCCGCGCTCTACGCCGACGGCGCAGTCGCCCGCGACGCGGCTTGTCGGTGGCGACCCATAGGCTGGTTCCAGTCATGAGCCTTACCGGAATCCTTCAGATCCTTTCCGCCGATCCCGCCGTCGCCAGCGTGCTGGAGACCGCGCGCGGCGGGCGCCAGACGGAGCTCGACGTCACCGCTCCTGCCGGACTTCGTGCGCCCTTGGTGGCGGCCGTCGCCGCGGAGCCGCCGATCGGTGCGGCGCGTCCCGTGCTCGCGGTGACGGCGACCGGCCGTGACGCGGAGGACCTTGCCTCCGCGGTGCGCTGCTTCCTGCCGGCGCACTCGGTCGCCGAGTTCCCGTCATGGGAGACGCTGCCCCACGAGCGGCTCAGCCCGCGCAGCGACACCGTCGGCCGACGCCTCGCCGTGCTCCGCCGTCTGGCACATCCGTCCGGTGACGCCGACGCCGGCCCGCTGCGCGTCGTCGTCGCCCCGATCCGGGCCGTCCTGCAGCCCCTCGTCCGTGGGCTGGGTGACCTGGAGCCGGTTGCTCTGCAGGCCGGTGACGAGCGCTCCATGGACGACATCGTCGAGCGCCTCGCGGCGGCCGCGTACACGCGCACCGATCTGGTGGAGCGCCGCGGCGAGTTCGCCGTTCGCGGCGGCATCCTCGACGTCTTTCCGCCGACCGAGGAACACCCGCTGCGGGTGGAGTTCTGGGGCGACACCGTGGAGGAGGTGCGCTGGTTCGCCGTCGCTGATCAGCGCAGCCTGGAGGCGGCGCCGAACCTGTGGGCACCGCCGTGCCGGGAGCTCCTGCTGACCGACGCCGTCCGCGAGCGCGCCGCCGAGCTCGCCGAGCGGCTGCCGGGCCTCGCCGACCTGTTGGGGAAGGTCGCCGCCGGTGTGGCCGTGGAGGGGATGGAGTCACTGACACCGGCCCTGGTCGACGGCATGGAACCACTTCTCGACGTGCTGCCCGCCGGCACGCATGTGGTCCTGTGCGATCCCGAGCGGATCCGAACCCGGGCGCATGACCTCGTGGCGACCAGCCGGGAGTTCCTCGAGGCGACGTGGGCCAGTGCGGCGTCGGGCGGCGCCGTCCCGATCGATCTCGAGCCGGTTCTGGGTAGCGCCTCGTACTGGTCGCTGGCCGACGTGCGGGCACACGCGATCGAGACGGGCGTGCCTTGGTGGACCGTCTCTCCGTTCGGCCTGGACGACGAGGCCGCGCCGGAAGACGGGGGTGTGCCGATGCTCGCCCCGGCGGTGCACGAGCCGGACGCCTACCGTGGGGACACCACCCAGGCGCTGGGCGACGTCGCACGCTGGCTGCACGAGGGCTGGCGGGTCGCCGTGGTCACGGAGGGGCACGGCCTCGCCCGACGCGTCGTGGAGGTGCTCGGCGAGCACGACCTGGCCGCGCATCTGGTCGAGGATCTCGCCGACCCGCCGGCTCCGTCGGTGGCGGCGGTCACCACCGGTGGGCTCGGACGGGGCTTCATCGCACCGGACCTGCGCTTCGCCGTCGTCACCGAGGGCGACCTCACCGGCGCGACGGCGGGCGCGTCCACCCGGGACATGCGCAGGATGCCGTCGCGGCGGCGGAACGTCGTCGACCCGCTGCAGCTCTCCGCCGGCGATCTCGTGGTGCACGAGCAGCACGGCGTAGGCCGGTTCGTGGAGATGGTGCAGCGCACGATCGGCGGCGCGACCCGGGAGTACCTGGTGATCGAGTACGCGCCGAGCCGGCGCGGGCACCCGGGCGACCGGCTGTTCGTCCCGACCGACGCGCTGGATCAGGTCACCCGCTACGTCGGCGGCGAGCAGCCCACACTCAACAAGCTGGGCGGCTCGGACTGGGCCAAGACGAAGGGCCGGGCGCGCAAGGCGGTCCGGGAGATCGCGGGAGAACTGATCCGGCTCTACTCCGCACGGATGGCGACCGCCGGTCACCAGTTCTCCCCCGACACGCCGTGGCAGCGGGAGCTGGAGGACGCATTCGCCTACGTCGAGACGCCGGACCAGCTCGCCTCGATCGACGAGGTCAAGGCCGACATGGAGAAGCCGATCCCGATGGACCGGCTGATCTGTGGTGACGTCGGCTACGGCAAGACCGAGATCGCGGTACGGGCGGCCTTCAAGGCGGTGCAGGACGGCAAGCAGGTCGCGGTTCTCGTGCCCACCACGCTGCTGGTGCAGCAGCACCTGGAGACGTTCTCCGAGCGGTACGCCAACTTCCCGGTCATCGTGAAGGCGCTCTCCCGGTTCTCCACGGACTCCGAGGCAGCCACGGTCAAGGCGGGCCTCGCCGACGGTAGCGTCGACGTCGTCATCGGCACGCACCGGCTGCTGACCAGCGAGGTGCGGTTCAAGGACCTCGGGCTCGTCGTCGTCGACGAGGAGCAGCGCTTCGGCGTGGAGCACAAGGAGCGGCTGAAGCAGCTGCGCACGAATGTCGACGTGCTGGCGATGAGCGCGACGCCGATCCCGCGGACGCTGGAACTCGCCGTCACCGGTATCCGCGAGATGTCGACGCTGGCCACCCCGCCGGAGGAGCGGCATCCGGTCCTGACTTTCGTGGGACCCTACGACGAGCGGCAGATCACTGCGGCGGTCCGGCGCGAGTTGATGCGTGAGGGACAGGTCTTCTACGTGCACAACCGGGTCGAGTCGATCGATCGGGCGGCGGGCCGGCTGCAGGAACTCGTCCCCGAGGCCCGGATCGCGGTGGCGCACGGAAAGATGAGCGAGCATCGGCTGGAGCAGGTGATGCTCGACTTCTGGGAGAAGAAGTTCGACGTGCTGGTCTGCACGACGATCGTGGAAACCGGGCTCGACATCTCCAACGCCAACACGCTCGTCCTCGAGCGCGCCGACGTCCTCGGCCTGTCGCAGCTGCATCAGCTGCGCGGGCGCGTCGGGCGTGGCCGCGAGCGCGCGTACTCCTACTTCCTGTACCCGCCGGAACGGCCGCTGACCGAGACCGCGCATGACCGGTTGCAGACCATCGCGCAGCACACGGATCTGGGCGCCGGGATGCAGGTGGCGATGAAGGATCTGGAGATCCGCGGCGCGGGAAACCTGCTCGGCGGGGAGCAGTCCGGGCACATCGCCGGCGTGGGGTTCGACCTCTACGTGCGGCTCGTCGGGGAGGCGGTGGCCGACTTCCGGGGCGAGACCCAGGAGGAGCACGCGGAGGTCAAGATCGACCTGCCGATCGACGCGCACCTGCCGCACGACTACATCCCCGGCGACCGGCTGCGGCTGGAGGCATACCGGAAGATCGCCGAGGTGGCGACGGACGAGGCACTCGAGGCGGTGCGGGCCGAGCTGGTCGACCGGTACGGCGCCATGCCCGAGGTGGTGGCGAACCTGCTGGAGGTCGCCGGGTTCCGGCTGCTGGCCCGCCGCGCCGGCCTGACGGAGGTCTCGGCCCAGGGCAACTACATCCGGTTCTCGCCCGTGGAGCTGCCCGACTCCGGGCAGCTGAGGTTGGCCCGGCTGTACCGCGGCGCCAACTACAAGCAGGCGGTGCGCACCGTTCTCGTGCCGCGGCCGATGACCGCGCGGGTCGGCGGGCAGCCGCTGCGTGACCTGGCGGTGCTGCGCTGGGCGGCCGAGTTCATCGACGCCGTGCTGCTGGGCAGCGTGGCCGCCGCGGCCTCCGCATCCTCCTCAGCGTCATAGGCCCTTGGCCACTACGATCGCCTCGTGATGCGTACCGTGCGCCGGATGGCGACCCTCGCCGCGCTCCCGGCACTGCTCCTTGCTCTGGCGGGCTGCACCCGCGAGGCCGGGGCTGCCGCCGTGGTCGGGGATCGCCGGATCTCGGTGGCCGAACTCCAGGCGGCGTACCGCGACGTGAAGCCGCTCTTCGGCGCCGACTCCCGGGTCAGCCAGGCGGACGTGCTGATGGCGCTGATTGCCGAGCCGTACCTGGTGGAGGAGGCCGGTAGGCTCGGCCAGGGAGTCTCCGATTTCGATGCTGGGCAGCAGTTCGAAGAGGTCAAGGACGACGTTCCGGACCCGAGCCCCGCCGCCATCACGGCCGTGCGCGCGTTCATGGCCGCGGCCACGCTGCAGAGCGAGGACCGCTCGCGTGAGGCCATCACCCGCAGCTTCCAGGAGATCGGTGACGCGCTGGACCGCGACGGCGTGCATATCAATCCGCGATACGGCGCCAGCTTCAACAAGGACGACTTCACCCTTAGGCCGTCCAGCCCGAACTGGCTGGTGAAGTCGAGCACCAGCAGCGAGCCTTCCCCGCAACCGTGAGTTCACCAGCCGGGCAGGCCGTCACGTCGCCGACCCCGCAGGCCGGGCGGATCACGCTGGTGCTCACCAGCCCGCGGGCTCCGGCGGGACTGCTCGCTTGGCCGGCCTGGGAACGGCTTCGGGCCGCGGACGCCGTCCTCGCGGCCGAGCCGGATCCGCAGTGGCGGCAGGCCCTCTCGGAGGCCGGGGTCGAAGTCGACGACGTCGCCGATGTGCCTGTCGCCCAGCGGGCGGGTCGCCTCGTGGAGCAAGCCGCGGCCGGGCGCGAGCTGGCCTGGTTCGGCGGCCCGGATGGCGATCCGGGGCTGACAGACGCGCTGGCCGAGCACCTCTCCCGGCGTGCCGTGGCGGCATATCCGCCGGAGGTGGAGATCCTCACCGGCTCGTACGACGTCCCCGGCACCCGGGTGCTGGATCTCGTGGCGGTGATGGATCGGCTGCGCTCACCCGGTGGGTGCCCCTGGGATGCCGAGCAGACGCACGCATCGCTGCTGCCCTACCTCTTGGAAGAGACGCACGAAGTCATCGAGGCCGTCGAGACCGGGGACCGCGCGCACCTGCGAGAAGAACTCGGTGACCTCCTGCTCCAGGTGGCCTTCCATGCGCGCCTTGCCGAGGAGGACCCGGAGGACCCCTTCGACATCGACGACGTGGCGGCCGGGATCGTGGCCAAGCTGATCCGTCGTCATCCGCATGTCTTCGGGGATGCCGAAGTGCTCACAGTGGACGACCAGAAGCGGTCCTGGGAGGAGCTCAAGGCAGAGGAGAAGCCGCACCGCTCCGCGTTCGACGGCATCCCGGCGTCCCTGCCCGCCCTTGCCCGGGCACAGAAGATGCTGGACCGGATCGAACGATCCGGCGCAGATCCGGAGGCCGCCGTCGCCACCGTCGGGGGCGACGGGGCGGAGGCACTGTTGTTGCGCGCGGTGCAGCGCGCTCGCGCCCTCGGAGTGGATGCCGAGGCCGCTCTGCGCGGTGCGCTGCGCAACCTGCGCGCCCCGTGACGGTGAAATTTCTGGGGTCAGGAGCCCCAGAAATTTCCACCGTCCGCTGTGGTCGCTCGGCTACGGCACGATGGGGGGATGCAGGAGCGCGACACCGACGGACCGGACTGGGAGCCCCCCGGCGGATCGACCTGGGGAACGCCGGATGACGCGGCGCGTGCGACGGCGCGGTACCGGGAGGTGGCCGGCCGCGTCCTCGAAGCGCTGTTCGAGTCCGATCCGGAGTGGGCCACCGACCTCGGCGTGCACACCTACGACGACCAGCTCACGGATCTGTCGGCGGACGGCATCGCCGCGCGCGCCGGCATGGTGCAGGAGGCACTCGCGGCCCTGGACGACGTCGACGACACCGGGTTGCCGATCGACGATCGGGTGGATCTGGAGATCTTGCGGACGGCGCTCTCCGGCCAGGCCTGGACGCTCGGGGAGTTGCGCGAGCACGAGACCAACCCGCTCCTGCACCTGCCCGGCGACGCGCTCTACCCCCTGATCGTGCGGGAGGCCCGCGAACCGGCGGAGCGGCTGCGCTCGATCGCCGCCCGGCTGGCGGCAGTGCCGCATCGCCTGGAGGTCGCCCGTACGGTGCTGCACGACATGCCGCGGGTCCACGTGGAGACCGCGATGCTGCAGGCGCAGGGCGCCGCCGCCCTGCTGGGGCCCGAGCTGGAGGCCTTGGTGGAGCGTGAGCCGACGCTGCGGGCGGAGGTGGAGCCGGTCCGCGTCGCGGCCCGTGCGGCGCTGGCGGACCACGTGCGCTGGCTGGAGGCTCAGCTGCCGGTCAGTGATGGCGATCCGCGGCTGGGGGAGCAGGCCTACGCGGCCCGGCTCTGGTACTCGCTGGACACCGAGACGGGACCGGACGCGCTGCTGACCCGCGCTGAGAGCGACCTCCAGGCGATCGAGGAAGAGATCGCGGAGATGGCGGCCACGATCGCCGGCCGGCCGGCTCGTGCGGGTCAGGTCCGCGACGTGCTCGACGCGCTCGCGGCGTCCGCGCCGGTGACCGATCACACCATCCTGAGCCTGTGCGAACAGGCGCTTGAGGATGCGACCCGCCGGGTGCGCGAGGCCGACCTGGTGACCGTGCCCGATACCGGCGTCCAGATCATCGTGATGCCGGAGTCGCGGCGCGGGGTCGCCGTCGCCTACTGCGACGCCCCCGGACCGCTGGAGCCCGGAGCGCGAGACGGCACCCTGCCCACGTTTTTCGCCGTGTCCCCTACCCCGGAGGGGTGGCCGGCCGAGCGCGTCGCGTCGTTCTACCGCGAGTACAACGGCCACATGCTGCGCAATCTGGCCGTCCACGAGGCGATGCCCGGACACGTCCTGCAGCTGGCGCACAACACCCGGCACGAGGGCTCGACCCGGGTCCGGTCGGCGTTCCGGAGCGGCCCGTTCGTCGAGGGTTGGGCGGTGTACGCCGAGCAGCTGATGGCGACCGCCGGATTCGGCCTTGGCCCGGAGGTGGACGCGGGGCTGCGGATGCAGCAGCTGAAGATGCAACTGCGCACCACGATCAATGCGATCCTCGACGTCCGGGTGCATGCGCGGGGGATGACCGAGGCCGAGGCGATGGCGCTCATGACCGTGCGTGGCCATCAAGAGGAGGGCGAGGCGGCCGGCAAGTGGCGGCGTGCGTTGCTCACCTCGGCCCAGTTGTCGACCTACTACGTCGGATACCGGGAGATGGTGGACACGGCCACCCGGCTGCGGGAGGCAAACCCCGGGCTACCCGACCCGCGCCGCCACGACCGCATGCTGGCGTACGGCTCGCCGCCGCCTCGGCATCTGAAGCGACTCCTCGGTCTGAACACGTCGTGATCAAGCAAATCACGCATCAAACAGAATCGCGTGCGCGGATTGATGAAAACCCGTCTGTGCTGGGAACTTGTGGTGACCTCGCCAGATCGGGAAAATCCTCATTGGTCGTGCCACGACCACTCCGACCGTGACGCCCAACCCTGTCCCGCGGTCCGGAGATCACCCGGAATGCGCCAACCCGCATACCACGCCAGGGCAGGGGCGGGGGAACCACGGATTCGTGGGCGGTGGGGAGACCCGCAGCCCTAGGGGTGAAGCCGTTCGGTTTCTCCGGAACCGAGCACGGCCGGGCACTCTCTGCCCGAACCCGACAGCTCACCTCGCCGGCGTCGAGAGAGGGAGCCGGCGTGCGGCGGGCGGAGCCTGTATCGCGCGGTTCGGCGGGAGACTTACCCGCCGCAGCCGCACCGCGATCCGCGGGTGTCTTTACCGCGCGCCCAGACTCGGTGTCCCTGCCCCTGGACACGGCCGCGCCGATCTACGGCCCCGGGACGGCACCCGCCGCTGCGCCATCCGCTGCGCCGTCCACCGCCGCGCTCGGTCTGCCGCCGAGTGCGCCGCCGAGTGCGCCGCCGACGCCCACACAGCTTCGGGCCGGCCCGATCACTCCGGCGACCCAGCCCATCCGGGTGCTCGTGCCGGAGCAGGCGCCGGTCGTGGAGCCAGCCCGCGAGGACGCCCACGCAACAGCGCCCGCCACGACGCGATCCCATGCCCGCAGCCGCAGGCACTGGGAACCGCCGGGTGGGTGGCTGCCGTTCGATCCCCTGGTTCCGTTCACCAAGGGCCGTCGCGCGATGGACTGGCTGCGGCGGCGGCCGGCCATCCCGATATGTCTGACAGCCGCCATCGTGGTCACCGTGGTCGCGGCAACGGCCCTGGTAGTCAGTCACACGGTGACCCGGATGCCGGACACGCTCGTTGCGCAGGTCCCGGCCTCCGCCGCGGTGGCCCCGACGACGTCACCGAACACGGTGCCGACCGAGGTGGGGCTGCGATTCACCAGTTCTCTTTCCGGCGTCGTGCTCGGCGTCCGCTACTACCGGGGTCGGGGGAATGCCGGACCGCACCAGGGGAGCCTCTGGTCCGGGACCGGCGAGTTGCTGGCTCGCACCACCTTCACCGATGAGACCGAAACCGGCTGGCAGCAGGCGCTCTTCGATCGGCCGGTGCCGTTGCGGGCCGAGAGGGCGTACGTCGTGTCGTACACCGCCCCACACGGCCGGTACTCGTTCCAGTTGCAGGCGCACGCCGCGCCGCGCACCCGCGCCAAGCTGAGCATGCCGGCGAACGCGGGGGTATACGGCCCCAAGGGTCAATTCCCGCGGAAGTCGTGGCGTTCGGCGGACTTCCTGGTCGACGTCCTGCTCCAGCTGCACCCGAACCCTTCGACGCCGCGGGTGGCCGCCGCGCCGGCAGCAAGTCCCGCGGTCACGCCGACGCCGAAGCCCCTGGCCACCACGCTCGGCTGCCTTCGCGCCCCGAGCGCCTGCGGTTTTCCGGATGCGAGCACGACCGGCCCGGCCCGGAGCGACGCGGCGGCGCTCACGCCGTACACCGGGCCGATGAGCATCACCAAGCCGGGCACGGTGATCGAGGGCAAGGCGATCCCGGCGGGGTTGACCATCAAGGCCTCCGACGTCGTGATCCGGCGTTCGGCGGTGGTCTTCAGGACCGCCACCTGCACGGGCCTGTGCGCCGGGCTCGAGGTGGAGGACCAAGCGTCCAAGGTGGTCCTGGAGGACATCTCGATCGCCGGCGATCCCGCGCCCTGCCGTGTGGGCGCCGTCCTGAACGGGGTCGACGCGACGGTCCGCCGGGCGGACATTCACGGCTGTGACGCCGGAATCTGGGCCGGGCAGGGCGCCCTCGTCGCCGACAGCTACCTGCACGACCTGAAGCACCGGGCCACGCTGCCCGGGGTGGTCCTGCACGACGGCGTGCGGCTGCTGGCCGGGTCCGTCCGCCTGGACCACAACACGATCATCGAGACGGACGGGCCGGCGATCAACTCCGCGACGGCCCTGACGCTCCCCTCCGAGGTCGTCGTCCAGCGCAGCCTGCTCAACGGCGGGAAGTGCACAGTGCTGGTGCATCCACTCGGAACCGCCTATCAGCTGCTGGGAAACCGCTTCGGCCACGACCACCCCGACCGTCCGGTCTGCGGGCTGGCCACCCAGTACACCTGGGTCGGGAACCTCTGGGACGACAACGGGAGCGCCGCGTAGCGGTCCGGAGACGGTGCGGCGGCCGTCGTCCGGGCATGCCCTAGCCTTGCGCGTGTCCGGCCAACCCAGGCAGCCGACCGCAGGAGCGTGACGTGGCAACCATCGAAGCCGTCGGAGCGCGCGAGATCCTGGACTCTCGCGGCAATCCCACAGTCGAGGTCGAGGTGGCCCTCGACGACGGAACGATCGCTCGGGCGGCCGTGCCGTCGGGTGCGTCCACCGGAGCGTTCGAGGCGGTAGAGCGACGCGACGGCGACGCCAGCCGGTACCTGGGGAAGGGAGTCGAGCACGCGGTCGAGGCCGTCATCGAGCAGATCGGACCGGAGGTCCTCGGCTTCGATGCCGCGGATCAGCGCCTGGTCGACCAGGCGATGCTCGACCTGGACGGCACGGACAACAAGGGCGCCCTGGGGGCCAACGCCATCCTCGGTGTGTCGCTCGCCGTAGCAAAAGCGGCCGCGGAGTCGTCGGGGTTGCCGCTGTTCCGTTACATCGGCGGCCCGAACGCACATCTGCTGCCCGTGCCGATGATGAACATTCTGAACGGCGGTGCACACGCCGACAGTGGCGTCGACATCCAGGAGTTCATGGTCGCGCCGATCGGCGCCGCGACGTTCCGCGAAGCGCTGCGCTGGGGCGCGGAGGTGTATCACGCGCTGAAGGCCGTGCTCAAAGATCGCAAGCTGTCCACCGGCCTCGGCGACGAGGGTGGGTTCGCACCGAGCGTTCCGAGCAATCGGGATGCGCTGGACCTGATTGCGGTGGCCGTGGAGAAGGCCGGGTTCTCTCTCGGCAGCGACGTCGCCCTGGCGCTGGACGTCGCGGCGACCGAGTTCTACGGCGAGGGCGGCTACCACTTCGAGGGCCGCGCCCGGTCGGCTCAGGAGATGATCGAGTACTACGGCGGCCTGGCCGACTCGTTCCCCCTGGTGTCCATCGAGGACCCTCTCGCAGAGGACGACTGGGAGGGCTGGACCGGGATCACCCAGGCTTTGGGTGACCGCGTGCAACTCGTGGGTGACGACCTGTTCGTGACGAACCCCACCCGGCTGCGCCGAGGCATCGAGGCCGGCGCCGCCAACGCGCTGCTCGTGAAGGTCAACCAGATCGGCACCCTCACCGAAACGCTGGACGCCGTTCAGCTGGCACAGCGCAGCGGCTACCGGTGCATGATGAGCCACCGCTCGGGGGAGACGGAGGACACCACGATTGCCGACCTGGCGGTGGCGACCGACTGCGGCCAGATCAAGACCGGGGCTCCCGCCCGGTCGGAGCGGGTGGCGAAGTACAACCAGTTGCTGCGGATCGAGGAGGAGCTGGACGACGCCGCCCGCTACGCCGGCGCAGCGGCGTTCCCGCGCTTCCGTCGCTGAGGCGCCGGTGACGATCAAGAAAAGGTGTCCGTGTTGGCGAAGTGACCCAGCAAGTGGGTCATTTCGGCAACGTGGAACGGCGTGTCGCGCCGTGGCCGACCCGGCGATTGCAGAACGGGCCTGAGACCATCGAGTAGTGCCTCCGAGACGCCCACCCGCGCCCAGGGCGCCGCGGGGTCCGTCCCCCGCCCCGGCCCACGATCCGCCGACACCACGCGGCGGAGTCCCGCGTGCCAGTACCACGCGGACGACCGCTCCCGTCGGTCCCGGTCCGGGAAGGACCACGGGGTCGCGCTCTTCGGGCACGCGGCCCGGCGGATCACGGCCGCGACCCGGTTCCGGTGGTCGGGTCGGGGCCACCGGCAGTGCGCTGCGCGCAGGGGCGGGCCGCCCGGTGTGGGTGCTCGGCGCCGTGGTGGTCGTGCTCGCCCTGCTGATCCTGCCGTACTTCCAGAAGTGGATGGTGCAGCGCTCGGAGATCGCCGCCGCCCAGGCCGGGCTCGCCCGTACCCACAGCGAGGTGATCGCGCTGCAGGAGGAGAAGCGACGGTGGAACGACCCGGACTATGTCAAGGCGCAGGCTCGCGAGAGGCTGCACTTCGTGATGCCGGGTGAGACGGGATACGTAGTGGTGGACCCGGAACCCGCCCAGCCCGCCGCCACAGACCCCGGCAGTGTGGCGGCGGCCAGGGCGGCCAGAGGCGGGCACCCGTGGTTCGGTGATCTGTGGGAGTCGGTGAAGATCGCCGGGGCGGACCGCGGCACCTCGGGCGGATGACCAGCACGCCTTCGGCGGAGGATCTCGATGCCGTCCGGCGACAGCTGGGCCGCCGACCGCGTGGCGTCGCGAGCGTGGCGCATCGTTGTCCGTGCGGCCGGCCCGACGTCGTGGCGACGCGCCCACGACTTGACGACGGCACGCCGTTCCCCACCACGTTCTACCTCACGTGCCCGCGGGCGACCTCCGCGATCGGCACGTTGGAATCACAGGGGATGATGCGCGAGATGACCGAGCGGCTCGCCGTGGATCCGCAGTTGGCGGCGGGTTACCGCGCCGCGCACGAGGACTACCTGCGCCGGCGTGCCGAGTTGGGCGACGCGCCGGAGCTGGCCGGTGTCTCGGCGGGCGGGATGCCGACCCGCGTCAAGTGCCTGCACGTGCTGGCCGCGCACGCGCTCGCCGCAGGGCCGGGCGTCAACCCGCTCGGTGACCAGGTGCTCGCCGCGCTGCCTGACTGGTGGGTGGGTGGACCGTGCGTCGCTGAGGACGGCGGGGTGGCGGCGTCATGAGGGTCGGCGCCATCGACTGCGGCACCAACTCGATCCGGTTGCTGGTGGCCGACGTCGACCCTGACGCAGGAACGCTGCGGGATCTGGACCGCCGGATGGAGATCGTCCGGCTGGGTGCAGGGGTGGACCGCACCGGCCGGATCTCGCCGGAGGCGATGGCGCGCACGCTGGAGGCCGCCAGGCGATACGGCGAGGTCTGCCGGGACGCGGGCGTCTCACGCGTCCGTTTCGTGGCGACGTCGGCGACCCGGGATGCGGAGAACCGGGCGGAGTTCGTCGCAGGTGTCCGGGCGGAACTCGGCGTCGAGCCGGAGGTCGTGGCCGGGGAGGAGGAGGCGGCGCTGTCCTTCGCGGGCGCCACTCGGGAATTGCTCGCCGCGCATCCAGCACCGTTCCTCGTCGTCGACCTGGGCGGGGGGTCCAGTGAGTTCGTCCTCGGCGACCACGACGTGCGCGCCGCACGGTCCGTCGACATCGGCTGCGTCCGGCTGACCGAGCGGCACCTGCACGACGACCCACCGACGGCGATGCAAGTGGCGGCGGCGACGGCGGACGTCGATGCGGCGATCGACGCCGTGGCGCAGCGGGTGCCGCTGCACGAGACTCGAACGCTCGTGGGCCTTGCCGGGTCCGTCACCACCATCACGGCGCACGCATTGGGTTTGGAGCGGTACGACTCGGCCACGATTCACCGGACCGTTCTTGGCGTGGGCTCCGTCGGGGCGGCGTGCACCGAGCTGCTCGGTATGACGCGTGCGCGACGGGCCGCCCTGAGGTATATGCATCCCGGGCGGGTCGACGTCATCGGGGCCGGCGCGCTGATCTGGCGCGCGGTCGTGGAGCGGGTCGCCGCGGCGTCCGGGATCACCGAGGTCGTCACCAGCGAGCACGACATCCTGGACGGCATCGCCTTCTCCGTCGCCGCGGCCGGCTAGCGCTGACCGACTCGCGCACTCTCGGCCGCCCGCCCCGAATCCGGCGTCGATCAAGCAATCCGGGGCCGATCAAGCAATCCGGCGTCGATCAAGCAATCCGGCGTCGATCAAGCAATCCGGGGCCGATCAAGCAATCCGGGACTAGATCCCCAGGATCCGCAGGTCCTCCGGAGACGCACCGTTCAGCAGATCGGGCAGCGTGACGTCGAGACCGCGGCACAGCGCGAGGGCATCGTCCAGTGTCACCCGGCGGCGCTCGCCTTCCAGTACGGACAGCACGGAACGGGCCATTCCGGCGCGCTCGGCAACATCGGTCTGACGCAGGCGCAGGGCGGCTCGCCTCGCTCGCGCATTGCGAGCGACGACGCGCGACAGGCCGTCCTTGGGCTCGCGTGTTGCCACGTTGACATCCTCGCGGCGCCGGAACAGCCGGATCGAAATATACGACGACGGCTCACCCGTATATACGCTCGTTGCCACAATTAGCGACGCCGCAGTACGTTGGGCGACACCAGCTCTGGTTGGTCGCAGACCGCCCGGCCGCTGAGGGTGTCCCTTCCACCCTCAGTTCCGGCCGGGCACCCAGCGCCCGGACATTCGCCGCGTGGGAGCAGGCCGCGACGATGGGCCGGGGCCGCTCCGGCTCTCGCGAGCCTCTCCCTCGCTATGAGGGTCGGAGTGCGCCCCGACCCGGACGAGGTACCCCTGGATGCCGGCGTTACCGGTGGGTAGCCTGTTCGCGTCACCCGGAGGGAGCCGGCGATGCCTGCCTCGCGCCCGCAAGCCGCAGCATCACGCTCGGCCGGCGGAGTGGACGCCGACGTCATCGTCGTCGGGTCAGGCTTCGGCGGCAGCGTCGCGGCCCTGCGCCTCGTCGAGAAGGGGTACTCCGTCATCGTCGCGGAGGCCGGGCGGCGCTTCGCGGATGACGAGTTCGCCACCACGTCCTGGCGATTGCCTAGCTACCTGTGGGCACCGCGGCTGGGGCTGTTCGGCATCCAGCGCATGCACCTGCTGCGCAACGTTCTGATCCTGGCCGGTGCCGGGGTGGGCGGGGGGTCGCTGGTCTACGCCAACACCCTGTACAAGCCACCGCGGGCCTTCTTCACCGACCGGCAGTGGGGCCACATCACCGACTGGGAGGACGAGCTCACACCGTACTTCGATCAGGCGAGCCGGATGTTCGGCGTCCGCCCAAATCCCACCCGCACACCGGCTGACGAGGTCATTCAGGCCGTGGCCGAGGAGATGGGGGTGGGCGAGACGTTCCACCCCACGCCCGTGGGCGTGTACTTCAACCGTCCCGGCGAGCAGGATGACGATCCCTACTTCGGTGGGGTCGGCCCGCGCCGGACGGGATGCACCCAGTGCGGCTCGTGCATGACCGGATGCCGGGTCGGCGCCAAGAACACGCTGGTCAAGAACTACCTCTACCTGGCGGAGCGGGCCGGTGCGCGGGTGCTGCCGCGCACGACGGTTCGGGCGGTGCGGCAGGACGCCGACGGCCGCTGGGCCGTCGACGTCGAGCGCACCGGAGCCTGGGTTCGCCGCAGGCGGCGCACGCTGATCGCCGGCCAGGTGGTCCTGGCGGCGGGCGCCTGGGGAACGCAGAACCTGCTGCACCGGATGAAGGACGCCGGCGCGCTGCCTCGCCTGTCCGACCGGCTGGGCGATCTCACCCGGACAAACTCCGAGGCGATCATCGGCAGCAGCCGGCTGACGGTCGACCCCACCCGTGACTTCAGCCGTGGCGTCGCCATCACATCGTCGTTCCACCCGGACGAGCACACGCACATCGAGCCCGTCCGGTACGGCAGGGGCAGCAACGCCATGGGCGTGCTGCAGACGCTTGCCACCGAAGGCGACGTCGCGACGTCCCGGCGGCGGCAGTTCCTGCGGACGGTTGCCCACTCACCCGGGGTGCTCCGGCTGCTGTCGCTGCGCCGGTGGAGCGAGCGGACCGTGATCCTGCTGGTGATGCAGACGCTGGACAACTCGCTGACGACGTTCCTGCGCCGTGGCCTGTTGGGCCGGCGGGTGCTGACGTCGAAGCAGGGCCACGGCGAGCCGAACCCGACGTTCATCCGGGCCGGCTACGAGGCGAACCGCCGGGTCGCCGAGCGGATCGGCGGCGTTCAGGGCAGCACCTGGAACGAGTTGCTGGAGATCCCGCTGACGGCGCACT